>Ga0247758_1001870_pt1 | contig 13452 bp, 14 predicted proteins | sample UWRJL156409C4_FD_180950 | JGI IMG/M metagenome (GOLD analysis project Ga0247758, IMG submission 180950) | Plant litter microbial communities from Arlington Agricultural Research Station in Wisconsin, United States - UWRJ-L156-409C-4 | ecosystem: Environmental > Terrestrial > Plant litter >...
GGGGGGCTGGAAGGTTGGGGGGGGGACGGTTCGCGCGTATGCGGTGCCGGCTGCGCCGAGAGAAGGGGAGTGGACGTTGTTTCCTGCACCATCGGCAGAGCGGTAGCAGAAGCGTGGCGAGAGAGACGTCGGCGGGGGGTGCTCGAGGGAGGACCATAGCTGGGTGAGCAGGCCGTCGGTAAGCTGCTTGCCTTCTTTGGAGGACTCGGGGAGCTTGGAGAGGAGCTGGATAAGGTTTTCGAGGAGGAGGTTATTGTCATCGACGGTTCCGGTGGTGGTTGCGTTGAGGCAGGAGACAAGAGTGTGATAGTCTTTGAAGCCGAGGGACTTGATATCACCGATCAGATCTGGGGTGGTTTCTGGTTCGATGTTTCCCGGGGTGTAGGGGTATGGTGCTTCGGGGGAGAGGGCTTTTTTGATTACGCGGTTGAGGTCCGAAAACCTCATCGCGAGCTTGGGTTGAGCTTTGGCTATGCCCTCCATGACTAGATCTGCCATGGCGGATGAACTAAGCAAAGCGGACGATGCGATAGGTAATGTGATGCTTGTATGTCTTCGTCGACAGAAGAATCGTATAGCTTCAGCTAATGGAAACTGAAGAATGCAAAAGGAAAATGCCCGCACGCTCAAGAAATTTTGATCCTTATCTAAACGACCAGGCGCAGAAACATAACATGGATAATAGATGCCGCATGTGGCGCACTTGCAGTGGAACCCTCGCTCCCATCCGCGGGGTCGCACAGCAGAAATTCGGGCGACCAAGGCTGACACCTCACAGCCGAATGATAATTTAGAAGAGGGGAACGTGGTAGTGTAAATTACATCGGAAGATAAAGGTTGACTGATTGGCTGTACCGTAACAATGCTGCCCATGCCTATCGAAGTACTCTCCCCTGAGCGTCCATTGCGAGCCGAGACAGACACGCGCAAAATCTAGCCTTTTCTGTGCCGTCATGCTGTGGATTTCTTGGCGACGTAGCTGTAAGTGCTAGCCGTGACGGCATGCCGCCCTTGGCGGGTCTCAATCCGGTACACCGGCGGCACCTTGTTGTTCTCTAAAAGGCCAGAATTCTATCCGTCAGCACTACTTGCAGTAGGCATCATGCACAGAGAGAATAACCACCGTGTAACCTGCGGGCCTGCGGCGTAGCGCCCGCGCTTAGGCTCCGCGACATGAGGGCATGAGGGTCTGTGCTGGGTCGCAGAAGATAAGGTGCAAGGAGGTGCACTCCAAGGACTTTCGACTTGGGGAATGGGATGGACTTCCACGTTGTAACAGAGAGATGTGGGGGTTGGTACAGAGACTGCAAATTCCAGACTCCTGCCTCGGCTCCTCGCTACCTATATTTCCACATACTTTTCTATAGGAAGATAATGAGCAAACACCACGGGCGACTGAAGGCGGTGCCCTGGCCGCCTTTCGTCTTTCTTCTGACGTGCGTGATAAGCGAGGGATAAGCTCTAACAGGATTCGGTGGCAAAGATATCGACAAGGTCACTACGGATCCGAGCGTACTTGGGGTGGGCAGACACCACCAAATCTGGTGAGAGTTTGTCGCTCGCTTATCATGCACGGTACTAATGTGGGAGACGACGATAGGCTGCCGCCAAGCAGGTCTTTGTCGACTGGCTCGTACCGCTCAATAATCAGTATCGTCAAGAATCAAAACAAAGTGCTTCGATTGGTTCAAACTGCTTCCTCCGAATCGTGGCTATTTTAATGAATTACCCCTCGTTCGGATCTCCAGAGTTCCGAAACGCTAACTCGTTCTGATCCAACAGCCCAGACGGTAGATTCCGCCTTCCCACTGACAGTCTTATCCATGTGGGCTAGACCTGGCGGCATGGACAGAGACCAGTGCCGGCGGCAAGCACACATGCCGCACCTTACCAAATCATCATGCAGCCTTGCTGCGGGTTAATAAGCGATCTATGGTGTGGTCTATATATATATAGCTGGGCTCCGAAAAAACCTAGGGAAAACCCGAAATCCTGAATACTAACAGGCCAGGTTACCGAGCAACATTACCCACCATGGGCTCTTCTGAAGATGCCAAGCCAGAGATGTTCCACGCGGCGGATGTGGCATATACCCTTGATCGTAAGGGATACGCCGCTTCTGGAAGGTATATTTTCGCACCCTGTGTTTCGTTCGCTTGTTCCGAGCGGCTGGTTCACTGTACCGGTGACCTCGGACGTTTTAGATGCGGCCACGCGGTGCAAGCCTGGCTGGCACCACTACCACACTGCAATAGCAGCTAATGCACGTGCCAAATAGATTGATATTCCAGCATTATCTCTGGAAAGACGCTACAGAAGGCCTAATACACCCTCGTATCTTGGCCAATATCGGGGCTGCCCTGGCAACAACAAACGGTGGGGAAGTTGTGGTGAGTGTTGCCGATGTTGGGACGGGGACTGGGTAGGACTTGCCAATAAATTTTCTGCTCCGCGATGTGCCTTCATGCTGACTCCCAGCCCACTAGTGCATGGTCTCTGGACGTGGCGCGCCTGTTGGATATCCATGGCATCAATAGATTCCGTGTCCACGGCTTCGATATCAGCGATGAGCAATTCCCGCCTGCTCACATCCTGCCCGATAATCTCAAGCTTAGCGTAGCAGATGCCCTTGGCTCTGTTCCCGAGAATCTACGAGGGAGTTTCGACATTGTTCACATTGCGCATTTTGCTGGCGTTCGGGCACTGGGAGAAGACCCGGGTCCTGTAATCCAGTATGCTTTGGCCCTGCTAAGTAATTACCCCCTTCCACCTCCAGTTGTTCGATTACTGACATACTACCTCTCTTGGGCGTAGAGCCGGGCGGCTGGATCCAGTGGGACGAGTGGACGCGGGGGGCTGAGTTGGTCACACTGGCACCCGCTCCACACTGTGACTGGGCACTCGGTGTTGCAGCAAAGATTTTCCCAGAGTAGGTTAATCCTGGTTTGACACCCACCCAAATTTTCTCTTCTTACAATACGTGAAAATAGCTGGACCTTCGACATAGCGGCACATCTCTCAAAGCACGGCTTTGTCCAGGCTGATCGTGAGGAATATGCTCAGCCCAATAATCATCTCCTCCCGGGACTTACCTCGCTCTGGTACCTAACAGCTGAGGAGGTGGTCAAGATTGGATTTGAGGAGCCGACAAAGTCTATGTTCCTACAAGCATTGATGGCGGCGTATGCTGAGACAAGAGATGAGGAGATCAGGGCTATGTTCAGGATGTGTCCCACATCGGCGATAGGGCAGAAGCCCTCCTCTTCCATGTGAATAGAGAATCCTCTACACAGTCGCATCTCACACATGACAGAATTTGAATCGGCTGGTGAAGTTGCTTTGTTCAGAGTAGCTAGTACTTCACAGAGTTAATCGCACACTTGACTATGCATTCACCGCTCCTTCCCAGCATTGATGTCCACATCCACTCTCTCACCAAATCCGCTCATACCTAGGAGCACGTTGCCACTAAGACCGCCACCTTTTCCTTAAGAAGATGAAAATCTTTCTGGGCCTATAAGACAAAACAGACGCCAACAGTGGTTAAAATTCAAGTCGATGGGTCATTCCCGCGATCGGGGCCTCCGCTTGTTCTTTGTTACTAAGGACTCGGCTACAAATGGACTCTACAACTCACAGTCGATATCAACAATCCAAATTAATGACAACCATTCGAGAATGGTCAAATTTTCCCAGGGAGGTTCTCGCACAAGTGTCATGGCTGAAAGCCTGCGCGATATCATCGGTTCCGGATTCCCCCACTTCCACAATCTGGCCAACCGCAGCATTGAGTGCGGGATCGGCAGCCCCATGGTATCGAATAGCAACACGTCTCTAGTGAGGAATGGTCTAATGCCCTCCAAGACATTGGTGTTAGGGAGGTCACTTATCGATAACGACTCGATTAATCCCGATACCACATTACTTTCTCTTCAGGCACCGGAGCGGGATTCGCAATTTAAGCAAATAAACCCAGTCCACACACCTTTAACTGGGTGTTGTGACAGAACAGTACTATATACACAATCCGAAATGACGGAGGTCAGACTTGTCATTTCGGCACACCTTTTGGTAGGCTGACGCAGTTAAGTTTGTGTTTAATTGCCGAAGTCGTCGCAGGTGTACGATAAGAAAACATCGGGTTCACGGACTGGCTTAGAAAAGGCAATAACATCTTCTGGATTAGTGGTAAGCCTGGATTGGGAAAGTCCACGATGATAAAGCTGATCTACGGTGATAAGTGGACAAGTTAACTAATGCAATTCTGGCGGTGGAGTTACCGAAAGGTGGGTGCCACCTTCTTTTATCACTGGGGAAATGTCCTTTTTGACGGTGGCAAGCGCCAGAGAACGCATCACTATGTACAAAAGCGGCTACAGTAATATTACATACAGAGCCCAAAAAGAACAACAGGGTCGGCCTGAATAAGCGCCCCGAGTCAATAAAAGCTTTAAAATATACAAAAGGCATTAAAAAATAGGGTAAACAAGACCTTTAGATGCAAAAACACACCGCTGGAGCTACCTGAGTCATAGATGACGTGCTCGACTTACTAATATACTTTATACTTTGATGATATATTCCGGGACTGCGATCACATGCTTTACTTTGTTGACATAACTATCCTGCTACAAGGTTCCTTCCAGTTAGCAATAATATGGATTACGTCGTCTTTGCAAGATAGCTTTATACAATAGCTTCGCACGTCAGTGCTGATTTAAACAAAGCTGACAACCTTGCTAAGTTAATGGCGAGCTCAGGTCTAAAAGTGTAGTCTACTATTCTAACATTATACTTAGCACCTATTCAGCTTAGTGAACTTGAAGGCGGCGAGTCAGAACTTAGCTCAGTGCCTAGTGGTTACGAAGCTATTATTGGAAAGGAGGGTGTAATCTAGTTTATAGATCGTCGCCTCCCGCATTGGTGGATTTAAAGATTAGACCGTTGATTAGCCACCTATACGCAAACTAGTTCATGTAGATAGACCGATTAACTAGCAGTGACCATAACTAGTGTGTAGCGTTTCAAATATCTGTAACTATTACCAAAGCCTGGTGGCAAGCAAAAGTTTGCTTGTATCTCAACAGGCGCTGCAAGCTGGTCTGGAACGCCCCAGAACTACACACAGCGCATGTCGTACGAGCTGGCTACTCTGCTGGAGGCTACTCTATAAGTAGTAGAGGCAGAGGAAACAGGGGCTCTCTGGCAAAAGCCGGAGAACCACACAGAACAGAAGCAATACAATTAAACCGTGGCAACCAAGAGTGCCGTGCTATCTGACAGTATCTGTTGGACTGGAGATAGGATTCTTGGTCATCCACAATGTCGCCCTGGAGTCAGGCAATCGCGAAGGGGTGTCTATAACTCAGAGGGGAGGTGTCAGAAAGAAAGGGGTTCAGGGGCCCTGGTCGTCTAGTCAGCGACGCTAACTGGATGCCTGGCACTGCCAGAGCGCCAGTGAGCCGCAGCCACAATGATAAGGAGGCCTGAATCCTACAGAAAGGTCTATAAAGAAGAAGGTTAAGCCAGAACCACAGGAGAGATCACACAAGCAATACAATCACGCAGCTGCAACCCCATCAAACCCACCAAATCCAGGGTGCAAGTGCTTCTGACAGGAGGGGACAACTTAAGCGTGTTCTACGCACCACATTACTCCTCTATAGAGTGTTTTGGGAATGTCTTCCGCACTAAATGTCCATCTTAGGTCTTCACCACGCCATATGTCTCCATTCATCCAATCATCGCGCGAGCTGGCCAATAGAGGGCTTGTGTGCTGTTTCACTCGTGTGGCAGAGTGCGCTTCTGATTGGACGTCTGATGCGCCGCTATGCAGGTGACATTCAGCTGAGCAGAGTATTTAAATTTTCATGCGGTACTATTATAAGGGCTGGAAAATCCAATTCGCCCACTGCGAGACACAACCACTCTAACCAATTTCAACTTGTCCAAGGGGCTGCTCCAAGATTCTCACATTTACCACATCTCCTCCCAATAAGTGTTAATCGCATCACCATGAACCCAAAACATACGTCCGCTCAGCCGGCGTACATCACCCGGGGGCGCCGTTCTCAGTCCACTCAACACCAACCCACTCCTCAACCACAATCACCACAGCCTTCTCCACCCTCACCGCTTCAACCACCTATAGAACGACCTGCCGCAGACCGCTACTCTCTGTGGTTCAACTCCTACTTATCAACCATAATCACCGTTGCCATCCTCGGCGGGCAAATCACCTTCACCCTTGTCGTTGGCCAACTCGCTGAACCAGTGCCCTCCAGCATCTTCACCCCCAACACAGTCCGCCATCTCATCGCCGCTGCCTGGCTGCTCTTCACCGCCACGCTTGGCGTCGGCGTTCTCATGTCCCTGTTATTCACCGACGTCGCTGATCACTACGGCACGGGTGATATCCCGAGGTTTGACGGGGTGTTTGGGTTGTGGGTTTCGTTTTTGTTAAATTTCTTGCCGATTGGGGCGTTTTTACTGCTTGGGCTGGCGACTGTGGCGTATGCGCCAGTTGTGGGATGGATTGGGGTTGCTGGTGTTGGGGGATTTGGGGTGCTGGTAGGGAAGTATTGGTGGCATGGCTGGTGAGATTGAGGGAGGAAGAGGGGTCGTTGGCTGTTATGCCTTGGATTGGTTTGGAGTAATACGAAGCTTAGACGGAATGCAGTGTAGCTGTAGGTTACGCTGGGAAGTGAGTTTTTGCCCTAGATAATGGGAAAGGGAGAGTGGTAGCCGACTTGGAATTACAAGTGGGGGCTGAGGGGGGCACTTACAGTTGGCAAAAAACACAATTGGTGGGTGTGAAACAAACGGTCACCTGGTTAGCCACGTGACTCCCCACTTTCACCACTATAATACTGGCTCTCTGCCCCTCTCTCCTTTTTATCTAGAATAAGCAATTCCATCACTCTTTGGCCGAACGGCCAACAGACGGCCGAAAACACCCTGGTTTTGTGTTCCACAGTGGGATAGTAAGAGATTGGTATGCCGTGGAATCCATGGTGTGGACGAGGTGCCCAAGCTGGAGAAGACGAACTTCTCTAGAGTCTCGTCGCTCTTAAGGCTATTCTTATCGTAGAGGGCCGTATTACGTTGCGCATCAGCCATCTCATCGCCGTCCTTCTTGGCCTTGTTATAAGTACCTGGATACTAAACCTTCGCAGATGTAGGGTTGACCTTAGAATTTTCACAATCTGCAGAAAAGCACGCGCGATGCGAATGGTTCTGGCAACATGAATGTAATTCTAAGTTACGGAAAGAAAGAGAAGAAGGCGAAGCCTTCGGAGAACGGTCGACGGTGTTGACCAGGGCCATGGATGGCCAGTGCGTCCTGACGATTGGGAAGGCGCCTGGCAGTGCCAGCGCCAGTGCCAAGGGCTGTCAATCGTCACAGTTGGGCAGCATGTGTTGGGCAGCAAGGAGCCCAAGTACTGCCAGGGCTGCTGCGTTATGGTTTCTTGACAGCCACTCTATCTTTTAATAGCAAGTCCCAAACAAAATCTCATGAGCAGTCTTCCTGGGCTATCGACGATTGATTCATTCCCAAGCATGCTCTGCAACTTCTGCAGAGATCGCTGCGGCGACGTCATAAGACTGGACCTGGATCTGGATGTTCGCAACCAACGAAACAGTGGGGGTCGCACATTCCTTTCGGCCCAAACAGCGCAGCAACTTGAGGAAGGAATCAACCTGGGATGTCACATATGCTTGATGTTCTTGGGTAAATTGCCTGACACTGATCGGCTAGCGGTGCAACAGCGCCTTCGCTTGAATTCAGGCAACAGCTACGTTGGCCATTCCTGGGGCAGGGCATTGGCAGGTATTGGGACACCTGCTGCACCACCTGTTCATCGAAGACTCTATATATCGTTAAACTCTCAGTATCCGGGACCGGACGGACGCATGCCCTCAAGCAGCGGACCCCGGGACGTAGGGCATGGAGCGTCTTTCAGAATTCTTGCTGCTAGAGGTACGACCGTACATCGGTGAATTTCAGAATCAAGAGTACATTCGCTCACATAGCTCTCTACTCTAGAAGTCCAGCACCTCGCATGGGATGGGAGCTTTGGCGACAGCACCGGATCTAGTTTGTCAATGCAACAGATTAGAGGATGGTTGAGCAACTGCCTGGCAAACCACCCTCAATGTAAAAAGCCAAGCGCTAGGCGAGGCGAATTCCCCTCGCGCCTCTTGGCTGTCCAAGATGACATTGTCAGAGTATGTTCCAACAACCTTGCCCTGATTAATATAAGTTATATCTTCCGAAACCTTGGACTGATTTTCCTGCGGTGGGCAGCTCGTGGATACGTCCCGGATTGACCCTTCTGAACAGTATGTGGCTTTAAGCCATTGCTGGGGGAAGGCAAAAATGCCTATCTGCCTCGAGTCGGCTACGATGGAGCAATCGCAAGCTGGTATTGCCCTTTCCGTGCTGCCTCAGACTTTTAGGGATGCAATCTCGGTCGTGCGAAGCGCTGGCCAGAAATACCTCTGGATCGATTCTCTCTGTATTATTCAGGATTCGAGCGAGGATTGGGCGCGGGAGGCCATGCAGATGGGATCCATCTACGACGGCGCCTGGTGCACCATTGCGGCAACCCGCGCTCGCGACAGCACCGAAGGATGCTTCGTCGCACGCGATCCGCGACTACTCCGGCCATGCACATACGAGCCGCCTCCAGATTTACGCTCGCCGAAACTCGGCAACGGTCCTGTATATATCGTCAACTCCTCGCTTTGGATTTCTAATGTTGACAAAGCCCCCCTCAACAGCCGGGCTTGGGTGATTCAGGAACGCCTGCTCTCACCTCGAATCATCCACTTCGGGGCCCAGCAAGTCTTTTGGGAATGTCAAGAGCTGGCAGCCTGCGAAAGCTTTCCGGCTGGGTTGCCCGAGGATATCATCGAACAAGTCCCACAAATGCCAACCCGGTCATTCAACTCCTTCAAACGGCTTCTGGCCCCATTTCCGGACGTCGTTCGAGGTGCAATACCCCCACCCTTTCTTGCCTACGAGGCATGGTGCGAGATCATCGCTGGCTACACTAAATGCGGTCTGACCCAAAGCAAAGATAAATTGGTGGCGATCGCAGGCATTGCGAAGAGACTGCAGCCTTACCTCAACGACGCACCCTGCGCAGGCTTCTGGCGGAAGAGTCTCGCACATGGGCTCGCATGGACTTGGGCTCGTGGCGGACAATTGTACCGGCCAGATACTATCCGCGCCCCTTCATGGTCTTGGGCATCCGTGGAAGGACCAGTTGAGTTCAACTTGCACAAACGATGGAATGTCACGGTCGAGGTAGTGAGCTGCGATGCGCCCACAAAGGATGGCTCCGGCTTCGGAGAACTTGAAGTTGGGAATGCCCACTTGACGCTCCGAGGGCAGCTGCAGCCTGTGCAGTGGGAAAGACAAGAGACAATGCCATTTATGATATCGGGTGTTTCGACAATGATAACTCCTTGGACACCAAAGATCGGACGTGTTGAATTTCCCTGGTGGGATATCACTTGGGACAATGGGCGGCCAACGACGGATGGTCTGGATGAACCTCTCAGGAACACTTTATTCGTCGTGCCGCTAGGATGGAGTGATAATACAGGGCCGAGACAAGGCGTCCGGGTAGTCGGGCTTCTTTTGCAAAAACAAAACTCGAGCGTTGGCGGGGCTTGGTATGAGAGGGTTGGCTTGCTCAATGTAGTGAGGGAGAAGCGGCACCCAGACCTGGACGCTCTATTCCGAGGTAGTTTCTGCTCTTTTAGCTTGAAGTAGGTAGCATCTTCTGTAGCAAAGAAAAGGGGCAGGGGCTTCAGGGCAGGGTTTCTGTTTGTGATAGGGCATGTGGAGGTCATCCGCTGGGCAGGAAGATATGGCGGCATCAAAGAAATCCAGAGACATTTCGGTTGGCCGGCGCCAAGCTATCAGACTTGAAACAGGTGGGTCCTTGCAAGTTGTTGACAATCATGTTCGATCTAATAACTATATATAAGAGACCGTCACGTCGGATTGTAGCCTTTGTCGTATTCGACTGTAGCCCTACTTGTCTAAATTCCCAATACGGAAGTCGGTGACGCACCAGGTGTCAACTGTCCGGCGCCGAATATCCAAGCCACAAAAATACAGCGCATCCCACAGGGGATTTAGCTTCATGGTCGCACGTAACTATCACCAGTTATTACATAATAAAATTATCCACATTTATGACGGCGAGACCATGTGTCGCCATATATTTAAATTTCCAACGGCGAGCACATGGGTCGTTAAACATCTGACTTCCCGGCGGCCAGACTATGTGTCGTCGCACCTCTGAATTCCTAACGGCGAGCGCATGGGTCATCGCACATCTAAGTCTCTGGCGAGAATATGTGTCGTCGCACATCTGCATTCCTGACAGCCAGTCTCTCGATCCCGGGATTCTGCGGTGTCAAGGTAAGAGCCTAAGCCTGCTCTCTAACAAATGCGTCACACTGACAGTCGGCCGCATGCAGTGCGCTACCCACGATGCTCTGATCGAGCATTTGAAGACCGGTCATGGCTACGGCGATGGTAAGGTGGTCGTCATGTCTGAGACGGATGCCGAGAAACTCTGTACGGCACGTAAAACGCATGGAACCCTTGCTGCAATAACTGACATATACACAGTGTTCTATAAAATCCTTCATCTCCTCGGTTTGATGCTCGATCGCGAGATGGAAGCCATGACAGCAATGATGGAAGCCTTGAAGATTGCCGGTGAGGGTAAGTAGACCGATCTTCTCGTGTACGAGGCCCTTTCCTTGCGTAACATAACTAACTCAGAGTGTGATAGAGGTAGTCGTCGAGGAATACATCTTCTATGGTAACGGCTCGACTAATGTCACAGTCGTTAAGTCTGTCTTCCCCTCTTGTAGTGGCGGCGACGGTGGCAGCAACGACAACGACAACAGCGAGGGTGCCGCCGGCGCAAAGTAGCTGCCGAGATAGTTTGCGAATCGCGGGTGAGGACTTGTGAGTGATGGCTGGTGAGCTCAGAGGGTACCTGAGACAAGACCTCATGATAGCTTGATGGCTGATATTTTTGGGCATGTTTTACATGGACGGTGGCCGGACGCGGCGTCCAGTACCAGTCGATGTAGACTAGGCAGATCGGCCAGAAGGTCCAGAGCCAGTTTCCACTAGAGGCAGTCCTCATCCGGACTCTCTACACTATACCGGTAACTATTGTCTACCTGGCTGGAGAGTTCTTGTCCGAAATGCTGGCATATGGCGTGGTTGAGATGGATGCATAGCCTCTAGTCTCTGGCTTCTCGAACTGATTGATCTCCGAGATGAATGCCGCCTTCAGTTCCGCCTGGCCATGCAAATAATTAGAACGGTTTAAAACCAGTAATAATGCATCGTCATTCACTTACAAAACTCGTCGTTACATTGCGGATAGCGTTTTAATAGAATGGCGATATCATGGTCAGCTATCTGGTACCGGGAAAGACATCTCGAACCAGTTTGACAATGCTAGTGCTCATGGGTGCGAATTCGGTGCTCTGAAGGTTGAATCCTCTGGCAGTCGTCACGAGTCTCACCCTTGCGATATTCGGATATTGTTTACCAAGATATCTAACGACCTGGTAAGCCCCGTCCAGCTCAATTGCCATGAAATTATCGGCGGGCTTGACACACGATATGCATAGGTAATCACACTGTCGTCGTCTCGGATCTCTTTGACCCTGATAGAGCTCACTGTCGCAGGCCATGCTCGGATGGCCGGTAATGGGATAAGAGGCGTGGAAACAACAGGGAACTCGAAACGAAGGTTGACGTGCTAGATCCGGGTAAGCACCGAGACCACATCTGCAACCAGACAAACAAGTTCCCTGGGAGTTGAGTCGGGGGTCGCCCATCTCTGTCACCGCAATTCCGGCTTTCGTCAGGTTTCCGGGGAGAATGCTTCAACACATGGACTTCAAACTTCCTGAGAATGCGGTAAACACCGAGCTAGCCCAACATTAATGACCTGGGTGTATGCCGCCTACCTGATATTCGCCTTTAGGGAGCCACTTGGCTCATCACGGAGTTTGGTTGCCGTTCTATGCACCTTGTGCGGGGAATGGCGAAACCGAAGCGTTTCCTTTGTCCATCTGGTATAGCCAGAGCCGATGCTAAGAGACATGCATCGCAGAGAGCAACGATGCTCTGTCGATATTCTCACCGATGATGCGATAAGGCTTAACAGGGAAACTAAAAATCTTAAGGCGATGTGGCAGAAGGGGTGCCAATGGCACAGGAATTGTACCTGTAGCCATGATCCCTTTAATATAGCTAGCAACCACACACTAAGAGGCAGGTTTATAAGTGGAGGAGAATGAAAAATAATATTACTATCTACTTCCTTCCTTATTTAACCCTTTAGTTAACCTGGAACCTATAACCTACTCCTCCTAACGATTAAGGGGGGCTGTTAAATATGTAATAAATCGACATTCCCCTTATTTACCCTTGTCTCTTAATAAATCCCTTATAATTTAGAGATGGGAAGAGATATATCGATGTTGCTTAAACCTGCCCTTATTTATATGGAAAATCCTAAGAGTTAAGAGACGTGAACGGACATTTGAATATTTAAATTCTGAACAAAACTTCAATGGTAGGTGAAATATATTTGACTTAGCGTTTAATATTCAATCAGGCATCAGTAAAAGACCTAGCACACCTAATATTCATCCGGGCACTACTAAATGGCCCGGCGAGCTGTGTTTGGCGATTGTACCCTGTCACATTAAAGAGAGAGCAGTTTTAAAGGGCAGACTTGCAAAAACGACGGGACGAAATCAACATCAACCTTTGTTGAGCCTAGGCCATCGAGATCGACCTTCATCTGCTGCCGCGGGTTGAGAGCTCGGCCTAGCGTAGATTCCGATGCGCGTTTCACCTTTTTCGTAGTCTTGGGGTCGGTGATTGTCCAAACCTTCTCTTCCGTGAGCTGACAGACTGGATCCTTGCGCATCATCATCATATGGGCGTGTTTACTCTGGGCTTTCACTGTGGCGGCCCGTAGCAACGCCATATCAAGAGCATTGTTCCGGTCAAGATCCTTCTCTTTGTCTTTCTCAAGGTTGCTGTCGATTTGGTCGTCGGCAATCTCATCAATCGCCCCGAGTGTGACATTGCTCAGAATTGTGTCGAGGGCAGACCGACATGGCACAGTCAGCTTTGGAGGAGAAAGCAGCATTAGACGCAAAGCTCATCAAGACGGTGAGAGAGCGTGATGAGGCGCGGGCCTCTTTGCTGGAGAAAGATCGCGCTTTAAATCGTATGAGAGCACCATGGTAGTCCAGCTGAAACGTTTGGCCGAGTTTGAGAAGCGTGAGACCGAGTCTAAGGCGCGTGAAGACGAGTAGTCTAAAAAATTAGACAAGAGGACAGTGGACGCGGCTGGGCTGGATCATCCCTGTGAGGGAGATGAG
>Ga0247758_1001871_pt1 | contig 13444 bp, 14 predicted proteins | sample UWRJL156409C4_FD_180950 | JGI IMG/M metagenome (GOLD analysis project Ga0247758, IMG submission 180950) | Plant litter microbial communities from Arlington Agricultural Research Station in Wisconsin, United States - UWRJ-L156-409C-4 | ecosystem: Environmental > Terrestrial > Plant litter >...
GTTTGGTGGGGGGTTGTGTGTGTTGTCTGGTTTGTTGGCGGGGGGGGGGGGGGGGGGGGGGGGGGGGGGTTCTCTGGATGCTGGCTACAGTTTGGTTTGGTTTTCTGTTTCTCACCTTAACAGTGATCTTGTCGATGTACCTGGTGGCGTCTGGGAGCAAGTTCGGCCGAGGAAACCCCTATCAGTCAAACGGTGAATTTCGGCTGTACAGGGACCGCTACAACCCTCTGGAACTCCGCGATTTCTTCAAAATCACAGATCAGGTGCGCTGTAAACAAATGGAGCGGATAAAGTTTGCTTGGGGCGAGCCAACTCGCGGGGACTCTACCTCATGTGGGGGCTTTTTACAGTTTGCTCCCAAAGGAAGGTGCGCTCTCAGGCTCTGCAGTTTCGCACAGAATTCAAAATTCAAGTTCGAACACACCTTCCAGTTTCTCCAAATAAAAAGAGAATGTCTATTTGCACTATGACTCCGGTCTATTTGCACTATGACCCCGCATTACCCCATACAAAACCCTAACCCCCGCCCGCGCTCAAATGCACCCCATTTACCGCGTTCGCATCGCACCGCGCAATTGAATTGGTTCTGCCACCACTTTTCTCCCCCCACCAAACAGAGCCATCGCTATTCCACGGTCGCGCGCACTCGCGTTTATTACTTCCAAAGGTAGTTAATCATTCGGCACACGATTTACCGGGCTAACTTAGCGTTTAGATGGCCGAAAACAGCCTGCCGCGCGATGGCGCGATGCCAGCCGACTCTGAGATCGATGTCGATAACGATAGCCTTATTTTCAAAGACTCTAAGCCTGCTCCAGAGCCTCTATCAAACCCTCTACCAACCCACAAGCTTTCTAGCTACCATTATAAGTTCTTAAAAGAATTACAGGCCGATTTACAAAAGTTTACAGCCTCCGCTAGCTTCTACGTCACTAGAATTCACTTTATTAATCTAGTTAAAGACTTTAGTTATAGTATAGTAATATTCGGTTGTTAAAAAGGCGTAATTAGGCCTTTAAAAGCCGTATCTTGCTTTACTTATACTACGAAGATAGATTACCTTTGGAAGGCAACCGTTAAGGCTTTTACTGTTAACGGCTGGAAGTAGATTCTCGAGATTAACTAAGGCCGTAAAGGTTACGAGAACTACATTAGCGATAGCTTTAATTCCAGACTAGTTCTTAATACCGAATATAAGGCTTTTATTACCACCTTTACTAACCGGATTAGTATCTCGAACCGTGAGGTTGTTATAAGCCTGTGCGACTAGTTCCCTAATATACTCTTCAATATGCGCCAGATTAGGAACTATAGATATAAACTGCGGAAGGAAACTATAGCCGGATATACCCCCTTTTAGGCTACTATGAAACTGCTTAATAATAAGGGCATTTCTTATATTATAAAGTGGGCTGAGGCTTTAGGCGATAATAATAATAATGAGGATCGGAAGCTAGAGGACTTGTTTTGGACGTACGATTAATGTAAGGAACAGTAAGCTTAGAATTATTAGGTCTAGATGTATAATAATATGTATAAAATAAATAATAAAGGACTAGCTTTATTTTAAATTATAGGGCTTAGCTACCTTAGTATAGCTTTCTCTTACAGATTTAACCTTATTAATAATGAAAGGTAAGAAGGTTTCGACTGGCTAATATAATAAGTTAACTTTATTTGTAACCTTATCGGTACTAAACCCCCTCTTATAACCATTACTGATTATAATAAGGCTTATAAGGCCTTGGTTATTAAGGTTTACCCTTAAGCTAAGCCTTAAATCTGCGTTTTTCACCTTAATAAGAATACTGCCTTAAATATTAAAAGGCTGTGGGATAAGGCTGTTACAGCTGCCATCGCCACCGCAGTAAGCCTCTAACCACCTTTAAGTTAGGCTGATTAGGAATAGGATTTAGATTCCGTTATTAACTAGTAATATAAAGCTATTATTAATTGTAGAAACTGACCGTTTAACGAAAGACTTAATGCCGCCCTTAAGGCTGTAGAGTATTCTATATACAGCCTTTATAAGCTCTGGGAGGGCGTTATTTACGCCTATATTGTTAATAAGCATATGGTGGCTTAGGCTAAGTTAAAGGACTTTTTTCCTTAATAGAAGAAGATTATTAATTACTTCGAAACAGCTTAGTTTCCTGTAGTTAAGCAGTAGGTTAGTTGTTATATTAATAAGAACCTTAACTTTAGTTAAAGAACTACTTTTCTAGTTGAAGCTGTGAATCGGTATCTTAAGTCCTTTATTATTAACGGTAACAGTACTGTTTTAACAGTTATATAGCAGTTGTGTTAGATGGTTGAGTTAATAAAGCGCTGGATCTGTAAGGTTACTATTAAGTAACATAATACCTTTAAACGTGACTATATTAGTTAACATTAGCTTAATAAAACGCTTATTTTTATCTTTATTAAGGTAATAAAGCTTATTACTAACTAGTGGAGGATTACACTAAGAGCTATTCCGACTAAGGCTTATTTAACACGTCCCCCCTTAAAACCTTGTATAGACTAGTTTATAAGGCAGTATAGTATTATCTGCAGTTACGATTTATTAACATGTTATAACGTTAATAAGCTCCTTATCTTCTGGAAAGACTTCTACCTTTACTAATGGTTAGTGAGAAGCTTAGCTAATAAGGATAGTTATTTATAGTACTAGGAGTTTAATAAAGTTCACGCCTTATAAGAAAGATTATGTGGTTCTATAGCTTTTGCCTCTGTTATTAACGCGCTGATGCTTACGGAACCACTCTGCTAAGGCAGCTAGGCTGTGATACTGGTTACACAGACCCCCTAGGAGACTTAGAGGCCCCCTGAGGAGCCCCCTACCCCTACAGGCTTTATTATTATAGTTGCTAGCTAGTTTACTAGAGGTTAAGGAAGCTGTAGGGGACGTGTTTATGGGGGTGTTTGTGGAGGCGTACGGCTTTCTATACAGCGTAAGCCTTCCTAGTGGGAGGGTGTTACTTTAGAGAGTAGTTAACTTACGGCTATTGGAGGTGGCTAAGCCGTTGTGAATAGTGGTAAGGCGAGAGGTGGAAAGAAGGGTGGACTAAAGAAGGCATCTAGATCTAATAAGGCATCGTTAACTGTAGGAGTCACGAAAGCGACACGAGGTAGTGGCTAAACTATACGTTCCGGCCGGTCAGGTGACAGAGGAACTGCTTAGTCAGCGAGTAATAGTAGTAGTTAATTGTAATTTTATTGCAGAATCGAGAGATTTGGGCCCTGTTTAATTGAATCGCGGTCGCGGTCGCAAATGCGACCGTGAATGCGACTCGGCATTTAAGCGCGGGCGGGGGTTAGGGTTTTGTATGGGGTAATGCGGGGTCATAGTGCAAATAGACCGGAGTCATAGTGCAAATAGACAGTCTCAATAAAAATCACCGTTCACCAATTTTCTCGCGCTCTTCGATCCTCCCCAAACAACCAACCTCGAACAGCCCGCGATGTCTTCTCGAAGAGAGCTCAACCAAACCAACGAAACAGCCTACTCTGTCGGCTCAGAGATCAGGCACGATGCTGAAATCACACTCCGTTACCTAGCGGATGCAGAGCTCGCCTTACTGCCAAATGCCGCCATCATTCAGCGATCACTCAGTGTCAAGACTGTTGTGTCCACCTCGTCTTCTTTTGCGCAGCGCTTTCAGCAGGCAGTTGGGCAGCCCCACCTCCAGCAGATTATCCAGATTGGAGCAGGCATGCAGGGAGTTGTATTTGAGCAGGTAATTTTGGTGGTAACTCTTCCCTTGCAGCATAGGTTGCTAACCATTTGGATAGGTTGGGAAGTTCATTGCGCTGAAAAAGGAATCCCCTGGGAACGCAATCCTGACAATAAACCTTCAGCACGAATATTCTCTGCATCGTGCTGTCATTGAAGCATTTGACCGCTATGACAATGCTATCAGGAGCAATGTGCGAGTACCTAAGCTCTTCGACATTATTCGCACCACAGATGAGAAATTCTGGTCGGAGAATCTGATCAAATTCCCGTCTGAGTATCGCTCTCGAGGCGACATTGTTCAAATGGAACGCATTCTTCCCCTTCCGAAGGTGATCAGAAAGGCATTGGTTGCTCACTTCTACCCTCACAACAGCAACGCCCCGCTCGATTCGGTCACACTCAGTAGCATCCTGGATGATACTCCGAACAAGCACTGTCTAGCGCGGATATATCTCGGAAGAGAGAACGGCGTGTTCGCGAGAGAGGGGTTCTCGTTGCGCAACTTCCCGCTCTATCTGAAGCCCATGCAGGAGCTGGGTTTGGATGTTCTTGGACTTGCATCCGCCATGGGCAAGGAATTCGCCATCATGCATTCGGGAGCGGGCGTGAATGGCGACGATGTCGAGACCGTGCTCGGCTCATCGACTGTCGGGGGTGAGGAGGACGAGGGGATCGATTTCCAGCACCGAGAGATCGGAGTCTACCTGCTCGATTTTGGTCAGTGCGACTTCGTCAACCTTTCGGATGATCCGGATGAGATATACCAGGCATTCAAGGGCGCCATGGTCACCGGCGATAACCAACTCTTCATTCCGCACTATGCGAAGAGTCGTGAGCTCTATGCAGCATTCAAGGCGGGGTATATGGGTGCGGCGCAGGTTATCTTGAGGGAGAAAGGCATGGAAAAGAAGTTCAGCATCGAGGACTTCATGGAAGAGTACGAGGATTATGCTGAGGACTTCCTGGTTTGATGCCTGGAAGAATGGATCTTGTCGAGCTCCTGATGTTTGTCCGTTCAACGTTTCCTCTCAGCAAGGGAGCTGATAGAGTCACGCGGAGGGTTCTCTGATATAGAGTGGGGATTCTCATTGCTGTAACGGCTCGTTTTAGGCATCACTCTCCTCATTTAGACCTTTGGGACATATCTAATACGACTAAAATCCCAACTGTCACTTCCCTCACAGGTGAACAGCAAATTCCTAACAAAATGTGAAGCTGCCCTCCTTCTTGACTCCCACATTAACTCGGATCTCAGAGCAAATAATATCATACTGTCGAACTAGACCGCTGCACCAAAACACTGCAAAAGTGAATCCACTGATACTAGCATTTAGTAACAGCGACTACATCCATATTGTTCCACACATACTCTCGGAACACAAATCTGTCGATCACTGCATTACGACAGAGCTCAAGGGTGGGAATATCTCGGTCACTGAGGCCGCCGTCACTCCTGACTCGGACTTCAACATCCGATGATAACTGAAGAAGTAGATTAAAAATGTAACTATTAGGAAGAAAAACTTTGGTTTTCGACGTCACACCCGACGCTTGAAGACTTTGTTCCAGGGTTTTGATACGTGTCGTGCCGAGCCGGCGAAAGAAGGTTTAGGTTGCCGAAACTTAGGCCGGCTGAGAAGGATGAACAGAAGGGTCGGAGAGCGTAGCTCTCTAAGGAAGACGTAGATCAAGACTAACAAAATAACAAGTGGCGGTTTACCGCACTCGTTGTTCTCACCCTGTCAATCACAGGCCCTGGTTGGACGCTTTCGCCTCTGGCGCCCTTCATCTTTGCCCTGGCGACTGGGAACACCTCGAAGACTGGCTCGGTTTCTTCCTGTGCGGTGCGTTTATTGCAATTGCCGGTGTGAGTTTGGTGCTAGCAGTTGATCCGTACTTGTGGATGGACTTTGGCCATGTTAGATCACTGCGTAGATACTAGTCAAGGTGATTTTCGGCGCGGGGGGAGGTGGATGTCAAATTGTCGGGTTTGCTATATTTTTGCGTACCCTATCTTCGAGTTCGCCAGCTCACCGAAAGTAAGACGCTGTCAGAAGAGTGAGGCATCAATAGGTCCCTGAAAGTGAGGTAAAGAGGGCCCATTTACACAAACACTGCCGATGGCTTTCGCTGTTACAGACCATCTCCCATTCTGAAAACACCTACATAAATACCGAAAAGGCCTTCCTGCATTCCAAAAAGGCTTCCTGTATGTTAGAAAGATCTGTGATGTGAAAATCCCAGGCCTTGCCGTTCCAGAACCGGACGGTATGAGAATTCCAAGAATGTATTGCACGGAGATAAGAGACCCTTTCTTTGGCACGAGCCCCCGTACCCCTAGTGTCGAAACGCATCCCTACCGTTACCGCAGGCCGTATTGCATTTGAAATAGACCTTTCCGCTTTCTCTAACGGCATACTCACATGTAATTGAGGTCTTTCACAATGCGAATAATGCCTCTCGGAATGAAAAAGGCCTTGCTATTTTAATCCAAGGTGTTTAAACGTTTCTGCAACGTACGTATGGAAACTACCCAACGACGCAAATTTGTTCCAGGCTGCCGACATGGAGGGTGTCCACACACAGCCTGGCTCCCCATTAATAGGATCGTAAAGCAGGGAGCTGAGTGAGAGCTACTGTACCAATGCCGTAAAGGACGGCTCTGTATTCCATGGTTGTGCAACCGAGCGCTTCATACAACCTCTTTAGGAATAACTCAGGGGATGACGTCGTGTCGATCCCCCAGAAGGTGCGCTTGTGATTGGACAACTCGGAACGCGCGGTCTCGGCAGGAAGATATATGCGAAAAGCCTTCTACATTCCATTTCCGAACGAAGTTCTCCCTTTAAAACAACACCTCCTCCCCTCCTTCAACAAACTCCCGCCAGTCACCACCAAAATGGGCACCACCAATTCCAAGCTCCCCCCCAACACCCACCTCCCCGCCTCAATGACAAATGGAACCCAGCCCTTCCCCCGCCGCTTCTCCGCGACCTACAAAAAGTCCCTCACCAAAATCCTCGCCCTTCTCACCGACGCCGACCGCCCGAATAGCCCCAGCTACGCCATCTCCTGGCCCTCCGGGTCCTACGGCTCCCTGACCTTCCACGCCGGACCGACCAAAGACCACGAGCTGCTGGCGACCGCGCGGCTCGCCGGGAGGCTGGGAAGTGATTTCAATGTGGCGCTCCCTGCGATGTTCACAGGCGGGGAGCAGAAGACGGAGATATTGCGGTATGTGCCTAGTTTTAAGCGGGAGATGTGGTGGTTTGCGATGCCGGTTGGGAGTGGGGCGGATGTGCGCATTGAGAGGTTTGAGTGGCGGCGCTCGAGGGGTGCCGAGGTCAAGGGTGTTGAGGGGGGGTCGGGGTCGGGGTGGAAGTTGGTGCGGATGGGAGGCCAGATGGCCAGCGACACGGGGCATCGAGATGATGAGGCGGATGATGATGATGGGCGCATTGATGGGTTCACGAGTGATGGGAAGGAGGTTGTTGCCGTGTGGGCGGATGCGGGGCTGAGCTTCCACTTGTCGAGGATAGGGGGGTTGGAGTTTAGGGGGAGTGGTGCGACGGGCGAGCTGGGGTTGCTGTGGAGTGTCATGGCGGTTGTGACGTGCATGTGCATCTATCAGCTGCAGCTGCAGCGCGCCACCTCGGCCGCCGCCTCGGCCGCCGCATAAGCAGTTAGATAAGTGAGGCAAGCTCTGTTGAGGTCCTCAGGGGTATTATTAGTGACATATATACAGAAGTCCACGAAGATTGGGTATAAGACGGAGAAAGAAGAGTTTGGTGCCCTGTCTGACGCCTAGGAAAAGATACTCAACCCAGATGTGCTACTGGAGTTGCCAAGCTCAAAACTCTCCCAATCCAACCGCAGAGCGTCACCCTCGATTCTGTCCACGCCGGAAAACAGTGTGTCAGAACTATTAGTATTACAACTCCATTCATCCGACAGTACTCTCGAGGCCTGGGCGTCATCGCCCAGCTGCGAGAGCCCATCAAAATCCGCGTCTTCCAACTTGCTGCTTCATTGTGTTAGCATCTAGACACTATTACTCGAAGAACGACGGGAAACTCACTCAACCGGAACAACATCCTTCCCCTTCGCACTCACAACCACACCTGAAATCCCATTCGCAGCCTCGTACCCCGCTCGAAACCCGTCCTGCCAGTACCGCACACTGCGTGATATATCTGTCTCCCCGCGGTTCTGCCCACACGAAGGCTGTCCCAGCATCTGCGCCACTGCGTCTAGTGATTCCTCTGGCATCTGGCTTGCTTCACAGAGGTCCAGGAATGACGCTTCGCTGCTTGCTGCCCCGAGGAAGTCCCATTGCATGTCAGACGCAGACGCAGACGCAGACGCAGACGCAGAACCGGATATGGACGAGGATGAGCTTGACGGCGAGACTGAAGCTTTCTTCTCTTTTGGCGCTGAGTCCCGCCTGCTTGTGTTCTCACTAGACCGAGACACGCCATTCCAAATCACCTCCCCGCGCTCCATCATCTGCTCTAGATGCCGCCATGGCGAAGATGTCAGATGGAGCCACTTGGGATGATGCCCTTGAATATCGAAGCAACTGAGATTTCGTGTCTGGAAGCGCTTGCCGACGAAGTCAATGAAGGAAAAGTAGTTGAATGAGCTGCTGTCTCCGGGGCGGGTTTGCTGGACGATGGTGCTGTGGGCTCGCCATCGAGAGGCCAGTCGGCGGATCTCAAGGGGGTCGAAGCGAGGGGCTGTTTGGGTGTAGATGAGGATCAAGTAGCGGGCGCTGTAACGCGTGGTAGAAGTCTGAGATGGTCGGGTGTCATTGTGCTGTTTGTTGGTAGAGCGGGGGGGATTTTTGGTTCTGTGTTTGTGTGTTGATAGTCGCTCCATGTTTTAGTATGCAAATGAGATGCAGATACACAACAGATGCTTGGAGTGGAAGGGGCCATTTGTTTTGAGGCCGGAGATTGGCCCCCCAATGATATTGTACTTTGAGATGGCGGTATTTTTGGTATAATACCAACGAAGCAGTCATCAGACCGTCAACTACGAAATAATAAAGGGTGATAACGGCCCCTTGCTACCTACCGTGCCGTTGAGCGCGGGTAGCGTAGTAGTTCGATCCTTCAGGAGCCAGCTCCTGCACGCCAGCCCGATTTTGGTGGGTGATGGCCCTGCCAACACGGGCTGCGCCAGGGCACGGAAGCCAAAAGGATGCGTTTGTTCGCCGTCAACCAGGTGTCGAGATTGGCCATGCCACTCCTGGCGCTTGTAGGCGCTTCTCGGATGCCAGGCACCACGATAAGGCCCTTGCGACAACCTGATTGTGACGATAGTCACACAGCGATGCCCTAGCCGCGAGCGCCAGACCCCAACGCACTGTTGTATTGGGGCGTGGCTTTGGCCCTTCTTTCCGTCTTGGCAATGTTTCAACAGCAACATCACCTCAGGGAACCTCGATAGGTAGTCCGAAAAGGAACCCATCCCCATCCCACCTCGGACTTTGTTACCAAGAACGAGATGCGAGCCCCATTATCGGGACTGTTGTAGATGCTGCCCCACGGGAGGACATTGTTGTTTGCTGGTGCCTTCGCGAATATCTGTTATTTGTAGAATAGGCGCGATTTAAGCTGGGTGTCGAGGTACGATACTGAAGCGATTTGCACAAGTCCGTGTCATTGGAAGAGGCCGCAGGGGTATCTGAGATAATAAGTGAATGAGTAGTCCGTAGGTAGTTAGTGGCTGCTTTTGCCAAGTTTTCGTTGCCCCCGCTGAGGCATCCCCCTGAGAATTGCGGGCGTCCGATCATGGTTGTGTTCGTGGGACCTGCATCGGGCCCGTGTCTCTGTAAATGCTGACATCCCGAACTCTTCCATGAGGATGCAGAGGATGAACCCAAAGTCCTTTTTCGCCATCTAGGGACCCCGATGCAACCAGGGCAGCCCTCCTGGCACCCACCTCCACACGGTTCATGACCCACCGCCTAGACCGGAAATGTGGAAGGATTACCAACAGTCCAATAAATCCTCCAGCCGTCACGTGGCGTCATCACAGCCGTCCTTTTCTTCGAAATTACCCTGCACTGTCTCACCTAGCCCCAGCATCGCAACCAACCATCGCCCCAAGAACCAAAATGATCTTCCCCGACTTCTCTCCGCGGCACATCCCCGCCCTATTCATCGCCTTCATCCAGACCTTCGGCGGGCTCTGGCCCATTTTCGGCTCGACCTCGGCAGCGATGCGGGAATTTGGGCTCCCCGCCCGCATCGCCGACTCGCGCGAGGCACAGACGGCTTTTATCGTGGGTGCAGGGCGGACGACTGTCATTGGGGTCATCATGTACACGCTTTACTTCCAAGGAAAATACCACAATGTCGATAGCGTTCTGCTCATTCTGGGGACTATCGTGGGCGCGGTGGACGGCTATGTGTGCGCCCGCGAGGGAGTGGCTAGGTGAGGGGCGGTGAGATCGGGGTCAGGGCTGGCGATTGCGCTGTGGGGGTGGTTTGGCATGACGGCTGGGACTACATGAGTCCGGAATATTCGGAATTACTATGTTGCAGTGGTTGGGAAAGGGTTTCTAGAATCGAATACAACAACATGGAATTTTTAAACTCATCGTGAGAGTAATGTCGGGGTGCAAAAAAACACCGGTGAGAAAACGACTATCTGGCTGTCGAGTTATGAGTTCCTTCCCTGTCAAAATCCTGACCCCTTGTGTCGGTCATACCTTCCCACTCCAAATTAAGCCGCACAAGCTGCCCCCGAAACTTCAGCGACCAATCGTTGCTTTTCCGATCACAGTTCCTCAGTACCCGTGGTACTGAAACTTGATGTTCTCTGTCTGAACAGGTTTGGGCAGCATCTTCATCTCCACCATCTCGTTGATGCTGTCGAAAATTGCATCAGCCGAATCGACGAATCCGTGCCATCCGAGCTTCCGATTCTTTGAGACACTTCTCATCCGTTAGCGGTTCAATCTCACCAAATCTTTTCAGAGGGAAGGGTACCTCATGCTCCTTCCCCACGGAGACAAAATGGCTGCATCCAGCAGCCCGAAAATGTCCTTCACATTCCGACTCTCAAACGGGTCCCTTGCAGCCACTAGGCCCTCCCCCCCCCTGAGTCTTGTCCAAGCCCTTTTCACCTCCGCTTCCTGTGCCCAGGCCTCAAACGTCCACGAAACCCGAAGTTTTCCTGCCGGGCCAAATCCCCTCGGGGGCGGCGCCACAGGCATCGTCACCGTCGTGAATTTGGCATCATCGGTCTCCGGCGTACCATACTCCGCGCCATAGGCTCCCGCAAGCAACGGCCAGAACTTGCCCCAGCTGAACATGCTCCCGTCGCTGATATTCAGCACCTGGTCTTTTGCCTGCGGATTCAAAACCGCCCACTCAGCATGCCGCCCGATCAGCTTCGCGCTCGACATGTGGTTCTCAACATCCCACGCATCAACATCCCCAGGGAATTCGACTCGTCGCCCGAGCTCCTTCTGGACCGCAGCATACAGCGCCAACCCATACGGCACATTCATCGCCGCGTCACGCACCGCACCAACGATGAAACCCGGACGCGTGACGTTCCACCCGACCTTGTGAGTTGCCGCCCACTCCCAGAGCAGATCCTCCTGCGGGAAGTAGAAGTTCGGCGCGCCGAGGAAGCGCGGATCGGTTTCGGCTTCGGGCGTCAGGGGCGGTCCCAAGTGGAGGCCGTAGTGCTTTGCGCCGGTTTGGAGGACGAAGCGCTGGGGGGTGATGTGGGATATGGTGAGTGCCGAGAGGAAGTTGGAGAGCAATGAGACGTTTACTCGCTCGAGTTCGTCGACGTCGGACCAGAGGGCTTGGCCTTCTTTGGCTGGGGGCTGCAGGTAGGAGGTGAAGAAGATGAAGTTGCTGGGGGTTTGTAAGTGAGTGCACCTTGGGTGCATTTTGGGGTGTGCTATGGGCTTGCTTACGCTGAGACATTGTGGTCCTGCAGTGTCTTTGCGATCACCTTTGGGTCGCTGAGGAAGTCGATGGGTACAAAGGTCACCTGGTCGCCAAGGGGCAGACTCGGTGGCTTGCGGCTGAAGGCGTATATTTTCTTCCATCTTTGAGGCGCGCTGACAAGGGTACGCAGGATGTGCGCTCCGCTGATGCCATTCGCCCCGGTTACGACTGCGGTGTAGCCTTTCCCATCGTGGTCCGGAAAGGTCGGGAGGCCGTGGAAGATACCCTCTGACACAACGGTTTGGGATGTCATGGCGCTGATGATGTTTTCTGTTCAACACTTGAATACTGCTGACGCTGAAATTCCCTCCAGACTCAACACGTCGTGATGGGGATGGAGTGATCAAATACTAAAACATTGCCAGTGGAGAGACCCCGCCTCATGGACGTCACTATGAACGAACGGGCTGGGCCATTACTAATCTTTCTCTCTGCCGAATTAATGAACAAACAGTCCCCGATCAAGGTACAGCCTGCCGATCTTCAATCCAGGTTGCATTCCACTTACTCGTGGAACTAGCCAGGAATTCGACGGCAACTTGCAATTGGCTCACCCACCTACACGCAAAAAGGTGCTGACAGAGATCGTTAATGATCGCAGCGGGAAGTTGCCTAGTGGCCGTTGATGTTGCTGCGCCTTATTTGAAGTTATCCCTGGTCACCCAATTGGCGTGGGGCACGAGCCCCTGAGTGCCGACGCTGTGACGGCCGACTCATCCGGGACAAAGTCACTGGAACCCAACCCAGATCTTTATTTTGCTAGCGAGGCCGCAACCCTCCGGTGGTCACAAATGAGTGTATTTTTGTCCCTCCTTCTTGCGCAGGTGTTTGGGGTTCTTTTGTCACAGGCGGGCCGTCACAATGCTCTTGGGTTGCGGCACAGGGCTCGGAGGATCGGCCGTCTCCAACCACACCACCATAATACCCCAATACAGAAGCTCCAGAAGACTTGTGAGTACGCATCATACGGTTTTGGCATCGCAATTTTACATCTTCACAATGGACCAAAACCTCCCACACGACCAAGTCACACTGACTGATAGGTCAGAGACAAGCACGACAGACCTGAAGGGAATCGAAAACCCTACGTTTGACCCACCAAAGCGCTTCTATTGGGCATTCCTTTCGCTTTCTGTCCTTGCGCTTGCATCTTCTTTCTCGCTCACATCCCTCAGTATTGCCGTGGTGGTAGGTCGAAGCATCTTGCATCGATTTACAACAACCATCTGACATTCTCGCAGACAATAGCAAATGAATTCGACCTGTCAGAACCAAAAGCTTTCTGGCTTGGTTCATCGGCTGCATTAACATCAACCCTTATCCAACCCTGCTGCGCATGTCTTTGCAGCATCTTCGGCAGAAAGGGGGCGCTGGGCTTCAGCGCTGTCTGCCTCGCTGCCGGCTCACTTCTCGCGGCCGTTGCTCAGAACTACCCAACGCTCATCACTGGGCGCTGCTTCCAAGGCATTGGAGCTGGAGGCATCTCCGCCATCACCGACATTATCATCACCGATATCGTCCCGCTGCGCTTCCGCGGGCAATGGTTTGCGTACATCGGCGTCCCTTGGGCAATCGGCACGACCGTTGGACCCATTCTATCCGGCATCCTAACCAGTGATGGCCTCTGGGTAAGCTCCCATCCCCACCCTCCCAACCCCCAAACACTCCTAACCCCCCTCTCCCTCTAGCGCTGGATCTGCGGCATCAACGTCATCATCTGCACCCTCGC
>Ga0247758_1001872_pt1 | contig 13444 bp, 13 predicted proteins | sample UWRJL156409C4_FD_180950 | JGI IMG/M metagenome (GOLD analysis project Ga0247758, IMG submission 180950) | Plant litter microbial communities from Arlington Agricultural Research Station in Wisconsin, United States - UWRJ-L156-409C-4 | ecosystem: Environmental > Terrestrial > Plant litter >...
GAGGAAGGGGGGCGGGCAGGGGGGGGGGGGGAAGGGGGGGGGGGGGGGGGGAGGGAAAGGGATAGAGACGGGAAGGGTGTCACAGGACGGACGACTGTCAGTGGGTGGGGGGAGGCCGAAGACGCCGAATATGCCGAGGACGCCGAGTCCGTTAGCGAAGGAGGTCGGTGGGAGCGGGAGTGGGTCGATGCCGGGTGCGGGGACGGGAAGTCCCGGGGCGTCGGGGACGAGGTAGAATTGGCTTGTGTTTGATTAGGTGTATTTGCGGGGATGCTGGCGTTGTGGCGATAAGCGCAGGCATACATACATACATACCCATCTTAATGTTCATGATCCTTCAGCTCGCGTCTAATATTATGCGACGTACTGTGCCCCGAAACGACATCCTCCCAGAATTCCCTGTTCCCACGTTTAATACGATCGACCCAATCTTAATGAACTACCTCCTCTACGACGAGGCCGTTTTCCTGAAGCTCGGGGCAGTACCGCCTCAATAGTCATCCTCATCCTCCTCTTCAAATGTGGGAAGCACAGCGGCAGTATGTCGCGGCTTCGACAGAGCAGTAGAGACCGTCTTTCTGAGCATGCTGGTTCCCATACGGGGCTCGTAGTACTCAACGGGGTTGGACGGGCGAGTCCAGTTGGAACGACAGTACTCGTTGCATGTGTGATGGTAGAAAAATGAGCTGATGCCCATAGCACCAAGATCTGTAACGCCGTAATCGCGGTTCCGTGACAAGATGACCGGGTCCGATAGGACGACCGAATCCTGGTAGATGCCGCCCTGGATATCGCAAAGAACAAACATCCCACCGGAGACGTGGTAGCTGAAGTGGCTCAGAGCTTGCATTGCCTTGGCCCAGTTCCGTCTCGTGTCGGTCCAGCCGGTGTTGCTGTTGAACTTTTGGTAGTTGGCAATGAAGGGCTCCGAGAGTGTTTTGGAACCGGCCCACTCTCCGGAACAATCTCTGTTGAATTCCCAAACCTCGGGAACGTTGACCTTGATGGTTTTAGATACTACGTTCAACTGGTTGAACCGGTTGACAATGTCGAGAGCTTTGTCAACAGCCTTGATGTCGAGAGTGAAATAATCCTCCTCGAAGACAGTGCCGGACTTGAACCACTTGCACACAGACGCCTGGCCTGCGCGGTTTCCGCTGGTATATTTACCCTTGGCAACCCACCGGAACGCCCCGGCGGCAAAGGGATAAGTGAGTGCGTTGTAGGTGTACATGGCTCGCGAGGAATCATTGTAGCGACCGCTGTCGGATGGGGCCGAGTCAGCGACGTCGCGATGATGGCCGTGAACGCAGCTGGCACATCGCGACACGCCCTCGGGCTTGGCGTACTGATTGCCAGTGTAGGATGTGCGTGGGAGGTTGCGGTGACAGTCGGCGCAAACGCGACCCATGATGGTCAGTTGTCTGGAAGCCTGAGGTTGACGAGATTTGACAGTAATCGGATTTCGCGAACAGCAGCGACGGACGGGGAGACCCAAGTAGACGTCCTGCGATTAAATTTCGGGCTTGTCTGCCCAGCAGTGGCGGTCTTGGCGGAATGGGACCAACCGGAGGTTGGGGGAAACCGCGAACGGAGATGAATGGAATGCTCCCGACGTTGGCCAAAAATGGCGGACCGAGAATCGCAGGGCCAGAAGCGTTCAGAACAGTCAGGCCCTCCTGCAAAAACTGTCGCAGCTGCCGTGATATTAGCGAGCTAAATGAGCACCTGGGCGGAGTCTCGTAATTCGATGGTCAGGTCGGGTTGACGGAGAGTTGAAGACGGCGGGCACCGCGCGCTTTTCTATGACCCACATTGTGTTGGGTGGAGTCGGTCGCGCGATCACGTGAAGATTCGAAATGCCAGGGGAAGCGAAACGTCCCTTCCAAAACATTCTGCGCGCCTTTCCGGGGCCTGAGATTTTTCACCTTTGTTTCCCTGGCGCAAGCTTGGCGAGGCACCCTTTGTCACCGGCCCTTCCCTTTTGGGCAAACATGCCCACGAGAATCAGACCATATGTGACTAAATCCAGGCTGCCACGACCGAGATGCGCGTAATCGTTGAAATTTTATATCGCTCCTTCCATGTATCATAGCTCTTTGCCGCAATGATGGCAGATACACAAATTTAGAACGTCATCCTGTTGAATTCTACGCAGCCAACCGGAAACGCAGCAATTGGAAGTTGTCCAGTGTGTTCCATTCAAGAAGCGGTCCGCGCGACCGCGAGCCCCTAAATTGCGGCCTAACCGCTCTCAGAGCGGCTGACTAAGGAATGATTACGTAATTTGATACATCCCCTTAGCCCTCTTCTGCTTACGGGGTCGGATCATACTAAACACCATTGGCAACAGTGGATGGGGAAGTCAAGCTCGTGGTATTTTGGTCTTATTCACAAAATGTTACTCTCTATTTCCTTGGATGAAATGCAGTTGTCATGTTCCCCCCCATACTCCTCCATTCCAAATTCTTCCAATTCAGCTCCGACGAAACATTCCACATGGTGTACTTGATCTGGCCACCAACACCCACCACAAATACACCAACCAGTTCCCCAAGGTTGACCAGAATAGGCGCACTCGTTGCCGCCACGCCAAGATCCTCCCACTTAGACGTCCAAATATCCCCTCCCATCGCTCGATGGTGTAAATTCCCATTCGTCCCCACTGCCACAACATCAATCCTATCCACCTCCGCCGACCCCAAGCCCGTGGCCACGACTGCCGGCACACTCTGAAATGACCCACCGAGGTTTGTCTCCTTTGTCAACGACCCCATGTCTGCACCGAAGCTAAATTCCACGCTCAAGCGACGCATCGCAGCATCCTCACCCACACCAAAAAAGTCAATGCGGCGGCCCCCGAGTCCAACCGCAATGGGTTCTCCCTGAAACTTGCTTCTTGACACTAGGTCATTGCGCATCAGCATCCAAGTCGAGTTCGAAGTCGAATAAAGATACACATCGGCATCGCCATCCCTACGGTACACTGCCATACCGTGCGACGAGGTTGGCTCGCGGCAGATCACAGCCGGCCGTGAAGCCACAGGCGGATCGGATTCCACGACCGGGTGCCATTTCGCATTGCCGCTGGTAGTAGAGTGTATCCAGGCTCCTGTTCCGGCGGAATTCCCTTCCCACCAATTCTGAGCCACGGCATCGCCTGATTTTGCGAACCAGTCGGGTCTTGTGCCGTTGAATCCTGAACACCCCGCCAGCGGACTGTCCACGGGCCCGCCAAGGTCTTCCCACTCGCCAATGATGTGGGAGTTCCCACTCTCGGCGAACTGGAAGCGTGCCGATCTGATGATTCCATCAAGGGACGAGACCGCCGCGACGGAAACGTACTTTGACTGCTGACCCCAAGCTATGGCAGTCGGCTGGGAGAAAAACTGGGGACCACCGGGGAGGGCACGCCATAAGCGATCTGACGGCCAGCCTGATGAGACGTTAAGTGTTTCTGTTGACGCCGAGTTGTACCATATCGCATTATCGACACCGCGCGCGAAGAGGAAGAGGTCGTGGTTGCTATCCGTGTCTCTTCCAAGGATGGAGGTGGTCAGGATCTGCGGACACAGGATACCGCCGCAGATGGTGTTGAGGTTGGAGATGAATGTGCGATCGGGAGCATATTCGTGGAGTTGGGAGCCTTTCCGGGTGCCGACCACAGGACCGACGACCACAGAGATCAAAATGATTGCGGCGATTGCTGCCAAAAGGAGTCTACGCTTCTTTTGTCGCCACCAGGCCCAAGAGGCTGGGGATGGCTCTGAAGTGCCTCGCTGAAAGACTACCTCCTTACATGATTCCTCGATCGCGAGGCGGGGATGCTTCATAGTATCGTCGTCTAGCTTGCGCACCTCGGGCGAGTCATCGTTGACAACCTGGGGGAAGTTGTCGTCCACGACCTCCGGCAGGTTTTCATTTGAAATGTGGAGGAGTGTGGGACTGACGTCCAAAGATTGGGAGAAGTTGCCATTTACATCCGCATTCGCATCCGCATCTCCTGGATCTTCGAATGACGCATCGCCGATGCGCTGTATCGGACCCATCGTGAGCCGCTTTGGACCGCTTTGGCAATCACATTTTCAGCTTGTTGAGGAGTGATTGAGCACCAGTCAAGGAATTCACGGGGAGTGGGCTTGACTAGAAAATGACCAAGGTGGCAAGGCAGATCTGCACTCTGGGGATGATCCGGGGGCACAGCGCACAATATGCTGCGGTGTGGCACAAGCATCACGCGCAACCGCAAGTAAAATCAATGGAGCTCTCGTTCGCTTGTTTCATATCAATGTGAGATTAACCGAAGCGATATGGTGAAATTTGCTAGAGTTAAGCAGTGAGCTAAGGGCATTGAATTGCCAAACTCTGGAAGCACCCGACCCCACTTTTACCCCTGACCCGCCAAGGATGGTAAACAAACCCCTGAGCCCATATGTGCGCTGCATAAATTCCCTGCTGAGTGGGCCGCCTACTTTCCCACACCAAAAAGCGATCCTACCAACATGCATTCAGGATGTCAAAGTGCAAAAAGAAGAGGTGATGATCTTGTAGATCACACCCCTTATTTCATGATTGACTGGACGAGCTGGGAATTGAACCCAGGACCTTTCGCATACTGGGGTATGCTAAGCGAACGCTCTACCAACTGAGCCACACGCCCTGATGAGATGTTTATGTTGAGATGTCGCGTAGCTGGCTTCACGGGTGACTGGCACGAAATCTCAAGTCGTTGGTTGAAACCTGCTTTAGTGACCATACCAAACTATGAAATGCGATCCACTAGGTATCTACTGGGGGAATCGAGATGATGTCCTACTGCTGCCCTGTTACCTGCTGCACTCGATGATCGCAGCTTCGAGTTTTAAACCGGCTCCCAGATCTACTTCATGAACAGTGCAATCTATGCAACGGCTGCGAAGACAATTCTGTTCACAGCAGTCCTCAACCAACATGCTCATATCTAGACCATCTAGCCCACAATGGCAGCACCATCCCCAGCGCGCTCTCTTTGGTCGCAATGATGCCTCCCGAAATGCTTTCCGAAATCATCCGTTTTGCCCATCAATTCCTAGACGGAGCTTCCCAGCGGGTGCTTCAGTTTGTAAAAAGCGGGGGTATGTGAGTGTGTATCCTAACTTCTTGTAGACGATCTGGAAGAGTCCGGAGTAGGTGATATTGCATCTCGAACAGTTAAAGGAACCCGGAGCCTAGACTGTCATGTGTCCGCCCCGGCAGTTTGCCCACGGGCATCTCTTGAGCTGCCCCCCATCCTTGTCGATTTCATTCTTTAATCGGAGCCTCACTGACATGGTGAACTCACATCCAGGAATAGAGAAGCCCTCCCACCGGAGTTTAGCAGCTTGACCACCATGGAGGGGCGACACCCTATAGGTTGGGGTATATAAGATAGGATGTTGAAGCAAGTCCTCACAGACGGGAGGTTCACTATGTCAGCGGCCTAGTTCTTGCCCCGGGGCGAAACTTGAAGTGGACACCCTTTGGCTCGCACTCCGGCGCATCCTCCTTGTACTTAGTCCCTAGCTACTTGGTCTCAGTTCTGTATACATACCTTGATTCTACGGCGTCCGCCCGGGACCGCGACTCCTCGTCCTTTAGCGGGGGTACCGCAGCTGTCTAAACGTGCGCGGTGCCACCAAAAACTCCGAGGGAATACCATTATGCTCAGGCGCAGCGACTAACTGCAGCTGGGAGTCGCAGTTGTTATGGTTGGTATCAGACCATCCGGGTAGTTGAGCTTTATTGATGCTAAACGAATGTGACACCCGCTCCAAAATATTTGGGTGCCTCTTTTAAGTATATATTGGCGTGCTGGGTCGTGGGGCTGAAAAGCTTGGCCCGACAATATTGTCCCTGTGTAACATGAGAATAGGCCCGCCAGCGTTCTGGCGGACATGGCATGGACTCTACCACAATTGTGCAAGTCCTGCATGACCTCCCCCTCTTTGGGATTGCACAGCCTCCACGCCCTCCCACCTGGGCTGGTCCGATACATGTGTGAGGATAATCCCAGTCTCAACCCGAGACCTCCCAAATTGAACTTCCAAGTTCGTTCGACAGCAATAGCAGCGCCAGCATTTGGCTTCTCGGCGGGTGATTTTATCAGTGCCGTCAATCTCATTGTCGACATCAACAAAGCTCTAAAAAATGCCGGCGGTGCATCGGAAAATTACCGACAAGTCGTCACGGAACTAGACCTTCTGCAGCAAGTTCTTCGGCAGTTGCAGTCTCGGCAATCCAGCTCCAATCCCAGCAGCATACTCACATCCTACGCAGAACAACAAGCGAAAATTACACTGTCAGCCCTCACCGAGTTTCTGAGTCTGATATCCAAGTTCAACAACATGCTCGGGCCTAACGCCTCTCCCCAATGGTATTGCCATGTCGGCAGGAAAGCGCATTGGGATATCCTCTATTCAAAGCATGTGGAAGGCTTACGCTTGAGAATTGGAACTCAACTACATGTTTTAAACACAATCATTCAACTTGACCAATTGTGCGTGCATTCTGCGCAGCTATTACAACAGGTGTATTATCTTCTTCACAGCAGCTGACCCTTTGCAGTTCTCCCCAACTTCCGGCCCAATTCTTACGACTCTCAATGCTATTAAAGACCAAAATGACAGAATCCTGAAATATGGACTTCGTCCCGCCATTGACACAAAGACCCCGGAAGCCTTGATACACGACCCTGATTTGATGAAAGGGCCACCCCTTGATATCAATGGCAAACGCCATGCTCCCCTGGAGGGCCACAGAGTTGTCGCTCCAGAGGTTTTTTCCCCGGATGAAACATTCATATCGTTGTTATTGAAGCTGCAAGTCTCAACTCCCTAAGGTATCATCCAACGAATATTGCCTCTGACACCGCAATCAAAGTAGACATACCACCGTCCGTGACTTGCGGTCACTCGTACTCGGATTGTGTAACCTTCTCCCATATTTCGTTATATTCATTCACGAATGTTGGCTGTATTCAGAAGAGAACCCATGTTACTTCTGTCCGACAATATCAATTTTGAGGATGTGCTAGCGCGGTGATATATTCTCCAGCATGCTTTCTATAGGCATTGGCCGGTATGCTACACAATTCCCTCACTACGAGTACGACACGCTGACTTCAAAGACCTTCGATGCCTTCCTGCGGCGCCAATTCCAGAAACTTCCCGGAGAGATATTCGTCAGGGAAGGGCATTACACCCTTCTCAGTGCTCAAACACTCGAGCCTCTCGTCCCTAGACGTTACTCGACCCCGCGACTCTGTTTTGACCCCTATTGGGTCCAGGCCGTAACATTTTTTTTTTTTACTGGCTTTTTCTTCTAGTTTTCGACTGGGCGGGTTGGTATTTAACATCAATCCTTCTTATTATCTCACACTGGCTTGTAACCCTAGGCTTGTTGAACTCAAAAGCTTTCTAGGTGGCCACCCTGCCGGAGTTTGAACATTTAAAGCCCACTAGGTAATGACCACTGCTGTTCGTAAGTCTCCCTTGGAGCCTCTGACTCCTTGCTGTCGCTTGCATGCCCCTCGCATGCCACTCGTCCCTCCCCGCATGCAGGCCCGGGTTCCATTATCATCGCCATTAACCGGCATTATCGCCATCATCATCACTGCTGCCATCATCATCATCACTGCTGCCATCATCATTACCGCCATCGTCACCAACGTTCCCGTCACCATCGCTATCGCCACTACCACCTTTACCGTCGCTATCACCGCCACCCAAATTCAAATTCCCGAGCCCATTTTCCAGCTCCGTCTGCTCCCCCTCTTCCTGCGCCGACTCATCAGCCACGTCCTGGCCTCGAGTCTGCTTTTCAAACGATAGGATCTCCTGCGCCGTCGGATCCCCTGCATCCGCACGCCTCTTCAGCTCCTTCAAGATGACCACAGCTCGCTTACCGAGTAGCCATACACACTCTTTCTCTTCTTCCTCGTCTTCTTTGAGTTTCTCGAGCGCTGCCTCGAGGGCGGTGCCATACCCCTCCTCCAGGCTCGCCGTCACGAGATCCGCGCCCCGCTCGAGCAGAAGCCGCACACACTTGCTCTCACCAACCGCAGCAGCTGCCATCAGCGCGGTTTCCCTATCATCGTCGACCAGGTTGACGTCCGCGCCGGTGTCTACCAGCATCTTGACGCAATCCACGGGGAGGAACAGAGCGGCGCAGCACAGCGGGCTTGTCTTCACGGGCCCTCCCACAATGTTCAGCTTGATTCCATCGGCAGCGAGCAGGTGAGGGAGCACCTCGGGTCGGGTATCGGCGGCGATGAAGATGGGGCGCTCGTAGAAGCCGCCGCCAAGGTTCGGGTTGGCGCCCGCTTGGAGGAGGATGTGTACTACGTTTGAGTGGCCGCAGTCGCAGGCGGCTTGGAGAGCTGTTCCGGATGGGTGTTGTGTGCTAATGTGGTTGACGTCGGCGCCGTGGTGCAGGAGTTGGGAGACGATTGATGTGTGGCCTTGTTGGGCGGCGGCTTGGAGAGCCCAGCCGGAAGGAGAGGTGGGGCTCGCCCCGGAGTCGAGGAGGGCTTGGATTATGGCGACGGTACCGTCGTTGGCGGCGGCGGTGAGGGCGTTGCCGAATCTAGTTGATGTTAGTTGATGTAACTCGGGTTGTAGGGGGGAGGGGGGGCATACAGTTCTCCTTGAGCGTTGGGGTCCGCGCCCATTTTTAGCAACGCCGTGACCGTGGTTTCCTTTTCGCTGTCCGTGGCTTTGTACAGGCACTTGTCGAGGATTGCCTTGTCAATAGCGCCCGATGTATAGTCCCACATGACAGCGAGCACGTCCGCCCGGTGTTCGACATCAGTTGCGGCTGCGAAGAAGGCATTGTTGCAGTCCAAGCCTTGAATATTTTGCAGCAGCAGCTCAACCACATCCCAATTCTTTTCGGGGTAGGCGCGGTCGAGGCTGGCTTGGAAGTGCACTCTATTCGGCTGGAACTCAATCAGTTGGGTGACGACCTCGATGCGGCCGGACGTGCATGCGGACACGAGAGCCCCTCCGTATTCGTCGCTGCCCAGGCTCTCGCGCCCGGCGGCTAGGACAATTTCGAACATGGTGATGTCGGAGTATTGTGCTGCGAGATCAAGAGGTGGCAGGCGGTTTGGTAGGATGGGGCGGTTGAGCTTAGCGCCGCGCTCGAGCAACAACTTGACGGCATCACCGTTGCCCGACAAGATAGCTGTGTTGATGACTGGGCCGACCCAACTGGTGTCGCTGGCGTTGACGTCAGCCCCATGGCCAATGAGCTGTGCCATGACAGCAGTCTTGCCGCCGGCGGCTGCCATGGAGAGCGGAGTGCTTGCTGTGCCATCCGGGCCGGCGTCGTCCGTCTTAACGTCTTTGATCAGCAGCAGCTGTTCGACATTGTCGGTCCTTCCAAAGTACGCAGCGAGGTGGAGCTAGGTAAGAGATCAGGAAACAGAAAGGTACGGGTGATAAGAAAGGGACATAAGGAGGACACCCACCGGCGTGTTTACATATGAATCATATTCGTTCACCTCCTTAGCGTAGCCCGCATTGACCAGAGACTCGACCAAGCGAGGAAAACCAACCGTGGCGGCTACGTGGAGTGCCTTTAGCTTTTTATCGACCGAGAGCCCGTCAAAGCGGCCGGTGAGCCGTTGAAACTCGGTCAGCCACACTTGCCGGATCTCGGAGCCTGACTCCCAAAAGTCCCTTTCGAGACTGAGCCGCTCCGCAATGTCTGGGCTGGCCTCGCTCGCGTGTTGGAGCCAGTGCTTGGTTGCGTACGGCAGCATCGCCGTCGGTGGCGGCTTCGAGTTGGCTTCGGTGGTGCTGTTTCCGTCGTGGGCACCTGCCACGGCGGCCAAGTAGTCTTCATCCGAGTTCTCCTCTTCTTCATCTTCTTCGTTCATTTCATCCGACTGGCTCTCTTCAAGAGCATAGCCATTATTAATAGTGTCGAGATCACCAGTTACGGTGCCGGCAACAGTGCCGGCAACCGTTCCGGCAGTGGCTCCCACAACGCTCTGCGCTGCTTCCTGGTGCGGCGCTTGGTCCGGCACAGAATCAATCTCCGAGGCGGCCGAATCCATAATGTGCGAGAAGCAGTGCAGAGCAAGGATGCCGTGCTGGAGCCTGACAGCATCCTTATCGAGATCGAGAAGCTCCTTCAGTTCCGAGTCACGCTGAAAATGTCGTTTCACGTCTGGGTTGAGGAAGCCAATTTTGAAATGGTCCGTTCTCGCCGTTCCTCCTGCTGCCGGCTGTGGTATCCGCTTCAGGAGTGGCTTGCACTTGCCGATCAGCTCGCGGAGCAGGCCTTCGGCAGTTTCTTTGTCATCGGATGAAAGACCGGCGAGGACGAGGAGCTCGCTCTCGGTTGGGTCTTCGTAGGTCAAGGCCAGGGCCTGGAGAAGCTCCTTGATGGTATCCACGTTGCCGTCGTGTGGCCCGAGGATCTTTTAGTTTTGTTAGTGTTGGGAAGGAAGATTGGCGGGGGTGGGGTTACAAGGCGCACTTGCCGTCTTCCAAGCTTGGTGGAGAAGGGTGGCGAAATTCTGTGGTACTCGCTCCAGCAGCTTCCGGACCCTGATATGGTTTGCATTATCCGGCAGCGCAGCTAGCTGCACGATGGCGACATCAATCCACTTTGTGCTTTCGGCCTGGTTGCCGAGCACGCTGCCGGCGTAGTAGGAAATGGCCTTGTTGTAGCCCTTTTGCTTCTGCAGGCCATCGACCTTTGTCCACGCATGGTGCTGCAGCTCGCGCTGGACCTTGTCCCCGTATTTTGCATCGCTGAGATCGATGTTCCGAACAGCGGGGGTTTCGTCGAGCACTCTACGGATGGGTAAGCGGTCCCTGGTTGCGAAGAGCCACTTCGTCCGAACGCGCTTCCTGCGTTGCGCCAACTCGGTTCCGGTGTCGGTTTCGGCGTCCAGCCCAGAGTCCTGGGTGGCTTTGTGGATGAAGGAAAGGAGTTTCTTGGTGGAATTGTCGTTCTCGGAGAGCTCATGGAGGTTGCATAGGACAAAGTATATTGTCCCGATGGTAGTCTCGGTAAGCATGTCCATGAGGCTCTGCCAGAGATTCTCGATGCCAAGCGCGGCTTTTTTGTTTCCACTGCTCCTGTTTTGGTCATTTCTGCTGATGAACTGTTTGGCGTAGGTGGCGAGGACATCTTGTTGCTGGCAAAGCTGGCGAAGGAGAGACTTGACCACGTCCTCGGCCGTGCAGTAGTCGGGTGCTTGGTCGCAGAAGAAATAAGCCAACAGGTCCGGAAAACGGCCAGCGTGGTTCAGTTCGTCTCTGTTGATAGTCGACTGGATCTTGTTGATGACTGCCGTCACCGCAGCTGTCTTGCCCTTCCCCTCGCGGCCGTGGATCCAGAGGTAGTCATCACTAATATTTCTCTCACCTTCGAACCACGCCTTGCACTCTGGCTCATGGAGGATCCATGGGTCGGGTGAGAGTCCGAGTCGCTGCTTGATGTAGCGAAACCGCCTTTCGACATCGGCGCCTTCCAGAGAGTTGATAACGGACGTGAGATCGGAACGCGAGATGCTAGACTGGCGCGTCGAGTTGAAGCGCTCCTTGGCGTTGAGCGACGCGGCATGTACAACTCTCTTCAGGGGCGCCCTGACATCTTGGTACGCCGAGTCTTTGAAGTTTTCGAACCGGACGAGGTTCCTGTGCGTCCGAGCCAGACCTGTCTCCTGTGATCCATCGAGGGTGGCCGACTCTCTGCTGACAAAGTCTCGACATTCTTATTGCACGTATTTTTAAGCACAGCTCAATCAGCCAGACAACAGCGGGAAATTACTGACATCAAGGCGGAGCCTGTTTAAACTTGCGTCCGGGAAGGCAGTGCCGCCTAGCTTGTCGATAATGGCGTCCCATGGCGTGGGTAGACGTTCCCAGAAGCAATGCAGCTCCACTTTCTGGCCCAGCTTCCCCGCTGATCGGACAAATTCCTTGCGCAGCTCCCGCAGCCACTCGCTGCCTGGCTTCATGAGTTCCAGAAGCTTCGATTCGACGGCGAGGCCTGCGGCCTTGTTCATCTTGACCCGTTCTCTAGCAATCTCGGCAACTGGTGCGCCACCAAAGGGCGTGCCAAAGGTCAAGATGCCCACGATGCTTTCGTACATGTTCGGATATATATCACGGAGAACTTCAGTCATGGTCAAAACTTTGGCGGCCACGAGGCCTCCCATGCTGTGGCCGATCAGCACAATTGGTCGGCGGGACGATTCCTGTCGGGTTATCTCCGTCAGCTGTTGACCAAGACTTGGAGAATACTCAGGTGGAATCGGCGGGCAACATACCTCCCTCCTTAGTTGCAGTGCGTTAAGCATCATTGTGGCAATGTTGACCATGTCCTGCTTGATCTTGTAGGGCCCCTTGTAGGCAGACGCGTAGCAGTAAAGCATGACACGAGCCTTGGGGGAGTCCTTTTTGAGACCCCCGTCGTGCGAAAGCCAGTTGAAGCTCTTGTCGTCCTTCTCATACCACATCCAGCTCTTGGCCGGGTTGGCCCCGAGGCCGGGGATCGCCACAATGCTGGACTGGAATCAACATGCCGTCTTTGGTTTGGAAATGGCGGAAAGAGACTTACTCGACAGTTGCGTCGGCTGGATCGACCAGAACTTCCAACCCTTCTTTGATCTGCTTGGTAGCCATTGGGCGCAAATCCAATGCTGATTCTAGAAAACCACGAGCAGCTTCTGGAATTCGGTGGATATGGAGGCAGCAGCTTGGAGTTGAAGACGGGCAACGGGGCAACACTACGATGGGGGATATGGCTTTTGTTATAATATACTTTTTGGGGGCCTGCAATGGCTGCCATGGCAGCCACTCACCTTCTCATTCCCAGAACACCGCACAATGATGGAGGAGGCCATAATCGCATGCGCAAGATCCTTGCGACGATTTATCCGCAACAGTGTGGTCGCACTACTTTGACAAAGCCCCCACGGGAGGTAAACAGCTAGTACAGCCATAAAATTAAAGTTAATATAGGCTCGGACCCGCCGTAATTCACAAACTTACCACTCTTCTAGCCTATCAAGACTACTTCCCTTCTTCCCCTCCCGCTCGCCTCATGTTGGGCCTTATCCCCGGCGGCGTTATTTCACCTGTCGGAGATGGAGCGGAGCTTGCCGGCCCATGGCCCTGAGCACGACTACTAGTTGGAGGGGAGGAATTCCTGGCGCGCTTGTCGGCAATGAATGCACGTGTAAAATAAAGACCTGATTATGGGGCCGGCAGTCTCTCGAAGAATGACCGGTCGGGTGGTATCACAGAAATCTCTCCCATTTTCGGGCAAACTGCCTGTGATTGGTTGGTCAGCGGCTCGTGTTCCTCATGTTTGCCAAGCCATCAACGATTGTTTGCCGTCTTGGTGGCGGTCTGGACTGCAAGACGCGATCGTAGGCAGCCGTCGATTCTTCTCCCGCTTCAAA
>Ga0247758_1001874_pt1 | contig 13439 bp, 15 predicted proteins | sample UWRJL156409C4_FD_180950 | JGI IMG/M metagenome (GOLD analysis project Ga0247758, IMG submission 180950) | Plant litter microbial communities from Arlington Agricultural Research Station in Wisconsin, United States - UWRJ-L156-409C-4 | ecosystem: Environmental > Terrestrial > Plant litter >...
GGAAAGGGGGGAAAGGGGGAATGAGTGTTTGGGAAAGGGGGATAATAGGGGCTGAGGTGAGGTGAAGTGAGGTGAGAAGCGAGAAGTGAAGCACGTGGATGTGGTGAACAGGGGGATAGGAGGAAAGGGAATAGGGGTGGTGAGGTGAAGCGCGGTGAGGTGATGATGCGGAAGTGATGGGGGTGAATAGGGGGCGAGATGGTCCGACACGAGGTGTGTTCGACTGGAAGCATGGAGTTGAGGTGAAGTTAGGCTGCTGTCACGACTATTACCGCTGGCTGCCGCGCGCAACAGGCAACGGTGTGTGTGTCGGGCAGAGACATCTATCTCCCGGGGCCCTGACATGGCCAAAGTGGAAGAAAATAGATGGTACCTGTTGTCATCTGCTGGCGATGTAGCATGTACAATACATGTGTCTGCCTTGGCTACCCTACAACAGGGCTGAAATTGGCGCCTATCTGGCATCGGCATTGCCCTGCATCGAAGTTCCCCGCAATATCACATACCTCCGGGGAATCGGCCTTGGGGGTTGTGTTTCGTTTCGTTGTTTCGTTTCGTGATATCAGCCCGCACCTCACTCCCATCGCGTGTCTGCAAGGGGCGGAGAAGGACCCGTTGTCACACAGCGGCAGTGATATTGGACGGGCAGCCGCCGGCTGGTTCTGGGGCGGGAAGGAAGGGAGGGAGGGCTGAGCCGCATGGGGCTGCTTGGAGTCCCGTCTTGTCATCCGAGTCCTGTCTTGTCATGATGCATGCACTGTTTGGAGATGGGGGCCGGGGTCGAGGCCTCGTGACGTATCTACCTGGGTCGGTTCCGACATTTACGGTATAGGTAAGGTAGGTACCTCTGGGAAGGTGGCAGTCGCGATGCACTCTAAGCGCTGTGCTCAGCCAGCACAACTTTGTGCTCACTGCCCATCAATCAACCAGGGCGGCGGCTTTGGTGCACCCAAACTGCGAGCAGGTAGTGATAGATACCTTGTCGACGAATCACCTCCGGCCAACCCCGCGCCAAATCGTCACACGTCTTTCGCTACCGTTGCCGCGGGTCTGACACCTCATCACTTTCCACACACCTTCCAAACAAGCGGTCGCGCCTTCTGTCCGGCCCCCAATTGCCGTGAGGCGAGAAGCGCCCGGCTGCGCGGCAGGGAGCGATTTTGGGGGCCTGACGGCGGGTAACGTCGTCTGTTTTCTACAAAGTACGAACAAACGCAGCTAGGCTACGAGATGCGCGGGGTGTGGTGGTGGTGGGCTTTGGCCTGTGAGAGGCTGGGGGTTGCACACAAAGACCTGGGGAAGTATGTTTCTGTTTCTGGGTTTCTTGCTTGGGCGCATCGGTGATTACGGAGGGCCCCACGCCCCAGCCACGCTGGAGTAGCTATCACCATTAGGCGGAAACAATTGTTTGTTTGTGGGGTGGTGATGATGAGTGGTCTGGGGCTGGTTGGCGCGCTCGGCGGGTTCTGAGTCTGCCTCCGCTGTGGTTCTGAGATTATATTAAAATTATTTTATTATTCTCTTTTATTTATTCATTTCTCATTTATTTCATGTACTCGGCCTTGACTTGGCACTTTGAGCTTGCCATTTCCCATTCCCATCTGCCTGGCCTTGTCGCAGTGTTACCGTCGCCACGGATTATCTTTGGACAATGTCGAACTGCTGGCCCTTGCGTTGGTAGCATTGAACAGACTCTCTCCATGGTGTAATCTCATTACTGGTACCGAAGAACCACACGCCCCTGTCAAGACAACACTGGCAAAGTAGAGATAAATTAAAAACAGAATAAACTATTAATTCTGCCCTGCCAGAGAATTTTCATTCATCCTGGTGGTAGGTAATCTCTCACCGTCTCCGCCGGACCAACTACCTCGATTAGTATCGTATGGCTATCACGTAATGCTCCATCATCCCAGCGGTGCGGGCTCGTCGCTCACCGACCTGCCATTCCCACCCGTCTCTGTCCAAAAGGCGCCGTTTTCTGGATCACCAGTCAGACAGGCCCGTTTTCCCCCCCAGCAAGTCAGCGTGCCGGGGTTGAAGTAAAATCGAAAAATCCACAGCCAGTCATTTCCCGAACGCTCGGCCGGTCCCTGGGCTCAGCAACCCCGCCATCGGTGCACCGGGGAATGCTCGAGCTGGTTTCCGGCCGTGGGGAAAGAAATTCCTCTGTGCTGCGCTCAATCCTGGCGCGGAACGGACGACCCCACACTCGGTCGACGCTGACGGCCAGTCTTCCCGTCTCACCGTCTCTCATTACGGCAGCCGTATTCACTGACAACTTAGCGCGCTTCAGCAAACACGGTCGCACAGCCAGTGGTCCAGCTGGAGCTGACCGTTGATGCCACGGCCAGCCCGTGTGGTCCAACGGCTGAAATCCTTGCAAGCGAGCAGTGCGAGCGTTCGCTGAAGAAAAGATGCGGTTCGCGCCTGCCGTGTCTTACACTGCGACGCTGGTGAGAAGAGGCCATGGCGGATCAATTCGGGACAGAAGAGGGAAATAGGAAATGGGGCGATCATTTCTCTCCCTGGATGGGCCTCAAAACGAGCTGACCCAAACTCTCTCCGTGCTCGATCGAGATGCTGGGTCAGAGGTCTGCGCCCAATCTGGCAGAGGGGTGTGTTGCTGGTTCAGCTGACGGTTTTTGGGCAGGGCGGGGATCGTCGCTGTCGTCATTGTGTTACAGCGGATTGGGTGCCCCATCAGCGCTCGAATCTGATATCTTTTGCCAGATCGAGGCTACAACGCCCACAACCCGTGGGGGCTTGAGATCCACGTGTACATCCTTTACTGCGGAGAGAAATAACGTGATATTGGCGGGTATCTCGTCAGGCTCTCGGAGCGTGGGAATTCCAGAGATAGTGCCGAAATGAAAACGATAATCATCGTTGGTGGACCTTCTAAACATTGGCAATGGCCCGCCTCGGAACTCGGAAGGTACAGTGGAGGTGGGCTTTGCCTGCCGGAAGCTCCAGAGCCTTTTGGTCGTGGCCCTCAAAGTCCCAGACGTGAAAACGCTATGACAGCGGCACAGAGCGTGTGCGCGCATCTGCTCAAACCGTGGTTCAGCCAGACAGACGCGAACAGCAGATCGAAGGAATCCACGAAGAGTTTCCCGAACCGTGTCAGCCCCGGGCCGCATGCAGGCCGCAGACAGCGCCCAGTGAGAGGAAGCAGGCGGGATCCCGTCTGGGGAAACGGGACCCCCTGAACGCGACGGAAACGCGGTGCAGTGTGCATGGACGCATCCGTGCTCGGGGAAATCACCACCGACGACGCGTCCACTGCCGGCCGGTGAAGGGTGCTCGGATTGCGCTCGACCACGCTGTTCTGCGCCACCCTTCTCGATGATTTCCAGGTTTCCCCTCCTCCACACAATGTGGCAGCGTAGGATTTGTGGCGGCCTGACAAGTGCCTGACAAAGAAACACGCGGGACGGGCGTCTGCAGCTTGCAGATTCCGAAAAACGTAGGTACATCCATATTTCGTACTTCGTACAACTTCAACGACCAAAACGGATTTGCACACAAACTGTAGTGAAGATATGGCCTGCAGAGAGGCCCTGCCAACTGGACCCTTCTCGAAGAAATCGCATGAATTCTCCCCCGCATTGTGACATCTGAGGCAACTCGGTTTTCCCTATTGAATGCCATATTTCGGGGCACGGATGGACATGAAGTTCGGATGACTGAGAACCGGAAGTCGAAAAGTTCATGCAGCGCAAATCTTCTTGGCAAGACGTACCTTCTCCCAGCATCGATCAATGCATGGAGGATACGTATCTGATCGCCCGAATTTATCTCTATCATTATTCTTTATTTTCCGCCTAATAAGAATATAAAATATTCGTCTGATGGTTGTTCAGCCTGCCGGGGAGCTCAAAAGCCAAGCATGTGGATCATTGCTCAGGGGGTGTTGGTCGGAGCGCTGTCATTGCATCATCGGCCCCACAGAGCTCAGCTGAATTGGTGAGCCTCCCAGAGCCTCAGACAACACACAATCATATGTCTCAGGAGAATGCAACGCAGCTCCAGCAGCCATATCGATTTCGGATCACAGGGCGCCCTCTGTCAAGCTCCAGCGACGATCCCCCGCTCTTGCATCGGCCCAGCGGTGAGCGTTCACGGCGGCAGTTCGAAAAGCACGCAGCCGTAGCATCGGGATCGAGATGGCATGTGTCGTCTGCCCAGCTTTTGGCTCTTGGATTGTCGCATGGGGCGTGCCCGAGAGAGTGATTGACCACCCATGACCTCGTTGACATGAGGAGAGTACAGTACATCCTCGATCTCACGATCAATGTACCTTCTCATCTTTAGCAAACTAGCGGCCAGCAACTCCCCCTGAACAACTGAGAAGAGAACCTTGATGTCTTGGCACAGCTAGGTAGGACCGTGATTGAGACATTCTGACTCGTCTAGCGCAGCACTATCCCCTTCTCGCACCGAAGCGCCATCTGGTGCTTTGACAATTCTTCCACGACGCCTTCGAGAAGACGCCAGGGCTGCGGCTTTGACCTTGTGGAAACAGGCCAATTTCGCAATCTGGACGGACCCTCTTGGCCCGGTCACGGCTTCACGCCGCGGAGCTTGACCACTACTCCATTTCGGGTGAGTTCATCGACAACTACCCTGGCGCACCGGTCAGCCCCGGATTGCTGTTCCGGCGGACATGGTACGCTGTGTGATTGGCTGCGGCGCCTTCTGGAACACGCTGCCCATCCTCGGCCAGGGGGACGCAGCAGGGGTGCATGCTCCGTTGTGACGTTGCGTCTTCCAACCTTGCTCAACCGGGGAGTTGGGAATATTAGGAGACGGAGTCAGGGATGTTGATAAAATAATAAACAATAAAATAAAAGATAATGGGAGAAATCAGGATGGAATACACTGCGGTTTTTTCCCCACATTTTAAGGAGGCCCGTATCTTCGGGCACGCCGACCGAGGTGAGAGGTTTGTTGTTCGGGTCTATGTAAGCGAGTGGATGAAGGAGTCCGAATGGCAGCATCGAGGGTGTGATACTCCAGCTGCCATGTACCTGCCATCCAACAATACCGGAACATAAACAATAACACATAAGCTACCGGACAAGGTATTACAATCCATCGCTTGCCAAATAGCCGAAAAGCCAGCAAAAGATATCTTCGAGACAGGACTGATCGTGTTATCCCAAGGTTGCGGAAAGATCTCACTGCCAGTGCAACAGAGTGGATACATGGAATGCTTTCGAAAAAGAATACCGCCCTGATGGGGCCTTCTGCCCGCCGAGCTCCAAGAGCTTAGCTTTGTCTACATCAGAGTGCAGGCCTGACCCAGATCCATCTGATTCGGACCGTTGCAGGTCAAGCTGGAAAGCGGGTCGGTAGTGGTTGCCCATTTCTGGCACTAAAACACAACTGGGTGGAGACCTCGGTGGATCTTCACAGCCATCAACGACAGACTCGCGACCAAAAGTAAGGATCAGCTTGAAATCATTGCTCTATGCTACCTACTGTGTACTTGCTCAATGCTTCATGTTACGCTCCTCTCTATGGGAAACAGCAAACCAATTTCGTAAAGAGTGCGGCCGTCACATGTCTCACTTCCCCACTGTCATTCCCCAACCACATGAGCCGACCTCTGACGTCGATGCGGGGGAAGACTGCCACCCCTCGCCGACCCGTCATCACCTGGCCGTAACCTCGATGCAGATCGTTGACAACTCATCAGACGGGCCGCATAGAAAAATGATTGTGACGGCAGAGTAACCGGGACGGTGATACTCGGACCGTTAGGATCATGGACGTGGACTTCGTTATCAAGCAAAATAACCGAAACGCCGTGATGGATAATCCAAGTCGCTCGAAAATGCTACTAAGCCCTGTGGGACCTGCCGAACCTGCCGGACCTGCCTAGCTTGGGTCGATTGGACGCCCCCTTGGACGTTACAACTGATAATGTTGATGTTGTTGACCCGACGCTTAGGTGGTGCGACGACCCCTTTTCTGACGCCACCCTCTGCTTGGCGCTGTCGCCGACCTCGACGTCCACAACGCTGCCAGGGTTGTAGAGAGGGGGGTACTTACACGAACAGCACAAGAGGCCGACAAGCCCGGACAAAACACAACAGATGAGCCAGAGAATCCTCAATATGTTGACGATGACCTCTCGTCCAGTGGGGTCGTCTTTGACCTCATTAAGCACCCGGAGGAAAGACTGAGCCGTCATATCTGCTCCTCCGATCTTCTCCAGCTCCTTCTCCATCTGCACCGTGAACACGGCTGTTCCGATGGCGATACCCATGCACATTCCGGCTGACTTGAAGAGCCAGCCCATCGCCATGGCATGTCCGTTGTCCTCTCTCTTGGTCGTCGCAAGAATTGCCACGTTCAGGGCTGAAGCGATGGTACCAGCACCGAAGCCGACACCGGCGTTGATGATGATGAGAACCGGCAGCGGCGTTTTCGTGTCGAGGAACCAGAGCAACCCGATGGAGAGGGAGGTGAGCGGCCAGCCTACCCACATGGCCCAACGGATCCGATTAGTGTGGCGCATCACCAACCCGCACACGATGGCCGCGATCGGAATGGCAAAGGTCTCGGGTAGCAGGGCGACGCCGGTCAAGATCTCACTGAAGGCTCGAACCCCTGACCAGTAGATGACCAGGTAGTAGAAGATCATGTTGACACAGATGCCAAACACGGCCTGTCCCACGAATCCAAACACGGTTGCCCGGTTGGAGAAGAGGCTCGCTCTAAACATGGGGTTTCTCGCGAGGTATCGCTGGTGCAGCGCTAACGTTGTGAGCCCAGCGATACCCAGCAACAACGGCATGATGGCCTGCCACGAGTGCCAGGAGAAGAAGATGCCGGACATGGTGAACGGGACCAAGAGAGCCACGGCAGAAGGCATGAAGATTGCGATTCCCACCCAATCAACTTTCTTCAGGCTGCAGAGGACTCCTTCTTCCGGCTTATCGAAGCCGAGAAGGAGCCCAAGGCCGGCTGCTGCGGCGGCTATGGGTGGTAGGTTGATCCAGAACAGCCATCTCTACTCACTCATTGTTAGCCTTTCTGCCTCGAAAAAGAGAGATTGGGAGGGCAAACCCATGACGAAACCGTCAGGATGCCGGCACCAACCAGCGGGCCGAGTACGAGGCCGAGAGCCTGGACCGCATTCTGGACTGACAGCCAAGTGGCCCGGTCACGGAGCTCGATGAGATCCGTCAGGACTATCGCCGCCAGCACGGTGCCTCCGGAGGCAAATCCTTGCATGCTTCGACCGATGAGGAGCGTCGCCATGTTGTTTGCCAGGGCGGCGACAGTCGAGCCGGCGGCGAAGATAGCCAGCACCAGCAGGAAAGCCGGTTTCCTGCCGATAACGTGGGATATTTCGGCGATCGGCTGCTGGAATATGGTAGCGGTCAGGGAGAAGACCGTCCCCATGCTGAAAACGGCCGTCTCGCTCGCGTGCATATCATAGGCTATCGTCTAAGACGCACCGATAATGGGTCAGTACTGATGACAGAATAGTACAACGACAAACCCTCATTGCTTTCGTACCGGGAGCGCAACCGCTACCGAAGTCATGTCGATGGCCAACATAAAGTGTATGAGAAGCATGAAGGCGTATATCGACCTTGCCCGTCTCCGGGAGATCGACATCGGTGTCTTCGCTGGGGTGTCCATTGTCAAGTCTGGGCCGCACCCGCAACAGTTTGGATATCTGCCCCGATCTGCAATGATTTCTTTGAGCTGCAATAACTATAACTATGGCGGGGAACCACGCGGGAAGCGGAAGGGTGATCTGGGGGACATGTCCGGCACATGCTTGCCCCTGACGATGAGGTGACTGCCAAGTCCGGGGCCAGCTTGCGGGCCCGATGTGGACGGTCGATTCAAAGACTCCTGTCCGATTCACGATGGACTCACTCAAACCCAATCGCGCCCCCCCTTCCCCCGATTCCACTTCTGTTTCTCTGGTTTAGCTATACGCCACAGGGTCTCGCTCCGTTGCTAGTGGGCCCGGAGCAACTAGGAACCGTGGGGGTCTCGGAAACCATAGCTTCGACCATCAACTCCAAAGAGGGTAGGTAATCCGAATGGTCCTCGGCGATGGCGTTTTTGGCTCGTGTAGGCCCTGTCTACTGGAGCATTTTCCGGAGCACGTAGAAGCCCTAGGGCTATCAGGATGGGGGAGTCTCTAGGCCGTTTACTTCTAGTTGACGTCGAGTATGCAATGTCAGCATCCAACAAGGACCCTAAATTTCGCTCGGTCGGAATGGTCGGAACTCTCCCAACCTTAAATTCCTGACAAGGCCGGACGCCAAAGTGAGATCGGTCTGCCTTCTTTGATCAGATGATCAGATTCTGCTCTAGCGTCCCAAAATGACGCCTCAAGTTTGTGCTTTAATGAAGCCTGGAAGGAGCGACGAGCGGTCATCCCATGTTCTCCAAGCAAACGGACCCGAGCCCACTTCACCATGGAGAATATCCATATATCTGGGCCACGAGACGGCCCCAGGAAATTGGCAGCCGTCAGGGAAGGGTCGATTTTGTGAATCTCAGCGTGGGGCCTGCTCACGGCGGCAGCAACAGCAACAGTGGCAGTCTCGACTCTGCTCATCTTCATTTAATATACATCATCTTACTGTCTTCGACATTGATTTTTGCTAACTTCTTCTTTGTACGAAACACTTCTACGCACATCCATTTCCGCCTCCAAAGTGCTGACACTAACGACAAGAGAACACAACCGAAATGGACTGCTCCGAGGCCAGGCCCGAGGTGCCATTTACGCCTTTCCTGGCCGGCCTTGCCGCCTGGTCGGTACTGCGACTCATCGGCGAGGGCTTCGTCCAGCATGTGAACCCCAATTTCTTCGAGGACTTGAAGCTCGATATCCGCAGGCGGTATGACCTATACTTCGGCACATGGCTCGGCACTATATTCAAGATCGTCTCCATCTCGGCCTGCTCCACGGCGCTGTTTACCACTCCTGCCGAGACCGACATCGCCGGCCTCGTCAGGCCCCTCAGTACGGCAGAGCAGTGGTGCTGGGGCTGCCGTGCCGTCATCTACGTTCAAGAGATTCCTCACATCGCGTCCATTCCTGAGCTCATCATCCACCATGTTCTTAGCATCGCAGGCATGATCGGCGTCCTTGCATACAGCGTGCCTCGCCGTCAGATGTATCTCATGTGGGCCACACTGGTGTCTGAGTTCGTTGCCAACACTCGTGTGATCATGAAGATGCATGGGCGGTTGACACCACGCATGCACTGGTGGTTCTCACTCGCTATGGCAACAACGATCATTGGCTTCCGAGTCACCGGCGCTGTGGTCGCCATGATATGGACCCTGCAGGGTGGTCTCAACAACAACATCCTGGCCTTCTGTGCCAATGTCGGCGGCGTCGGCCTTTACATGGTCTACATGCTCAAGATGTCGTGGCGGGAGCTCTCACGCGCCAAGATACTCGTGTTCGACTGGACTCGCCCTGCCCACCTCATTGTCGCCGAGAAGTGGAAAGTCAGCCTCTTTGGAATCGCTATGGGCATTGGCTTTGTTTGCACAGAGCTTTCAGCCCTGATCCTGTACGAGACCAACGTTGACCGCAGCAGCTCCGAGGAAGAATTGCACAGTCTCACATGGGCAACGCTTCAGGCGGTCGTGGCCGGTCTTCTCGGTGCCTACGTGACGGCGCCCATCCGACGGTTTGCTGTTGCGACAATCAGAACACAGGGACGGAAGAATCAACCGACAAGGTTATGCCTACAGGGCGGCTTTCTGTTCGCCGCGGCCGCCTTTCTCTTGACCCCTACCGTGTCAATCAATATCGACAAAGACGACTTCCTGGCGTGTATGGCCCTGAGCTTCCCGCTCCTGGACACCATCGATTACATTGGCTGCTACGTCGCTGGCATTGCCTTCTCGAAGATGGAGTGGCAGTCTATCCCCACCGAGCAATTCTCCTGCATCGCACCGACCGGATCGAAGAGGAGCAGGAACATCGAGAACAAGAAACCAAGCGTCCAGCACATCGAAGAGAAGACTCCAGACGTGGCACCCTCGCCGCCTCCGCTTGCAGCAAAACCAATCCTTCCACTACCGCTCATTGCCAGTCTCGCCAGCGCTGTGCTATATATCGAGTTACTCCTGGTCTACCTCACGGGCGACATGGAGCTCCACCACGCTGCCGGAATCGCTTTCGGTGCGCAGGCGATGATCCGCTACCAGATCACCAAACTTCGGGGCGATGTTGTGCTCACGACAGTCCGCTTCCCGTTTGTACGTGGCAACAAATCATGGGCGGATATTTGGTTCTGCGTACAGCAACTCAGCACCATGATCTACTTGCGTCGTATGATCGTGGACGTTTGGCCCTGCGTCAGTGCTTACTTTACCCTCGTCGTCACCGGTCTTACTCTTGGTGGCATGATACATGCTCTCTCTCGGCCGGTTGCCCGCAAGGTGAACAATGTCGCTATCCTGGAGAAAGCCGCGCTAGTTTCTGGCAACGTAGTGTCCCTTGGATCACCGGGTTCGGCAAAGGCTGTACGGGGACGGGGAAACCATACCGGCAAGATTGTTGCCATCGTGGCCGGAACTTTGTTGTCCCTGGTCCTCATTGCCGGCGCTTTTTTCGACGGTATGCCGGAGCCTGTGACGGCAGTTGAGCAGGCCATAGTTCCGGAGAACCCTTCGTCTGCACTGTGGAATGTCTCTTCCTCGTGGCAGTTTGTGTCGTCGACTATCGGTGTGGCCTTGCTGCCCATCGCGATGGTTCAGCTGGTGGAATGACGCTGGGCCTTGGCTGCCTTAGGGGTGGTTTTTGAAAAGCTATCCAATAAAGAAGTGACAAAAGTCATTATTTTGACCCGACGAGTGTTCACGGGGTTGGGCATGAGGAGTTGCTCTGACATGGCGCCGGCGCTAGCACTGGCAAGAGACTGGCCGCCTTTATGACATATGTTTGTTTTTGGGGTGAATATTGTACTTCATGATGTCAGGGCGGCATATAGCAGTAGGAGACGAGGGGCATGATGTTTGTTGATGATGTTGATGGGTAATGATTCTTAGGATGAGAAGCGCGGGGCGACGATGGACTGTCCATCAATAAGGCTCTTCGAAAGCCAGCGCCAGCTGGGAGCTCAAACTCATCTCGAAAGAGATGATTGTGTTGATTTACTCAACGGGCCTCACATAGGCATATCATACTAGATTACATCGGAGTTGTGTTGATGATGTCAGACTAGCAACTGCAGGTAGGTCCCTAATTATCTATCACATTACGGATACATCGTGAGTTCTCCTTGCTCATATGCCTCCGTGCCTAGCAGAACAATATCGTAATCCAATTGCTAGGAATTAAGGTAGTTCTCGATGGCTCCTGGGACATATATGGATTTGAACAATAAAATCGGGAGAGGAGATTGAAGTCTCAGGATTCATGTACGTGCTTTGGAATGTGTTTGACACACACTACACGTATTGAAACTCACTTCCTCAATCTACGGACGATATACAACGATCATCCACCAGAAAATGGCATGTAGACACCGCCTGCCCGTCTGCCGCAACGCAATGCCCTTGACTGCTTAAACCATCTCCACCCCCGTGTCTCAGACAACGACAGATGACCACAACTTCGCCACGGAATCTCACCAGCAGTGCAACCTAATTCAGCGAGAGATCCCTCCCAAACACTCTTGGTAGCATTCCATCGACGAGAACGAGACCGAGAAACAGAAAGAGTAGCTACGGCACCTAATTTCAGACTCAGAAACTATAGCCGAGCCTCACCTATAGAGCCCCTGGAGCGTGGGGAGGGCAGCCTAATAATAGCGAGCGAGCGAGATCGCTTATTGATAGGTAGCCAGCAATCTTCTAAGCATTGTTTTGGCGACGGTACCAAGTTAGGTAGCCGAATGACATGATGTGCTGTGCTATGCCATGCCGCAGTTGCAGTTGCAGTCGAGTGGTTTGGTTTAGATGATTAAAAGGTACCTAGGCACTTTAACTTGAAATAGGTAGACGGTGCTCGCTCCGCACATCGGACTCTCTCCTCTGGAGGGATTAAAGGAGTGTGTAGGTGTGGATTGTCTCGCGGCTCCCGGCAACTCACCTACACTTACCGACCTATTTTCCGAGTTTAGTTCAGGGTTCAGACCACCACACCGACAGTCACAAGTTTGATTCCAGCAGCTCGGGGGTTGCACACCGTTCCGCACACCGATGGTGGTAGTTATAACTTACCTACCATTGGAGACAGGCAGAGAAGGAGGGTGGGGTGGGGTGGGATACGCAACGAAGCAGTAGCGGGAGTGGTGTGCGATTGTTTCAAGATCTGTTTTCGGTTTATTTCCTTCTCTCTCTCCACACCCACCTACCCACCATTTCACCCGGTCATACATCTGTTCGCCCTACTTGTTCACCCCGCCTGAGGTCAGCTCAGCCCTCACGTGGTCGGCCTTTTTTTTTTTTGTCTCTGTCTTTTGTCTCTGTCTCTGTCCTACAGGCTAGAGGTGAGGTTGGTAGGCAGACAATCGATAGACACCAGCCTACCTACCTCCCTTCATTCCTCCACCGATCGCGCCTATCATAGACGCATAGGTGGTAGGTAGCGGTCTGAAAACGCCCAAAGCGGCGCAGTTGTCCCCCCGAAGAGTCAGGTAGGGTAGACCAAGACCTAGACAAGGTAGCACAAGGCGGAACCAGCCTCTGTGGCGTCAATATTGTCATCCCATCATCCCATCCCATGCAATCCCATTCTCCATCCCATACATACCTACCTACCTACCTCCGTCCCGTACTGCACACATCCTGCCCACGTGCGGCGTCGACAGACAATAGATCATCTCGGGAAGGGAAGGCCCATTCCCGCGGCGCAGACAGCTAGGCTCTCCTACTCGTATCCCGCCTAGTCTCAAAGCCCCTTCCTTGCCATTAGCAGACACAAAAGAACTCCCAACATTGGTAACGTCGGTAATAATGATACCTAACAGCCAACCCGTTGTTGCTGCTGCTGTAAGTCCCTTGCAGCCAGCCAGCCAGCCAGCCAGGCATATTCGGTGCCCCCAGGACAGACATGATACAATTCCGCTTCCAACTTCACCCCATTCTCCCGAACCATGGACTGGGAAGAAGACACATTCTAGTTCCCATCGTCCCCGGCGCGGCCGGCCGGGTGGTCAGGTACAGAGACACGAGGCCACTCGTGTATCCCACCTGCTCCGTACCAACCAACCTTCCAACCAACAGGCAAACCAACCCAGGTACCAACCACGGCGGTTCTGGGGCCCCGCGACGTTGCCTCCATCCCGTCTGTCCCGTCTTTCCACGGCAACACCGGACGATGCGGTCCCCAGCAGCTAGGTTATACCTAGGTACCTTACCAAACCTAGAAGATATTCCAAAGAAAGCATCGTGGCGATGGAATCATTCAATCATCCAATGCAACCCCC
>Ga0247758_1001875_pt1 | contig 13429 bp, 16 predicted proteins | sample UWRJL156409C4_FD_180950 | JGI IMG/M metagenome (GOLD analysis project Ga0247758, IMG submission 180950) | Plant litter microbial communities from Arlington Agricultural Research Station in Wisconsin, United States - UWRJ-L156-409C-4 | ecosystem: Environmental > Terrestrial > Plant litter >...
TGGAGGGGGGGGGGGGGAGGGGGGGTGGGGTTGGGGCCATGGTGGTTGCTTGGTAGGTTTGGTTTGGAGAGTGGTAGTGGTTGACTGACAAGAGGGGTAGGCTGAACTTGGTGGTCCAACTCACTGCTACTGGTTCATGGTTGTTGTTTGGGCCCTACCAATGGGGAGATTCGCTGCTTACATACCTCCTGAGGGTTGGTTGCGTTGGGGTCGGGCAGCGGAGCATAATACCCGGACCGGAGGACATTTGTGCAACCACCGAGATGGGCCCGCGTAGATGCATTTGCATCCATGCCGGCCCCCGCGATAAGCCGGAGGAGCATGGTCACACATCCACCGATTTTTTTATCACTCCGCGACAACGGGTATGTACCAAGATTTGAGGCCCGGGTTCCCACTCTTGGTAGGTCTGTGTAAGTTTTACACTTGTATTGCCGCCGCTTTCCGGCATGGCTACTCCTTATCAACATCCGGTCAAGATCGAGTGGCTTGACCGGTATGTGGTAGCTCGGTATGCCCGTTGAAGATCATTGACCGTGTTGGGAAGCTTTGTGGGGGCTTGCATCTTGCCTCGCTTGCTTTCCCTGGGTAAGAGGGCCTGAGACTCCTCTTATCAGTTGTTATATCATCACGCCTCTCCAACTAAGCGGCTTTCCTTTCTGTCTCCCTCTTTCTTCCTGGAGTACTTTTTTGTGATTGAGTCGTGAGTCAGTCAGTCAGTCACAATGCAACCCCCAACTACTACCCCTGAGAAGGAGGATATCGCCGAGAAAGAAAAGGATGAAGGCATAGTTGCCATCAGCGACACTGAGCGGGGTGATGATGGTGTTGGAAAGATAAGCCATGATGAGGCGACGGCTGAGACGACCGAGACGGCGCGGGTCATTGACAAGACTGCTGAGAGGCATTTGTGTCGGAAGTTTGACTTTCGTCTGTTGCCGGTATTGGCTGTTATGTGCAAGTGAGAGTGACCGGGGGGGCTGGCTTTGCTGGTTTGGCAACTGGAAGATCTCTTCAACTCCATTGATAAAGGGAATCTGGGGAATGCTGAGACTGCTGGGCTGAGTAAAGCTATGTTTCTTGGGGCTGGCACAGGGGAATTTTTACTGATGGCTGCAGACCTCAACTTCAAGCCTGGCCAGTACAACCTGGTTATCTCCATCTTCTTTGTCCCATACGTGCTGTTCGCTCCGCCCGTCGCCATGCTGGGCAAACGATTTGGCCCAGCGCGTGTTCTCTCCATCTTGATGTTCACCTTTGGCTCCATGACATTGCTCGGCGCAGCAACAGTCAACTTCGGTGGCCTCTTTGTAGTGCGTTTCTTTCTCGGGAAGGCCGAGTCAGGCTTCTTCCCCCTCGTCATCTTCTACCTCACCACATTCTACCGCCGCGGCGAACTCGCCCGCCGCCTGGCCATCTTCTACGCCAACATCCAACATCGCCAACGCCTTCAGCGGTCTCCTCGCCTTTGGTGTCTTCCACATCAACTCAGTCCTCCACAAATGGCGCTACCTCTTCCTCATCGAAGGTGCCGCATCGTTGCTCTTCTCCTTCTTCGCATTCTGGTACCTCCCGCGCAACACCTCCTCCGCCCGCTTCCTCACCCCCGACGAGAAATCCCTCGCCTTCTGCCGCATCCAGATGGACTCCTCGTCCGTCGTGTCGGAAAAGCTCAACATCCGCGACTCCCTCAAGATCTTCAACCACCCCTCGACCTACGCCTACCTCATCGAAATCTGCCTCGGCGTGCCCCTCCAATCGGTAGGCCTCTTCATGCCGCAGATCATCTCCCGCCTCGGCTACGACGTCCTCAAGACGAACCTCTACACCGTCGCCCCCAACGTCGGCGGCGCAGCCATGCTCCTCATCCTTGCTTTCAGCTCCGACCTGCTGCGCATCCGCTTCCCGTTCATCATGGCCGGATTCATCTTCACCCTCACCGGCTTCGTCATCTACGCCACCATCCAGGACGTCGAGGTGAACATCCGCCTCGCCTACTTCGCTACCTTCATGATGGTCTGGGGACCTCTGCGCCATCGGTGCTGCTGTCAACATGGTGTAACAACAGCAACATCGCACACACACGAGGGCCGTCGCCTGGTGCTCACGTCCGTGGGCGTCCCGTGCGCAAACGTCATGGGGCTGGTGGCGAGTAATATTTTTAGGGAGGCGGAGAAGCCGAAGTATCAAACGGCGTTGGTTACGACGGCGTCGTTTGAGGCGGTGGGTGCGTTGGCTGCGGGGACGCTGGGGGCGTATATGGTTTGGGATAATGGGAGGAGCAATAGGAGGCAGGGGGTGGTGAGGACTGCGAGGGATGTCCCGACTAAGTGGTTGAGGGATGGGCCGAGGAGTGAGGAGTTTAAGTGGTTTCTGTAGGGGGTAGGCTGTGTCGGTCGATTATTTGTGAAATTTGGTTTGATTTGTGTCGCTTTGGGTACCTAGGTAGTATCCGGGGCGTTTGGGGAGAAGGGTGTCAGAATGGGCAATGGGAAATAAGGGTTAGATTGAGGAAGCTGGACGAGCACATGTTGGCCCGTTTTGATGACTTAGGGATTCAAGGAGATCCCCAAGCCGGAGTCAATGGTCACCGCGGTACAAGTACCGGTACTGGTTGCCTCGTGTGCTTACCAACATGCAATGGACTTGGTACGATAGATCGTGTGGGGTTGAGTCTTAACATTGAGCCCTGAGACCTTCTTTTTCGGGGTAGTCACGCTTAGTATCGTACCTTATCGAAATTCAGTTCTATGTTGATTACCTTACTGACTTGAAAACCCTCGAAGCCGAGGAATACTGCTCGGTGTTGTGGCATGGTGCTTGTCTTGTTGGTTTCCAATTGGGGCGAATCTGGTTGGCTACGTAAAGGCAAAGCCCGATGGGCTGGGAACGTCCCAAGGCTGGTCCGAGGTGCATATATGCTGCAGCTGATCGTGCTAGATCGAAACTCACTGCAATTTTAGTCCCGAGAGTGAGCAACTCCTTTTGATGGCTGCCTAGCCAATGATAGTGAATCGCGTCAGTAGAGCTAGTAAAAGATCACTGCAATTTTAGCTCTTCAAGAGAAGGCAATGATCTCGTGACTTAGGTCTCACATGGGCAATCCCTAGCTTATTACCTAGTAGTTGAATGCCTAATATCTCGTATATAGGTATCTAGTATCGGATTTTCACACCACATACTCCTTACCCATTACTTCTCAAGGTGGCCCCTTTGATGTTTAAACGGCAACAACACGGGCATCATAGTTACCTCCATGGTAGGTCATAAATGCATGCCTAGGCACTTGTTACCGCCTGTTCATGCTATAGAGGCTCTCCGAGCTACCTACCCACCTACTGAACCATCCCCCTACAATCCACCTCCCAAACCTCCTCCACCCTCCCAAACCTCTCGGCATAATACCACCCATGCAAATTGACCGTCGGATCAATATGGCTCGGAATCAACTTCACCCTCTCCCCCACCCTCAACCCCGGCGTCCCCTCCTCCCAGCTCAACGACCCATGCTCATCGCCCATAACCCCATACACATACCTCGCATCCGTACACTTCGCCAGCCCACTATCCGTCGTAAGACTCTTCAGCCCCGCGTCAATCGTCACCATGCGCTCGCCCTGCTTGCTTATCACAGTAGCGGTGATTGTCAGGGCGTTTTTGTACTTCTCTTCTCCGGCCGGTATCCCCGGGAACAGTGCATTTCTGTAGTCGGTGTCCATGAAGATGAACGATCCCGGCTGAACCTCCGTTATGCCCTTGACGGAGGCGCAGAACTCGGCCGTGCCGGTTCCGCCTGTCGTCACAACCTCAATGTTGAAACCTTCCTTGCGAAGAGTATCCGCAACACCAACCAGCCTCGCCATTGCGGCGAGACACTCCCGCCTTCGGGCTTCGCGATCCGCGAGGTGCTGCAGATGCCCTTCATACCCCTGAATCCCAATCACCTCCAGCCTCGGAAGGGACTCCCGGATAGCCGTCGCCAGCTCCAGAGCAGCACCCGGCACCACGCCAGTGCGGTTCTGGCCGATGTTGATATCAATCAGTGTGAGGACTTTGAGATCTGAACTTGCGGCCTCAAGAGTAGAGTTTATCGCCTGAGCGCCCTCAAAGCAGTCGACGACGATGCGGATGCCAGGGGAGGGGTACGCGAGGAGGAGGGGCAGTAAGCGGCTGATTTTCACTTGGCCGATGATAGGTGAGGTGATGAGCAGGTCTGTGAAGCCAAGCGAGCAAAGGGTTTCTGCTTCGGAAAGCTTGGCGACGCAGCCGCCTGTTGCGCCGGCGGCGACGAGGCGCTTGGCGAGGACGGAGGATTTGGTGGTTTTGAGGTGCGGGCGGATGGTGACGCCTGTGGGGAGGAGGGTGCTGAAGAGGGCGGTGATGTTTGCTTCCATTAGGGGGAGGGAGACTAGCATGGAGGGGGTGTTGAGGGTGGTGATGGAGGTGCCGATGGCGGTTGTGGGGTGTGGGGGCGGCATTTTGGGAGAGTAGGCACCTATGGATTGTAAATGTGAGTATTTGGGTCTTGGATATGTGAGTTGATATTTTTGAAGACACTATCGATGATGGTTGTGAGCCTGCGAAGTGGTTGTCAATGGAGATGAGATAAGATAGGTGCTAGCAACTAGAGGGTGCGTCTCCCGGATGTAACACAAACCGATGTAACACCTTCCCAATCCCATGGGGTGCTCCCGCCACTGGCTCAGAAATTCTCCGAGCCGTTACGACTCTCCAGGAATTCACAACCACTACCCTATCCCACAGTTCGCAGAGAAGGTCTTGGTGAGAAGTTCAAGATGCAAAAACTGTGTGCCTTTCAGAGATCATGCGCCCAGAAGGAGTAACACTGCAGTATCCTTGCTGTTTCTTTTCTGTCGTCCTGCCAGTTCCCGCAGTTGCACAGTGCAATGTTCCACACGATGCCGCCCGATTGGCGGGGTGACAGCTACCGTACACAAATGCACAATACTTGCGTATGCCCTCTCGCGAGGGGCTAAAATTGCAGTGCTTCCCAAATTCCATCATATCTCATTCACATATTCGTCCGAGCACGCCCGACGAGATGAAAACAGCTATTGTGAAGATAGATTGTTTTTCTGTGGAACTTAAGTTGATAACATCACTTTTCCCCTGGACCTTCGTACCTATTCACAAGCCATTTGCCCCCTCAGATCTCCTAGATCTCGAACGATATCTTCATTTTCAGCTGCTCAGTTCCACCACGACCTCCATTCAGTTAGCTATACAGAGCAAAACCACCTCCCACGTCAAGTACCAAAACCAACAGTCACCCCCTACTGAAACATGTCCGAGCCAACAGTGACACCGGACTAGGTACGCAAGAAGAATGTATTGCCCAAGAAGTATCATCGTATATGTACCCCTATGAGCGCCGTTACCTATGTAGGCAAGGTAAATGCACGATATCCTAGCCAAGAAATAAACAGCTACCTTTCTACCGATGTATTTTCTACGCCATGCGCCGTGAGCCGAGCTTCCAGCCAGAGCCAGCCTTTTCCGAGCAACATTGAGCCAGCCCAAAAATGATGCCAAATGAGACATTCACTCATATCACCTCACCAGCCGCGTGGGTAGGTAGGGATAGACGGAGCAGTAAAACATCCACCCAACTGGGTTGAGAAAACAACACATACGACACTCCAGATCCTTAGACATCCGCCTTAGCCACACCACTCGCTTCTCCTGCTCCGGCCCCAGCCGCTACCCCCTCAGCTATCCGGTCTTTCTCAACATTATGCCTCCCCTTCTGCATCTCCTCCGGCGACAAGCGACCCTTCCGATAAATAAACACCGAGCACAGCAAGCCCAACCCCAGCAGCGCACAGCACACAGTCATATCATCACGCAGCGCCTCCGTATATATCCTCCTGACCGCCGCCTGCTGTTCCGGCAAAAGACCCGCCAGGCCCGAGTGCTGTAGCTGGTCAGAAGACACCCCGCCCCCTCCGCCTGCGTCGTGTACCTTGACGTTCAGGATGGCAGACGATGCGGCGATTCCGATGCTGCCTCCCAGGACACGCACCTGCGCTACAATTCCCTGGGCAGTTGCTGTGAAGGTTCGTCAGCATCATATCACAACTCTGAAAGAGGACAAACTTACCGTGCTCCCTAACCGGCGACTCAAAAATGCCCACCATTGTCGCACCAGACGCTGAGAGGCCGAATCCAACTCCCAAAAAGACCAAGAAGCCCAACACCTTGGCCTCCACATACTCCCCGCTGCCCGCCGTTGTCTCGAGCGCGCAGCCTATAAGCATCAAGCCGCAAGCCGCCGCAAGTGTCTCCGCCAGCCTATTCCTCTTGCTGTTGATGGCTCCCCCCAAGAGACTGCCAATCGACGTCGCCGCCAGCATCGGCAGGAGCATCAGGCCGGCCTCAAACGGATTTTTCCTGTTGACGACCTGAAACCGCATCGGGAACGCATATATCGCGACGAAGTACGGAAATCCCGTGAGGCAGGAGTGGAGGACCGTGACAGAATAGACGCGGTTGCGGAGGAGCTCCATCGGAAGCGTGGCTGCAATCTTCCCCTTCCACTTGCGCTCAGCAAACCACTGCCATACAAACAAGGCTGCCAGACTTAGAATCCCGAACACTAGGAGAGCAATGAACTTGACGGAGCTCCAGTTTCCCCCCTCGACGCCCGAGTTCTGGAACGGGAAAACGATCAAGGTGGCGGCAGCGATTCTGCTCCGACATGTGGTGAGCATTTCTTCAAGAGAACATAGAGCGACCCAGAGCGGAGTACTCACAATAGGAACGCGCCCATGAAGTCGACCTCTTTCCACTTCCTAGGCTGGAAAGGAGGAAGAAACTTGGACTCAGGCCAGACGAAGAAGAAAACAAGGGCTGAGACACCCCCGATCGGTCCACTGGCGCAAGAGTCAGTACTTTACACAGAACTCAGGTAGGGCGACAAACTTGATCCAAAACACCCATCTCCAGCTTGCGTACTGCGTAAGAACGCCACCAATGAGCGGCCCCAGCACGCCCGCAGCAGCAAGGACGACACCGATGAGCGACGAGACAACCCCCTGGTATTTCAAGGGCGCAACTTCAGGCAGAATGATCATGGAAAGACTGTACAGGCCTAACTTCCCGTTAGCTCTGATGATGTGTTTCTTGTTAACTTGGAGACATACCTGAACCACCAACCCCTTGCAGGGCCCGGAAGGCAATCAGCTGTTGGAGGCTCTGGCTCCACCCACAGGCGAGAGAGAAGCCAACGAATATGACATAAGCGGTTACGACCGCTGCTCTCCGGCCGATGACATCGGAGATACGTGCGAACAAAACGGCACAACTGAGGTATGCCAGGGTGTAGGATAGGGCTACCCAATAAATAGTTCCGCTGTCTTTGAACTCCTCCGAGATGACAGGCAGACTCGTCGCAACGATAGATGTGTCCAGGAGGGCAAGAAAGAACCCAAGAGAAATGCTGCAGAGCTGGTTGTCAGCGGTCTGAGTTGGCCAATCTCATTTTGAGAAGGTGTACTTACGCCGCGGCTAGCAGGACAAACCGTGGAAGTGGAAGTGTTGGGATAGGATTTTCGTCTTCATGAGCCGAGATGTTGTCGCTGACGGTCCCAGCATTGTTGCTTTCACCCTGAGAGGATGCTTCTATCGCACCCTTCTCCATTGTCATCTGTGAAGCTGTGGAAGAATCTGCCATGATTTGTGGTTCGTGGTCCTTCGCCTCAACACCACTTGCGTTTGTCATGGCGAAATATGAAGAAATGTGAGAGCTTATATGTGTGGAGATGTCGTTATAGTTTGATGATACGGTTGTTGAAGCGTGCGGAACCGTTGGCTGGCCCGGCGTGGTACGTCTTATAGGCAAACACTTGTCGCCAAAACCTCCCTTGCATAAGAAGCACGAGAGGGGATCAAGATATCCGGTGATGTCGGTGGTCGTTGTCGTCACTACTAGCGGTCGACCGGACAGATTAGAAAACAGGAGGATTCCCGATGCTCCTCTCAACACACAAACCCGCACTCGCTAAGCCCATGTGAACGGGATGACAGGCCGAGAGCTAGGTTTGGGCTTTAAAGTTGTCCGAACCATGCTGCTCAATACGGTCAAGTTTTGTGAAGCTCGCATTCCTCGGATGCGATTTCGGGGCGCTGGGCAAAGCAAAGGCAGTTGAGCGAAAGCAGGTCGTCCATCGGAGCAATCTTGCTCCAGCAGTTGACGTGCTGTCTGAGGTGCAGGATTTGACGTTAGGGCGGGCGGCGAACTAGGCTTTCATAGGAACGGACCTCGGCATGGAACCGAGATGCAGTCAGCAACAGCTCTTAGAAACCCGGGCACTACGTGCAATCAGAAAGCCAACGACAAACGCACTGGGACAAACGCGCGCGCGGACGGCAATTTGGCTGGCCTGCATCGCCGTATGTGGTTACCACCTGCCTAATCCTCGCCGCCAAGTTCGGCGGCTCCCAGTGGGTAATAGCTTCCTTCGTAACCAGGCTGCGCCGCTTGACAGGCGCGGCATGCAATTCGCACTCGCTTAACTTACCGTATCCGCGCAAATTTACCTACTAAGCTCGCTTGTCCCAAGTTGTGATTGGCCGCTTCAGTCGAGCCTCCCTTGCGGCCGAGTACGAGAAATTCGGGATGTCCCGAGAGCCGAGTTGGCGGTTTCTGTGCAGGTCCAAGCTCAATCGCGAAAAAGGTTGTCACCAAGCATCGTTTCTGATCAGGCGCAACTCGTCTGCTCAGCTCCCAGGAGGACGACGCGGAGTTGGGCTGGACTGGAATTCATTGCGCGCCGGACCGATCACTCAGCGCCGGTGCCACCCGGCCAACGGAGATATTGAACGGCAAGCTGGCGGTGAGAGAGCCCGGAAACGCAACTTCCTACATTACGATATTCGTGAGCATGACGCCATCTTCTGTCGAGGAAACTCTGCGGGGAAGACCCCATGGGTGGATCCGCCAGGCGTGTTCTTGTCTCACCCTGCTGTCCGCGAGCGAGAAGTTCGGTTGGTCCATTGGTCAGTCGCCAGATGATCTACTATCTCCGGCGTTTTAGATGTCAGGGGCCCAGCGAAGGGTTTCACGAGAACATAGGGCTGAAAATTTTCCTGATTTTTGTTGCAGTAAGTACCTGGTGTTGGCGACGACAGAGGGCTGCTGTGCAATGGACTCGGAGCAGTTGCTTATTCGCACCATGGCAGGTTGAGACGAGATTGTTTCCATCGTAAGCTTTTGTATGAACATCGGAGAATGACTGCGCCTTTCTCGGCTAAAACCTTCACTGCATTTCGCGCGATGATAGACAACGAGAGAAGAGTAGTCCTTAGGCTTCAAGTTGGTGCCTTGGAACTTGGAAGTTCGTAACTGTCATGCTCGATGGAACCTGCGGCCCAACGGATCGAAAGCCGCACCGTTCCTCCCAGTACCAATGTCCCATCAAAGCCTCTCGCCATAGGTACCTAAGGTAGGTAAACACTGGCACCCACCGTGACGGTCAAGCAAGGCGGTTACTGTAGCTGGCATTTCACTGCATACCGCTAGTCATTCGAACTGCCGCAACGTTAGCAATCAGTTAGGAGTTTCCAGTATACCTTTCAAAAAGGGGTAACTGAAGCAGCCACCCCGTACTACGGCATAACCCCCATACACGCGCAGCTGTGGTACTACTCCGAGTCAACGAGACATGGGAAGCCCCCCGAGAATGTGTTCTGACGACATGGTTACACCAAGTTGGTAAGCAGTGTTGTCTCTGCTCTTTTCGTCGTTTCTGCAGAAGTATCACATAATCAGAAACATGAGGCTCACATCCAACTCTCCCTACCACTCTTTCACTGACAAACCATGGTCCATATTTCAGAACATGTCTCAGTCGAGCTCTTGAATCCAACCGCATGAGGCGCGTTGCACCTTGGGTTAATCGCATGGTGGTAATCCGTCGAGCTGCGATCACTCTGATCAAACCTCATCTCTTTACTCGATGCTACAGAGACATCCTGCCTCTCAACACCAATGGACGGCCAGTGAGATATTATGATGTTCCTACATTGCTAGATGGGAAACTTGAAGACGCATGGATTTCGCAGCACGAGATCATCCTATCCTAGAGCGGGGTTTATACTTCCGATGCCGGCCATTTCCACCAGCTGCTCATCACGTCATGGCCAGTACATGTCCAAACAGTGTATGTGGCAACCGTGCCAGTGTGGTGGTGAGCGTGGCCTGGAACCCAGGCTTAAAATTGAAGTCACGGCGGAGAGAAACGGCAGTTACAAACCATCCAACTTCCATTACAATATTAACAACTGGCACGCTGGCACGCCCGGCCCGAGGCTTTGAGATATCCGCAATGCAGCTAAGATGGATAATACAACATCATACTATGACCTCCGATATGTCACGACTCTCTCTCTTTCTGTTCAGACTCAGGGTCGACGAAAACCATATTTCGAAAAGCAGTTCCAGAGATGGCCCCTGGCCCATGTGTGGCTCCGCGGGCAACAACATATATCAAATACAACAAAGCGTCAGTGGTTTAGTGGTAAAATCCATCGTTGCCATCGATGGGCCCCGCGTTCGATTCGCGGCTGACGCACTGCTCATACGAGAGTAGTGATCTCTCCTTTTTGCTGCCGGGGAAAAGAGCCACAAAACCTGTATGGTGGGTGGATCGGGGCTGGGTGGATCCTGCTTGCTTGTGATGCTCTGAGACTTCAAGAACAGAGTCATGAGAGCTGTAGGAACGGATATCCAAGAGCTGCTGAAGTTATTCATCCTCGCTGGCGGTGTCATTATGCAGGTGCCTTTGCATCTTTTGAATGCCAGAGCAGGTACGGAGTATGAGTATGTGTTCTTCCTTTTGTCTGCAACTGGGCGGCGCAGGCAGTCTTGACAGTTGCGCACGTGCAGTCCTCTACTCAGGCTGAGCACCTGTCAAGCATCTCACCCGATAGACAGAAGCTCTCCATGCTTAGCTTGATATTCGCGACTAAGGAAGAGACGTAGCGTGGCCTGGATGCAGTTTGTTTATTCTCCCAAGACACACCATTGTGGGAAAGGGGCTCAGGGGTGCACATCACAGCACATAACACCCGAGTTTAAAACATAAAGGGCTTGCCACCCCGCTTGTAACGCTGCCTTCACAACAGGCAAAGGCCATTACTTCCATTTGCCTTCTTTGATCATTCGCACCATCGAGAACTACTGGTGCCTAAGACAGCCGCTGCGTATGAGCCAGCCCTAAATGTCTCCACTATCTCCACCACCACCCCCTGACCGCATCCAAGCCACGCACACAGCAAAACTCAAACCCCCTCAAAAAAGAGAGGACTGCCCCATTTGAGGCATTTGATACTGGACGAGCTGGGAATTGAACCCAGGACCTTCCGCATACAGTAGGAAAGAATCCAATATGCTAAGCGGACGCTCTACCAACTGAGCCACACGCCCTTGTTTGTTGATGGAGAGATGCAAGGACAAAGCCCGCTACGACGATGGCCCGAAGCTCACAAACAGGGCTGGAAAGCTCACACACCTTGAACCTCAATCTTGAATAGGACAGTGACAAACCCAGAGGCCATCGGCATCTGGTGCCATGGAGTTGATCCCCAAGATGGAACACTCCAAGAGAAGTTAGGATTCGGCCCTGCTGGTTGACACCCTCATTTGGGCCCAAACCACCAGTCCAGACCGTCTCAATGAGCCTGGACCTCACAGAGATGCCGAGCTCCTATCCCTTCGATGGAAATTCTTGCAGATTCACGGCCCTCTGCAAGAACGAAACCACTCGCTCGTCAATAACCCCCTCGAGCCTAAACCGCTAACCACGCCATTGTGATAGTCCCGGGCCTCGCAGCGATGCCAAGTTCCTCAACTTTCGATGAACCTTCTTTGAGGATTCCCTTGCAGATTCCCTAACAGCCTCCTGTAAGAGCGAAGCTCCTGACTTGCGATGATCCCCGTCTGAACCTAAACCGCCAACTACGCCATCACGGAGTCCCCCGGGCCTCCATGGCGATGCCGAGTTCATCTCCCTTCGATGAACCTTCCCTGCAGATTCCCCAGTACTTCTCTGCAAGAGCGAAACACTTCGCCCGTCCACAGCACTGAAACCCCTCCCGAAAACTCCATCACCATCACCACCTCACTTACCATGGGAACAAACATCCATCTGTCCAGACCTGCACATGTGTTTTCGTTTCAGGCGTGCCATAAAGCCCATAATAGACGCTAACATCGACGTGCGTACGTACGTACTCCGCAGAGATCCGCTGTCCTGGCGAGGCATACTCGCCCAACCCTGAGGTATATCACCAAACAAACAAGACAAACCCACCGTTTCCCACCGTTTCCTACCTTCCCAGCCTCTTCGAGCAGCCTCACTTGCGGCTGCTATAAGGTCAAGCCTTCATCTCTAGCGTCGAGATGCAGCCGTAAGTCTGTTTCAGGTGATCTGTCGTCCACTCATCCGCGGTGTTCTTTGTGTGCTTCTTCTTCGCGCACACCCCTCCGCCCCCGCCTTTCCCCATCCCCGGACCCGGAAACTATAACTCTCTCGCACCAGGCCCAGCCGAGCTGCAAGCCAGGTAAGTGAGCTAAAGTATAGGCGACCAACTATCCAGCCCGCGCTGCGAGCCGCCCGGGACGGGCTGGAGTGCGGGAAACTGGAGCTCCCTCAAACAAGAAAGGGCCGAACTCGGCCGTCCGCTTTCAGAAACTGCAGCGATACTAAAAAAGGTTCTGGAAAGACCAAAGAGTAGGTGGTGGTTGGTGCCGCAAGTAAGAAAAGCTGGCAAACAGCAGCAGCGGCAGCGGGAGACCGCATGACAGCCTCTGCTGGCTCAGCCGCCCGGACTCAAACTCACGGACTTAAGTGAGAGCGGTTATGTCTGTTATCGATGATGCAGCTTGCATCTTCCACCTCTCCCACCGGGCAAGATTGCACACAAACAGAAAAAAAGAGGGCGGGTAAGAACAAGCTTTGTCATAAGTCTGTGTGGTCACAGGAAGCTTTGCAGCCCACTTCCGTCTGCTGGGAGGACACAGCTTCATGAGATGCGGGAGACGGTGGGAAATGTGAGTGGTGGAAAACATCATGTCGATCGACGCGAACTGATACCTGAAACATGTTTCAGGGGCAACATACCCAACCCCCCAAATCCCCAACAGCACGTGGTAGGGCAAGCCACCTCCAATTTTGGTGGTGGGACTGACGCGGCCTGGCTGCTTTGCTGCGCCTCCCGCAAGCTTTGCCGCCGCCGGCTCTTGGGAAGGCGGGTGAGCGCAGCTTGGCTTCTGCCGCCGCTGCAAGGCGCCCGTCATGCCGTACGATCCCCTCGCCTCACCTAGGTGCGGAGCGGGATGCGGAAGACATACGGATTACCCGACTGCGGTCTCGGCGGGCTCGCTTGATGAAAGGGCTGCGCCGTCCTT
>Ga0247758_1001879_pt1 | contig 13424 bp, 11 predicted proteins | sample UWRJL156409C4_FD_180950 | JGI IMG/M metagenome (GOLD analysis project Ga0247758, IMG submission 180950) | Plant litter microbial communities from Arlington Agricultural Research Station in Wisconsin, United States - UWRJ-L156-409C-4 | ecosystem: Environmental > Terrestrial > Plant litter >...
TTTCACGCTGCTGGAGGCCTACCAGGCGCTCGGCGACTACCACGACATGATGGAGGTGGTGGAGACGGTCTGCTCGCAGGCGGCGATCGCGGCGACCGGCACCACCAAGATCACCGTCGAGGGCCAGGAGGTCGACCTCGCCCCGCCGTGGCGGCGCGTCACGATGGCCGAGCTGATCGAGGAGCAGACGGGCGCGAAGATGCACCCGGCGATGCCGATCGAGGAGGCCCGCGCGATCTGCGACCGGCTGAAGATCGACTATGAGTCGGGCTGGACGGCCGGCCGGCTGATGTCCGAGGTCTACGACGAGACCGGCGAGGGCACGCTGATCGCCCCGACGTTCGTCTACGACTACCCGCGCGACGTGTCGCCGCTGGCCCGCTCCCACCGCGACGACCCCGCGCTGGTCGAGCGCTTCGAGGCCGTGGTCGCCGGGCGCGAGCTCGCCAACGCGTACTCCGAGCTCAACGACCCCGTCGACCAGCGCGGCCGCTTCGAGGTCGAGGCGGCCAACAAGGCGGCCGGCGACGACGAGGCCGAGGACGTCGACGAGGACTACATCCGCGCGCTGGAGTACGGCCTGCCGCCGACCGGTGGCCTGGGCATCGGCATCGACCGCCTCGTCATGCTCATCGCGGGTGCCCCCACCATCCGCGAGGTCATCCTCTTCCCGACGATGCGCCCCGAGGGCGGCGCCGGCCCGATCACCGCCCGGCGCGGCGCCACCGCGGCCGTGCCCACCGCGCAGTCGCTGGCCGAGCAGGCGCGGGACGAGGCCCCGGCCCCCAACGGGCTGCGCGCGGTCGTGCCGAACGACGACGGGGTGTCGCTGGCCACCGCCGCACCCGCGGCCGGCCCCGCCGTCCACCCGACCCCGGGCCCGGGCGTCGTCCTGCCCACGGGGCCCGCGGCGAAGATCCTCGCCTGGCTGACGGCGATCGTCGGCGTCTTCTACCTGCTGCCCGCGGTGCCGGACGTGCACCGCCGGCTCGGCCTGGCCGACGGCTACCTGCTGCCGGTCGACGGCCGCGTGGCCGTCCACGTGCTGTCGGTGGTGGTCGGCATGGCGATGATCGTGGTGGCGCCCGCGCTGGCCCATCGCAAGCAGCGCGCGTGGGCGGTGGCCGTCGGCCTGTTCGCCGTCGCGGCAGCCGCGGCGATCCTCAAGGGACCGCACCCGATCGCCGGCCTGATGGCGGTGGGCATGCTCGTCGCCCTCGTCGCGTGCCGTGGCGCGTTCGGGGCCCGCAGCGACCCGGGCTCGTTCCTGGCCATCGTGCGCTTCGTCCCCATCTACCTGGTCGGCGTGCTGCTCTTCGGCGTGCTCTCGCTCGTGCTGCAGCAGGACCGGATCTCGCCGGACCTGACCGTGGGCGGCGTGCTGGAGACCGTCTTCGGCGGGCTCGTCGGGCTGAGCGGGCCGTACGCGTTCCAGGGCCGCTTCCTGTCGGAGTTCTATCCCGCGGCGCTGCTCACGCTGGGCATCCTCGGGGTGCTCACGGTGTCGCTGCTCGCCTACCGGGCGATCGCCGACCACGGCGCGCCGTCCCCCCAGGAGCGCCGCTGGGCGCGGGGTATCGTGCGCCGGTGGGGATCGGACACGCTCGCCCCGTTCGCGCTGCGGCCGGACAAGAGCTACTTCTTCACCGCGGACGGCGAGGCGATGATCGCCTACACGTTCGTGGCCGGCTACGCGCTCGTGTCCGCCGATCCGATCGGCCCGCCCGGCAGCACGGCGCGGGCGATCGACGAGTTCCTGGCGTTCTGCCGGGAGCGGGCCTGGCGGATCGCCTTCCTGGCCGTGCGCGAGTCCGACCTGCCGCTGTACCGCGAGCGCGGCTTCCACGGCCTGTACATGGGCGACGAGGCGGTGATCGCCTGCGACACCTTCACGCTGGAGGGTGGGGCGATGAAGCCGGTGCGCAAGGCGGTGGCCCGCGTCGGCCGCGAGCACTCGTTCTCGCTCATGCGCGAGACGGACGTGTCGCCGGCGATGGTCACGGAGCTCAACGAGATCCGCGAGCGGTGGCGGGGCAAGGCGCCCGAGCGCGGCTTCACGATGGAGCTGGGCCGTAAGGTCGGCGTCGACCAACCCGACTTCCTCATCGCGGTGGCCTACGACAAGGCCCGCCATCCCGTCGGCTTCCTGCGCCTGGTCCCGTGCTACGGCCCCGATCCCGCCTACTCGCTCGACCTCATGCAGCGCGACCCCAACGCGCCGAACGGGCTGACGGAGTTCCTCATCGCCAACAGCGCGCTGGCGCTGGGCGACCGCGGGTTCCGCCGCCTGTCGATGAACTTCGCGGCGTGGGGCCGGCTGTTCGACGACGACATCGAGCTGAGTGTGTGGCAGCGCATGGCTCGTTCGGTCATCGGCGCGCTCAACCCGTTCTTCCAGATCAAGTCGCTGCGGGACTTCAACGAGAAGTTCCAGCCCGTGTGGCTGCCGCGGTCGATCGTGGTCGAGGACGCGTCGGCCGCCCCGAAGGTCGGCCTGCTCTACGCCAGCGTCGAGGGCTTCGTGCGCCTGCCCCTGGTCGGCCGCTACCTCGTGCCCAAGGCCGACCAGGAGCCGATCAGGCGGTCGGCACGAGGGGCGGGTCGGCGGACGGCGGACCGGGCGGGGTCTCCTTCTGGTCCGCGCGCAGCGACAGAAGCGCCGTAGCGGTCAGCACGACGACGATCACCAGGAGCGACAGCCAGATCGGCGGGTGCCACACGTCGATCAGCAGCATCTTGCCGCCGATGAACGCGAGGATGACGGCCAGGCCGATCGACAGGTAGACGAACCGGTCCATCACGCCGACGAGCAGGAAGTACAGGGCGCGCAGGCCGATCATCGCGAACGCGTTGGCGGCGAACACGATGAACGCGGTCTGCGTCACCGCGAAGATCGCCGGGATGCTGTCGACGGCGAAGATGATGTCCGTCGTCGCGATGACGATGAACACGGCGACGAGCGGCGTGGCCATCCGCTTGCCCTTCTCCCGCACCACCATGCTCTCGCCGTGGTAGTTGTCGGTGATCGGGACACGCTTGCGCAGCAGCTTCAGCGCCGGGTTCTTGGCCGGGTCGATGTCCTCGGTGTCGTGGCGCGCGAGCTTCCACGCGGTGTAGACGAGCAGCAGGCCGAAGACGTAGAACGTCGCGTGGAACTGGTCGAGCAGGGCGGCGCCGAGCAGGATGAAGATGAGGCGCAGGCCGAGCGCGAGCACGATGCCCCAGCCCAGCACCTTGGGCTGCACGTCCGCGGGGACCGCGAAGTAGCTGAGGATGACCGCGAAGATGAAGAGGTTGTCCAGCGACAGCGAGCGTTCGAGCAGGTAGCCGGCGAGGTACTCGCCGCCGGGGCCGGAGCCCTCGGTCACCCACAGGAGGCCGCCGAACGCCAGGGCGACGAGCAGCCACACCACCGACCAGATCGCCGACGACTTCACGCTCGGCGTGTGGTGGCCGCGGCCGAAGACGAACAGGTCGATGACGAGCATCACGACGACGAGGACGCCCAGGCCCACCCACATGGTGGAGCTGACGTCGAGGGACGAGGTGGTTGCCGCGAGCGGCAGGTCGGCAAGGGGCACGGCCTTCTCCAGGGTTGAGTCGGTGGAGAAGGTTTCCCCCGCCCGTGCTGGGCCGATGACGCCGGGCCGTGAGGGCCGTGTTGACGAACGTCATCCGTTGGGGGTAGTTCCCTTCGGTCTCCCTAGCCTAGCGGGTCGGGAGGGCGACGGCCGCTAGCCGTCGCGGCGCATGTGCAGCCGCAGCGTGGTGCCGTCCGCGTCGGAGCGCAGCTGGGAGAGGTCGCAGAGCTGGTGGATCAACCACAGCCCGCGCCCGCCCTCCTGCGCGGTGTCGGGGCGCTGGCGCCCGACGAGCGGGTCGGTGATGAGGCCCGCGTCGGAGATCTCGCAGACGAGGTCGTCACCGTCCCGCCACACCCGCAGCACGGCGGGTGGGGCGCCGTGCACCAGGCTGTTGGTCGCCGCTTCGTTCACGGCGACGAGCAGGTCGGCGGTGCGCAGCCGGCTGAGACCGACGGCCGCGGCCTGCTCCTCCACGGCGGCGCGCACGAGGCGCAGCTCGCGGGTGATGGGGACGACCTGGGCGCCGGCCGGCACGTCGGGCAGCGGCCAGTCGGGGCCGGCGATGTCGCACGCCGGCTCGAGGTAGCCGGAGCTGGCGTGGCGGCGGTCGCCCTCCACCAGCGTGGGGTGCGTGCAGGCCACGCCGGACAGGGCGGCCGGGTCGAGCCGGCGCACGTCGTACGGGCAGAGGATGGAGGTCGGCGTGTCGGCGAAGGCGAGGTTCAGCAGGCCTTCGTGCCAGGTCGCTTCGGCCACCTCGTCGCGGGTGCGACCGGCCCAGATGGGCTCCCCCACGAAGCGCGTGCGGCGGTCCGGGTGCTGGTCGAGCCAGGCGCGCAGGGCCGGGATGATGCGGGCGGGGTTGCGGCCCAGCTCGGTCATGTCGGCGAAGTCGACGCGGTCGGCGTCGTCACCGAGGGCGAGGCGCAGGTGGGGGATGCGGTCGCCGGGCACCGCGACCATCACGGGCTCGTCGCGGCGCAGCCCTTCGACGATGAACTCGCAGGTGCCGCGCACGAAGTCCTCCGTGCTCTCGTAGAGAAGCGCGTCGTGCACGAGGGCCGCCGTTGCGTCCTTGCTCGCCATCAAGGGCTGGATGCTACTCCGCTGGGGCGTCATTGGCACCTGTTCAACAGCGCCGGGCGCCCACCGAGTGTGCCTGCCGTCCGTGACGGGCTGTCGAAAGGTGGCCATGTGCAGGCAGGTACCCACCGCCCGGGGGATCGCAACCCTCCTGGCGGGTGGCCGCAAGATCCTTGGCGCGCACGAGGGGTGACGCAGGACACACGCGTCTCCGGCTGGGCGGGCCGAATCCCACGAAGTCGCAGGTATGCGTGTTGTACGCGCATACCTGCGACATCGTGCGGGAGGTGGGGTGGCCCTACGGGCGGCAGCGGTCGATGGCGCTGGTGATCAGCGCGTCGAGCTCGGGCGACCGGGCGCCGCCCGGCGTCAGCGACCAGCCCCGCAGCCGCATGCGCAGCAGGGGTCCGTAGAGGCCCGCGTCCCCGGCCTGCCCGGCGGCCTCGACCGTCTCGGGGTCGACGTCGAACTCCTCGATCGCCACGCGCAGCGCGTCGAGGTCGCCGAGCTGGGCCAGGCCCTCGATCGCCTCGCGCCGCACGCGCGGGTTCTCGTGGGCCGCGTTCTCGAAGAAGGCGGCGCGCACGTCTACGCGCCCCGCCGGAGTGCGCCCGCCGCGGCCGAGGGCGAACAGCGCCCAGTCGCGCACGTCGTCGTCGGCGTCGCGGGTCAGCCGGATCAGCCCGTCGACGGCCGTCTCGTCCAGGTCGCCCGTGTCGGAGCGCATCACGTGCAGCGCCCAGGCGCACGACTCGCGCAGGCGGGCGTCCTCGTCGTCCAGGTGGCGGACGACCATCGTGAGCATCGCCTGGCGGTGGCCCGGCGTCGAGGCCCGGAAGCGGGTCTCCAGCGCGTCGGGATCGTCGTGGCGGGCGCGGCTGAGCGCCTGGCGTTCGGACACCTCGGTCTCGCGGGGTGCCGGGGTCGGGGCCGGCGCGGGCGGACCGGCGGATACATGGGGATCGATGCAGGGCGTGGGCGGCACGGACGGCTCCTCGGAAACGGTCGTGGCGTCCGGCGTTCGAAGTCGGCTTCGAACGGACGCCTCAGGCCCTTGTCGGAGCAAACGCGCCTGTTCCCCCCTGCGAGTTGCGTCAGACTGTCGCGATGGCCACCGAGGAGCAGCTGCGGACCGTTGCCCTGAGCCTGCCGGAGACCACCGAACGACCGTCGCACGACCGGCTCGCCTTCCGGGTGCGGGACAAGCCGTTCGCCGTCGTGCGGTCCCCCGGCGTGCTCGTGATCTGGTGCGCCGACGAGGCGGAGAAGGAGGGGCTGATCGCCGCCGATCCGGAGACGTTCTTCACGATCCCCCACTTCGACGGCTACGCCGCGGTGCTCGTGCGCCTGCCGGTCGTCGGGACGGTGGAGCTGCGCGAGCTCGTCACGGACTCGTGGCGGTTGCGCGCGCCCAAGCGGGTGGTGGCGGCCTTCGACGCGGCCGGCGATCCGGACGCGGCTACAGGCGGCTGAACGCGTCGGCCAGCCGGCGCATGACCTCGGCCGCGGCGGCCAGCGCGTCGTCGTCGACGCCCTCCAGGGCCTCGTTCCACACCTGGTTCCAGCGCTGGCGCTTGCGGTCGACCAGGGCCTGCCCCTCGTCGGTGATGGTGACGACCACGCACCGGCGGTCGGACGCGCTGCGCTGGCGGGTGACGATGCCGGCCTTCTGGAGCTGGTCGAGCATCCCCGTCGCGCTGGCCGGCGTCACCTCGGCCGCCTTGGCGAACTCGCCGGCGGTCAGCTCGCCCCGGTCCGCGAGCTGCACGAGCGCGCGGACCTGGGTGAACGAGAGGTCCATGTGCTCACGGCCGCGCAGCCGGCGGTCGGCGGCGAGCAGCTCGACGTAGGCCGTGCGGGTGGCCAGCGTGCGGTCGGTGGTGGGGGCGCTGGTGGGGGTCATCACGCCGCCTCCACCAGGGCCAGCTCGACGTCCGGCGCCAGGTCGTGCTCCTGGTGGGCGTTGCGCGCCCGCCGTTCGACGACGGCCAGCAGGACGGTGGGGATCAGCGCGGCGATCGTCACGCCCATCACCCACACGAACGTGTCGCCGAAGGCGGCGGCCATCGCGTCGGCGCTGGCGTTCGGGCCGGCGGCGGTGAGCTGGTTCTGCAGGACGACCGCGAGGATCGCGGTGCCGATGGATCCGCCCACCCGCTGCAGCACGTTGAGCTGCGGCGTCGCGTCGTTGATCTGGTCGGGCCGCAGCACGCGGAAGGCGGCGGTCATCGCGGGCATCATCGACATGCCGATGCCGAAGCCGCGGAAGACCATGGCGATGGCGATCACCACGAACGGCGTGTCGCCCTCGATCATCACGAACGGGACCGTGGCGACGACGGTGATGATCCCGCCGATGAGGGCGGTGATGCCGCCGCCCCAGCGCTCGGTCGCCCGGCCGGACAGGTACATGGCGCCGGCGGCGCCGATCCCCTGAGGCATCAGGAGCAGGCCCGTGTGGACGGCGTCCTCGCCGCGCACGACCTGGAAGTACAGGGGCATGAGGATCATCGCGCCGAACAGCGCGGCACCCAGGCAGAACGTGGTCAGCGAGGCGGCGGCGAAGGCCTTGTTGGCGAACAGCCGCACGTCGAGCAGCGGGTTCTCGATCCGCAGGGCGCGCAGGACGAACAGCGTGATCAGCACCAGGCCGACGACCAGCGGCACGAGGACGGAGGCGGCGACGAAGGACCCGGCGCTGCCGCTCTCGGCCAGGCCGTAGGTCACCCCGACGAGGCCCGTGGCGACGAGCCCGAGCCCGACCGCATCGAGGGTGCCGGCCTCCTCGGGCTGGTCGGCGGGCAGCAGCCGCGTGGCGGCGAAGAAGGCGACGATGCCGATCGGCACGTTGATCAGGAAGATCGCGGGCCAGCCGACGTGCTGCAGCAGCAGGCCGCCGAGCGTGGGGCCGAAGACCGGCGCGAGGATGATCGGCACGCCGATGGCCGACATCACGCGGGGCAGGTTGCGGGGGCCGGCGGCCTTGACGAGCACCATCTGGCCGATCGGCATGAGCATGCCGCCGGCGATGCCCTGGAGCACGCGGAACGCGATCAGCGAGTCGGCCGACCAGGCCAGGCCGCAGAGCGCCGAGCCGGCGGTGAAGAGGACGAGCGAGATGAGGTAGAGGCGGCGCGAGCCGAAGCGACGCGCGGCCCAGCCCGTGACCGGGATGACCGCGGCGAGGGACAGGAGGTACCCCGTGGCGACCCACTGGATGTGGTCGAGCGAGGTGTCGAAGTCCTTGGCCAGCGTGTCGAGCGCGACGTTGACGACGGTGGTGTCCAGGACGGACATCACGGCGCCGAGGATCACCACGATGGCGATGCTCCAGACGTGCTTCTCGATGCGGGGGGACGGGAGGGGGGAGGCGATGTCGGTCACGAGCGTTCCTTCGGCGAAATACTTAGGAACCGAAACGTTAGCTCGCGTACGACCTCAAGTCAACGTTCGATGACTACGTGTGACGCACGTCACGCGGGGGCTCGGCGGGACCCGGGGTGGCCTCCCGCACGCCGAAGAACGCGCCCGCGAAGACGGTGACGCCGAGCACGCCGCTCAGCACCTCGATCGTCGCGGCGGTCCGCGCCAGCTGCGACGCGGGCAGGAAGTCCGGCGGCGGGTTGGCGAACGCCTCGTTCACGGCGAGGTAGACGAACTGGCCGAACGTCGGGTCGGGGCCCGCGCCGCGGAACGCGTGGGCGCACCCGATCGCCGGATCCGGGCTGCACGTCCCCGGATCCAGCAGCCACAGCGCCGCGTAGAGCAGCGCCCAGCCGAAGAAGAAGACCAGGGCGGGCAGCGCCACGCCGGTCTGGCGCACGATCAGGCCGACGGCCTCCGCCGCCTTGACCGGCCGGGCGGCCAGCGCCGGCGCGTCGACCAGCACGCGCCCGCCGAACAGGGAGATCGGCCGGCCGGCGGTCGCGCGGGACGCGACCCGCCCCACCAGCGCGGCGAACCCGCCCGCGCCGACGAGCACGAGCAGGAGCAGGACGGCGACCACCCCGGTCATCCAGCCGGCGTTCAGGTGCACCGGGAGGAGCATGGCGGCGGCGAGGACACCGAGTAGGAGGCCCGCGCGCAGGGCGCGGGCCCCGGGGGACGCCGGCGTCGGCGCCAGGACGGCGGCCAGGAGACGGCGGACCAGGCGGTCGAGCGCGGCGATCATCGCCGCACGGTAACCGCCTGGCCGGCTGGCTCCGGAGTCAGGCGCGACCCGCTAGGCGGGTGCGCCCGCCGACAGCTGGGCCAGCGTCTTGCCCAGCTCGGTCGCGTCCTTGGCGACGTCCTTCAGTCGCTTGTTCGCGCGCTTGGCGAGCTTGTTGGCCGTCGACACGTTGCCCTTGCGCAGTTGGGCGAGGGCATCGTCCAGCGTGCCGTAGGCGCTCCGCTCGGTCTTCAGCAGCTTCAGCAGCTTGGTCTTCGCGGCCGCTCCCGTCTCGGTGGACGGCTCCTGGGCGCCGACCGCCTCGGTCATCCGGGCGGCCTGCTTGATGGTCCCCGCGATCTTCTTGCGCGCGGTGGTGATCGCCTTGCGGCTGTGCGTGCGGACCTTGGAGACCGCCTTGCCGGCGGCCTTCTCGGCCTTGCCGAGCTTCTGGGCCTCGGCGATCGCCGTGTCGGCGAACGTCTTGTCGTCGGCCGTGGCGACGGCGGGGGCGACGAGGGCGAGGGAGAACGCCAGGAGCGCCGCGATCGGCAGCGCTCGGCGGGTGAGGGAGGGGGCCATGACGGTCTGGACCTTTCGTCGCGGGAGGATGCTTCGGTCCTGCCCCGCACCGCCGGTCACAAACGCGGGCGCGGATCTCCCATCCAGTACCGGGCGCCGGGTCCCGCGCGCCCCGCGTGGTCGTCCGCGTTGAGCAGCTTGCACCGCTTCATCGACAGGCAGCCACAGCCGATGCAGTCGGTCAGGCCGGCCTTGAGCCGCTCGAGCTCGGCGATGCGCTCGTCGATCCGGGCGCTCCAGGCGGCCGAGAGCCGGCCCCAATCCTGGCGCCCCGGCACCCGGTCGGAGGGCAGACGCTCCAACTCGACCCGGATCTCCTCGAGCGTGAGCCCGACGCGCTGGGCGAACACGACGAAGGCGACGCGCCGGACCACGGGCCGCGCGTAGCGGCGGTGCTGGCCGGGGCCGGTGCGCTCGGAGGCGATCAGGCCGCGCTCCTCGTAGAAGCGCAGGGCGGACGGGGCGACGCCGCTGCGCTCGGCGAGCTGGCCGATGGTGAGGGGCTCGGGCACGGAGCCATCCCAGCACGACGGGGCCTTGACTTCAAGCGCGCTTGAGGTTGCATGATGGCGGTCGTGTCCATCGCCATGTGCTTCACCCGCCCCGGTCCGCCCGACGTCCTGCGTCCCTGCGAGGTCGACGTGCCCGCCCCGGCCGCCGGGGAGGTGCGCGTGTACGTCCGCGCCGCCGGCGTCCAGCCCGCCGACGTGGCCGTGCGCGCGACCGGGTGGGCGCCGCCGGGCGTGACGCTCACGTACCCGGCGGTGCCCGGCAACGAGCTCGCCGGCGTGGTCGACGCGGTCGGCGCGGGGGTCACGGCCTTCGCGCGCGGCGACGAGGTCCTCGGCTTCCGGGTGCTCGGGTGCTACGCCGAGCAGGCGATCGTGCCCGCGGACCAGCTCGTGCGCAAGCCGGCCCGCGTGCCGTGGGAGGCGGCCGGGGCGCTGTCGGCCTCAGGGCAGACGGCCGACTCCGCGCTGGAGGCGCTGGCGCTCACGCGGGGCGACACGCTGCTGCTCCACGGCGCGGCCGGCGGGGTGGGCACGATGGCTGTCCAGCTCGCGGTCCGGGCCGGCGCCACCGTCGTCGCCACCGCGAGCCGGCGCAACCACGCCTACCTGCGGTCACTCGGCCCGGAGGGGGCGATCCTCCCGGTCGAGTACGGCCCCGGTCTGGTGGAGCGTGTGCGGGCGGCGGCGCCCCAGGGCGTCGACGTCGCGCTCGACGCCGCCGGTCGCGGTGCCGTCGAGGCCTCGATCGAGCTCGTCGCCGACCGTGGGCGCATCGGGACACTCGTCGACTTCACCGCCCCCGACCGGCTGGGGGTGCGCGCGCTGCGCAGCCAGCGGTCGGCGGCCCGCCTGAGCTGGCTGGTGGCGATGGTCGACGACGGCGGCCTGCGGGTACACGTCGAGGAGTCCTTTCCGCTCGACCGTGCCGCCGACGCCCACGCGCTGGTGGAGGAGGGGCACGCTCGCGGGAAGGTCGTCCTCACCGCGGGCTGACCGGCGGTCCTGCGCCGGCGCTCATCCGCCGATCGGGGCGCGCGGGTTGGCGCCCCAGAAGACCTGCGTGCCGAGCATCCCGATCAGGTGGACGAGGACGATGTTGACCATCATCGAGGTGGCCGTGGCCTTGCCGACCCCGACGGGCCCGCCGCTCGCGGTGTAGCCGTAGTAGCAGCCGACGAGCACGATGACCGTGGCCATGACCATCGCCTTGATCGCGCTGAACAGGAAGTCGGCCGGGTTCTGGAACATCCAGAAGATGAGGAAGTAGCCGCCGGACGAGACGTCCCCGATCTGGACCACGACCGCGAGGTAGCTGGCGAAGAAGCCGGCCCCGACCGCGGCGAGGTACAGGAACGGCAGCACGATCCACGCCGCGAGGAGGCGGGTGGCGCACAGGTAGACCATGGAGTCGATGCCCATGACCTCGAGGGCGTCGATCTCGTCGGAGATCCGCATCGAGCCGAGCTCCGCGACGATGCCCGTCCCGACCTTCGCGGCCATCATGTAGCCGAACGCGTAGGGCACCAGCTCACGCAGGTCGCACCACGCCGCGAACACCCCGGCGTACGCCGGGGAGCCGACCGATCGGGTGAAGTACGCCCCCTCGATCCCGCACTGCAGGCCGATGATGAAGACGATCCCCCAGATCACCAGCGTGGAGGAGAGGATCAGGATGCCGGCCTGCCGCAGCGCCTCCCCGAGGAGGGAGAGCACGCGGCCGCCGAGCACGTCCCGCAGCACGCGAGCGCCGAACCGGCTGAGGTCGCCGAACGTCCCCAGCCACGCACGCGGCGCGGCGAGCCAGGCGTCACCCATCGCGGCGGGACCGGTGAGACACGATCTCGTGCGTGGAGGGGGCCAGCATCGGCATGATTGTCCGGTGCTCCGGCCCCGGTCGCTACAGGGCACGCACCCTGATGTCGACCCTGAGATCCCCCCAACCCCGCGCCTCGCCGCCCTGGTCGCCGCCGCTGCTCGAGCGGGAGGCCGCGCTCGCCCGCCTGACCGGGCTGGTCGCGGAGGTGGCCACGACACCCGCCGGTCGCGTGGTGGTGGTCGAGGCCGTGGCGGGCACGGGCAAGACGCGGCTGCTGGACGAGGCGGCGGCGCTCGCGCGGCAAGGCGGCTTGCGCGTGCTGGCCGCGCGCGGGCTGGCCCTCGAGCGTCCGACCCCGTACGGGATCGCCCGCCAGTTGCTGGACCCGGTCCTGGCGGACGACGAAGCCCGCGGCGGGGCGTCGCGGGTCGCCGGTCCGGCGGCCCCGGCGGCGGTGGCGCTCGGCCTGAGCGACACGGTGGAGGACCCGGCGTTCGCGGTGCGTCACGGGCTGGTGGCGCTGCTCGCGCGGCTGGCGGCGGAGCAGCCGCTCGCCCTGGTGGTGGACGACGCCCACTGGGCCGACGTGCCGTCGCTGCGCGTCCTGCACCTCCTGACGGCGCGCCTCGCCACGCTTCCGGTGCTGATCGTGGTCGGCCAGCGGCCGCCGGAGGGCGAGGAACGACCCCACCTGGACCGGCTCGCGACGAGCCCGGAGGTCGAAGCCCTGCGGATCGGCCCCCTGGGCGTGGGCACGGTGGCCGCGCTGTTGGAGGACGCGCTCGGCGCCGCGCCCGCCGTCGGCCTGGCCGACGCCGTCGTCGAGGCGAGCGGCGGCAGCCCCTTCCTCGTGGTGGAGCTGGCCCGGGCGCTGGCGGCGCGATCCGGGCGGCCGGCCGCCGAACAGGTGGCCTTCGTCCACGCGCAGGCGCCGTCTTCGATCGTACGCTCGGTGCTGCTCCGTGTGGTCGACCTCGGGCCGGCTGCCGGGCGGGTCGTGGAGGCGCTGGCGATCCTCGGGGACGGGGCCCCGGCCCGCACGGTCTCGACGTTCGCCGGGATCGACGCGGCCGCGCTGGCCGTGCAGGCCGACGCGCTCCGCGGGGCCGCGATCTTCGCCCCGGGGGCGGCGCTCGCGTTCCGGCACCCGCTGATCCGCACGGCCGTGACCCAGGACATCCCGTCCGGGGCGCGCGCCCAGGCCCACGGCCGGGCGGCCGCGCTGCTGGCGGAGGAAGGGGCGACCGCCACGGCGGTGGGCGGGCAGCTGCTGTGGACCGAGCCCGCCCGCGACGAGGGCGTGGCCGCGGTGCTCGCCCGCGCCGCGGAGGACGCCATCGGGCAGGGTGCCCCCGAGGCCGCCGTCCTCTTCGCCCGGCGCGCGCTCCAGGAGACCGTGGACGTGCACCGGCGCGGCGACCTGCACGAGCTGCTGCTGATCGCCGTGGTCGATGCCGCGGACGCCAACGGCCTCGCGCCGCTCGGGGACGATCCGCTGCTCGCCGAGGTGGTGGAGGCGATCATGGCCGACCCGGAGCGCCTGCGGCGCCGGGCGGCCGGCCTCACCACCTGGTTGGCGGGCACCGGCCGGCTGGTCGACGCCGCCGTGCTCACGGATCGTGCCGCGCGGGACGGAGTGCGCCGGGGCGACGTGCAGGGGGCCGTGGAGATGGAGGCGCAGCTCATCGTCCTCGGGC
>Ga0247758_1001880_pt1 | contig 13419 bp, 12 predicted proteins | sample UWRJL156409C4_FD_180950 | JGI IMG/M metagenome (GOLD analysis project Ga0247758, IMG submission 180950) | Plant litter microbial communities from Arlington Agricultural Research Station in Wisconsin, United States - UWRJ-L156-409C-4 | ecosystem: Environmental > Terrestrial > Plant litter >...
TGGCTGGGCCTGGATTGGGACGGACCGGTGCTCTTACAGTCGACTGGCCTAGCGCGCATCAACGCGGCAGTGGCCGAGCTGATTGAGGCCGGAAAAGCCTATCCATGCGTGTGCTCGCGCGGAGATATTCGCAGCGCGCAGAGTGCGCCGCATGCTGGCTCGGCCGAGCCGCGCTACCCGGGAACGTGCCGCGGTCGCTACCGGTCGTTTGCGGAAGCCGAGCGGCAATCGGGTCAGGCCGCGGGCGCGCGGCTAATCGTGCCGGAAGGCTCCATCACCATCGAAGACGGTGTCGCCGGCGCCAACACTTCGGACGTCGCTCGGGATGTCGGTGATTTCCTGATCGCCAAACGAGACAAAGCCCCGGCCTATCAGCTCGCGGTGGTGGTCGATGATCATGAGCAGGGCGTCAACGAGGTGCTGCGAGGCGACGATTTGCTGCCCAGTGCCGCTCGCCAATGGCACGTCCAAAGGGCGCTCGGCCTGCCTCACCCCGCCTGGTTCCACGTTCCGCTCGTGACCGACGCGAACGGGCGTCGCTTGGCCAAGCGCGAAGCCGACTTGAGTCTAGCCGAGCTCCGCGCGGTCGGCACCGACCCGCGCGCGATCGTCACATGGGCCGCGCGCAGCGCAGGTGTCGAAGTCGGCGAGCGAGCGACAGCGGCGGAGGTCACGCCGCTGTTTCAACTCGCTGCCCTACCGAGAGAGCTCGTGCCGCTCGAGCCGGACCTCTTGGCGGGACTGAGAGCTGCGCGCTGACAGCGCGCAGCTCGCGTTATTGAAGCAATCGGCTCTTGGGATCCAGGGCCACGAGCAGCGCTTCTTCGCACCCCGGGGGCACGTCATCGCCTTCCGGAATCGGCCGCACCAGCCAGGTGTCCGCGCTTTCTGGATCGCGAGTCACGGCAACCCGCACGGCTGAACGCACGGCGGGCCGCTTGACCTCGATCACTGGCGTAAATTGGGCGTTGGCAATCGTCTGCTCGCTCGACGGAGGCGAGGGCATCGTCACGGAGCGCGGCGAACCGTGCGAAGGCGCTGGCAATTCGGTGATCTGCACACCGGACTGGAGTGCGTCGCGCTGCAGCGGTGCTGCGGCGTCGACTTGGGTTTTATCACTGAAGTCGTCATACGGAGCAAGTGCGACGGCTTCATCCACGCGACGCGGCGTCGGGACGACTTGCGTGGGCGGACCTTGTGTTGGCGGCACCTGCGTTGCTGCGGCGTGCACGGGCGGCGGCGGCGCCGGGGGCGGCGGTGCCGGGGGCGGCGCAGAAGCTCGAGGTGCGGGCGGCGCCGGCGGAGGCACGGAGGCTCGAGGTGGAGGCGGTGCGGGCGGAGGCGGTGCGGGCGGAGGCACGGACGCCGGCGAAGCGGGCGGCGGCGGAAGGCTTTGCAAGACCGTGCTCAGGTCCGCTGCGCTGCGAGCCAAGTTCAGCGCTCGCAGATCGTCTCCGGATTCCTCGGCGCGCTCGGCGGCGCGACGCAGCCAGCGCAGGCCCTCCAATTGCTCACCAGAACGGTACAATGCACGCGCGGTCTCGATCGCGACTGCTACCGGCTCGGGGTCGGCAGGTTCGACCTCGGGGAGATCGGGAAGATCGGGGGAAGAATCAGCCATGGGGCGCGCAGTCTGGCTGAGACTTTCGCCAAGCAAAAGCGGTTTCATACACGCTTCCAATTCCAGGAAGATTGCCGCTCCGCGGGGCTCGCAAAAATCCGCGGCTACCAGATGATCAGTGCACGCCGTGCATGCGTCGCGCGATCAAGGGCGAGACTAGAACCAGAAGTACGCCTACTCCGACCGCAACCCAAGCAATGGTGCCGAACACCGAACCGTAAACCATGACTGTTTCGCTCGGCCTGGGCAGACTGCCAATCGGCGAACCTTCGGTATTGACGCCGGTGAGTTGGGCGATCAGCGCGGCGACGTATTGCGCGAACGAATAGGCCAAAAACCACGTTCCCATCAACACCCCCGTCACCCCCTTGGGTGCCAGCTTGGTGACCATCGACAAGCCGATCGGCGACAAGCAAAGCTCACCGGTCGCATGTAGGAAGTAGCACAGGATCAACCAGAACATCGGCACGACACCGGTCGCGCGCGACGTCTCGGCACCGATGTACAGCGCAGCGAAGCCCAGGCCGAGTTGAATGATGCCGAGCGCGAATTTGAGCGGCGTGTTTGGCTCCAAGCGACGGCGCGCCAAGTATAACCAGAGCACGCTGAACACGGGCGCGAGCACCAAGATGAACAAGCCGTCCACGGACTGAAATTGTGAGGCGGGGATAGAAACACCCAGCAGCGAGCGGTCCACGTTGCGATCCGTGAACAAGCTCATGCTCGTCCCCGTCTGCTCGAAGAATGACCAAAACACCACGGAAATGAGCGTGAGCAGCAAGGCCACGCCGAGCCGGCCACGCGCAGTTCGATCGGGTAGCCGAGCTTGGTACACGCACAGCGCGAGGAACACCGCCGCTCCGAAGACGGTCAACATCGAGCCGACCAGCGCGCCGCGCTGAACCAGCTGCCAGGCGATCAGGACGGCCAACACCGTGCCGAGATAGACCCAAGCCTCGAGAGCAAACCCGGCGAAGGCGGTGCGACCGCTCGGACGCGCCGGCGGCTCCGCCAGGCGGGAGAGCAACGGTTGCGCGCGCAGAAAAACAACCAGCCCGAGCAACATGCCGATGCCGGCAAGCCCGAAACCCCAGTGCCAGCCGAGCCGCTCACCCAGGTATCCGCAAGCGATGGGCGCCAGGAACGCGCCCAAGTTGATGCCCATGTAGAAGATGGTGAACGCCGAGTCGCGACGCGGATCGTCCGCGGCGTAGAGACGTCCGACCAAGCTCGAGATGTTGGGCTTGAAGAACCCGTTTCCGCAGATCAAGAGCGCGAGCGCAACGTAGAATACTTGCAGATTGGGCACGGCCATCGCGAAGTGACCGAGCGCCATCAGCACCCCGCCAATCAGCACCGCCTTGCGAAAGCCCAACAGCCGGTCCGCAAGCAAGCCTCCCAGCACCGGAGTCGCATACACCAGCGCGGTGTAGCTGCCGTAGATCGCGTACGCAGCCTTGTCACTGAATAGAAAGGACTTCGTCAGGTAGAAGACCAAGAGCGCCTTCATGCCGTAAAAGCTGAAACGCTCCCAAGTCTCGGTAAAGAGCAAATACGCGAGCACTCGCGGGTGTCGATGCAGGGCCGGGGCTCGCCCCGGCGTCGGCGACTCAGGTGACGGCGCGGCGCTCAATGCAACGCCGGATCGGGCACGGCCTGTGGCCGACGAATACCCGCTCGCGCGAGACGCTCGGCCACGATCGTAATGCGCTGCAGGTCTTCGAAACCGAGCACCCCCGCGTAGCCAGCCAAAGAACGGACCACTACCGGCCGCCCTGCGAGCTCGAGCAAACGACGGCGAACCTCGTCGAGCGGTGTTCCCGCGTCGACCGCGAAGAATTCGCGCCGCATCAACGACGACAGCGGCGCGTCGAGTCCAACGCGAGGTGCCAATGCCAGCACCTGTTCGCGGCCGATCGTCCCCACCAGTTCTTTGCCATAGAAGACCGCGAAATGCGCCTGCGGGCAGCGCACCAAGGTATCGAGGACATGCCCGACCTGCTCTTCTGGCGCGAACACGACCGCGTTTGGATCGCAGACTTCGCCCGCGCGCAACTCACTGAGCAGCTCCGACGCCCGAACCGCAGCGCGTTCTTGGGCGGCGCCTACGAACACGAACATCGCGACCAGGGCCAGTGGTGCCCAGTCTTTCTTTATCGCAACGCCCAGCAGCAAAATCGCGATGATTTGGCCGACCGTTGCCGCAATGCTCGTGGCACGCGAACGGCTGATCGAGAGGCTGAGTAGTGCGCGAAACACGCGCCCGCCATCCATGGGCAAGGCCGGCAGCAAGTTGAACGCGGCAAGGAGGGTGTTGCCCCAGAACAACGCACGGAGCAGGGCGGACGGGGTGGGCTCGGCAACGGACATGAGGTCGTTTGCATCGAGCGGGATTCGATAGTGATCCAACACGAACAACAGCGGGATCGCGACGAGCACGTTCGAGAACGGGCCCGAGAGCGCGATCAGCAACTCGTGTAACGGTTTTCTCGGCTCGCCCGTCAGGCGCGCGACGCCACCGATGGGCAAGAGCAGAATCTCGGTAACCGACACGCCGAGGCGCTCTGCGGCTAGGCTGTGGCCGAGCTCATGCACTGTCAGGCAAGCAAACAGCGCGCAGATCAACAGCGCACCGTAAGCCGCACCCCGCGGCCCGTGACCAGCAACCAAGTCCAGCGCATAAAGACCGACCGCCAGCGCGAAGGTCACGTGCATGCGCACGTCGACTCCGGAGACGCGCGCGATGCGAAAGGACCACCTCATGCGCGGGACGATAGTGCCGTGCGAAATGCTTTGCGAGCGTCCACCGCTCGCAGCTCCGATGAGCGATGCCATGCGCATGCGCGCTCCACAATGTTCACGGCGGGTTTCGTGATCGAATGATTCGTTTCACATTTGCAATTGCAATCGCGCATCTGAGCCCATAACCCACTGAATCCACTAGGGCTTATTGTGGCACGCTCCCTGCACTATCCGGACCTGCAGGCGGCGCCCTTGGTGACCCCCCCCTCCGCCCGGGTCGCCGCCTCCCTAATCTATTCAACGGCCCGGCGCGCTCCCCTCGCGCCGGGCTGTTGCCCTATTTGGGGTCTGAATTCAGTCGTCGTCCTAGAGGCGCCGCGCTGCGCCGAAGCGTGCCAGCACGACGGCCACCTGCTCCACGAAGTCGGCCAGCTCGACTGAATCGCTGGTCCGAAACGGATGGTCGCTGCGCCCGAGTTCGAGCATCGCGCACAGTTGACCGTTGACCATGATCGGCAGCACCGCGAGGCCTGCGAGCGGAGCGCCGGGGCTCAGGCGAGCGGCAACGGTTTGCTGCACGCCACCGCGCTCTCCAGAACCGAGCAAAAGGCGACCCCGCCCGCTGCGCGCGAGCCTGAACGCGGGATCGAACCAAGGCAAAACTTCGCCCAAGCGATCGCTCGGAGCTTCGAACGAACACGACGTCGTGGGTAGCAGCAGTGGTTCGCGAACCCGATGGGCCAAGCCCACTGTCGCCGAGGTGGCCTGTGCTGCTGCGTGGAGCGCGATCAGTAGCGCTTCTCCGACGTCGGTTGCTTGCGCCACGGCATCGGCGCCTTCCTGCAGGCTCGACGGCTCTGGCGCAGATTCGTCGATGCGCCGATCGAGGACGCGGGCAAGCGCGGACACTTCGCGGATCTGGCCCAGCTCGCGCCAGTTCTGCCAACCGGTCTGACGAACCCAAGCGCTACTCGGCACCCGTCCGTGGATGACCCCGCGCAGCAGCAGGTCGGTACGCACCGGGCCAACCGTGACGCCGCCATTGCACACCAACCACTCTGGGGCGCCGGTGGGCGCACAAAAACCGCTCGACAATTGCATGGCGAAAGTTCGCTTCTACCGAGGAAGGTCGGCAACGCGAATTGTTCCAAGCCCGCTCCGCGCGGGCCAACAATCAGGGCAAAGGGCACGACCCGTCGGCCGCTACGCCCGCGAAAGCCAGGCCAAGGTCTCGAAATGGTGGGTCTGGGGGAACATATCGAAGCCGCCGACCCACGAGAGTTGGTAACCGGAATCGCACAGCGTGCGCAGATCGCGCGCCAGCGTCACTGGGTCACACGCACAATATGCAATGTGTCGAGGCGCGCGCCGAATCAGCTCCGGCAAGACTTCGCGTGCGCCGCTGCGCGGCGGGTCGAGCACGACCAAATCGAACGAATCAGCGCGCGGCAGCTTACTCAGCTTCTCCTTGACGTCGCCGGCAATGAACCGCGCGCGCGTGAGCCCCTGTTCGGCCGAAGCTCGCTTGGCGGCGGCAATCGCCAGCTTCGAGCCCTCGATACCGACTCCGCTCATCCCCCGCGCCAAGAGCGGCAGGCTGAAGTTTCCGGCTCCGCAGTAGAGATCGCAAAACGTAGTCACTTCACGTTCTTCGGCGCCGTCGAGCAGCGCTTGCACCAGACGCTGGTTCATGGCCCAATTGACCTGCGTAAACGCCGCACCCGACACCCTCAGTTCGACGCCACCTGGCAACGGGAAGCGCTGATCGTGCTCGGGCGCACCCGTTTGCTCGGCGATCGAAACTCGAAATACGCGCGACAACGCAGCGACCAGCGGCGTTGTATCGTCGAAGCGACGAGCCGCTGGCACCAAGCGCAACGCGAGCCTCGGCCCCGCGGGCGCCACACGCAACTCGAGCTCACTGAACGAGGCGAGGTCCCCGCGATGCTGGTTGGCAATCGAACGCAGCGTGCGCAACGCTTGCTCGAGCTCTGGGTGCGCCACCGGGCAACCGGGGATCTCCACCAACTCGTGAGATCCAGCGGCGTAGAAGCCGAGCCGACCCTTTTCTACGTGCAGACGAATGCGGGAGCGGTAAGCGAGTGGCTCATCGGCAGCAACGAACGCGACCTCCGGGAGCGCTTCGAAGCGCCCCGTGCGAGTCAGAGCGTCGCGTAAGATCCCGACCTTGGCCCGCACTTGCGCGGGATAGTCGAGCGTCATCAGATCGCAGCCGCCACAGCTGCCCTGGACGGCGCACACCGGCTGCACTCGGTCGGCGCTTGCCTCGAGCAGGTGCCAGCGCGTCGCCTGCAGGTAAGCTTGGTGGTCCTCGGCTAGTTCGACGCGGATCCGCTCACCCGGTAGCGCGCCCGCCACGAAAGCTCCCTGGCCGCTTTCGAGCCTGCAGAAACCGGCGCCTCCGGGCACAAGCTTTTCGACCTTCCATTCGGACGGCTCCGGTTCGAGCAAAGTGGGCGGTTTTGGCGGCTGGGGGCGGCGCACGGGGAGATTGCGGGGGTTTCTGGCGTAGGAAAAAAAACTCAAGATTCGTCGCGGAGCGGTGTCACAGAGCTGGCCCGAAGCGCGACGCAGGGCTTGGTGAAGTCATACCCCATGGCAGCCCCCGCGTTCTCGATCCAAAGGCATAACGCCAGCCTTCTTTCCGATCCCGCGCTCCGCGAAGGGCTCGTCAAATACGCCCGCCGCCGGCTTCCGCCCGCGGAGGTCGAGGATTTGGTTCAAAATACCCTGACCGAGGCGCTGCTCGCTGCGAACGCCCCCCGCGACCAAGCAGACTTTCGGCGCTGGGTGCACGGCATCGCTCGCCACAAGATCGCCGACACTTATCGACGCCGCGGGCGATTGCCCATCCCGAGCGCGGACGTGGACCAAAACGCCGCCGAGCCGAACCTGTCCACCGGCGAGCTGAGTCAATGGATCGAGAGCGAACTGCCGAAGACCGACGGTGCGCAGGCAACACTACATTGGCTGCTGCGCGAAGGTGATGGAGAGACTCTGGACGAGATAGCGCGCGAGGTCGATCTGCCCGCGCCGCGCGTGCGGCAACGTGTCTCCCGTCTGCGTCGGCACTTCCACGCACGATGGCTGGCCCTGGGCGCGGCCGGACTGCTCTCGTTGTTGGGCGTCGGCGCGCTGTTCTATCGTACCTTGCAACGGGTTGCTCCTCCACCGAGCATCGCGCAAGAGCCAATCACCCCATTCGAACGAGCGCGCATCCTGCGGCAGAACGCCCTGCCCCGGTGCGCGGCCGGCGCCTATCCGGAATGCATCGCCGCGCTCGACGAAGCGAGGGCGCTCGATCCGAGCGGTGAAAGCGCGAGCGCGATTCGCGAGGCGCGCGCGGCGGCTGCGATTTCACAATCGCCGCTCCGCAATGTGCCCACTGGCTCGCCTTCGACCTCTGTCCCTGACAGCAAATCCACGCCAAAACAACAGACGCCGAGCAAACTGAAACCAAAACCGGCCGCGCCGAACAAGGCGCTCGAGAAGAGTGAACCTCTCGGCGAGGTCCAGAAACAGAACGCCCTTCCAACCCAGCAAGATCCGCTACCGTACGGTGACTTCGCGGGCAGCAAGCCGGAAACCAAGCAACCGGCGAGCAAGAAGCGCTAACGCGCTCGAAGCTCAGTCAACGGATAGGCGCTGAGCGCGACGCGATTGCCGTCGGGATCACGCGCGTAGCTGGTGAACTCCGAGCGAGATTCGATCACCGATCCCGCTAGTTCGAGCCGCGCTTCGAAGGCGGCGCGTTGTTCGGGCAGAACGCCGACTGCGATCAAGAACGGCCCCGCGCCGATGCCGACGACTCTTCGTGGTGGCTCTTCCGTGTGCTCGATCATCAACAGTGAGCTTCCCAAATCCAACCACACCGAACGCAACGTCCCGTCTGCATGTAGGTGGCGAGTCACTTCACGGAGCTCGAGTACGTCGATGTAGAAGTGCGCGAGTCGAGCAACGTCGCGCGTCCCGAGTGCCAAGTGGTGCAACACGCTCACCTCCAGAGCCTCACGCAGGGCGTGAAACACAGCAACCCCAAAGGTAGGGCAAGCACTGGAATGCACGCATACGCCCGTATTTCAGGCGTAGAAACGGACGCGACGTACGCCCCTCGCCCACATTGCAAAACTTGCTACATGCTGCGATCCGGCTAGCTTGGTCCACGAGGATCGTTCAGCTTGATGTTTGGCAATCCTCGTCATTGATCGCTTTTGCGTCGCACGCACACAGATCGGAATGAAACGTGCAACGTCTACGTTCTGAAAGCTGAGGCCATGAACAATCGCCCTCGCAGGAACGACCTCGATCTACCTCCCGGCACACCGCTGCGCGACGAGGTCTCGTCCGTCCGCGAACGAAACCCTGCCCCTGCGTCGCAGGCGAGCAGCAGAAAATCGGACCCGAATCTGTCGCTCGATCAACGTTTGGTGAGCAAGTTGGCGGAAGCCACGGCATTGCTCGCGAAGCTCGAACCGCAGGATGCCCGAGCACGCTTGCTGCACATCGCGGTGCTGCGCCGGGACGAAGCGCTGCTGGATGGCATCCTCGCGGAACTTGCGTTGCCACCTCGAACCACCCGCCGCCCACGCTGAAAGAACGTGGGGGACGCTGCTCCACGGTAGCCTCTGGGGACTGAACGTGCGGAAAGGGATTCGCAAGCTTTCTGACGATTGAGACTGAACGCCTGGCGCTTTCGACCGTTCATCTCGAGCATGAAGAGAAGGGTGACTGCTCTCGCGTTGTTCGCTGCACTTCCGGCATTGTTCATGAACACGCTTCAAGCGTCAGAAGTGAAGCCAGCCGTCTCCACCGACGCGAGCCGCGCTGCCGCCGAGGGTACGACCAAGCAACTCCCGGGCGGGGCCGTGCTGCACCTGGCCCCCGGCACACGCATCGAACTCGGTCGTACGATGAAGCTGCAGCTCACCGCGACTAGTTCTCAGCAAACCGTGACTCAAGTGGTGAAGCTGATCTCGGGTCGAGTCGATGTCGATATTCCGATCAGCAGGGTTCCGAAGACTGCAGTGCTCTTGCAAGCCCCACACAAGGTGAGTGCGGTCGCGAAGGGCGGCCACAGCATCGCAATAGCCGATGCAAATCGCGTCACCATCGCGGCTGTCGATGGCGACATGCTCGCCGCTTCGGGCAACGACTGGAAGACGCTGCCGAGCGGACTCGTGCGCGGCTTCGTCGGAGCCGACCCAGCGTACCAGGAACAGAAAGTGCCTGGCATTCCGAGCCTGCGCATCGCGCATCCGCTGCTCTTGGCGCTCGGCGGAAGCGCGCCGGACGCTCACGCCGAAGCGGCGGGTGTGAAAGAAGCAGACCACTATCAATTGAGCATTTGGCGCGTGACGGAGAAAGGCAACGAGTTCGTTCGCCAACTCGACGCGCGCGGAAGCACCGCAATTGCCGGCTTGCGACCAGGCCAATACCAAGTGACCGCACGCGCCGTGGATGCGACCGGCATCTTCGGTCAGGAGAGCCCAGCAAGCCCGCTGCGCTTAGTGGGTGCGGAGCTGCCCGCTGGCTCCCGCTACGAAGATGGCGCCATCTTGCTCGGTCAGCGCGGTCGCGCAAAGCTAGTCGGCGCGGCGGGACTGGAGGCGAGCTACAACGCTTCGCAGCATTTCGTGTCCGCGCCGGACAGTGTCGGCTTGTCACGCGGCGAGAGCACCCTGCTTCGCCTGCGTGAACCGGGCAGCGCCGAGGAAGTGCGGGTCAGCCTCGAACCGCGCAGCTTGCGCGCCGACGTGCAGATCACCCCCAAGCACCCGCATTGGCCGGAAGACATGCTCGAGGTGACCGTGCAGCTGTTCGACGCGCGAGGACGCGCCGTCGCCGAAACTACCCCGGTGAAACCGAAGGTGATGGTCGACGTGCAACCGGTGGAAGTGACCTGGTTGCGCTCCGACAACACGATGCATGCCTTCATCCCTGCTCCGAGCAATCGTGGGCCGTGGGTCGTGCGCGTAGAAATCGCCGACGAATTCGGGGATCCGGCGGGCCGCGATTTCATGGAGGTTGCCGGGCCGAACAGCGATCGCGTCAGCGCTCGCTGAACGAATCCGCGCTGGTTCCCGAAGGGCTCGTGCATCTGCGTGCGTTGCGCTAGGGTCACGGCGCGTGATCCTCTCCGACTACACTCATGTGATCTTCGATCTCGACGGCGTGCTGCTCGATACGGAAAAGCTGTACACCGAGGCGACGCAAAAGGTGGTCGGGGAGTACGGCAAAACCTTCGATTGGTCGCTGAAGTCACTGATGATGGGGCGTCACGAGCTCGAAGCCGCCGAGCTCTTGGTCAAGGCGCTCGAGCTCCCCATCACGGCCGAAGAGTATCTGCGCCGCCAATTGCCGATCGCGGAGGGCCTGTTCAAGGGTGCAGCCGAACTGCCCGGTGCCGAGGCCTTCGTCGCCGAACTCGCCCGGCGGGGCCACGTACTCGCGGTCGGCACCAGCAGCACCCGCCGCTTGTACGACCTAAAAACCGGCCATCTGCCTTGGTTCAGCGCTTTTTCGGCTGTCGTATCGGGTGATCACCCGGAGGTGCACGCGCTCAAACCCGCGCCGGACATCTTCCTCGCCGCCGCCCGTGCCATCGCGGGCGACCCCGCGCGCTGCCTGGTGATCGAGGATTCACCCGCAGGGGTGCTCGCGGCACGTGCAGCGGGCATGAGCGTAGTTGCGATTCCGGATGCGGCGCTACCGAACGAGCGCTTCCAGACAGCTCAGTTGATCGTCCGAAGCTACGCCGAGCTTCGGAATCGGCTCAAGTGTTGAATTTCTCACCCTGCTCCGCCACGCTCAGGTCGTACCACGAGAAAAACTCGGCCAGGCAAGCGCGTTGCGCGGGGGGCATGTACTCGAAGTTGCGCCCGCGATCGATGATCTCCCAAAAATCCTTGCTCTGTACGCCCTCGAGGGCCCGCCGAATCGAAAGTAGCCGATCCCCCGGCTCGTTCTGCATGTCGAGCGAGATACGGCGCGCTTTCTCTTGCTCGCCGCGCATCAGGTAGTACGCAGCTAGCTTGACCTGCGCTTTGCGCACGCCGAGCAAGGCATTTTCTTGGCTGCTCACCCGTAGCGGCCGATCGAGCTCCAAGAAATGGGTCAGCATTTCCTCTTCCTCGGGCGCCCCTTGCTCGTTCGCGTATTGGCAAAGCGCCGAGAGATCGTAAGCCACGGTCTCGGTCACGAAGGTCAACTTCATGTCGAAGCTGACGTGGCCGTAGTAGTTCATGTGCCGGACGCCCTCTACCGCGGCGCGGCCGTTCTTCTGGCGGATCATCGCCTCGACCAACAAGCGATACTGATTCAGCACGTTGTAGGCAGTGCGCACCTCGCGCGCGTTCAACGTCGCGCGCATGTACGAGTTCATGAAGCGAAACACGAGCGCGATCAGCTCCGTGTCTCGGGCAGCGCACGCGGCTTCCCCGATGTAGCGCGTGTCGATCGCGATCAGGTAGTTGATGTCGCGCATGCTACCCAGCGCCTCGTTGTAGATCCCGAGGTACTGACGCATCACCTTCCACTCGACCCAGGTTCGGCGCTGCTCGAGATCCAGCAGTGATTCGGGATCCATGGCCACGAAGTCCGGGTTTTGACGAATCCCGGCGCCGATGCCGAACCAGACCTCCGAAGCTTGTGATTTTGCCTTCAAATACGCGAGCGAGAAGTCCTTGAGCGCGTCGACGGCGCCGCTGGCGATGATCTTGTCCTTGCCCGAAATCGAGTTGCTCGTGATGTCGGTGAGCTCCTCCATTGCGGCCAACGTGGAAACTTGCGCGGCTGCCGACCGCCCTCGATCGCGTTCGTCAGCGCCCCGCCCCGCGACCCCTACCGCTTCGCTGCGGATGCGGGAAATGATGTTCATCGGCTCGAGGAACCAGAACACGTAGCGAAAGTACGGCGCCATCAGCACCAAGCCGAGGGTGGTGGCGCTGATCATCACCAACAGCGCTAGGCGCGGCACGTAGTCCCGGTGGATCGACACGCTGAGCCAGACCCCGCACACGCAGGCGATCAAGTAGTACCCCATGACCACCAAGTTGATCCGATCGCGAAGGAACATCCGCGCGACACCGGTGTAGCGATCGGCTGATAGCTGCACGATGATGGACACGACGGTGATCACGATACCGAACACCGCGGCGATCATGCCCGAAAGCGAGCTCACCGCGTCGGTAATGCTGCTCGGGTCGAAGTGGACGTAGCGCCCAAGCGGTGTCTTGAAAGGCGGCTGAACGTCGCCCCCGGTGACGAAGTGATCGAACGAGTAGAACGCCCAAAATACCAGCAGTGAGACTGAGGTCAGGACGAAGATCGGCACCAGCCACTGCTTGCGAAAGTTACCCAGGCCTTCGGTCATGATCCGAGGGCAGTCTAACGCGATGCCCGCAGCCGGCGCAAAGGAAGGGCCAATGCCGCTGCTAGCAGCGTAAGCAGACTCAAACGCACCTGACGCGGACGAGGACGCGCGGTCGCACGTCCTGTCCGGAGGCTGGCACTCTTGGCGGGGGCTCCGTTTCCGCTCGCAGAATCCCCCGAACAGGTGTCACCGTCGTACTCGCTCTTGCCGCAACCAGAGGAGTCACCGCTGGAGTCACTATCACCGCTGCAGCTATCGGAGCTCGAATCACTGGCATCCCCGCTGCATGAGTCCGGCCCAGAATCGTTCGAACTCGAGTCTCCGCTACAAGAGTCGCTACTCGAGTCGCCCGAGCTCGAATCTCCGCTACATGAATCGCGGCTCGAGTCGCGGGAGCTCGAATCACCGCTACACGAGTCATGCGATCCGCGATCGGAGGGGGACGCGGTGCAGCTGCCTTCGGCGTAGACTCGGGTGGTGTTTACCGGAACGGGATCATAGTTGGGATCATCCGGACCGCTGACCACGACGGGAGCGGTACTCACGGGCGGCGGCGTCCTCGACTCGGGTGGATCGTTCGGAGCACGGGGAGGCTCGGCTGAGATCGGCTCGCAGCCGCTCGCATCGAAATCCGTGGCGAGCAGCAGCGGGCCGCGCGGCACAC
>Ga0247758_1001881_pt1 | contig 13414 bp, 13 predicted proteins | sample UWRJL156409C4_FD_180950 | JGI IMG/M metagenome (GOLD analysis project Ga0247758, IMG submission 180950) | Plant litter microbial communities from Arlington Agricultural Research Station in Wisconsin, United States - UWRJ-L156-409C-4 | ecosystem: Environmental > Terrestrial > Plant litter >...
CGAGTCGCGGCGCGCCCTCCCTCATTGCACCGGGACGACTAGGATATTTCGACTACCCGAGATGAACACGGCAGCGTCGTCGTGTGCTGGCCATGGCCAATGAGGCTGGGGCGCCGCCCGTGCGAAGCGAGCGCGAAGGCGTTAGTGGGGAGATGACCGGTCAGGGACAGCGCACGGCTGTGCGTCCACGTTCTGCACGATCACGCGCGATGCATTCGAGCTTACGCTAACGGCTTCGACGTATTGGTTGGGCATGCCAACGACGACTTCGTGGCTGAGGGAATTGCAGATCTTCACCTCCGCCAACGATGTCCCATTGTTACCGATGTAGATCCGGCTACCATCCAGGCTTCCGCCGGCGCGGGCATTGTACAAACCGCTCGCCACACCTTTGGGCGTGGTAAGGGAGTGACTGCGCATATCGTAGAGGTACGAATTCGTGAAGCCGCTACATTGCGATATGTCGGGGATGACGAAGACCGTTCCATCGTTCGCCGTCTCGATGTGGAGTAGAGCGCCCCACGCATTGCGCCAGTCCGCTCTTGCGGGTGCGCACCGCGATCCGCGGATCGGCAGCCGGGCACTGGGGTATCAGGTCGCCACTGTGAACGAGCAGGCCACTCTGTATCCAGCAAGCACGTTCAATCAGTGCATCACAGAGGCTGATAGAGCAGTGAGCTGGCCAAATGAAAAGCAAATATTCTGGGAATCCAGCGGTATTGGTGGCACATTGCGGGGAGCTGTCGGTTCGCACGAAACTCACGCTTCCCGCGCTGCTGCTTTGGGTTTCCATCGCCATGGCGGCGGCGAGCTGCGGCGGGGACGAAGGGGGCGGAGGAACTGGCACCGCCGGCAGTGCCGGTGCAAGTCATGCGGGGCATGGTGCAGTTGCCGGCGGCGGAGGCGGTCAGGCGCACGGCGGCGGCGATCATGGCGGCGCTGGCAGCAGCGGCGCCACTAGCCAGGCAGGATGCAACTCCGACGGCAGCGCGGGCGATCACGGGCCTGGCGAGGGCGAAGCAGGCCAGGGTGGAGCGGCCGGAGCCGCCGAGGGCGGATCTGGCGGAACAAGCGGAGCGGCCGAGGGCGGATCTGGCGGAGAACGAGAGCCGAGTGGAGCGCCGCGAATTTACGCCGGCGAGAAGCACTCGTGCGTGCTCAAGGCGAATGGCAGCATCGTGTGTTGGGGCATCAATCTCTATGGCGCTTCGACCGCGCCGTCAGGGAAGTTCATCGCTGTTGCTGCGGGGACATTTCATACTTGCGCGCTGCGCTCGGATCGGACCGCAATCTGTTGGGGCAACGTGACGACGGCACCCAGCGGAACCTTCAAGAGCATTACCGCAGGTGGCTACCGCTCGTGCGCGATCGACCTGCAAGGGCTCGTGGTGTGTTGGAGCATCGGCGGGGTCGAGGAAGCGACACCGCCGGGGGCATTCATCAGCATCGATGCCGGACGATTTCATACCTGCGGTGTAAAGGCAGATGGGGCTCTCCTGTGCTGGGGCTCCAACGAAGATGGTCAGTTGAACACGCCATCCGGCACGTTCTCGCACGTCACGGCGGGCTACACGCACTCCTGCGCCCTCAGGCCCGATGACTCGGTGACGTGTTGGGGCCTGAACGCAAACGGTCAGCTCGACGCGCCGAACGCCGCCTTCAGCTCCATCTCCGCGGGTCTAGCCCACACGTGCGGAGTGAAGCACGATGGCACAATCACGTGCTGGGGCACCTTCATCTCCGGCGCGTGGCCGATCCCGGCCGGCACGTTTGCAGGCGTCGCCACCGGCGACGGTCACACCTGCGCGATCACGGCGGACGGACGAGTCGAATGCTGGGGCAGCAACGACTTCCAGGAGTCAGACCCACCGCCGGCCGCCCAGCCCTGAGGCGATCGAGGATGAGCTGGGGCCGAACCCGTCGAGGGGCTCCGCGTTTCGGGTCTCATCGACGGTTTCGCGGCGTGCACACGGTCCGTCCCCTTACTGCTTGCGGCCTCCGGATGATAGGGTCGCAACATGGCTCGCTTGCGTGATGTGACACTTTTGTTTTCGACCTACGCGTTCATTGCCTGCGGTTCATCCGAGGGCGGTGGGACGACGGCGGCTGCGGGGCGCAGTGCGGGCGGTCAGAGCGGCGGCAACACCAATCCGAACGCGGGCAGTCAGGCGACCGCCGGCTCGTCAGGCCAAGCAGAGCCTGTCCTGGGCGACTTGCAGAATTCAGCCGACAGCGTGCGGGTGTCGCGCACCGCCGGCCGTGTGGATCCGGAAGGCATCGCCCCGAAATCCCCAGAGATCAGCGAGCTTTCCTGGCGCGATGCGCGCGGGGCGCTACGTACCATGTCGCTCTACGGGTACCTCTATCAATACGACTACAGCTTCGTTGGCGGAGAAGCCGCAGATCGGGAAGCCGTTACCGCGCGGTCGGCGGGCGACGACGCCTACGGACACGCCGGCTTCGGTTACGTCGTTTCGCACAACACGGTGACGGGCAACTCACCGATCGGCAAAGCCAACGCGCCGTCGAAGGTCGAGACGACCGCGTTCATCGGCGGGCACCACGCCATTCATCGCGTGGAGCTGACCTACGACCGCGACAAAGAGGGAGGCGGCAAAGGCATTCAGATCCCGGTCGTGATCGAATGGCTGGTTGCAACCGGCCATGACCATCCCGTTTGGTCGGTCACTTGGAAGATGGGCGAAGCCAAAAATCCGCAAGGCGTCGATTTCGACGACTACCGAATGGACGTGCGCGGCCCCTATGGCTCACTCAACTTCGACGGCGCATCCAGCAGAGCCCAAGGCGATGCGATCGGCGGCGTGGCCTGGGGTGACGCTGAGTTCGCATTCAGAACGACCGATCAAGAGCTGACGCTCGCGTCCTCGTGGACTTACGACACGCCCAACAAGGTCAACTACAGTCAGTCGTGGACCAAGACCGTCAACGCCGAGATGGGCATCGTGCAGACGCGGCCGGGCGACAAATCCATGGGCTACGGCGATTACGTGGTTGGGCGCGCACGGGGTGCCACTTCGGCCGCAGCGTACCTGGGCAAGGGTGATTGCGCCGCGTTCGGCGACCCGAGGGTCTACTCGGTGCCGTGCATCAGCGGTTGGCCGTATCAACTCATGAATTACGACTGGGATGCCAGCGGCGGCAAGCCGGCGGCCGAGGGCACCGGGACCAAGCTGATGGCTTGGGGCTCGCCGTACGGCTGGCTCGGCGCGTCCAAATTCGACCTGTTCGACTATTCGGCGGAGGCCGATGGTAGTGGCGATCGCTCGTATGCGACCTTGATCGTGCTCGGCCCCAAGTGTCGCTACGATGGCGCCGCGTGCGACCAAGCGGGCGACGTCGCACGCGCCCTGGCCGCGGTCGAAGCCCTCGACGCTGCGACCATCACCCAGGTCACGCAGGGAAAGCTGGCCGCATCCGCCGCGACGGGCCCGGGGGCGAGCTCCAAGAAAGCGCTCTCGAATGGCTACAATGACAGTTACGCCGCGTACTACTTGGACAGCGAGGATGACGGCGCGACGTTCACCTTTACCCCCGCCGCGGGCAAAGTCGTCGACATGCCCATTTTCGTGTTGCGCGGGGTCACCGTCGCGAACGAGCCGACGATCACCGTCGATGGCGAACCACGCGCGGTGAATACTGGCAACACCGACTCCGGAGCGTTCGTCTCTTACCGCGCCGGAGAGAACGAACTCTGGGTCACATTGAACGAGACCCTGAGCAAAAAGACGGTCATCTCGATCCGCGAGTGAGCGATGACCGCGAGGGCGAGCAGAGAGCAGATTGTTGCGATCTCATCCCGACACCCGTCGAGAATCACGGGGCCAGTTGGCGCGCTAGGGAAAACCGGCTGCGGTTGGCCCGCATTTCGATGCCGCGCCTCTATTCCAACTGAGTTTGGACAAGTTGCTCTCGGTTCGCGGCCGATCCTGCCAACCTGGCAGCCCAGCCCCTCGAACCGGACGAACTTGTGTCCTCCGGAACTCGCTCCGTGGTCGAGCTGCCACGTCCGTAGCCCAATCACCGCGCGGAATTTCCGGCCAGCAGTGTTGGCATGCTCGCTGCACCGTTTGGAGGCACGATGGCGCGCGGTACGAGTGCAGCAAGCGAACGAGGGCGAGACGCGAGCATGCGCGACTTCTGGCTGGAACTTCTAGAGCTTGCCCTGAGCGGCGAGAGGGTGGAGCTGCGCGCGCGTGCCGCCCAACACTTTGCCGACTCGAGCCCGACAAAGCCCCAACCTCGAGCGGCAGAGCCGTATGGCCGTCGGGTGCTTCATCAGGGGCCAGCAGGGGAAGTGATGTTGGCCGGTTGGGCGAGCGGGGGGCGCTCGGCACCGCACGATCACGGCGAAGCTTCGGGATTCGTGCTGGTACTCGAGGGGCAGTTCAGCGAGTGTCTGTATCGATTCGATGGCCGAGAGCTGCAACGTGCCGCGCAGCGTGACCTCGGCGTTCTCGAGCTCACGAGCGCGCCAGCCGGCGCCATTCACGATTTACACGCCGTCAGTGACGGGCTCACCTTGCACTTCTACACGCCCGGGATTGTCGCGATGCGCGTGTACGACGTCGAACGGCGCACCACGCTGCTCGTCACCGGTGACGGCGGCGCATGGATCCCGCGTGGCGGCGTAGGAGTTCGTGAAGCCGTGGCCTGGGCTCCCGCTCTTGCCCACAGCTGAGCGCGAAGAGTGATGTACTTCATCTGTCACACGACTCGCTACCGCGAGGGAGGCGCCCAATTCGCACGTGCGGCTCAGACGCTGCGAGAAGAGCTGCTAGCCGTTGACCCAACTCGGGACGTTCGTCTGCATGTGATCGAACGCAAAGCACAATTCGTGGCCGCGATGCAGTCGATTCGTGACTCCGGCGCGCGCATCGACGAGCTGCATTTCTTGGGTCACTCGGGCATGTACGGAATCATGTTCGGCTCACGAGAATGGCCCGAGCAGTTCAGTCCCCACGAGTGGCGCACGCTCGACATTCCATTCGCCTCCGGCGGAGCCGCCTATTTTCATGCCTGTCGCAGCGCGCGCTGGTTTGCGCCCTTCTTCGCGCGCACGTTCGGGGTGCGAGCCTACGGGCACCAGGGCTACACCACCGTGTCCACGCGCGCGGACCGCTTCGTCTTCGAGGGATTTGCAGCAAAGCGGGGCCCTCTCTATTTGGTCTCGGTCCCTGGCCGAAAAACCCATGGCATTTTCGGGAGTCTGCGAAAGTATGCGCTAGAGCCCGAGGTCGTGCCCATGGTTCGCTGCGAGCCCGAACCACCGCCGGTCACCAGCTACGACAAGGTTGCCGAGCTCTACGATCGAGCCTTCGCGGACATCCGTGTTCGGCGGGATGAATGGCGTTGGCTCTCGCAACGCGTGGAGCACGCGCGCGCGGAGAGCGGGCGAGCGCCGCGCGTGCTCGACATCGGCTGTGGCAACGGCGCGCTGCTCTGTCAGCTGCGGGAGCGAATCGCACTGGGTGTTGGCGTCGACACTTCCCGGCCCATGATCGAGTGTGCGCTGCGGCGCGGCGCGCCTTTCCCGTCCCTTCGTTTCGAAGCGATTGACGGGCCAGTGCTGCCGTTTCCGGATGGTGCATTCGACTTGGTAAGCTCGTTCCTTTCCTTTCGCTACCTCGACTGGGACCCGATGCTGCGCGAGATCCGTCGTGTTTTAGCGCCCGGCGGGCGAATCTTGGTGGTCGACATGGTGGAGCGACCGCTGAGCCTCGGCGACGCGCCGTTGTTGCTGAAATCGCTCGCGCGTCACCTGGAACGGCGCCTCGTCGAAAGGCCGTTCTCAGAGGCACTACAGTTGCTTACCCGTCACCCCGACTGGGAAGCGATGCTGGAGCACAACCCCATTCGCGCCGAACACGAATACCGTTGGTTCCTTCAGAGTCGGTTTCCCGGGCGGTCCCTTGCGACCTTGAGCGTCGGTCGGCGCGCGCGGCTCGTGGCCTTCGACAGCGGTCCGCTCGAGCCGGGGGCGGTAACTCCGCTTTCCTACCCATGAGCTTGCCTCCGCGGCTCGGGATCCTGGACTGGGGCATTGGTGGCCTGGGAGTGCTACGCGCGCTGCGCCGTCGAAGCCGGCGAGTGCCGGTGCTGTATCTCTCGGATTCAGGCTTCACTCCCTATGGCCTGCTCTCGCGCAGCGCGCTCGCTGCCCGCGTCTCGACGCTTACTCGGCAACTCGTGGCTTGGGGGGCCACGCACGTGGTCATCGCGTGCAACGCCGCATCGACCGTGCTGGACGAGCTCGAGGCGAGCTCCGAGCGAGCGGTACCGATGACAGGCGTCATTGCCCCGACGCTGGCTCGGGTTCCCAAGAATCTTCGGGGAACACTGGGTGTGCTGGGTGGGGCGCGCACGATCCGCTCGGGGTTGTATGCGCGCGGGCTTGCAGGCCCCGGGCGCCGGATCGTGCAGCGGATCGCGCAACCGCTCTCGGCGCACGTCGAAGCCGGGAGCACCGGCGGCAAGCGTTGCGCCGAAGACCTGGACCGCATCCTGCACCCGCTGCGCTCGGCCGATGCCTTGGTGCTGGCTTGTACGCACTACCCCGCCATCTCCGAGCGAATCCAGCAACGCGCGCCTCAGGCTCTGCTGATCGATCCCGCCGAGGCGGTGGTCGATCAGCTGCTCTCAGCGGCGCGGCTTCCGTCGGGAAGCGCAGCCGATCGCATCGTCACCACCGGAGACGCACGCCGGACACGCTCGGTAGCGACCCGCGCTTGGGGTTTTGACCCCGGTCCGTGCACGCGCGTGCGCATCGCGTGAGCACGCGTTCCCCTCCCCTTTTTGGAACGGCTTCGTTGGCCAGCGCGCGATCTCGGTGAAGCATCGAGCCGATTGGAGCGCAAATCGCTGGCGTTGGTCAGGTTGGGTGACGACGACCACGTTGTCAGCGACGCGCCCCCGACCGACTTCGAGCGCGGCACGATCGCGGGTGCTCGCTGGGATGCTTGCCATATTGAACATGTCGCCGCTCTCGATGTTTGGGCACGTCGGCATCTTGGTGACGACCGTTCCCAGTATTTACAGCGATGAAGTCGACTGCGTGAACGCGGCGGCCAACTGCGACGAGTTCGACGCTTGCGCACCCCGGTTTGTGCCCGACGACGAAATCGACCAGCTCCCCCGTGCGGAAGTGTACGGACCGATCACTGCGAAGGGAACGTTGCGAAGCAATGCGAGGAGGATACGGGAGCCTTCTACGAGGTCTCGTTCGATTGCTCGCTCGCGCACGCGACCTGCGTCGAAGGGCTTCGCCGAGAAAGAGACCCTTATGCTGATTGCAAAGCGAGCGAGACGCCCTGTGCCGGGCACGCCACCTCGTACTGCGACGGCACCCGCGCGGTCATCTGCGATGCCATGTCGCGCGAGGTGGCGGCGTCAGGCTTGCTGTCAGTTAGGCAGATAGCTCTTGATGACGGCGTACCAGAGGTCCGCCATGTCCGCGTAGCCCTTGTCGGTGGGATGGACGTTGCCGTTGCCGCGGATGTCGGAGCCCGGAAGCGTGCTCATGTCGACCATGACTACGTGCTCGTTCTTGGACGCGTGCGCCTTCACGACATCCGGGATTTTCGCAAGGTACTGGTCGTAGTTCGTGTTGCTGTAGCCGAGCGGCACGATTTTTGCGACTACGACTAGGGCGTCGGGAGCAGCCTGAACGATGTTCGTCACGAGGGTGTCGAGCTGGCTGGCCGTGGTCGTGGGATTGGCGTTGCTGGTCATGTCGTTGGTGCCGATGTGCAGGAGCACGATGTGCGGCGTGGTCGTGAACGCCTTCTTCGGCGGAACGTAGCCGGCAATGCCCGTGACCGAGATTCCGTCATGGCCTTCGTGGGTCTTCGGGAACGTCTGCCCCGAGACGGTACTCGGACCATTGCTCACCGAGCCGATGAACGTCACCTTCTGGTTAGCCGCGACAGCAAGCTTGAACAGCGCCGAGCGGTAGCCGGCGTCGTCTGTCGAGTTGTAACCATGGGTAATCGAATCACCGAGCGGCAGCACTACGCAGGGGCTCGCTTTGCACGGCTTCAACCCAGAGCTACCGCCCATCGAAGACGAGCCGGACGCTCCTCCACTCTGGCCGGCGGAGCCGCCGCCGGCTCTGCCACCCGCACCGCCCCGGCCTCCATCGCCATTGGTGACTCCGCCCACGCCGGCACTGGCCGTGGCACCGCCCATCCCGCCGCTCGCCGCACCCGACGCACCGCCCGTCCCGGGGGACCCGCCTGTCCCTGAGGTCCCCGAGCCGCTGGTCCCGAGCGCACCACCACTCCCCTGACTCCGACCCCCGCTGCCAGCAGAGTTTGCAGCGCCGCTGCTCGACCCTGCAGTCGCCGCCAGCCCCCCCGTCCCCGGGTGACCGGCGCCAGCTTCAGAAGTGGCGCCTTCCGAAGAGGAGCAGGCATTTGCGCCAAGACCGACAGCCAGCAAGACGACTTGGCCGAAGAAGGAGATTCTATTCATGAACTTTCCAGGGTGAGCAAAGCACGGAGCCAAAGGGCGTCCGCGGACGGACTTCTCATAGGCAGACCACGGGCAATGTTCTGATGACCGTCTATCCGTCGAGCTCTTCTCACCCCGTTTCCCGCGGGCGACCCGACGCCCTGTGACCCCAAGCCGCATTCCGTCTTCACACCCTGGTAGTGCAAGACGAGCGGCCGGCTCGCGCCCACATCCTGCGACCGTTCGAGTCCGAGCCTCACTTCGAGATCGTCGGTGAAGCGGTGGATGGCATCGAAGCGCCGCACCAGCTCGACGCTCTAACCCCAGATCTGCTGATCCTCGATGTCCAGATCCGCGGCATTGATGGTTCGAGCGGTTCGAACCTGCTGGCTCGGAGCGAGCCGTCATCTTCTCGCCCCCGTAGGACGACTACGCGCTGCGCGCCTTCGGCGCGTACGCGCTCGTGGTGCGCCTCGAGCCCGCGGAGCACGGCGACGGGGTGCTTGTTCTCTGGGACGGGACGACAGCTATCCTCGGCCGCACGTATCGCAAGGACTTCTTGGCGCGGTTCCGCCCTCGCTGAGCGTCGTTTCGGTTCGAGTCTTATGCGCTGAGCGCCGCTGCGAACGCGGCCATCATACGCGCTGAACCCGCCAATAGGCGGCCGCGTGGACCGGGTCGTCCACGCAACCGCGGTGCACTGCACGGCCAGTGGCGGTGCCATTTTGAAACGGACAATCGAGGCCGGTCTTTCCGCCATCTTTGCTGAAGTAGGGACATCTGCTGGAATTTGGCAGGTCCGGTGCGCCGAACGCTGGGCGCAACCAGGAGATTTTCGCGATGCGGTCCTTGCGCAGCGCTTCGAGTGAGCGCTCGGTCAGGGTCCGCTCGCTTGGCGTGTCGTTCGCGCCCGGGGGCTTGACTGCCAAGGCGGCAAGGGTTTGGAAGCAGCCATTGGCGATCGAAAGCGCAACGCGCTTTGGCTTGAAATCCAGAGTGGCGCAGAATGCGAACGTTGGATTGATATGGTCCATGTCACTGGGGAAGATGGGCAGCACGGCCGCGTTGACGACACTCGCCAGAACGTCCGCGTTTTCGAGCGGTATTTTGCCGGCTGCACAAACCGCCTGAAGCTGCTGGTCCACTTTTGCGGAGAGCCGCTCGAAGCTGCGGATCTTGACGTTTTTGCGCAGCGCACCGCCGCGTTTACTAATCCCCGCCCGGGAGCCGAAGGAAGCCGAGCCGTCCGGATCGGTTTCAGGATTCAAATCCAACGCGCCGACCAGAAATAAATCGGGCGCCTTGACGCGATCTGCCAACACCTCGTGCATTGCGCGGGTTTTCGCACCCAGGCGTTGGGCATTCGCAAGCAACGCGGTGGCCGGGCCAAACGGCAAGTTGTCGAACAGGCCGCCGTCCGAATAGCGCTTCTCTCGACTACCGTTGCCCGGAAACAGATCGCTTTCGCGCCTGGGCGAGAACACGAATGGGAATGCGCTGGATGCCAATGCGGCTTCGACGAAGTCATACTGGCTGCGTTCCAAGCCGCTTTCGTCGCCGAGCCAGAACATCGACTCAGTGCCCAAGTCCGTGGAGGTCGCGAAAAGAGCCACGTTGGTCTGCAATTCCGACTTGCCCTTTTGCATGTAGGGCTGGTGAGTCTTGAGATTGATGAGCCCGGCGGGGTCACCGAGCAGCTTTCGTGCCACGCCCTCGATCAGCGATGCGCCCATGAACGCATTCTCGATGCCGAAGCGCGGCAGCGTATGTGCCTTGGCCAGTCGCCCGAACTCAGCCACCGCACCGGTCACGTCACCGGCGATGAAGCGCCGGGCGACAGCCGCAGTTCCCTCGCGAGGAATGAAGAACAGGTCAGAGAGCGCGTCGATCAGCACCGGGGGCGCGCCGGTCGCAGCAAAGCCCGGGTCACCCCGGCTACCACGCATGACGGCAGCGCGAACCTCGGCCGGAGAAAGGTCGATGGATCGGCCACGCAGGCCGAGCTCGCGCGCGGCACTCTTGAGCGTCTTGGTCAACGCGATGCGCTGATCCACCTCCATGAAGGCGGTCACCAACTCGGTGAGCTGTGGAGGCACGCGGCTGCGATCGGTGCTTTGGAACATGGCGGCCACCACGCCACCCATCAAGGTGCCGACCGAAGCTCCGACCACCAAATCCGGCTTTGCGTTTGCGACCCACATCGCCCCAGCCATGCCCACGTGGAACGCTCCGCGAAACACACCGCCGCTGGCGATCAACACGATGCGCGGCTGGTCGGGCTGGGCGCGCTGGAGCTGTGGAAAAGCGTTCATCTTCACCGCCTGTCCATTGGCGGAAGCGGCCGGCGCGGGCGCCGAGAGTATTCCATCACAGAGCTGACAAATCTCGGGCAGCCCGGGCAGTTCATTTGGCTCGAGCCCGCGTCGCACGCGGCTTCCAACGAAGTCCCGACACGGACGCAGCCCAGTGCGGAGTGAGCTCGCGTGCAAGACCTGCAGCGTGCGCTTGCAGCCGCTCGCTACGGCCTGTCGCGCGGCCTCCGGAGACCAACCCAATGATGCCAGAGCTGGCTGGTCGGGGTCTGGCGCAATCTCGTCGACTTGAACCGCAAACTTCTTGTCGGCAGGCGCCACGCCATACAAACGTGACATGAAGTTTGTCTGTTCCACTTCGAGTTGCGTGTCGCAGCGACGAGTCAAGCGAAGAGCGGCCAGCCCCACGTCTACGGCGTTTGCGGCCTCGTCTGGAATCGTCTCACGCTTGCGGCGCTCGATGGGCACGCTGTACACCACGTGCACGGAGGGCACATCCTTGGCAAGCTTCTCTCCGAGCTTCGAATTTTCCCCGAGGTAGTGAAAGAACGCCGGCAGTGGGTTGCTTCGTATGGCCGCGCCGTCGATCAATTGCACGGGCAGCTGCTCGTTATCGAAATTCCCCCAGGACTTGTCGCCGGGCCGCAGGGGGGTGGGGGTAAAGATCCCCGGCAGGGCTGTCGCAGTGAGTAAGGCGTCCACGATGCGTTTACCCGCGGCCGCGAACACTTGGCGTGCAATCAACGGCGCGCCATTCGCGTGCAGGGTTTGCAGCGGCGCAGCGACGAACACTGGATGCGGGCCCTTGCTCTCCTCTCCGGCGGCCGGGTCAGGCGGAGGGATGACATCATTCCCGAACAGACTGAAAAGTAAGCTCTTCAGATAATAGTCACTGATGATGCTGGTCTCGATGCGCAGCTCGGAAAAGAGATGTTTCAGCAGGCCCCCTCGACACATCCACATTAGGAGCAGGACGAAGGCAATCGCCACCGGACAGCACAGTGTTGCGACCGCGAGCGTGAGCGGACCCAGCCAAGCCGAATGCGTACAGGCCGAAAGGATACCTGGGAAGGTGGCGCCGTAGCTCTCTGCCAGGCGCAGGACTCCGAATACGACCGCACCCAGCGAGAACAATGCAGACGACACCCCGATCAGTGACACCCAGCACGCTGCAAGCCACGCCCGATACCCGAACAGCGGGCGCCAGGGTCGGAAGGCCGTCGACGCAGGATGCGACGCGGTCCCTGGGGGCGGTGCACCTTCCCGATACCAGGATGGCCTGACTGCGAGGTGAAAGCTCAGTGTTGCCGCCACGCGAGCGGAAGCAACGATCAGCGAAAGCGCGCGGAACATCAACGGCGACGGATAGTTCTCCTTGAAACGAACGTAGGCGACACCGACTCGCGCAATGGCACTCACTCGAAGCGGCAAATGCACGAGCCAGCGACCGAGCTGCACTAGGTGCCAGCGCTGCATCAGCGCAGCGTGCTCTTCCTGCCTCAGCTCCTCGGGAGTCGAAGGATCGCGAATCGGGTAGTGGTCCGCAAAGAAGTCCGCGGTATCCGGCAACGCGTTCCACAGCACTTCAAACGGGCGATTGGTAAGGTGCTCCAGGTAGCGGCGAAAGAATGCCCACCGTGCAGAGTTCTCGCCCGCCTCGGATTTACGCAATTCCTCGTAGCAGCGGCGCATTGCGGCCGCAACGATCGCTCCCGATGAGATGCCCGCCACGACTACCGGGTAGGGGCGATCCGTCGCTAGGTAAGCGTGAATGGTGCCCGCGCCGAATGCGGCGACTTCAGTGCCCGCGGTGAAGCACACGGCGTCCGCGCCTTCGTCGTTGCCGGTCTTTTGCACGTTGGTCATGACACGACTAGCCGACGCCATCACCAGCGATCGGTCAATCGCACTCGAGCGCGTCGCACAAAATGACTATCCTAGAAGAGCTCGGTTTCGCGGAGACCAGGGCGCCTGATATCCTCGCGAATGCGCGTTGGCGAAGTGCTGCGCTCCGCGACCGGCTTCGATCAACAAATAGTGGCCATTCAATTGCCCGATCGACGACCGCTGTTCACCGAGCGCTGCTCGCAACGCACTGTGCTGCACGTCGGCTGCTGCGACGTGCCCTTTTCCGATGCAGACGCGAATCTGCGTCCCGCGCTGGCGCGGCACACCGATCGGCCCGACGGTCTCGATCTGAGCGAACACGGAATCGAGGTGCTCCGCCGATAGGTCGACGGGAGCACTTCACCATCAGTTGTATCGGCGGTCACGCAGCGAAGGCTCGGCGTTTCACGAGAAGTGCATCATGGGGACCCGGAGACGAGGATCGTCCGCAGGCCGAAGGCGACCGTCACCTCGATGTCTCGCATCACGAGCGCCGCATCTCCGTTTCACCCTACTTGCAGAGCTCGGCGCGACCCAAGATGCGCCCCTGATACCCCGGGAAATGCCCCTACAAGTGCATTTCGTGAGCACTATTGAGTATACTTCTGGCAGTGCCGCCAATGCTACGTATTTTTTCTTACATGGCCCGCGCGAACCGAAACAATAGGCAGACCCAAGCGAACACATTCACCCTCTGGAGGCAGCGCTCGAATCGGCTGCTAGTGCTCTCGGCCTTGCCGAGCCTG
>Ga0247758_1001883_pt1 | contig 13409 bp, 14 predicted proteins | sample UWRJL156409C4_FD_180950 | JGI IMG/M metagenome (GOLD analysis project Ga0247758, IMG submission 180950) | Plant litter microbial communities from Arlington Agricultural Research Station in Wisconsin, United States - UWRJ-L156-409C-4 | ecosystem: Environmental > Terrestrial > Plant litter >...
CGGGAGCCGGCGGCCTGGAGCTGCTCGACCACGGTCGCGGTGTAGGGCGGCAGGTAGCCCTCGAGGATCTTCGAGCCGGCCTGGCTCGGGATGCCCTCGGTGCAGAAGAGGTCCTTCACGGCGAGGGGCAGACCGGCCAGCGGGCCGTCCGTGGCGCCCGCGGGCGCCTCGTCGGCGACCCACGTGTAGGCGTTGAGCTCGTCGGCGGCGGAGGCGTCACGGTAGGCGCCGAACACCTCGTCGGAGGACAGGGCGCCGCGGCCGATCTGATCGATCGCCTCGCGGGCCGTCAGGTCTCGGATGTCGCTCATCGGACTAGCTCGCCTGCGGGCTGGGGACGAGGAAGCCGTCATCGGCGACCGCGGGCGCCTGGCTGAAGATCGCCTCACGGGGCAGCGACGGCCGCGGCTCGTCGGGGCGCAGCGCGTTGGCCACCTCCACGACGTGCGCGGTCGGCGGGACGCCGTCCAGGTCGAGCGCGGAGATCGTCTCGATGTGGTTCAGGACGTCGCTGAGCTCGACCGCGTAGCGGTCGACCTCTTCGTCGGTCAGCGCCAGGCGGGAAAGCGTGGCGACGTGCAGCACCTGCTCACGGGAGATCATCGCCCGGCGATGCTATCCATCCGCCGCGCGAGGCCGCCCGGCGAGGGCCTGCGCCCCGCTGACGAGCAGGATCACGGCCGCGACCGCCAGCGAGGCCCACAGGCCCCACGTCGCGACGAGCACCTCGTCGGGCGGCCAGGCGATGCGGGCCGCCAGGCATGCGACGGTGATCAGCGCAGCCGCGGGCAGCACGAGGCGCCGGACGAGGCGCCGTGTCCCGCCGGCGTCGCCATCGCCGTCGCCGTCCGCGGCGCCACCCAGCAGCAGCGCCCGCGCCATGCACAGGATCGACAGGAGGACGACCACGATCCGCGTCACCCCACCGGTCCCCCACCCGTCCAGGTCGCCGGTGGCGAAGTAGCTGACGGTGTACTCGCTCCCCGAGAGGCCCGGGTCCGGGATCTCGTAGACCGTGCGCGGCGCGGCATCGAAGTCGTACCAGTCGGCGAACAGGAGCCCGAGCAGCACGAGGCCCAGCCCGGCGACGACCCACGCCCAGCGGCGCGCGCCGGCAGCGCGGCTCACGACTTGGCGGCGGAGGGCGGGATCGGGCGGATCGACACCTCGCGCGGCCGGGCCTTGGCGGTGCGCTCGTCCTGCATGCCCAGCCAGCTCGTGACGAGGATGCCGATCGCCACGATCAGCGAGGTCCAGACGCCCCAGTCACGCAGGGCGTCGTCCGGCGGCCAGATCACCCGGACGAGCAGCCACGCGACGAGCACGATCGCCGCCCACACGATCCCCACGTTCCAGGCGAGGCCCACGGCGGGGCTGCGCTCGCGCCACAGGGCGACGAGCTGGGCGACGCAGAGCACGCCCACGACCGCGACGACGATGCTGGTGACCGTGCCGGTGTTCCAGCCGCTGGACAGGTCGCCGCCGAGGTTCGTGGGGCTCCAGCTGTAGGTCGACGAGCCGACGACGGAGCGGCTGAAATACGCGCCCTCGAGCCCCCCAGCGAACCACGGCGCCCACAGCAGACCGATGAGCGCGACGCCGAGCAGGGCGACGACGCGCTCGAACCACGTCGCCTGGCTCATGCCTGCAGCTCCGCGGCCTTCAGCGTGTTGGCCAGCAGGCAGGCGATGGTCATCGGGCCGACGCCGCCGGGCACGGGCGTGATCGCCGACGCGACCTCGGCCGCTTCCGCGAACGCCACGTCGCCCTTGAGGCCGTCGTCCGTGCGGTTGATCCCCACGTCGATGACCACGGCGCCCGGCTTGACCCAGTCGCCGCGGACCATCTCGGCCCGGCCCACCGCGGCGATGAGCACGTCGGCCCGCCGGCAGACGCCCGGCAGGTCGCGGGTCCGCGAATGGCACTGCGTGACGGTGGCGTTGGCGCCGAGCAGCAGCTGGCCCATCGGCTTGCCGAACAGGTTGGACCGGCCGAGGACCACGGCCTCGGCGCCCTCGAGCTCCACGCCGGCGCGCTCGAGCAGGAGCATCACGCCCTCGGGCGTGCAGGGACGCAGCCCGTCGATGCCGGACAGGAGGCGCCCGGCGCTGACCGCGGTGAGGCCGTCGACGTCCTTGTCCGGGTCGATGAGGCCGGTGATCTCGACGCCGTCGAGGTGGTCGGGCAGCGGCAGCTGGACGAGGATCCCGCTGACGGCCGGGTCGGCGTTCAGCTGCTCGACCAGCGCGATCAGGTCCTCCCGCGTGACGTCGGCCGGCAGGGTGTGGCTGAAGCCGGTGATGCCGGCCTCCTCGCAGCCCCGCTGCTTGTTGGCGACGTACACGGCGCTGGCCGGGTCGTCGCCCACGAGCACGGTGGCCAGGCCGGGCCGGTGGCCGGTGCGGGCCACGAAGGCCGCGACGTCGGCGGTCACCTGGGCGCGGGTCTCGGCGGCGATCGCCTTCCCGTCGATGAGCTGCGCGGTCATGGCCCGGAACCTACCGGCTCAGCCGCGTCGCTGGATCGGCGCGTACTCGGCCATCAGCTTGCGCTCCGAGCCGTCGCCCGCGAAGCGGATCACGACGATCCCCCCGGGTTCCACGCCGGTCACCACGCCCTCCCCGAACGCGGCGTGCGAGACGTCCTCGCCGACGCGGAACGAGGGACCGGCCGCGGCCGGCTCGGGGCGGCCGCCGCCGCTCCCGCCCGACGAGGCCGACGCCCACGACCCCGGCCTGCCCCGCATCGCCCCCATGCCCGTCCGCGCTCCCACCCCCGACGCGGGCGACCACGCGTTGAGCGAGCCCTGCCGGTCCGTGTACTCGGCGGGGATCTCGGCCAGGAAGCGGCTCGGCAGCCCGGGGGTCGACGCACCGAAGACCGAGCGCCGGCGGGCGTACGTCAGCGTCAGGTCGCGCATCGCCCGCGTGATCCCCACGTAGGCGAGCCGGCGTTCCTCCTCCAGGCTTCCCTCGTCGAGCGCGCGGGAGTGCGGGAACACGCCCTCCTCGCACCCGATGACGAAGACGATGGGGTACTCCAGGCCCTTGGCGTTGTGGAGCGTCATGAGGGTGACGAGGCCCTCGTCGTCGCGCCGGCCGTCCGCGTCGGCGACCAGGGAGATCTGCTGGAGGAACACGTCGAGCGTGTCCTCCCCCTCGGGCCGGTTGGGGTCGGCGTCGAACTGCCGCGCGACCTCGACCAGCTCCTGCAGGTTCTCGATCCGGCCCTGGGCCTCGATCGTGCGCTCGGCCTCCAGGAAGTCGTAGTAGCCGACCTCGTGCAGGACGGCCTCGAGCAGGTCGCCGACCGGGACGTTCTCGCGGAACTTCTCGCGCAGCCCCTCCATGGTGTCCATGAAGCGCCCGAGCGCGCGGACGGCGGCCGTCCCCAGTCCCGGGACGGCGGACGGGTCGGCGGCGGCGTCCCACACCGGGATGCCCATGGTCGCGCTGTGGCTGATCACCTTCGACAGCGAGGTCTGGCCGATGCCGCGCTTGGGCGAGTTGACCACGCGGGTGAACGAGACGACGTCCTGGGAGTTCCCCAGCACCGTCAGGTACGCGATGGCGTCCTTGATCTCGGCGCGCTCGTAGAACTTCGTGCCGCCGATCACCTGGTAGCCGATCTCGCGGCGCACCAGCGTGTCCTCCAGCACCCGCGACTGCGCGTTGGTGCGGTAGAAGATCGCGATCTCCTCCTTGGAGACCCCCTCGTCGGACAGCCGCTCGATCTCCCCGACCACGAACCGCGCCTCGGCGTGCTCGTCGTCCAGCTCCTGGATCCGGACCTTGTCGCCCTCGCCCAGGTCGGTCCACAGGTGCTTGGTCATCTGCCCGCGGTTGTGGGCGATGACCGCGTTGGCGACGTTGAGGATCGTCTGGGTCGAGCGGTAGTTCTGCTCCAGCTTCACGACCTTCGCGTCCGGGAAGTCGTCCTGGAAGTCGAGGATGTTGCGCACGTCGGCGCCGCGGAAGCCGTAGACCGACTGCGCGTCGTCGCCGACCACCGCGAGGTTGCGGTGCTCGCCGGCCAGCAGTTGCAGCCAGCGGTACTGGGCGTGGTTGGTGTCCTGGTACTCGTCCACGAGCACGTGGCGGAAGGAGGCGGCGTAGCGGGCCCGGACCTCGGGGAACAGCTCCAGCACGTTGACCGAGCGGAAGAGGAGATCGTCGAAGTCCATCGCGTTCATGCGGTGGATCTGCTGCTCGTAGAGCTTGTACGCCTCGGCCACCGTCTCCTCGAAGTAGCTGCCGACGAGCTTGGCGTAGTCCTCCGCGTCGCGCAGCTTGTTCTTGGCGTCGGAGATCTGGCGGTGCACCGCGCCGGGGGTGAAGCGCTTGGTGTCGACCCCCAGCTCGTCCAGCACGCGCTTGGTGAGTCGGCGCGAGTCGGAGGTGTCGTAGATGGTGAAGTTGCGGGTGTAGCCCAGCCGCTCGGCCTCGGAGCGCATCATCCGCGCGCAGGCCGCGTGGAAGGTCATCACCCACATCCCGCGGGTGCTGTGGCCGCGCAGCAGCTCGACCCGCTCGCGCATCTCCTGGGCCGCCTTGTTGGTGAACGTGATCGCCAGGATCTCCCCCGCCCGGGCCTGCCCGGTCTCCACCAGCCACGCGACCCGGTGGGTGAGCACGCGCGTCTTGCCCGAGCCGGCGCCCGCGAGGATCAGCAGCGGGCCCTCCCCGTGGCTGACCGCCGCCCGCTGGGGGTCGTTCAGGCCTCCGAGGAGATGGTCGAGACGGGCGTCGGTGTCGGGATGAGGCATCGACCCCCCAGGATACGAGCGCGAGCGGCGGGGCCTGTCACGGCCGGCCCCGCCGCTCCGGAAGCGGCCGCTCGGCTGCGGCCGGCGCCCGGGGTAGCCTTGCCCCATGACGCTCCCGGACCAGGTCCGCGCCCACGCCGCCCAGGTCGTCCGGGAGGCGCGTCGGGTCCGGATCGACGAGGACGCCCTCGCCGCGCTGGCCCAGGAGCGGACCGGCGAGCCGTGGCCGGAGCCTGCGCTGGACCCCGAACGCCACTACCTCGAGGGATCGCCCGCCGACGTGGCGACGTACCTCCTGGCGCTCGACTCGATCAACTTCGGGTCGGGCTGGTTCCCCACGCTGCGCAAGCGCGTGGATCCCGCGACCGGCCGGGCCGTGTCCGGCTACAACACGATCGCCTGGACGCTGGCCGACCGCTTCCGGGCCACCGGGCCCTGGACCACCGAGGACCTGCGGGGGATGCGCACGGACGCGCTCGCCACCACGCTCGGCCAGCGCGCCGACCACGAGCTCATGGCTCTCTACGCCCAGGCGCTGCGGCAGCTCGGAGCGTTCCTGGGCGACGCGACGGCGCTGGACCTCGTGGCGGCCGCGCGGGGCTCGGCGGTCGCGTTCGCCACGACGCTGGCGTCCGGCATGGCGATGTACCGCGACACCGGCTTCTACAAGCGCGCTCAGATCGCCCCCGCCGACCTCGCGCTCGGCGGGATCGGGACGTGGCACGACCTCGACCGCCTGACGATCTTCGCCGACAACCTCGTGCCGCACGTGCTGCGCTGCGACGGCGTGCTGGTCTACGACGAGCAGCTGGCCGCCCACGTCGACGCCGAGCACCCACTCGTACGGGGCTGGGAGCTGGAGGCCGAGCGGGAGATCCGGGCCAGCGCGGTGCACGCCTGCACGCTGCTCGCGCCCCGGCTCGGGCTGAGCGAACCGGCACTGGACCAGTGGCTGTGGACGCGCGGCCAGGAGCCGCAGATCAAGGCCCGCCCGCGCCACCGCCGGCGGTGCGTCTTCTACTAACCGCCCGCCGGGTGGTTGCCGCGGACGGGCCGCAGCGGCCGGACGTCCGCTTCGCTCGGCGGCGGCTCGACCTTCGTGCCCGTCTCGCTGGCCAGGTCCGACACGGCGCGCTCGAGCGCGCCGATCCGGCTCGCGAGCCCCCGGATGGCGTCGGCCACCGGATCCGGGAGGTGGATCCAGTCGGCGTCGGGTCCCTCGGGCTTGCGACCGTCGACGCGCACGGTGTGGCCCGGGTTGCCGACCACGGTGGCGTTCGGCGGGATGTCGGTGATGACCACGGTGTTGGCCCCGATCTTGGAGCCGTGCCCGACGGTCACGGGGCCGAGCAGCTTGGCGCCGGACCCGATCGTGACGTTGTCCTGCACGGTCGGGTGGCGCTTGCCGGTCGCGAAGCCGGTGCCGCCGAGCGTGACGCCCTGGTAGACGGTCACGTCACGGCCGATCTCCGCGGTCTCCCCGATCACCACGCCCGCACCGTGGTCCATGAAGAAGCCGGGGCCGATCTGCGCGGCCGGATGGATCTCCACCCCGGTCAGCGCACGGGTGCCGGTGGCGACGACGCGCGGGACGACGGGGACGCCGGCCTCGTGCATCGCGTGCGCGATCCGGTGCGAGAGCAGCGCCTGGACGCCCGGCCAGGTCGTGAGGATCTCGACCGAGGAGACCCCGCGCGCGGCGGGGTCGCGATCGTGCACCGCGGAGACGTCCCGGCGCACCTCGCCGAGCACCTTCGCGACCGTCCCGAGACCGAACATGCCACGAACGATACGCGCACCGCGCCACGAGGCCGCCGGTGCACGATCCGGGTCAGGCGGGCACGGCGGGCGGTGCGAAGAACGGCGTGCTGGCGTAGCGCTCGCCGGAGTCCGGGAGGATCACGACGATCCGCTGTCCCCTGGACTCCGGCCGCGCCGCCACCTGGAGGGCGCCGAAGAGCGCCGCGCCGCAGCTGAGCCCGACGAGCACGCCCTCCCGGGCCGCCGCCAGACGCGCGGTGGTGATCGCGTCGTCGTCGGTGACGGGAATGACCTCGTCGATGATCTCCCGGTTGAGCACGGCGGGGACGAAGCCCGCGCCGATGCCCTGGATGCGATGGGGCCCGGCGGGCCGGCCCGAGAGCACGGCGGACGTCGCGGGCTCCACGGCCACGACGCGACACGCGGGGTTCTTGGCCTTCAGCGCCTCACCGACCCCGGTGATGGTGCCGCCGGTGCCGACGCCGGCGACCAGCACGTCGACGTCCCCGTCGAGTTGGCGCAGGATCTCCGGGCCGGTGTGCTCGCGGTGTGCCGCGGGGTTGGCGGGGTTGGAGAACTGGTCGGGCAGGAACACGTCGTCGCGGCTGGCCATCGCCCGGGCGGCGTCGACCGCCTCGTTCATCCCGCCGAGCGACTCGGTGATCTCGAAGCGCGCGCCGTAGAGGCGCAGCAGCGTCTCGCGCTCGCGGCTCATGCCCTGGGGCAGCGACAGGACGAGGTCGTAGCCGCGAGCGGCGCAGACGAAGGCCAGCGCGATGCCGGTGTTACCGCTCGTGGCCTCGACGATCGTGCTGCGGCCCGGGGCGATCAGCCCGTCGCGCTCGGCGGCGTCGATCATCGCCACGCCGATCCGGTCCTTGACGGACCCGCCGGGGTTGAACGCCTCGAGCTTGCCGAAGAGCCGCACGTCGCTGCCTTCGGGCCCGAGCCGGGTGAGCTCGACGATCGGGGTGTTCCCGACGAGGTCGGAAATGTTGATCGGAATTGAGGCCATGGTGGCCACAGCCTACCTACCGGTTTCCCACCTTCGTCCCACCGTGGCTCCACCGAGGGCGTCCACTATGCAGTCACGCCATTCCACCGCAACGAAGGAATGCCTCCCATGGCCATCGTCATCGTCTCCCTCATCGTGCTCGTCCCACTCGCCCTGCTGGGCTGGGACCTCGCTCGCACGAAGAGCGCCAACGCCCAGGGCGCCTCCGGCTTCGCGCCGTCCGTCGCTCACAACGCCAACGACCAGGTCCGGCCGAACGCGTCCTAGGACGAGTTCCGCCGTTCTCCCGATCATGAGGCCCTCACGCCTGAGCCGCCGTTCGTCCCGCCGGGGCGACGTCGTGCTCCACGCACCGCAACGGGGTCGCCTGCCACGCGCCGCTCACGACGACGCGGGCACGGACGCCCTCGACGTCCCCTACTGGTTCAGCCACTCCGGCCGGGTCCGCCGCCGTTCGACCCGCCTGACGCCCCGCCGCACTCACCGTCACCGCGGCCGCACCAACGGCTGAACACGCAACACCAAGCTCGCGGTCCGCAAACCGCCCACGCCCCCGTCACCCGGTCCGCGCCGCAACGCGAATCGGGTGACGGGGGCGTCTTGCGTTGTGGTGTGCCGGCCGCGGGCCCGGGCCGGCTTCGCGGGGACGTCATCCAGGTTGTTGCCACCCCTCGGCAGCAACCTGGATGACGTCGGTGTGGAGGCGGGTCGACGGGCGCGCTACCGGCGCGGAGCGCGGGCGAAGAACGGCCACGCGCACAGGCTCGCCGCGGCGACGGCCGCGAGGACCAGGCCCCACTCGACGCTGGGCTCGAGGATCCCCGCGTCGCGGCCGGTGATGTCCACGATGTCGTAGATCGTCGTGGCGAGCGCCAGGCCACCCGCGACGAGGACGCCCCACCGCCACACCCGCAGCCCGATGAGCACCGCGGCGATCCCGGCCAGGATCAGGGTGAGGATGCCGTCGCGGCCGTCACTCGTCCCCGACAGCTCCACCGACAGCACCGAGGCCCACGGGCCCAGGCTGCCGACGACCAGCAGCACGACGGAGACGACCCCCCACAGGAAGACCGGGGAGCGCGGCGACAGCTTCGCCTCGCGAGCGGGCGCGGGTGCGGGTGCGAGAGGAGGCGGTGGCGGCGGGACGGCGGAGGCAGCCGGCGCGGGTGGCGGAAGCGGAGGGGTGCTCATGGCGCTCAGGCTTCCACGGCGGCCCGGTGGTCGCGACCGACGAAAGTCGTATTCGGGGTGGACGCCCGGAGACCGTGAACCGGCCACGAGCATTCCCGCCTCACGCTGTTTCTGAGAGGCTGCGCCGGTCCACGCCCGAACCCTGGGAGCCGCAGTGTCCGATCCACGTCCCGACGCGTCGCCCGACCCCGGCGCGGTTCCGCCCCCGCCGCCCGTCCCGTCCGGCTGGTACGTGGACGGCAGCCAGCCCGACGCGCTGCGGTACTGGGACGGCTCCGCCTGGACGGACCAGTGGGCGCCCCGGCCCGCCGGCGACGCCACGGCGACGCTGGCGTCGAGCCCGCCGGCCGCGACCCCGCCGGCCACCGGCGGGGAGGCCGCCGTCGCCGCCGCGGCCGCAACCGTCGCGGCGAGCGCGGCGCCGGGCTGGTACCCGGATCCGGACCAGCCGGGCTATCAGCGCTACCGCGACGAGAACGGCTGGACGTCGCGCACGGTGCTGGCCGACGCTGGGGCCAGCGCGGACGTCCGGCCGCTGACCGTGTCCCGGTTCCCGGTGTCGGGCACCACGACGCCGACGACCCACACGAGCGGCGTGGCCATCGCCGCGTTCGTCTGCTCGCTGCTCGGCCTGTGGATCGCCGGCATCCCCCTGGGGTACACCGCCCGCAGCGAGATCGACGGGTCCGGCGGCCGGATCGGCGGGCGGGGCTACGCGACGGCGGGCATCGTCCTCGGGTGGATCGGCCTCGTCGCCACGATCATCCTGGTCATCGTCATCGTCAGCGCGGCCAACGACGCCACGTCGGTCAGCGACCCCGGCTACGAGATGGTCCCCTGCAGCGACTACCCGGACGCGATCGGGTGCTGAGCGCGACCTGACGAAGCTGGCGTGCTTTCCCTCGAGAGGCGAGGGAGATCACGCCACCTTCCGGAACGGCAGGGTCCGAGCAACCCCGCTAGATGTGGTACATCGCGGTGCCCGCCGCGTGGATCTCACGCTGGACGAGCTCGGCGATGGTGGCCGCCTCGAGCACCGCGCGGGCGGCGGCGGAGGCCTCGGCGAAGACGCCCTCGGCGTCCCGGCCGAGCGGACCGTCGAGCAGCTCGACGACCTCCAGCACGGTGACCGTCGAGGGGTCACGCTCGTAGGTGTAGCCGCCCTTCACTCCGCGCTGGGAGCGCAGGATGCCCGCCCGGCGCAGCGTGGCGAACAGCTGCTCCAGGAACTGGACGGGGATGTCTCGTCGCCGGGCCAGCTCGCCGATCGGCACCGGCGCGTCGCCCGGGGCCCGGCCCAGCTCGATCAGGGCGCGGATCGCGTACGGGGACTTGGTGGTGATCGAGATCATGGGCTGCGCAGCATGCTAGCGGGCGCCGACGACGCCTCCGGCCGACATCAGGAGCCGTGCGAACCTCGACGACGCCTCCGGGCCTAGAGCCAGCCGCGCTGCCGGGCGATGAGCACGGCCTGGGCCCGGTCCACCGCGCCGAGCTTCCCGTAGATGTTGTGCAGATGGGTGCGCACGGTGCTGGTCGACAGCCGCAGCTCCTGGGCGATCTGCTTGTAGACGCTGCCCCCGGCCAGGGCCACCAGCACCTGCAGCTCCCGCTCCGACAGGGGGCACGGGTCGACCGCGCGGTCGGGCAGGGCGCCCGTGTCGGGCAGGTCGAACAGCACGGTGCGCAGGTCGTCCCACCGCAGGTCGATGGTCAGGCCGGCGGCGACCAGCTCGGCGGGATCCGGCTCGTCGCCCAGCGACTCGCGGGCCAGGAGGTCCGCCGTGCGCACGTACGCCGCCTCGCCCGAGACCGACGGGTCGTGGTGCGCCGCGACGGTCCGCACGAGGGCCTCGGGCAGGCCGTGTCCGCGCAGCACCATCGCTCCGGCGGCGGCGTGGTCGAGTCCGAAGACCGCCACCTCGCGCGCGATCCGTCCCTGCCCCTCGTCCCCCAGCGCGTCGAGCACCGCGTACGCCTTCGGGTCGTGCGCGGCCAGCGCGAGCGCCCCCACGTCGTGCAGGAGCGAAACGGTCACCAGCCGGTCGCGATCGCGGTACCCGGCGTGGACGGCGAGCCGGTCCGCTGCGCGCGCGGTGGCGCAGGCGTGCCGGCGCATCCGCTCCGGGAGCATCCCCCACGGCTCGGGCCGCTCGAAGTAGTCGGTCACGGGGACGTCCCGGATCGCCTCGCGCAATCCCTCGCCCTGCAGGAGCGCCACCGCCTGGACGACGGACTCCACCCGGCCCGCCCACGGGCCGTCCGGCCCGTTCGCCGTCCGTAGCACCGCCAGCGTCAGCGCCACGTCGCCCTCCACCGAGGCGACGGCCGCGGCGGTCGGCACCGGGGACGCGTCGAGCAGCGCCGACAGACGGGCGACCGGCTCGGAGAACGCCGGGAACGTGTCGAGCGCGAGGATCGCGGCGTGCAGGTCGATCCGCTCGCTGCCGGTGATCGCGCTCAGCACCGCGTCCGGGCGAGGGCGATCGACCGCGAGCGGATTCGGATCGTCCTGTGCGATGGCCATGGTCCCTGCCCTCCCCTTGGTCCAGAGCGATCGGCGTGCCTGCCGAACCCCTCCCCTGGACGTATGTTCGATGCTACCTAGGGATACGGCGTGTGCAAAGCCTGGTCGTGCGCCTGCGCGCCCGGTCCAGGCCCCGCCCGGCGTTCCCGGACCACGCTGCCGGGGAGATAGCATCGACCGGCACCCGATCCCAGGAGAGCGACGCGGCCATGCCCGACGACAAGCACACCCGGTTCCTGCTCAGCGAGGACGAGATCCCGACGCACTGGATCAACCTCCTCCCCGACCTGCCGGGCGACCCGCTGCCGCCGCTCAACCCGCAGACCAAGCAGCCCGCGGGACCGCCGGACCTGACGCCGATCTTCCCGATGGCGCTGATCGAGCAGGAGGTGTCGTCGGAGCCGGAGATCGAGATCCCCGAGGAGGTGCGGGAGGCGTATCGGCTGTGGCGCCCGACGCCGCTGTACCGCGCCCGGCGCCTGGAGAAGGCGCTCGACACCCCCGCGCACATCTACTACAAGTACGAGGGCACGTCGCCCGCCGGGTCGCACAAGCCCAACACCGCGATCCCCCAGGCGTACGAGAACGCCCGGGCCGGGATCACGCGCCTGTCCACGGAGACGGGCGCCGGTCAGTGGGGCTCCTCCCTGGCGTTCGCCTGCTCGCTCTTCGGTCTGGAGTGCGAGGTCTTCATGGTCGGCTCCAGCTACGACCAGAAGCCCTACCGCCGGTCGATGATCCAGACGTGGGGGGCGACCGTGCACCGCTCGCCGTCCGATCGCACGCAGGCCGGCCGCGACAACGCCAGCGCGGTCACCGGTTCGCTCGGCCTGGCCATCTCCGAGGCGGTCGAGGTCGCCGCCCAGCGCGACGACACCAACTACGCGCTGGGCTCCGTGCTCAACCACGTGCTGCTGCACCAGACGATCATCGGCCAGGAGTCGATCGCCCAGATGGGGATGGCCGGCGAGGAGCCCGACGTGGTCATCGCCTGCGTGGGCGGCGGCTCCAACTTCGGGGGCCTCGTGTTCCCCTGGCTGCGGCGCAACCTGCGCGACGGGGCCAAGACGCGGTTCGTCGGCGCCGAGCCCGCCGCCTGCCCCACGTTGACGAAGGGCGTCTACGCGTACGACTACGGCGACGTCGCCGGCCTGACGCCGCTGATGCCGATGTACACGCTGGGCCACGGGTTCATGCCGCCCCCGGTCCACGCGGGCGGGCTGCGCTACCACGGCGACTCGCCGATCGTGTCCGCGCTGGTCAAGCACGGACTGGTCGAGGCCCGGGCCTACCGCCAGAACGAGTGCTTCGCCGCGGCGATCCAGTTCGCCCGGACCGAGGGCATCATCCCCGCGCCGGAGCCGACCCACGCGCTGCGGGCCACCGTCCAGGAGGCGCTGGCCGCCCGCGAGGCCGGCGAGGAGCGGGTGATCCTCTTCGGCCTGTCCGGGCACGGCGACTTCGACCTCGCCGCGTACGACGCGTACCTGGCCGGGACGATGGAGGACCCGGAGTTCAGCCAGGCGGACGCCGACGCCGCGCTGGCGGCCCTGCCGGACGGGGTGCCGTCACTGGCCTGAGGCGTCGCCTCCGCGCCGTCCCTGCCGTAGCCTGATGGCATCAGGTCCTTCGGCGAGAACACGCGACCGCGCACGCTGCGCTCGGCGGGGACGGGTCTGCTCGTCCTCGCCGGGCTCGCGGTGGGCGGCGGCCCGGCGCTCGCCGCGACCACGCCGCCCGTCTCCCCGCAGCTGCGCGAGCTGGTCGCGACGATCGACGGGCCCGCCGCCGACCCGGCCGCCCGCCGGTACGACGACCTCCGCAAGCTCGACGGCCAGACGCAGGCGCTGGCCGCCGACCGGCTCGACGCGCCGGCGAGACCGCTCGCCGCCGCCGACACGGCCGGGCTGACCGTCACCCCGGCCGGCCGCGTGATGGTCGACGTGTACCTCGAGGGCCCGCTGGACGCCGCCCGTGCGGCGCTGGAGCGCGCCGGCCTCGACGTCGTGGCCACCAGCGACCGCGCCCCGCAGCGCACCGTGTCCGGCTGGCTACCGCCCGCCTCCGCGGCCGGCGTCGCGGCGCTCGACGCCACCCGCGCCGTCGTCGCCGTGCCGGCCCCGGTCACGAGCGGCACCGGCCCGGGGTCG
>Ga0247758_1001884_pt1 | contig 13407 bp, 12 predicted proteins | sample UWRJL156409C4_FD_180950 | JGI IMG/M metagenome (GOLD analysis project Ga0247758, IMG submission 180950) | Plant litter microbial communities from Arlington Agricultural Research Station in Wisconsin, United States - UWRJ-L156-409C-4 | ecosystem: Environmental > Terrestrial > Plant litter >...
ACTTGGCGGATGCAGACCTTCCCCAGACCGTCTCGACGTCATACGGAGAGGAGGAGCAATCGATTCCCCGAGAGTACGCCCTGAAGACTTGCAACATGTTCATGCAGCTTGGAGGCCGCGGCGTATCTGTCATCTTTAGTTCTGGCGATTCCGGGCCTGGCAACGCTTGCGTTAGCAACATCAACAACGGGACAATCTTTGAGCCTACCTATCCTGCGGGCTGCCCGTGGGTCACATCGATCGGAGCAACCATAGGGACGAACCCGGAGCGCGCTGTTACGTACTCCAGCGGTGGGTTCAGCAACTATTTTGATCAGCCCAACTACCAGAAGACAGCGGTGAACACATACCTCAACAGCATCGGCGACACGTACGCTCCCTACTACAACCGCTCGGGCCGCGCCATCCCTGATCTTTCTGCCCAGGGATCCAACTTCGCTGTGTTCGACAAGGGTTCCCTCACGATGCTGTCCGGAACGAGTGCCTCCGCTCCGGTGATCGCCGGCATTGTCGCGCTCTTGAATGCAGCACGGAGAACGATAGATCAGCCGCCCCTTGGGTTCCTCAACCCCTGGCTATACAATATCACAGGTGCCTTCAACGATATCACGACGGGGTACGGGGGCGGTTGCTATGGCGCGAAGGGATTGAACCGCACGGCGCGGTGGAACGCAACGGCGGGTTGGGATCCGGTGACGGGACTTGGGACGCCCAAGTTTGAGGCCCTGCTCGCACTGGCAGCGCCTGGTGTTCCCAACGCATAGGCGTTGGGGCTGCATTCGGATGCATCAAACTGGCATTAAAAGGCGTTGGGGTGGCTTTAATAGACTTAGCTTAACATTAATCGGAGCATTAAGTTTGCAAGTATGATGCCTTACATCTCAAGTCCAAGGCCATTCCTACGCTGGCAGGACCCAGTTAAGAACTTATAGATAAGTGATGGAGAAAAGAAAGGAAGAACCATCCTTCCTCAACTCACGCCGATGCCCTGGCGCCCTCTTTCCCATGGCACGACACGCGTCCCGCATGGACCACCTTTCGCCCCCCGCCGAGACGTCTCCATGTCTGGCCTCATCGCGCCGTGGGTGGGCGGGCAGATGGGCGCACTCGGCTCCAACATCGCGAAGTACGTGAGCGCCCAACCTCGGAGATCTCCTCATGCGCCCCGAGCCACGACACTTTGCGCTCCCTTCCGCCGCTGCAGCAGCCGTCGCGTCGTTCACCGTCCCGGAAATTATCGCTGCGTTTCCGGATCTTCTGCTTAAGCCACCCCGCCTTACATGCAGGCGCTGAAACTAAACGGCCTCTGTCCCGACGCCTCGCCCCTCGCCCTCACCAAAGCCAGCACCAGCGGCAACCTAAAGCTTCGAAAGAGGGAGGATGAACTCCCGCTAGAGAGCCTGGGGGCGGGCTGCCAGACCGGCTTATGGATGTCAATCCGCCCTCAGGCTCTTCTCGGCGGCGGCTCCTTCGTCACCTCGATGTTGCCTTTGTGATCTCCTCTTTCCTCCCCTCCCCTTCCTCCTACTCTTCCTACGCGGTGACATATTGCCTCCCTTACCGCCCTCACTGACCTAGCCCCCATCGTTTCGCCAGGAAGGGCGGGTTCGTGAGAGCTGTTGGAGGAATGCTAAATTGTATAGTGAGGGGGGCTGGAAGGTGGGGGTGGGGAAGGGAGGGGATGGGAAGGTTGAGGGGAGTACACACTGATGGCTGGGTACGCAGGGGTTGTTGGGGCAGGCATGGGTGGTTGTTGGTTTTGGGGGAAGGGGAGGGAGGAATGGGCAGGTGAGTGTGTGATATGGATGGGCTGTGAGGTGGTGAGGTGATGTTGTCGTGCCGAGGCTGTGGGATAAGAGGCGCCATGGTGGTTATCCCGGATTTGGGAGATAAGTACGCACGTTGGGCACCAAGCAGTATTATGGCTTCTTTCCCCATTACTGCGGCACGGAGATATGAGACTCTGACTTCCCGTTCCCTGCGCTGGGTTCGTTGACGTATAGACAGGCAGTTAGGTACAAATACAGAACAGCCTCTGCTCGTCGGTCGTAGGTATCCCCTCCAGAGCCGGCTGTCTGGCTCACTCCTCCGATCCTAGTTTTCTCCTCTCGTCGTACAACCATGGCCTCGTGTGTTGCGACGACAGCGGCCTCGCCCCGAAAATTAGTAGATAGACTCTGCTCCGGCGATATCCTACGCCCGCCACCTTCCTGAAGATTGCGTTCGCTGGACCGACAGAGCCAGACATGTATGCGGGGCTGTCGTTGGAGGGGCGTGTCATGAAGTTCGTTGCCTCTTCTGCTTGCGGCCGTCTTCGGCACGGTCAGTGATGGTATTCTTGCTCTTGCGCCGGGCCGCGGCAGCGTGGATCGCTTCGTATTCTTCGATACCACCGTAGCCTTCGTCGGTGTCCATGGCGGCCGTACACTTTTCGCACTCTTGGTCGAACGAGTGCTGCTCGACCTCGATGCCGTGCCGGCACTGGCCAAAGACACCGGCGTTTTTGGCCTCGAGGCAGCTCAGGCGCTGCGAGACATCGTCCCAGGTGAAGTTGCCCGTGCACTGTGAGCACCGCCCACTGAAGGCGATCATTCGACACATGGCGAGGGGGCGTTTGGAGGCGGGTTTTGGACTGGTATCGGTAATGGCGGCGTTACCAAGCGAAAAGAGATGATGGTGAGCGGTGAGCGAGGTCTCATCAAAGGTTGCTGGAGAGGCGCGATAGGAGCAAGATGGGCAGCCGCCAGAACTCCCCTCCTCTACCACCTTTAAAAGCCGAATGAACTAGTGCTAGCCGGGGGTCGGTGGTATTCCTCATCAGCTAATGTTACAGCGATGCTCGCTGCTGTGCTTCACTAGGCAGATAGCACAGCGTATGTCTGTCGTGCACGCCATACCGTGCGCTTGACTAGTTAGTGTAGTCGAACTCGCCAGCGCCTGCCGACGGCTCCCCTCCCCGCGATCGCTCGTGTGTGGTGGTCGTCCGAGTGTTGCGGGGTGCGGCGGACACTCGGCGGGGCTCTGTATCGCCCACGGCAGAAACAGGTCGAGTTGGGCAAGGTGAGGAAACGGCCGAGATTCGGGGTCGCTGGCTTGATGTGAAGCATCCCCCCCAATATGCCATGTGTCGCTCATGGGTTGTTCATGTCGGCTGCGTTGCTTGCTGCGGGGATCGGGGCTGCGAGGTGCGCTAGCCCCCCGAATGCCGAGACGTCGATTGGTGACGGGCGCTCATGATGGCGAACTGCTACGCCCGCTAGAGATAACGGCGCACTCCTCTCGCACTGTCAAACAGAGACGAACGGGTGGACCACTGCTAAATCGAGATCCTGCTCTCCAGTGTCCCAGGCCCTCATTGGCCGCTGCAGTGTGCCGGCATGCGCCAGCTTATGAGGTCTTGCTCGATGGTGCACTCTGAGGCTGCCTGCAGAAAGCGTTGTCAAGAATGGGAGAATGCGAGACTCTAGAACGCCGCGCGCGACGGGAGAGCCATGTGATAGCCATCCGTCACATGTCACACGATGCACGAGTGCATCAGCTTGCAATGGAGAGACGGTCAGCGCTGGCATGAGACGAGCCAAAATAACGCCACGCCACGCCGGCCCTGAAAAACAGTGAGACAGCCGATTCTTAAAGTTGGAGTTGGCTCGCTTGGCTTGTTTGGAATTGCCAAGCTTTGAAACTGGCGAGTCTTGCTGACAAAGCTTTATTCCCCCCGAAACCACGCCAAACTTGGCGAGCCGACAGGCAATTCTGCTCATTTTCGCCAGCGTCGCGCCGGACTGATACCTTTTAAATAAGCCATTTTCACACATTTTTTTCTCCATACATAATCCTAACCCTGCAGGCTCATCTGGCGTTACGCTATATGAGCCGATTCCGAGAAGGCGTGAGACAAGCCGATTCCTAGCTCTGGTTGACTAACGCCACGCCGATTCCAAGGGTTGGAATCGGCTCGGCTCGTCTCATGCCAGCGCTGGAGAGACGTCGTTCAAATCGCTTGCGCGGGAAGAAGTGGTGGCAGGATCAAGAATCATCATCCCTGTGCCCAAGTTACCCCTGCAGCTGCCGGGGGCGGGGTAACGGCCCCGAGTGGGGCTTCATCTCCACTGCAGCCAGCTGTCACACCGCAACCTCCTTCCTCCTGAATCTCACCACCAACACACAAACAAATCACGAGCAAATGCTTCCCGGTCTGAATCTCATCTATGTTTCCATCAAAAAAATACACAAACGAGCAAAATGCTCCCTGGCTCCCTGATTTGACTCCAGCCCCAGCCTTAATTCTCAACCTCCCAACCATCCTGACCTTCCACAACCTCCTCATGACTCTTCACCCCCTTCACGCCCCAACCCTCCCAAACCTCCAACTTCTCCTCCAAACCCCCCCTCGGCCCAAACCGATCCACCCCCCACTCCCACATCCTTCCATCCCCTTCACCAACCGTGACAGAAGCCGACCGCCCCCTGCCACAATCCCGATAGTTATACCTCCTTTCCCTCTCCCAGCAACTATCCTCAATAAGCCGCTCTACCATAAGCCTGTCCGCGCGGGCGTTGAGATCGCCCAAGTCTGCCTCACGCATGCGTTGGCTTTAGCAGCCACGAGACGCGGGAGATCACGCGCGATGATGCGGCGTGTCTCGTGGGCGACGAGGCGGCGGAGGCGAAGGCGGAGGCGGAGGCGGAGGTGGGTGGGGAGGTGTCGGCGGGGGATGAGGAAGCGGCGGCGACGGGGAGAGAGGATGGGGGCGGGACGGCGGGCGCGGGGGGATGGTGTCGTCGCTGGGCGGGGGATGCTGTCTTCGGCCGGGGACGGGGCGGACGGAGGGGTGGTGCGTTGCTGGGCGCGGAGCGGGGGGTCGGCAGCTGGGACGGGGCGGGCCATCGAGCGGATGGCGGAGCGGGGCGAGGGTCGGCCGGGGTAGTCGAGAGGGGTAGGCGCCTCTGCAGTAGTCGCAAAGTGCAGTTTAGCTATGATCTCGACCGCGTCAAGTTCCAGCTGGGATGGCTGAGCGGGAGCATTGGTCTCCTCGTCCGCGATCGTCTTGGCCACTATTTCGGAGGGTTGTGCTATGGCCTTGACGATCGCGCCTCTGTTGGTGGGCGGGAGGCGGTCAGGCTGCGCGGGGCTTTTGGCTCCCTCGCTTGCGGTCGAGATTGTGGGAGCTTCGGGCTTGGGTTTGCTGTTGATATCTGGGGTAGGGAGGTGACCACCAGACGGCAGCGGTCTCGGCACACTCGCGATGCTGGTTCCGATGGGGACCTGGGCCTGCGGGCGAAACGGGGTCTCTGTCTGCTGAGTCTGGAGCTGAAGCTGGGGATGGCACTGAGGCTGGCGCTGAGATGTGACTTGGTAAGTCTGGGAAGGAGCATCTTTTCGAGCTGGCAGAGCTTGCGTTGATATTTGCAGCTGGCTGCCGGGTGTCGACTGATGTTGCTGTTTACCACCACCAACAGGTGGGTCAGGTGTCGAATGGTCTGCCTTGAGGGTGTCTTTGCTCTCGGCTTTGGGTTCAGTACCCGATCGTTGGGCCTGGTTGTTCACGCCATCGTTGCTGTCTTTCAGCTGACTCCCGCTCGGGTCTTTCTGCTCGTGACCGGAGGTAGAACGAAGAGACTGAGGGGATACCCGAGCAGGCTGAGTGGCACGGGCAGACTGAAGAGCGCGGCTACCGGCCTCTTCTTCCGCCTGCTGTCGTTGCCTGCGAGCCGCCTCCGCCACTTGCTGCAATTGCCTGCTGACCTCCTCTGCTCGTTGTAGCTGTCTGCGGGTATCCTCTTTCTCGCGACGCCGGGTCTGCTCTGCCCATCGCTGACGATCTTCTAGTAGCCTCTGTTCAACTTCACGGATCAGCCTCTCTTCGGCTTTGCGACACTCCTCTTCGCGCTTTCTCCTCCTCGGCGCATCTCTTCGCCTCTTCTTTAGCCTTCTCAGCTCGTCGGCGCTCTTTTCTCCGCTGTTCCTTTTCTTTGCGCTTGGCCTTGGCATTGTCTCGCGCTGGGTTACAGTTGATCTCAGTCTCGGGGTCAGTCGCTGACGACTCGGGTCGCTTGCTGGGATGCGAGAGCGAGAGGGCAGTCTTAGTGAGGCTAGTCGTATCGCGAAGGGTAGGCCCGTCACCCTGACCGTCGCAATGCTCGGAGTCGGGTCGCTTGCTGGACTTGAACAGGCCAGTCTTGGGTAGGCCAGGCTCGTCGTTTTGGCCAGCGCAATGTTTGGCTTTATGTCTCAAAACCAAACCCGCCCCTATGAACGCCGCAAGCTTGTCCGCGAGGGACTGCTGCGAGCTTGTAGCGTCCTCTTCGGCTGAAGTTTCTCCTGCGTCTTGAGGTTGTTCTGCATGCGCGACTTCTCCTGCTTGTTCCTGTCGCTGTTTCTTCTTCGCTGCCATCTGCTGCTTCTTTTCCTGCGACTCTTTCTGTTTTCTCGATAGTCGGGCGGCTGGAGTTTCTGGCGGTGTCGGAACTGGGGTCTCGGCGACGGTTTCGGTATCGCTGACCAGAGTGTCGTCAGGTGGAGGGGCAAGAAAAGCTTGTGATTGAGGTGTCGTGACCGGTTTTTCAAGGCGTAGCGGGGAGCTGCCGACTACCGCGCCTGGAGAGAAGGACGGGGCAATGAAAGGCGGTGATACAGCTATCACGACTGGGGGCTCAAAAAAAGGCGGAGGGTTGCTGGCTTCCTCTTGGTAGGATGGGGGAGGATAGTCGGGGAAGACCCCTGCCAGAATCGTTCCTATACCCGGAGCTGTGGACGGGTTTTCATCTGGAACAATGGCGCCGTCCGGAGCGATCGGGGCGTCGTAAAACCAGTGGTCGACCCTGAAGCTAGCACATACTGCCTCATCGAGGATCTTCTTCAAGCCCATGTTCTTCAGCCGAGCCCATGTGCGGCTGCGATGGATGGTCCTGTTCGTTACCCGTCCGACCCACTGCTTGCACTCTGGGACGTCCCCGGCATTCTTCAATCTGGTGAAGTCGCTAAAGTTGAGGGCTGTGAGAGTGGTGCGAACGTTCAGCTTCGGGTGGTCGGCTGTGACAAAAATGCACTCCTGGGTGCCATCGAGATACAGCTCCTCAACGCTGTCGAGGAAGCGAGTTGTGCCGGGCTCGTAGCCGCGCTGCATGAGCATGTTGTACACCTCAAAGGTATAACGCGTGCCCAGCAGTTGGTTGTCATGGCCATCCAAGAATCGTACGAAGTCGTACTAGTCCTCAAACGTACGATTCTCGAGGTCGACGTCCAACTCTCGGCACAAGTGGTTGAACATTGCCATCATCAGGTTGTTCCCGCTTGGTCCGCCCTCGCCGATGGTTCCGGCGCTGCCTCTCAACGCACGGATGACATCTGCCCCGCCATATCATCAGCTTGCGTCCTTCTATCTCAAATCTCAACCATCCCATCACAAAACCATGTTCAACTCACTGTACAGACCCATCGGGGTCAGCTGGCTCATGGCTAGGATTCTCTCCCGCAGTCTAATGACCCGCAGTGGCCAGCCGTAGCCCTCGGACTCTGGCGTCTTCCGCCACCATGCCTCCACGTCCGGCGCAAACTGCTCCCATTCGATCTGAACCACACGTCAGTATCATCCAAACATACAAAATCCACCCAAGACAGTAAGACAGTGTAGGTAGGGCGCCACTCACAGTACAGAATGACTCAAAGTCCTTCCACGACTCGCGCTCCGGACTCAGCCGCTGCCAAGTCCAGCCCGAGACGGCCTCTCGGCGCGTATAGGCCGTCTCAGGCCAGACGAGTTCTGCGGCCGGGAACACGCGCGGACGAGGAGGCGAGGGCGTGCCGTCCCCGGGGGAAGGGCCCGCGCCGGTCGACATGGCGAGGGGGGCGAGAGGCGGCACGGGAGGCAAGGCGGGCGGGAGGCACGGGCGGGGCAGGGCGGGCGAGAAGAGGCAAGGCGAAGCGCAGCGCAGCAAGCCAAACGTGGTGGTGCTGGGCAGGGAGAAAAGAAAAGTAGGGGAGAGCAGGGAGAGGAAAGGGGAAAAAAAGAGGCAGCGGGAGAAGCGGCGCAAGAAGTGAGGGGGGTGGTCGCTGTTGGTGGTGGTGGTGCTCTGGGAGGATGCTGAGTTTTGAAGGCCCAGGTACGCAAAAGATTTAAAGGGAAAATTCCGTGCGATCGGCAGGGTTTATACCTCGGCTGATCTGGAAAGAAAGGAACTTGCGAGAGTGAGGTGGAATGGAGATTGTTTTACTAGGAGAGTACAGTGTGAGACGTGTGAGATGCACGGTCTCTCACGGTGTTTGTCTGAGAGGGGGGTTGGGATGAAGGGAGGGAGGGAGGTCACGTGTGTAGGGGTTGGGACGAAATGGTGTGTTTGGGTCACGCGGATAGGGGCTATGAGACGAAATGTTGTTTTGGGTCATGTGGGGGAGAATAAAAGGGTTTATTTAGAGTCAGGTTTGGGGAAGAGATTTCGTTGCCATGGACAAATAGGGGAGGTCAATGATGCATCATGTTATATACGGAACCAACCTAGGCTCCACTTCCCAGTGTCAGTGGTCAAAGGTGGCGCCGGGGGTTTTTTACATCTTTGGGAGCTTTATCTCCAAGTGAAAAGAGGGCTTTGAGACAGTTTAAGAGATCAGAGCTGCGGCCTTTGGTTCTTGTATTAATACCGGTCCAGTTCTGTCGATCAGAGCTGACTCAATTCAGTCAGCCCGTGCAGGGCCAGCTCAACGGATCCAGGAACTGCGCACGGGCCATTTCCCATCTCTCACCCCTCTCCCTTACAGCTCAAGTACGAGTTTCCTGCAAATTCTCCTCCGTTTGTGGAGGTTGGGTCTCCGAATCTGGACATAAGTGTCGCCAATTCTAGAGCCAATTTTACGCGGCAATATCAGCCTCGTTAGATTCACTTCCTGATCAAGCCCCGCCCCCCTATAATCCAATACAGTTAAGGCCCTGGCGATCGAGTTCTTTGTTAGCTGGCTCATTTCCTACCCCCCCTAGGTGTTGTCTGGGATCGACCCACTGGTAAGACTTCGCTGCTAAGAAACTAACTGTTACGACCCGCTCTTGACGAGGGCTCGAGGGGAGACCGGACAAGATAAGACAGAGCGTATGGCAGGACGCCAAGCTTGAGGGGTGATCCAAAGACGGCTTGTTGAGCTAGCACTCGTAGACGAGAGTACACTGTCACTGTAGGTCGCTGTCACTATAATGCTTAGAGGGAAGTCTGAACAGTAGGACATAAATGAACAATGTAATACTAGCGTGAGGAACTAAGAGTCCCTCACGGCCATCGTAGTCACGATGATGACTATCTATACTAGCTAACTAAGAGGTACCTTGTACCTTGCTTGGTCCATTATGCTTGGTGGTGCACCACGCAATTACTGCCAAGCAGTGAACTGGATAGTGCTTGGTGTTGTCAATCCTTGTAGTCCACCAAGCGACTCTTGACTGGTCGTAGGGGCTTCGGGTCTTTACACCCCTGGCCCAGTGCGTAGTACCGTGCGTACTGTCCTTCCGCACTGTTCCTTCTGCGGGGGATCCGTCGGGCCGCCCCGGCCCAGGTGACGGCCTGCAGGGTCGTCACACTAATATTACGACCTGCACCCGACACAGGCCTCGAGAGGACTGGCGCGGGTTAAGACAGAACGTATGGCAGGACGCCAACAGGTAGGGAGCGTTCCGAAGACGGTTTGTTGAGCTAGCACTCCTAGACGGGGGTTCAATGTTACTGTCGGTCGCTGTCACTATAATGCACAGAGGTGAGTCTGAACAGTAGGACACAAATGAATCATTGAATACTAGCGTGAGGAACCGGAGTCCCTCACGGTGGTTATGGGCACAACCATGGCTATCTATATTACTAATTAAGGGGTACTTTGTACCTTACTTGTGGTGTTGTAAACACTTGCCGAGCGAGCACTCTGCATTGCGCGAGCGCTCTGCTCGCAAGGTTCCCTCTGCTTGTGGTGCGAGCACTCGACATGCCGCGAGCACTCTCTCATTGGTTGTAGGGGCTTCGGGTCTTTGCACCCCTGGCCCAGTGCGCAGTACCGTACGTACTGTCTTCCCGCACTGTTCCTTCTGCGGGGGATTCGTCGGGCCGCCCCGGCCCAAATGACGGCCTGCAGGGTCGTCACAACTAACCCCCGATTCTATTTGTTTCCATAGTGCACTAGTGTATCAGAATCTGCCATTCTGTATAGTTAAGATCATAATGTGACTCCATTTTATAGGCTTAGCCTGGATGTTATTATATAAGTTCTTAAGCTTCTGCTATTAATATACTAATCGTTATAAAGATTATTGACCTTATAAGTAACGAAGAGAGTAAGAGATAATGATAACAGATCCAAATATTAAGTATATTTAGAAAGAAGTAGAGAATGTTTCTTTACATTATAAACATTCTTAAAAACACCTGAACTGTATAGCTGTGATTTATTATCAATCAGCTTCTGTTAGCTGCTGTTTTAACTCCTAACCTTAACTGTCCTTCTTTAAGTAGGAGTGGCCAGTACAACTCCATGCCCGACTACTCTTACTTAGCAACTTCCCGGCTATCTTTGACTCATACTGCTTTATGGTCAAGTTGATTACAGCTTAAGTATAAGTTTCTCGCAAATTCACTTCCGTTCGTGGAGGCCGGGCCTCTAAATCTGGACGTAAGAGTTGCTGATTCTAGAGTAAATTTTATACGGCAATATCCACCTCGTTAGATACACTCCCTAATTAAGCCCTACCCCCCTCCAACCTAATTGAGACTAGATTAAAACCTAAAACCTAAAAATTAAAAACTTATTTAAAGCTAGCGCTTACCACCGTATTGTGTAAAGAATAATAAAAATAAAAATTAGTTAAAGCCAGCGCTTACTGCTGTATTATCTATTTAAAGCGCTTACCACTGACTCAGGGCGTTTGTTTAAGCTAACCCTGTCATTCTGTTTTTTTAAGCTTTATATATAATATTACTATAGCTGCTTTTATATATAGCGATGCGTTCTCTAGCGCGTGCCACCGTCAAAAAGAGGCCGCGCCACGCGGTTCTTTAAACCATGCTTCTTTCAATTAACAATCCGACGATTTACATTACGAAGACCTCCCATTGAAAGCCCAGTGACATTCTAGCCCTTCAATCGAAGGAAGATGACCTAATCCACAGTCGCGTTTCCTTTATTGTTCCATGCTAGGCTCCGTTTCATGCTAGGCACTGTCACTTACTAGGTTTTGTTCCATACTAGGTACGTATCTGTTTTTCTACGTCAGTTGCATTTGTGTCAGAAAGAAGGGGGTTCTGGCCAGAGGCCAGAACTGTCAGAAGAGCCTGGAAACCACCAGAACTATAGATTTGTAACCATTGCCACAGACAGCCGCGTGGCTTTGCCACGCAGCTTGCCACCATTCACAACTATAAGGAAAGCTCTCTGGCAGAGCCAGAGAGCCAAGAATAAGCAATACAATCACGCAGTTACAACCCCTTCAATTCCACAGAATCCAGAGTGCCGCGCTTCCAACAATTTGTGTCCCTCCGATTAAAGGACCAGTAGTCTGGGAATCGGCCTTCCAGGTTAACTACGACGTTCTGTGGGTGTGGTTCTCTTTGTGGTTTCTTCCCTGTTACATCACTGCACCAGTTCAGTAGGAAGCAAACAAAAGCCTGAATTACAGGGCAGTGCCACTGTAAATAAAGGTATCACAGCGAATATTAACGCTGGAAAGAAGAGGATCTGAAAGGCAGTGCCTTATACATTGACTGGAGTAGAATAAAGTTACTTGCTTTTCTAGAATTAAATACAGGAGAGGAGAGGGCCTGTTATAGGCTGTAGGAGGCTCTGGAAGAATTCCAGAGCCTTCTATAAATTGGAACTAACTAATATAATAATGGAATAGTACTGTTCTGAACCGTTCTACGTGGTTCTGTTAACGTAGTGGCTGACGTGGCCACTGTGATGTTCTAGTTAATTCTGTAGGGCAGTAGCTCCACTGGATTTAGGGGGGTTCCACCCCCCTGAATTCCAGAAGGTTCGGAGTGCTCCAGGGGCCCCAAGGGGCCCTGGAGTGTGTTGGAATCCTCTGGAACCCTCTGGGGTTCCAGAAGATTCAACTGGTAGTTTCGGGGTATGTAACCACACTACAGGGATTTAGACTACTAATACTTGAGATATATGCGATTAAGCTGAGGAAGATGCCCGCGTAGCAAAAGGGGGGGTGCCCCCCTCACAGACGCCTTTCGTGGGAGGTGACGGGTTTGGCGTTGGTACGCGCGCCGTTGGTTGGATTCATGTGAGTCCACCGCTTTGGGGAAGCGCTGCTAGAGCAAATGGGTTGTTCGGATACTTGAGTTTGAGGACGATATCGCCATCGGGATCCACGGTACTGTTGCACATCCTTTTGCGGCGTTAAGACAAGATGGGTTGAGAAGGCTTACGGCAAAGTAAAATGGAGGTGCCTGCCTAAAACTTCTCATTCTCCAGGGCTTGTGATAAAAAGTTGTTTCAGGTTGAACACACGTATCGAGGCTGGCGAAGAACCCAAAGTCCCCACCAGAACAACCCGCTTCACGATTCAGGCAGCAATGTATGGCGACGACCTTGATACGTAGCCGACCAAAAGCACGTAAGTGTCAAAATCAAGATCTTCGGCCTTCAAAAGATGCGCCATCGATAGATGAGTGTGCCGGACTATGAGCTGAACCAACTAGACTGCTGGGAACTTCTTGACTTTAGCTTGCTACCTCTCACGAACCCCGCTTCTCCCGCGTCGTCGAACGATAATGCTGCGTCTGCAGCTGCCTTGTTGACGTGGCTGTAGGCCTCATTGCAGCAGTCGCCCAGAAGGGCTAGAAGTTGGGACGGGAAATGCATTAATCAGAGGCAGCGTGCAGCGCACCACGAGTAAGAACGCACTTGTGGGGCTGTGGGGTTTGTAGGCCTCGCTACAGTCGGCTGATCAGTGCCATAGGTAGGAACGAGTCTTGACATGGGCATCCACGTCGCCAAGACCGGTCAGTATTATTTTCTGGCCGCCGGAACCGTGATGGAGGGCGGGGTTCAGATGCTAATGGTGCCGTCTGACCCAACTTCAAATTCATGTCCATATTTTCCCATTGGGGCGAGAAGCCGAAGTCGTTCTGCGGGAACTATGTCATTTGGAGAAGTCAGCAGAGATGAACCTTACAGCCATTCAAGTGTCATGACAAGGACTATATTCTTCAATCACGGTGGCTGTTCCCTCGGGATTAGCACAACGCTGATCGATTGCGTACTGCCGACATGCTTTAGAGAGGCGAAACGTGGAGGAGCGCCATCGAGTCACAATTCACGGCATCATGTCGGCTTTGCCATCCTCTGATCAAGCTATGGCGATTGGAGGGCAATCACCTGGCTGCAGCCAATCTCATTTGATATCCCTGCCTACAGTACCACCCACCACC
>Ga0247758_1001886_pt1 | contig 13391 bp, 5 predicted proteins | sample UWRJL156409C4_FD_180950 | JGI IMG/M metagenome (GOLD analysis project Ga0247758, IMG submission 180950) | Plant litter microbial communities from Arlington Agricultural Research Station in Wisconsin, United States - UWRJ-L156-409C-4 | ecosystem: Environmental > Terrestrial > Plant litter >...
GGAGGATTTGCAGAATGCCCTCGCGGAGTATGCTGAAACTGGCAAACTCCGCGATGCGGCCAAAAACCACGGCATACCCCACAACACTTTATATTATCGATCCTAAGGCACTAATCTAGCTCCTTACGCCTAAATAAATAATCAGAAGCTTTCTCCAGCCTTAGAAGAACGTCTTACCGAATGGATTCTCTTCCAGGGGTCTATTGGCAACCCTCCAACCCACCAGCAAATCCGGAAATTGGGTAAAAGAATACTCGCCGCTTCCGGAGAGCCAGCTTACCTTGGAAAACACTAGTGCCGCCGCTTTTTAAAGAGAAATCCATCCATTTCTACCCAGAGACCACAGAGAATCCACGCAAACCGTGCTGACAGAGCTTACAAGGCCGTTATTCGGCCCTGGTTTAACTACCTAGAGGTTCTAGGGGTTAAGTGTGACGACCCTGCAGGCCGTCACTTGGGCCGGGGCGGCCCGACGAATCCCCCGCAGAGGGACAGTGCAGAGGGACAGTGCATACTGTCCAGGCGCACTGGGCCAGGGGTGCAAAGACCCGAAGCCCCTACGACTAATGAGGCGCTGCTCGCAGCATGCCGAGTGCTCGCATCGTAAGCAGGAGAGACCTCACAAGCAGAGTGCTCGCGCGGTGTAAAGTGCTCGCATAACGAGCACTTGCAACACTATAAGCAAGGTACGAAATACCTCCCAGTTAGTTAATATAGATAGCCATAGTTATGCCCATAACTACTGTAAGGGACTCTAGTTCCTTACGTTAGTATTTAATTATTTATTTATGTCTTACTGTTCAGACTTACCTCTATACATTATAATAATAATAACCTATAATAACATTAAACCTCCTGTTTAGAAGTGTTAGCTTAATAAGCCGTCTTCAGAACGCCCTTTACCTATTAGCGTCTTATTATACGTTCTATCTTAACCCACACCAGTCCTCTTAAGGCCTATATTAGGTATAGGTTATAATATAATACTAATATCCCAGTTCTAAACGCTATTTATTAAATTCCTAAACACCACCTCTCTCCTGTTAACATGTTAACCTCCAGAAAAGAAAAGAAGATTAAGGACGTGTAAGCTTAACCTTAGCTCTTTATTATTAATAAACTAACTATACGCCTTAAAGACTTAAACCTTAACTAGTAAGGACTAGTTAAGGAACTTAATAAAGCCTTCCTTAGAGATATTAAAAACCGTATTAATCTTATCGAAAAACTCTAAACCTGACTTAATGTTATTAAATTAAAGAATAACGACCTTAAAGGCTTATAAAAGAAACAGGTGAAACTCCCCCCACCATTACGCTTTAAAGGAGACTTTACACAGTTAAAGTCCTAAATAACCCAGCTTTAAAGTTATATTACTTACTATAATAAGCAGTTCTTTAAAGAAAAAGGAAAGGTTAGGTTTACTAGAGCCTTATTAGACAGAGTAACCGCTCACTAATATAAACCCTATATAAAGATAATTAACAACCTCTTTATAAACAGAGCGTGTAAAAAGGCCCCTAAGACTTAAGTTCTTTTTAACGACTTTAACATATTTATTAATTAACTCCAAATTAAGTTTAAAAAACTAAACGCCCTTAGGTAGGCTGAATAACGCCTTATAGCCTTAAAGCAGACGTCCTTAGTCTTTAAGTTCTCCACACGCTTTAAACTAAAAGTAGTAAAAACTAAACTTAGTTAAAAGGCCTTAATAATGCTATTCTAAAGTAGTTTAAAGGAACACGTCATTAAAGACCTTTACTAAAAGGATCGGCCAGACCGCCTTTAAAAGCTAATTAAAATAGCTATTAAGGCTAATAACTAGTATTACAATTACTATTATTAGAAGAACTTCTGGAAAGAATAAACCCCTTAATTAAGTAAATTAAAGAAGGGGAACTAATTAACTGTAACAAGTTACCACCCCAGACTAATAGATATTAGTATAATAAACTGTCAGAACCAACCTAACCATAACAAACCTTAACGACAGTAGTAACAAAAGTAATTTAAGGACCTATCTTAAGTTTAATACTTTAACTATGATAAAAAAGGCTATATAGCGTAGTAATACCTATTATTAAAGTAAGCTAGTTAGAAACCTGTCTTAAAAGGAGGGAAACATATTAAGTTTAACTTAAAAGATATCCACGTTAAGATAGCAGGTAATAAAGAGGATTACACTTAAATAGATAAGTGTAACCTAGGAGATGAGGAAGGAGAAGAAGAATATTAGGATGTAATATATCCAGTCCTTAAGGGTGTCTTAAAAGAGTTAACTATAAAGGTGTAGGTTATAGAAAACTAACTTTAAAGTAGAAACTTAAAACCATTAAAGGTATAGGTCGTAGAAGACCGACTTTAAGAAGAGATATTTCAGTTAACTGTTACAGGCCTTAAAAACCTCACCCTGTAAGCCTAAGAACTAAGGAAGTCCAGGAAAGACCCTAACTTAAAAATCACCCAGATAGTGGAAAGAGTTGAAGAACTAGCCCTTTAAGCCACCTAAACGGTAAAGTAAGCCTTAAAAGGTGAAAAAGAGTAAATTAGGAGAATTAAACTGGAAAGATAGAAATTCTTTTTAATAATACCCCTTAAGACTTTTAAACACTTTAAGCACGTTAAATGGATTAACACCCTCACCTCTTTAAAAGAAGGACAGCTTAGATAACTACCCTATATTAAAGCTAGTATACCTTAGACTAGTACCTTAAAGGTCCCTTAAGAAGGTATAAAGTAAACACACTAATAAAGGGTTTAAAAGTTAAAGGAGAAACATTAAAAGGTAGTAGATGAAATAAAGGACCTGTAAGTTAAAGGCCTTACCGTAACATTTAAAGATAAAGTGGTAAAGATTAAGTTAAAACTTTATAATAAAGTTCACTTTACTAATCAGCTTAAATATTAACTTATTAAAAAAGATCACTTTATAGAAGAATAAGCCAGGTTATTACTACTTAAGTTTTAAAAAGAAGTTTAGGAAAAATAACACATATAAAGGTAAGTGGAGGAAAAGAAAGAATAAGGTGCCACTTCCTTTACACCGTACTTTATAATTACAGCACCCACAGTTAATATTAACCACCCTAATTATAAAGATATATTATAAATTAATTACATATATAACAACTACACTCTTAACCAGTATTATAAACTTAAAGCTTTTTATAACCACTTCCTAAGTATATAAAAATGGGATTACGCTGTTATTAAAGTAAAGTTAGAACTAGCCTATTACTAAATCTCCTACTCCCCAATAAGAGAGTCCAGTAACAAATGGAAAATCACCATAATTAACCAAGCTCCCGCCACATATTAGTAAGGAGGAGCGCTTAATAATTACCTAATCGTAACGTGCTTATTATATCTTAAAGGAAAAGCTAGAGAATAGTAGAAGCGGGAAGACTACTAACAGATCTAAGAGTAAAAAAACATTATTATAATCTAAACCTATAAATTATACTATCGTCTTATTAAAGACTTTAAAAACATTATACTATTTAAAGTTAACTAGACGTTAAAGTGTAAAAACCCAGGAAAGGTTAATTACCAGGTTTACTAAAATTACCTATTTTTTTAAAAGGAATTAAAAAAAGGCTATAAACTCTCCAGAAGGGCCGGAAACCAGTAGTTCGTTAGTTAGTAAAAACCCTAAGAAGAAGAAGAGGTACTTAAAGGTCAGGCCAGATAAGACCTTAAGGGAAGGTGATTACTATAACTTAAATGTTAAAGGAGTATAAGTATTATTCCGTTAATGTTAACATAACAGACAGAAAAAGGAGGTTATTTAGGGTAAGAGTAATAATTAATAACGGGAGTGCTTCTAACCTAATACACCCCTTACTAATTAACTAAAGGAAACTCCCTAATAAAGAATATAAAAAGGCTATCCCTATTTAAAATGGTAAAGGAGGCCTATATTAGTATAATAACAGTAAAATCACCCACCACTCACCACTCCTAATTAAAGTAGACAGGGATAAATAACAAGTAGACTTTAACGTTACATTAATTATAAGATATAATATAATCTTAAATTTACCCTAGCTAGAAAAGTATAACCTTATAATTAATTAAAGGAGTAGCCACCTCACCTTTAACGAGTCCCTTAGCTGTAATCACTGTTTAAAGAAAGCTAAAAAGGTATTAAACTGTTTTAAAAATACACGGAGTATTTAAAAGCACGTTAAACCCTTAAAACCAAGTATAGTTTAAGTTAGGTTTATTAAGACAGTTAAAAGACCAGAAAGTCTACCGTATTACCTAAATAATAATTTAAAAAGTGAAAAGAAGTTAGGAGCTAATCTACAGATAAGTGAAAAAGTTAACTTATTTAAAGTACCTGTAAAGTACAGGAAGTTTACCCTATTTTAAAAAAAGATACTATAATTACTAAACTATAAATTATAAGACTATAAAATTAAACTAAAGCTGGAAGTAAAGCTCCATAACTTCCAGCCCTACTACCTAAACCCCTAACAGGTTAAGGCCTTAAAGGAGTATATTAATAAGAACTTAAAGAACAAGTTTATTATAAAGTCCTAATCCCCAGTAAAGTACCTAATACTGTTTATCTTAAGGAAGGGAGACAGTAAGTTACGTATAATTATTAACTACTAAATGTTAAATAAGGATATAATTAAAAATCGCTACCTATTACTACTTATTACAGAAATGTAAAAGCAGATTACCAAGGTAAATTAATTCTCTAATCTCAACTTCCCTATAAGGTTTAACCACGTTAAAGTAAAGGAAAAGGACAAGTATAAAACGGCTTTTTAAACTTATAACAAGCACTACCAGTACTATATCATACTAATAAAATTAACAAACACCCCCATAACTTTCTAAGGCCTTATTAACAATATTCTCCACCCCTTCCTTAACAAGTTTATCTTTATATATTTAAATAACGTTCTAATCTATTCTGAAACTTTAAAAGAACACTAAAAGCATATATAACAGGTTCTGACAGCTTTTAAAAAAGTAAAGCTAATAATAAACCTAAAGAAGAGCCACTTCTACGTTTAAGAACTAAACTATTTAAGGTTTAAAGTAACCCCTAAAAAGCTTAAAATGTAACCAGAGAAGATAAAGGCAATTAGGGATTAGCCTACTTTAAAGAACCAGAAAGAATTACAAGCCTTTATTAACTTTATAAACTTTTATTACTGTTTTATTAAATACTTTATAAAAATCGTAAAACCACTCTATAAACTTACAGGTAAAGGAAGGCCGTTTAAGTGGACTAAAAGACAGTAAAAGGCATTTAAGGACCTTAAACACGCCTTTATCACAGCACCAGTCCTAACCCTCCTTAATTTCTTAAAGCCTTTCCAAGTCAAGACAGACTCCTTAAAGTTTACAATCAGTAGAGAACTTAACTAAATCTAAGACGATAAGAAACGCCACCCAGTTACCTTCTTATTAAAGGGAATCCACAGCCCAGCCTTATAATACCTAATTTATAATAAGGAACTAATAATAATTATTTAATACTTTATTAAGTAAGTGTTATATCTAAGTGGTACAGAAGAACCAGTCTAGGTCTTTTCAAATTATAATAACCTTTAATACTTCCTAATAAAGGAACTTAACCTATAATAAGCACAGTAAGTAAAATTAATAGCCCTGTTCCACTTCCAGATTTATTATGTTAAAGGAAAAGATAATAAGTAAGCTAATGCTTTTAATTAAAGATAAGACTATAAGGATACTAATCCGGTCCTAATCCCCATTACCGTATTTAATAAAGCTAAAAACAGTATATTAAAACACACATTATAAATATCAGATAACTAAATGCTAAAATAAACTATTAACGTCTGTATAAACTTATAAATAAAGTATAACATCTATTAATAATAACAGGACTTTTAAGTAAAAAGATTAATAGAAGGAACCTGTAAGTATAAGCGCCCTTTAAGAGACTTCTCAGGGCACGTGTAAGATTATAATAAGGAGTGCCTAACGTATCTAAATTATAATAAAACTAGTTATTAATTAAAATAGCTGCTAGAAGGTGTAAATAGCACGCCTAAACCAGGAGTAAGGCTTTAATATTAAGAGAAACTGTATATTTATAACCTAGATAAACAGAAAGAGTATATCTAACAGGTCCATAAGTCTTAACTTAAAAGACATATAAGCTAAGCTAAAACTTTAGCGTAAGCCTAATAAGCGTACGCCTTCCTAAGAATGAAGAAACTGGTTAAGGAGATGGTTAATAACTATAATATCTGCTATAAGAAGCAAAACCAACACTATAAGCCTTATAAGCTTCTTAAACCACTCCCCGTACTATAAGCGTTATAAAGTTCTATCTTACTTAATTTCGTCACTAAGATCTTAAAGTCTAAGGACCCTGTTATAAAAGTCACTTATAACCAGATCCTTATAGTAGTTAATAGATTAATAAAGTAGGCTTACTTTCTACTAACCTTAAAGGATATAACAGTAGAGTAACTCACTTATATCTTTGAAAAAGAGGTAATTTCACAACACCTTTAGCTAAATGATATTATTACAGATTAAAATAAGCTAATCGTGTCGAAGTTCTAATAAGGACTAATATAAAGAATAGGTGTGAAAAGTAAACTTTTAACAGCATTCCACCCACAAACAGATAACTAAACAAAGTAAATTAACCAAATACTTATAATATATCTCCAGGTATATATTAACTTTAAATAAGATAATTAACTTAAACTGTTACTAACAGTATAGATAACTTATAATATAACACCAATTAAGTTAATAAATATATCACTATTCTTCACTAACTATAGTAAAAAGCCTAAACTCTGTTAAGGCCCGCCTACTAACGCCCCCTAAGCCACAGTCCACGTAAACCGGATATAGGAGCTGTATAACCACCTATAAGCTAAACTTAAGTTTACACGTAAATAAATAAAGAAGTTTACTAATAAATATTAAACCAAACAGCCAACATTTAAAAAAGAACTCTATTATAATAGTAAATAAGTTAAAGGACCAACTCTTCAGGAGGGGGATTATATCTACCTTTTTTTATAAAACCTACATTTAAAACGGCTTAGTAAGAAGCTCGACTTTAAAAGGTACAGACCGTTCCAGATTAAGAAAAAGGTCGCCACCTCCAATTATAAATTAAACCTACCCACTAATATAAAGGTATAAATTAAGGTTTTTCACATCTTACTTTTAAAACCCACCCTAAAGGGAGTTCCTCTGGAAAAAAAGATTAAGATTAACACTAATAAGGATAAGTACAACATTAAGGAAGTTATAGATTTATAAAGAGGAAAGAACATATTTAAATATCTTATTAAGTAGTTAAATTACAGCCCTAAAAGCAACTTATAAAAGCTAGTTAAAAACCTTAAATACCCAGACCTAATTATAGAGTTCCACTAAAAGAATCCAGACCGACTAAAGCTAATAATAAGAATTAGAAAAATAAGATAAGATCTAATATCTAAATTACCATACTAAAGAGTAAGACCACCGTAAGACTTAAAGCCCAGGAAGCGGCAGGAAACTCCTTAATAGGTACGGAAGGACATTTATCAGGAACCTTAACTATAAGTTATAAGGACCTTAAACCTAATAAGGAGGCCGGGCCTTTAAAGCTTCCAGTAAAGCTCTATATAAAAGTAAGCATTATTAAGAAAAGAAGTTAGTAAAAGAAAATAAGTAAAAGTCGCTAAGACTTTTACGGAAAGTCAGACTTATAACCTCTCATTAAAAGAGGCAGTCATAAACTAAGTTATAAAATAACCACTTACTATAAAGACCCTACCAGAAAGTTCCCCCAGTTAAAGGACTCTACATTATTAAGAGGGGTGTTTAGCTTAACCTCCTCACTTTTTTAAAACTCCAGCAGTTCCGTTTTATAACTAAACACTTTCACAGCCTAGTCCTTAAAACAAGACCATTACTTATAAAGACACGCCAAACACACTAACACCTTTTAAAGCTTAATAGTAACCTTATAGAGTTATTAAGTAGCAGACTCGACTTATAAGTTAAAGTTCTACTTTTTAATAAGAAGAGCTTTTAACTTTACTTTACTAACATTAAAAGCGTCACACTAAGAAGGCTAGTGCCTCTCTAAACAATAATTATAACTGTTAGACTAGTTTAAAACTTAACAGATAAGTGGAGGGTTAGCAGACTTATAAAAAGAATAAAGGGACATTTCACCACTAAACACGTATATGTAGGTTATAAGGTTTAGATAGTAGTTAGTGTTTTTACCCTATTCCCGTTTTAAGACCCAGGAGCCAGACACTTATTATATAATAAAGTGGTAAAAAGAGAAACTTACCTTTTAAGTTCTTTATAGGAAAAGAACATTAAAGAGGGGGAATTATGTAACAACCTTACAGGCCATCACTTAGGCCGGGGTAACCTAACAAATCCCCTGTAAAAGGATAGTGTAAAGGGACAGTGCATACTGTCTAAGCGCATTAGGCCAGGGGTGTAAAGACTTAAAACCCTTATAACTAATAAGGCGCTGCTCACAGCATACCAAGTACTTACATTGTAAGTAGGAGAGACCTTATAAGCAGAGTGCTCGCGTAGTGTAAAGTGCTTACATAATAAGTACTTATAACACTACAAGTAAGGTACAAAATACCTCCCAGTTAGTTAATATAAATAGCCATGGTTATACCCACAACCACCGTAAGGGACTCTAATTCCTCACGTTAATATTCAATTATTCATTTATATCCTACTGTTCAGACTTACCTCTATGCATTATAGTGACAACGACCTACAGTGACATTAAACCCCCCGTCTAAGAGTGCTAGCTCAACAAGCCGTCTTCAGAACGCCCCTTACCTGTTAGCGTCCTGCCATACGTTCTGTCTTAACCCACACCAGTCCTCTCAAGGCCTGTATCGGGTGCAGGTCGTAATATTAAGGCTATTCTACCGATAAACAGGTATAATATAAACGAAACTAACATAACTAATAGCATTAGAGATAACGGTCTGGTTATAAGCTCCAAATCCAGAAAGCTCTTATAAAAGAAGAAGTCTAGAGACCGAATTTAGACAACTATTTTAGAATATATTTTAACCAATAGCCAGTTTTTAAACCCCCTAGTTATTTTTAAGGGTAGGAGCCTTCAGTAACAGTGGTACCTATAAGACTTAACCCCATTCAAAGGCTAGGCCTTTAAACTAACTAAAAACAGGTAGACTGACGATAACACTGCCGTCAAATAGCTCCGCGAAATTTTTCTTCCAGCCATTTGGCCGGCTAACCCCCAGGACAAACGCTTCCTTATTTTAAATGGCCACGGCAGTTATACTACCAAGGAATTTATGTGGCTAGCTTTTACCAACAACGTACAGTTATTATTTCTGCCAGTACACACCTCTTACATTCTCCAGCCTGTAGATGTGGCTGTCTTCGGCCCCTTAAAGACTAAGTATAGGGCGTAGCTAAATAACTGTCTTTCTAATCTAACCAACGACTCTATAGCTAGAAAACAAGCCTTTTTAAAATGCTACAAGCGTGCCAGAATCCACGGAATAACCAATTCAAATATTAAGGCTAGTTAGAAGGCCTCAGGGTTATAGCCAGTCTCCTTAAGGAAGCCCCTAAGCAACAGCCTTATTATTAAGAATTCTAATGGCTCCGTTAGTACAGTAGCCCCTACACCTTTTATAAGCCTTAAGTCGTTTAATAGACCTATTTTAGTTAAGAATTCGAAAGACTAGCCTGTGTAGTTTACCCTTAAAAAAGCTAAGGATTTCTCGGCCTAAGGGGAGCGTTTTCTACGCGGCACTAAACGTACTACTAGCGAGCGGCTTTTTATGCGGAAGGCCTATAAGGGATTTAATAACATAGCCTTTCAATTAGCTACTGTTTAATAACAATTATAAGCGGCCCAGGAAAACCTCGAACGTTTAAGAGGCCAGAAAAGAAGGAGGGTGGAAATCGACCCGAATAAGGCCTTTGCTGGTATTATGGAGATCTGCCGCGTATAGAGATTAGCTGCTGGGGAGAATGTTACAGATTCTGAATCTTCAGAAGATGAAGAATCTGACACTGTAAGTTGTATTGACGTAGCTATCTAATTGACGAAGTTGTGGGCAATTAAAGTTAGTGATGTATTGGGGTGGCGATTTTAGTGCAGTGGTCTAAAAGGGGGTTGGTCTAAAAGCTAATCACCTGACTTACGTAAGATGGTAGAGATATAAAAGGGTTAAATTAGTATGTAAAAACGTATTGTTTTTATAACAGCTGTAATAAAAATACTGTAAAGTTGAAAAGTTCATAGTATGTTTATAACAGTGTTATAAAACCATACGTGAAGTTGCATTAGTATTGGTGTAGTGGTGGTTGAATGGTGATGTTGTGGAATCTAGTGGTTTTGGTGGGTTTTGTGGTCGAAAGGGGGGGCGGTCAAAAAGCTGGTCACCCAACTTAATTCGAAGACATTGTTTAAATGGCCCTAGGAATAGAGTAGCTATCTGGAGAGTATTGTTTGTTCCAAACTGAACTTCAGTGCGGCACTCAACAAGTGCACGGGGGGAGGAACCATCGGGACCTGGGGGTTTTGTTCTACATGTAATCTCGTTTCCCTGCAAATTGTGTACCGGTTTCGGCCACTTAAAGATATACGATTGAACAACCTCAAACCTACACCTTACCTTAACCCACGATATAGCATTAGCTGTTTATTATCTAAAAATCTTTTATTTCGTCACCACTTATATTTATCTTTAACATTTACTTACCTCCATCCCACCACTTTACTTAACGGTTAACAGTTTATATTTACTAATAGCTCTTATTTCTTTATTATTATATAAAGTAAATATTATAACAGTTCCCTTTTACCCCATCTACACTTTAAATAACTATACCAGACTTCGATCTCTAACTGGAGCAGCTGATCAGTACCTACCTTAATCCCCCTTTCTCCTCCACAACTCTGGTGACCGTCTATTAGCAGACTACTCAACCCCTTCACTTTAAGAAGCCTCTCGGTCGCACGTTAAATTTCTTCTCGCGCTTCACCTAAAATAGAAACCTTTTAGGCATCACAGGTTCCTACGACGACGGTGTTGGAATGATCTGTTATTATAATTGTATGAGATTATATATGTATAAGTTTCTGATCCTTAAGGAAGCGCAGTTGTAACGGCATAACATCCGTTTATCGAATTCTAGGTGTTGGATATACTTTGGCCTATGGTAGCAGTATTGGCATCCTGATGCTCAAGATGCAAATTGTAAGAAGAATGATCTACGAGGCTCCGGCGTGTAGTTGTGAGACATATTACAGAGTGAGGCGAGGTACTAATCTCTTACAAGGTAGCCCCGGCTTAAGTTCCGAGGAGCCTTGGGGTCCACGCCGATTGTGGCATCTGCCTTCCGAATTACACATGTCTGGGTAATAGGCATCGACAGGCTCAAGACCCTAGGGGGGTGCACGTCTTGGATAAGAAGGGGTGCGAGCCTGTTACGCCCCCTTTAGATATTCCACTTAGATTCACAATTCCAAAGGGAGCACAAGGGCGCGGGCTCACCGGCGCTGGAGCAACGGCCCGATTCGATTCATGCGTGGTCGGACGTCAGAGTAGGTGTGGGCAAACGCGCATGTCAGCTGGGCTTTCTCTGATTGGTTTGGTCGCCAGTGCAAGCTCTTGTGTAACGGGAGATGCCTGTCCTGGATTTGCCGAAGCACCCTGAGGGTTGCATTCAACGGCAAGTCACGGAATATTGAAAGATCGGCAGGAACCCTGAGGTATTCTGCAAAGCGTTGTGTAACAATTCGGTCAAGGCAAACTTTGTTTTTAACGTCACACCTAACATTGGTCTGAAAAGCGTTACCGCGGATGGTAGGTCGAGGTGCTCAAGTGCTTTGTACGCCGCAATGTTGTTATGCACCCGTGCACCGTTGCAACATCGGTATAGAGGTCTGAGGTTCCACAAGGCCTTTCTCTCCGCTGTGGTGGAGATCGGGGAGCCCAAAAAGCATGCAAGTTTTTCGTACTGATTCTAATTGTAGCATGTTGACTCCACGGCCGAGAGAGGTCATGGGCACTGAGGCCCTCGCGGAGGCGATGTGGTCCCGCGCCTCGCGAAGCCAAACCCTGGTCTCCGACTCTGTGACTGTGAGTGCTGAGTCCTTATCGGCTACAAGGTTCCGGGCATAAAAGGGAGCCTCCCGAGCTTGTTTCCCCACACAGTATTCCAACATTCCAACGCACATCTATTCTGAACCTGCCGTCCACACACTCTCCACAAATGAAGTTCAGCGCCACCCTCACCGTCGCCATTGCCGCCTTGGCCCATTGCCGGGCTACGAGTCATCTCGAGCACCGTGGCCTTACAATCGCCCGCGGAGGGGGAATCATCATGCCCGAGGGCAGCGAAGATGGGTACTACAACATCACCCTAACTGCGGACGGCCAGATCCTCGGGGTGACCTTCGAGCCGGAATCGGCACACCCCATCGCTGAAAGGCGCGATGTCGAGCCCCTCGCGGCCCGCCAGCTCCCCATCAACGGATACCGCTGCCTCGACCAGCCAAGGCTCAACGCGGGTTACTGGAACAGAGCCTGGGGCGGCTTCACCAGTTGGTGCGATCGGGGCGCCGCGGCGAGCGGCTTCTCGGCCATTGCCAGGGTCGTCGTCGAGGATGTGGCGTGGATGTGCAACAAGGCCAACACGCTCAACCGATGCTACCGGGGCGAATATGATCAGTTTGTCGATTTCATCTCCATCCAGTGCAGTGGCTTGAGCCCTGGCTTTGCCGACGTCGACCCGTTTTTCAAATCGTACGGTCGCCAAAAGGTCAACACTCCTTTCTGTCGGTGAGGGAGGCTTGCGTGGGGTAGGATCTAGGGTACGGCCGCGCACGCACCGAGGCCAATGGGTGATGGTGAGCTAGGCTTTTGTCTTCGGTACTTTGAGCTTTGGGTGCCAGGCGGACGAGGAATATGTATGCAGCCACCAGACTATCTATTCTCTTGGGATGTGCAAACAACTATCAGTCTCTATTCGCTCTGCTAGTAGCCCTTGTGTCCAGATTCAGAGGACCGGGCTCCACGAACGGAGGTGAATTTGCAGGAAACTTGTACTTAAGCTGTAACATTTGAAATAAGCGGGAACCCGTCTAGAATATCTCCGACCTCAAATTCGAGTTTAGCCCGAACCTTGAACAGCTCTTCCCCTTTCCCTCTCACCCCTCCTCCCTCCTTCCTAACCCAACCGTCAAGATCAGAACATCCCACTCATCCCCTCCACCCAACACGCAGTCTTTACACTCGCCCTCCCCTCCAACCTCCTCACCAACCTACTCCACTTCGGATACCTCCCCTCCATATCCAGCCCCAAATCCCTCCCCCACCGATAAAACACATACAGATTAAAATCCACCACGC
>Ga0247758_1001887_pt1 | contig 13379 bp, 2 predicted proteins | sample UWRJL156409C4_FD_180950 | JGI IMG/M metagenome (GOLD analysis project Ga0247758, IMG submission 180950) | Plant litter microbial communities from Arlington Agricultural Research Station in Wisconsin, United States - UWRJ-L156-409C-4 | ecosystem: Environmental > Terrestrial > Plant litter >...
ATTCAGTCAAAACTGATAAGGAAATTCAACTCGACCTAGGACTGGTCGGTTCATTATCAAAAGTGGGTCTGCTCGGGCCCCTTCGCTCGGGCCCCTACTCGGGCCCCAAATCACGTGATATGATATGTTTTCAGATACGTCACGTGACCAGGAGTCCAAATCTGAAGTCAGATTCAGGGTTAGGGTTACGGCTCACGAGTTATTAGCATTTAAAAAAATTAAACAAATGTGTATTCAAAATTATTAATATAGCTAAACGTAACTAAACAGACTAGTTTTATACGTAGTTCTTTTTGTAAATTCCAGAACTAAAGCCTATTCTATAGTACTGGCTCTAATACAGAAGATATAGGTGTTTAAAGTTAGAATACATAAGTGTAAAGTATATTATAAAGGTGTAAGGTACGTTATATAGGTATAGGGTACGCTGTGAAGGCGCGGGATATGCTATATAACTATAGGGTACGCTAATAAAAGATATCATTCGCTTTAGCACATTATAGGGCTTTATAAGGCCGACGTGCTTATTAGGGCGCATTTAGGCCGTTTTAAACTACAGTCGGTGGGCTTATAGGGCCCTCTGGGGGCGAGATATTTAGGCCTCAAAAAATTTGCCGAATAGGTCTTAGTCTAGTAATTATCACTGCCTTACACGGCCTGTAGTTAATTGGGCACGGCCTGTCGTCAATTGTGCGCCTTATCGCGCGGCCTGTAATTAACTGCGTATGGCCTGTAATCAACTGCGCGCGGCCTGTAATTAACTGCAAGTAGCCTGTAGTCGATTATGTGCCCTGTCGCGCAGCCTGTAATCAACTGTGCGCGGCCTGTAGTCAGCTGCGCAGCACTGTAGCTAAGATATTTAGGCCTGAAATTGCTGAATGGGTCTAATGATCTACGTTACAGGGTACGCGAAAAACATATTAGTTTGCTACAGCGCTTTATAGTGCGTTATAGGCCCCTTTAGAGCCGACGAAGTGCCTTTAGGTCCTTCTAAACTTCAATTGGAGGGCCTGTAACTGCTATTATAACCGAGATATCTAGGCCTGAAAAAAAAATGCCGAATGGGTCTAATAATCTATGTTACAAGGTACGCCTAAAAAATATTAACTTACTACAGCGCCTTACAGTGCGTTATAGGCTCTTTAGAGCCGACGAGGCGCCTCTAGGCTATTCTAAACTTCAGTTGGAGGGCCTGTAACTGTTACTAAAGTTAAGATATTTAGGGTTGAAAAAATTTACCGAATGGGTCTGATGATCTACGTTATAAGGTACGCGAAAATAAATTTTCGACTAATCCTGTACTTACAGCGCCTTACAGGCCCTCTATTTCTGTTAAGGCGCATTTAAGCCCTTCTAAAATTAAGTTAGGGGCCCTGTAGCCCTTATTAAAAGCTAGATATTTAGGCTTAAAAAAAATTGCCAAATAAGTCTGCTGTTTTTTTTCGCTACAGGGTACGTAAAAATAGAAAAGTATAGTTTTCTACCTTCCTGTATAAGTTATCTCAATTCCAGTTCGCAACTTACGTTACATAACGCTATAGCTATAAAAAACAATAATTAAAGTTAAGATATATTATAAGATAAAAAAGATATTAAATATATAATGATTTAAGAAAATCAAAAGTATTCATTTCATAATTGATATTTATTTTCCTATAACATAATATATCCTCTTTCTTAAAAATGTTAATGTAGCTACAGGGTACGCAAGGTATTATCCTTAACTACCCATTTAGTTATTTTCTTTCTAACTCTCTTTTCTCTATAGAGACAAGGGCAGTCAAAATTTCAACTCTTGGCCTGGAATTACCTTATTTAGTAATATATTCTGTGTACCCTGCATCTCCGATTCGCTACAGGGTACGCAGATCATAATACTCAACTACCTATTTGGCTAATTTTTTTCCAACCTCCTTTTCTCCACGACGACGAGGGCAGCTAAAATTCTAACTGCTAGCCTAAAATTGCCTTATTTAGTAGTATATTCTACGTACCCTGCACCCTTACTTTATTACAGGGTACACAGTATCACTATATATATCCCACCCTCACTAAGCTGTATAGCTATTTATATGGCAGCTATAGGTGCAGGGTATCCTTATTTCACGTTTGCAGGGTACGCGGTCCGCAGTTTTTAAAAAGTGCGACGAGTAAGTTAGTTTGTATAGTCGCGAGTCGATTTTTAAAATTTCCCATACTAAATAGTTTTGCAGAATTCGCCACCCACCGAATGAGCTCCAGTTAGCGTGCATGCCTCTAACTATAGCCCAGAGGGTATATAGATAGGGTGAAGCAGGTCCACCTCATCTGCGTCAGCAATTATGCTTTCACATACCCTCAAGCGGTTCAGCATACCCCTAAACGGTTCAGCGTACCCTCGAGTGGTTCAGCGTACCCTCAAGTAGTTCAGCGTACCCCCAAGCGGTTCAGCATACCCCCAAGCGGTTCAGCGTACCCTCGAGTGGTTCAGCGTACTCCTAAGCGGTTCAGCGTACCCTCAAGTAGTTCAGCGTACCCTCAAGCAGTTCAGCGTACCCTTAAGCGGTTTAGCGTACCCCCAAGCGATTTATTATAAAGGGGGTCCAAATTTGGGCCATGTGCGACGAGGGTGTTGGTTTATATAGGCGCGAGTCGATTTTTAAAATTTCCCATACTAAATAGTTTTGCGGAATTTACCGCTTACCGAATGAGCTCCAGTTAGCGTGCGTGCTTCTAACTACAGCCCAGAGGGTATATAGATAGGGTAAAGCAGGTCCACCCCATCTGCGTCAGCAATTATACTGTCGCATACCCTCAAGCGGTTCAGCGTACCCTCAAGCGGTTTAGCATACCCTCAAGCGGTTTAGCGTACCCTCAAGCGGTTCAGCGTACCCTTAAGCGGTTTAGCGTACCCTCAAGTAGTTCAGCGTACCCTCAAGCGATTTTTTATAGAGGGTCCAAATTTGAACCATGTGCGAAGAGGGTGGTGGTTTGTATAGCCGCGAGTCGATTTTTAAAATTTACTATATAAAATAATTTTGCGGAATTCATAGCTTACTGAATGAGCTCTAACTAGCGTGCGCGCCTCTGACTACAGCCTGGAGGGTATATAGATGGAGGTGAGTAAAGGTTAAGGTCTAAGGACTCAGTGCTTGGTGGGGATGTCTAGCTTCGACTGGGCACCTCACCGGGCTTACAAGCCTTTTATTAGAGTATTAATTCCGACTGTAGAGCCTCAGACTGGTTGGATAGGAGGCGGAGCCCTCCCTCTAGAGACGTTACGACACCAGCCTAATCAGGAGTAACACCCCTGCAAGGGGCTGCCTAGCCTAGGAGCATTGCCCCCAGAAGGGGTAGCGGGCGCCTGGGGGGCTACAAATGGTGCTGTAGTTTACTACAGTACTAAAGGTTATAATGGGGGTATTGACCAGTTAGGGAAGCGTTTATGCAGAACCTTCTGGCGGGGCCTCCTTTTAGGGCTTTTAGGCGGTGCGGTAGGGCGCTTCGGCAACCCTATTAATCCTGTTGACAGAGCTCTAGGGAATTTAGAGGGAAAAAGTGGGTGGGATATGCTGCAAGTCTAGCATAAGTCGGGTAAGTGGTGCTATTCCGCAGGGCCTTATACCTTACTAACATAGTGGAACTGCAAATCGCTTATTAAATCAGTTATTATTTATTTAATAGTACCTTACTATATAGATAACCGTGGTAATTCTAGAGCTAATATATACTGAAAAGCCCAACTTTAGAAAGGTTACATATATTAAATTAAACACCAGTGCCTTTCGGGGCTTTTAAGTGATTCAGAATAAACTATTGAATCGCACGGCCTTATACTAGCGATAGTTCATTCAAATTTCTGCCCTATTAACTCCTGATGGCTAGGTCTTAGCTAGCCATGGTGATAACGGGTAATAAAAGGTTAATACTTAACCTTAGAGAAGGAGCTTTAAAAGTGGTTATAACATTTAAAGAAGGTAGTTAGTAGGTGGGTTTATTTTTCTCGCGACCTGTAGCCTTGTTAAAGGATATAAGGCTAACACCCTTTATTCTTCTTCCCCCACGGCGCAGAAACTTAATTTAGCGTTATTAGTGCTTAAGTTAATAGATATGCTAAGAGGGCAGGACTAATCAGAAACCCAGAGTTGTCAGCATTATAGTTAGTGTATGCGTACCCTGAACCCGGGTCGCGTACCCTACATCCATATAGGCCTTGTGCGACAAGCTAGGCGACTTTTATGGTTGCGAGTTGATTTGTGAGGTGGTACATTGCGTACCCTCAAGCTGGGTTACGTCCCCTCAAACGGTTTCTTGAAGAGGGTAAGGCTAAGAGGGCGTTACGCTATACCTTAGAGGGCTTTAGAATCAATTATTAAGTGCCTAATTAAATACAGAAAGCTAGAGGGTAACTGAAATCCATAACGTAATCCCTACAATAAGTAAGGTTAGTATAACCATCCTGAGCTGAAGACACGGACCGTTAGGAGAGTGAAACCATTAGGGCTTGAGTCCCGGGCGTTTACAAGCACCTGGTGCCTAAGAAACCCCACAGTAGCAACATAGCAGCTTTCAGGACCACCTGTGCTCTCACATTGCACGTCGTAAGACCAGACCCTGTAACCCGAAGGTTAAGCACTGTCATTCGCTTTTCTCTATCTTTTTCCAGAGGTGTAGGGTTTATGTACTAATATCATCTCCTTACAGTAATGTAAAAACAGTACTAGCTATTTGCAGCTTAAGCTAAAACTAATATATCTGCTAGACCCTAAGCTTCTCAGAAAGTTAACGGGCCGTAGGAGCTCTAATGGGAATAATGCACCTTAGTGCTACTTATCATTACATAGCATAAGGTTTATCTCTACTGTTAACTTAAACGCCAGTAAAAGCAGTAGTACGCTAGTATCTGTAAGCCACTAAGAAGTAGTACCTAGGTGCAAAACTAGCGGAATAGGATCTTAGGTGCCTAAATAATAACCCTTAAATTAAACGATTAAAGTAGCTATCTCTTTAAAGCTTTAAATAGGAGTGATATCCTAACTGAAGCTTCTGGTAAATATAATTCCCTCTACTTGCGGAGGTAGTAACGGGGCTTAGGCGCCTGTGCTAAGTGGGTAATGTAGGGTTTCTAGATCTTATAACTATCTATAATGCTACAAGTGCTATTAGCCTAGCAGTGCCACTAATGCAGTACTTACTGTTTAAGCCAGCAGGATAGCGTAAGCTAGAGGTGTTAGTACCTTTAAACCTAAGTTTAAATTAAGTAATATATGTATAGTCTAAATTAGTAATTAAGGAAGGGATTTCCACCTTGGGAAAACGCTATTTATATTACTTATAGTGCTTAGAAATAGGGGTTCTCCTTATTAGCCTCGTTAGTGCTTGCAGTTCCTTGACTGCAAGTACTTATAGTGCTTGCAGTTGCCTAACTGCCTTTACTTAAAAGAGTATTAATGCTGGCAGTTATATGACAGCCTTTACTAATAGTGCTTGTAAGTCCTCAACTGCAAGCGTTAGTAGTGCTCACAGTTACTTAACTGCCTTCACTTAAGGAAGTATTAATACTAGAAGTCATTTGACAGCCTGTACTGATAGTGCTTGCAGGTCCTTAACTGTAAGCGTTAGTAGTGCTTGCAGTTACCTAACTGCCTTCACTTAAAGGAGTATTAGTACTGGTAGTCATTTAACAGCCTTTACTAATAGTGCTTGCAGGTCCTCGACTGCAAGCGCTTATAATGCTTATAGTTACCTAACTGCCTTCACTTAAGGGAGTATTAGTGCTAGTAGTTATTTAATAACCTTTACTAATAGTGCTTACAGGTCTTTAACTGCAGGTATTAGTAATGCTTGCAGTTACTTAACTGCCTTCACTTAAGGTATCTTATTGTGAATAAACCTTACAGTTACTTTAACGGTATACCCGCAGTAGTGTAAAACCTACTTCGGCAGGGCATATATGCACTATAAAGGCGGACCTGTTTACTTACTTTAGCAATAGACCGTTTTAAAGCTTAGTCTTTAGAAAGGTATTACCAGAAGCAAGCTAACCTAGTCTTTTTAGTATTTCTGAGTACGTTAAGAGTGTTAGTAAAATAAGCACTATATACACATATATACACGTTTGATTTAGCAGGTAATAGGCTTACGAGAAGGTAAAAGTGAAAGTGAAAACTAATATCTTCTTTTAAGTCTAGATGCTACTTAAGGTGTTAAGTCATTCAGTTAACTAAGCTGTACAAAGTCTACAAAGAAAAGGTTAGAGCTGGGGGAAGGAGTTGTGATTATATGATGATAAATCATGTCCTTAGCTATATAATTAAAACTGAGATTACAACTTTTAGAGAAAGGATTATAACTTATTCTTCTAAATGGAAGATTATGTTCTAACCAAAGCTTTTGGATTACATAATAGAGTATCCTTTACTAAATTAATTTTGTCAATAAAGAAGGGGATTCTTTACTAAAATTCTTTAATACATTTAGGGGGGACTTTTTACTAAAAAAATTTAATAGGAATGTAGAGAAACTTGCTCATTTAAAAGTTTAAAACAAGGTATATATTTTTTAAAAATTAATTTAAGGGACTTACAGATAAATTTACAGAGAATTACCTTTAGCTTAGTATTAAAGCGTAATCACGACAGAGGCTCTCTTTATTAATAGTTACAGGCCATAGGAGTAATATCCTATACCCTATTTGTAAGATTTTAAGGGATAAGATATATTAACTTATATTAGCAGGAAAGGAGCTAGGCTACTAACATTACACTTACACATTATATACACTGCACTGCATAATTAGACCAGTGTAGAATATATACTAATCAGTTTGTTTCTTAAGTCTTTAAGCAGTAAATCTACTTAAAATTAGCAAGTCTGTATCCTAGGCGCTTCCTGCCATAATAGAGGCCCCCTAGGAGGGAAGGGAGGGAGGAAAGCCTATCAAGTGCCGGAACTGTAAAGAGAAGAAAGGACAAGATCAGTTCTAGGCTTTACAAGGCCCGAGAAAGTTAATCATAATGTGTTTAAACTGCCGAAAACGACAGAAAGAGCTAGTTAGTTACTGCACCCTTTCTTCTTTAAGTGATTAGCTAACTGTTTTTAAGATGCTGCATCTAAAGCTAGCATTACTATTATACAATCAATTACTAATAAACTTAACGTTATACCTCCTGCCCCCTACTGGAACATAACTTATAACCTTATAGCCGAGATGTACAATGTAGGAGGCAGGGTTGCTTCAGATATTACAGATATAGCTGCAGCACGGGTGGAGGTTTCAGCCATCCAGCGGTAATATCGCACTAAAGCGTGGGGTAGAAGTAAACCTTCTTAAACGCTAACACTGTCGGCTATTATCCGTTAATAATAACAGTAATAGCAGCGTAACAGTAGCCTTTCTTCTATCCAGTCACCTAAAGATACGCTATAAGCTACACTAAACCGCCCCAGTCAGTAAGAATAGGTGGATAAGGAGGAAGAAGAAGAACTAATACGCTGTGGCCTGGGTTACCCCCGTAAGCGACCTACCTCAGTTCCTGCAGCAGCGCTAGAACCTCGCCGTAAAGGTCGCCTGCGGCGCCGCCATTCCTTATCGCCAGAAGAGGCTCCCCGCCGGGGCCGCCCCCCTGGTCCTCGGAACCCTGTTGGCCGTCCAGCAGGTCAGCAAGGCCAGCCACACCAGCCACGCCAGCTACGCCAGCCACGCTAGCTACACCAGCCACGCTAGCTACGCCAGCTAACACCCGAGGCATGCCCCCTCTGCCCATTTAATCAGCCCCAGCCTCGATTTGCAGGTAACTTAAACAAGCTAGCCCTTTCCCTAAAGGATATCGCTATTAAGCGTAACTTTAATATAGCACTCGCTAACGAAGAGATACACTATTACAAGCGCTATAAAAAGAAGTGGTTTAACGTAATCCTAGGGTTAGGGAATATTTACAGGCAGTACTATACTAAAGATACAAAAAGGGGTCCTAACATGCTATATTATTTCTCTAAAAAAAATAAGCTAGATTTTAAGGAGGTTCCCACTAAGCTAAAAAAGCTTACCTAGCTAAAAGAGATAGTCATTATAAAGGTTTACGTTAATATAAATATCTTCTTTATAAGTAAACTATAAGTTAAAATTTAAGAGCAGTTTACTAACTAAAGATTCAGGTTACTAATTAGAAAAAACACTAACTAAAGTATTAAGGTTACGTTATACACTTCTTATACAATATTAGAAAGATTTACAGCCACCTTCCACTAATCCCCAAGGATTTAAAGGTGGTGATTCTTCGCTCCTAGAATAACGTTAACGCCTACCAGACTAACTAATAATTTTATACGCGATTTCGAGTATGGAGGTGTGTAGTGGAGTCTTAGCTAACGTTTCTGAAAGCTAATTACCCCTATTATAAGGACTTTATCTGGAATTACAGTAATCTAACACAGCTCCCAATTAATAGTAACATTTTAGATTAACTGACTATTTATAAAGTTAATAACGATATTAGTGTTATTCCTGATAACGGGCCGATAGCGGATAATAATAATACCCCTGAAGTAGATAGTGGTATTGTTAATAAAGCAGCAGTGCCTAATTTCCAGGTTAGCTAAACAAAGCTTAATTAGCTTTAGAACCACCTAGAGAACCCTAATATTGCTAATAACAGCTATCAGGTCCCTATACGGGAAGCAAGTCCGCTATTAGAAGTAAGTATTAAAGCTAGCCTACTCCCTACAGACCACCTCAAGCTCCCAGTAATCCAGCCCACTCCACTAAATAAATTCAATTAATAATTCCCGCTCCTGTCTCTTACGTGCCTTTCCCTATTTCTAAAGGGAGAGGCAGACTATTCGGCCACCTGTCTAATTAAAATTAAGTACTATAAGTACTTAAAGCACGTAATGCGGTAGCATAATAGCTGTTTCGCTAGGTATTATACCTTTCGTTACATTACCTTAAATACCCTAATGTATTAATAAGCCTACACGTAAAGCAGGTATTACGTTAACATAAACTACTAACAGCCAGTTAACCGGTAGGTTATTTAAGAATCGTTAGCTAATGCTGATACTTTAGAGTCCCGCTTTATCCTTAGCCGTATTGTGCGATCTGCCAGCTAACTTAAAGGGACCTAACCCTTCTAGCACCGCCGTAAAGTAGAGTTAAAGGCATTTACGCACTGTTTAAGTATTCCTTCAACGTTTATTACGCTAACTTTAACTAACTATCATTAGTAAAGCCTTTATCAGCATATACCTGATTTCTAAGCTTAGATAAATGTTAATAATGAGAACCGTTATAAGTTATCGAAAAGGTTACTGTAAGAAAACCCTCACATTACAACGCATTACTTCTAGTCCAGGTTTAAGCTTTTCCGGGAGATAATGTTATTAAAGAAGTTTAACCTTAACAATTACTAGGTTCGGTTTAAGTAACAGAGTCAGGGTAGCAGTTACTCTTACAGCTTGTTATAGTTAAAGTTAGCTCTAAACGACAACCTTAGAACACCTGCTAGGTAAGCAGCTTTCGCTACAACATAGGGGTATTATATTATAGCTGCTAACATTAACCCTACAGAGGGCAAAGCTAACGGAAGCCCCCTATCTGTTAATCCCCTTACTACTAAGCCCACTTTCTAATAGCTAAACTAGGTTATTAACAGAGTGTAGAAGTATAAGTGCTCTAGGTAGTACTGTCTTTACCTGTTAAAGAAGGATGTATAGCGAGTAGAGCAGGTTTAGTGTGCTAAGCTAGCAATACAGTAAGCTAGTGGAGTGGTTCTAGCGGAAGATCCACCCTAGCAGCTAAAGCCCTCTTGCCGGTTCTTATTCCCTCAGCCTTTAAGGGAAACAGCAGAACTAGTAAAACGGCCTGGAAATAAGTTTTACTCCTTTAAAGCAGAGCGTAATAACGCTAATCTAAACCCCTATAACCCGTTAATCTCACTCTCTTAGCTTATAAACACAGATCTCTCGCCCTATATAAGTAAGTAAGTAGTGATTAACTATGCTAGAAAGTACTGCATAAAGGCCAAAGCGTAAACCAGCACTTATACCAACATTACTAAAGGAGTACTCCTTTATATTATTACTAATAACCTTATAATATCTCTAGTCTTTAAGATTATGAATAAGCTAATAAGGGAGAGGGACTACTCCGCGTAAAAGATCTCTTATATCCTGTTAAGTCTTCCTCTTTATAAAGACAGTAAGCTTATGCAAGTAGCAGATTACAAGCCCTATAAAAGGTATTCGGTACCTTTAAATATTAACGCTATAAGGGAAGTAGAAGAGGGATTATCAGCGTATTTAAAGTATCTTAATCGCCTAACACTCCTTACAGAATTAACATTTATAAAGTTCCTAAACACTTAGAATTTCAAGTCTAAGGATCTAATACTGTAAGCTCTGTAGAGGCCACCAGCTAAAACTTAAGTAATTAACTACTTCCCACGTTATAAGGGTATCCCCAGCTATACTTAATAACCTAACTTCTACCAGGTAAAAGTTACCCTTAACTACCTACACTTAGCACTAAACAACCTTCTAAGGTATAAAGGTTAAGTGTTTACAGGGTATATCAAAGCCTATAAGTATTACATAACGCATTATAACTATAAGGAGTTAGACTTTTATAATAAGGAAGATAGCAAGTTAGTACCAGATAAAGATAAGTTTCAGTAAGTAATTTAAGAAAAAGCTTACAATTTAAAGGACTAGCAGGAGATAGCTTACTAATATCTAAGGCTTAAGCTTAAGACAGAGCTAGAAGATCTGCTTAAGGTGCGAACTGTAGACCTGCAGTATAACTAGCTTAGTTATATTTCTAAGTATACACACCTATTATTCAGCACTAAGGACTACTAAAAGCAGCTCCAAGGTAAAACTCTAGCAGATTACAGTGTAGATATCCTACCTTACAGCGCCTGAAATATACTGAATTAGCAGTAACGATTACTATACGATACAGTCTTATAGCATTACTATAAGTTATGCTAAAGGGGTAACCTTTAGCTATTACGAATTTAAGTTAATAGTAGTAATAGCACTGGCAAGTCTTATATACTGAAGGTTATCTCCTCTAGACTCTAAGTACTTTCGGCTAGGAGTGGTAAACCTTCCCCTATCGTTAGGGCTGCACTTACAGGTATTATAAGCAACCAGATTTAAGGCCAAACGATACATTTACTATTTCGGCTCCTTATTAACTGGGGTAAGTTTAAGCCTTTAACAGACAACCTAAGAAACTTATAAACATTATAAAGCACGTTCTGGGGTATCTATTACCTAGTGTTAAATGAGAAGAGTATACTTAGGTTTTATCACTTTAGCTAAATTAACTAACGCTTAAGGGAGATATTTCCTTCTAAGTTTAACCAGTACTGGAGTAGTATCAGTGTTATACTGATAGGGGATTTCTTTCAACTCCCACTTATAGGAGCAAAGTTATTAATCTCGTAAGACTTTTAGAATTTTAAACCTAACAAATATCCTAAGTATAATACCTATTATACTTTAAGCAAATCGATCCTGCTTACTATTATTCAGCAGCAGTAAAGAGAGGGCCAGGCTGAGTTCTAAACTGCTTTATCAGAATTACAGTTCATAAACGTCTTAATGTATTCCTAGGAAGTCTTTACGTTAAGGTATACTGTAAACCTAAACCTATAAGAGGTCCAGAGCTTTGTAAACGCAGTCTGCCTCTATCCCTAAAACAAGTAAATATCTAGCTATAATAATAAGCATCTCTTACAGATCGAAAAGGCTGTAATTGTCTTAAAGGCTGTTCATAAAAGCACTAGGGTAAAGGATACTGAGGATACTATTACTGGTAACCTTATATTAATTTTAAAACTATATATTAGTTATAGAGTAATGCTCATAAGGAACTTATAGTTAGAGAAGAGGCTTATAAATGGCACTTAAGGCACGGTGTTTGATATATCGTAAGCAAATGGGGTTACTGATCCTTATATTACTTTACCTGAGGTTATTATAGTGGTTTTTAACCACTATACTAGCCCACCATTTACAATACCTGATAGCAGCGTATTGCAGAAAGGAGGGAAGTTAGTAATGCCGATCTTACTTATTAAGTATGACTTTTAAGTATAGGGTGGTGATTGCTCTAGGGAGCAGTTTCTATTAGTAGTCTCTTACGTTATTACAGTGCATAAATCACAAGGTATTACCTTAATAAAGGCTGTTTGCGATCTTTTAATACCCGATTTCACCTTAAGCTTAAGTTACGTTGCAGTATCTCGGGTCAAGTCGTTAAAGGGGATAATGTTTAACGCTCCATTTGACAGGGCTAGGGTGTTTAAGGAGAATCTAGTAACTGGTATGAGGTTGCGGGTAGAAGACCTTAAAAGGCGGAGTGGGGAGGTATTAGAAGAGGTAGAAGATTATAGTAATGATAAGGAGGATAAGAGCCTGTAATATAATTATATCCCCTGTAGTTTAAGCCTGTAAAGTAGTAATATACCCTGTAGTTATATTCTATAGTTCTGCATATATAATATATATTATATAAGAATATACCTTATAGCTATATACCTTATAGCTGTATACCTTATAGCAGTGTACCCTGTAGTTATAGCTATATACCCTATAGTTATAGCTATATACCTTGCAGCCAGAGATCTGATTGTCCTCCGGACAGGTTTCTGTCGCTTTGTTCGCTTCCTTTCCTACATTAATTGTAATAATACGTAATAAAATAAGCTTAATACCCCACGCCAAAATTGCCAGGAGCGAAAGTGAGGAATGGAGCGCCCCGTAGCGTAGCGAAGGGCCGTCGCGTAATGACGAACGAAGCGACGCCAGCAATTTTAAATTAAACTTACCTGTTAGTATAAAGGTGTGGATTAAGGTTTTTCACGTCTTACTTTTAAAACCTACCTTAAAAGGAGTTCCCCTGGAAAAGAAGATTAAGATCGACGTTAATAAGGATAAGTATAATGTTAAAGAAGTTATAGATTTATAAAGGGGAAAAAACACGTTTGAATATCTTATTAGGTGGTTAAACTACAGCCTTAAAAGTAACTTATAAGAACTAGTTAAAAATCTTAAATACTTAAACCTGATTGTAAAGTTTTATTAAAAGAATCCAGACTGATTAAAGTTAATAATAAGAATTAGAAATAAGATAAAGTTTAACATTTAAATTACTATATTAAAAAGTAAGATTATTATAGGATTTAAAGTTTAAAAAACGGTAAAAAACTCCTTAATAGGTATAAGAGGACGTTTATTAAAACCTTTAACTAGGGTTATAAGGACCTTAAACCTAATAAGGAGGCTAGGCTTTTAAAGCTCCTAATAAGCTTTATATAAAATAAAATAAAATACTGTTAAGAAAAAAAGAAATTAATAAAAAAAAAAAAAAAAAAGATAAATTAAAACCTTTA
>Ga0247758_1001888_pt1 | contig 13370 bp, 13 predicted proteins | sample UWRJL156409C4_FD_180950 | JGI IMG/M metagenome (GOLD analysis project Ga0247758, IMG submission 180950) | Plant litter microbial communities from Arlington Agricultural Research Station in Wisconsin, United States - UWRJ-L156-409C-4 | ecosystem: Environmental > Terrestrial > Plant litter >...
AGATGTGATGCGACTCTTGGTGGGTGAAATGCATAGCTGAGGACAACCGGCCGGTGAAATACGGCCCGGCGGCAGCTGTACTGGGGTGTGTAAACGGCGAGATTGTTCCACGAACGACCGAGAAACGGCTGGCTGAGGATGGATGGAGGGCGGAAATGGTGGTGGTTTTACCCCCACACGCGACGGGGTCCGGCTGGTTCGTGGCGGAGGTCCGACGTTTTGAGCTGACATCGGCGGCGCTTTTTTAGGCCACCCTTTTTAGTGCTATTCAACGGTGCCAAAGGCGGTGCATCCCCGGCTGAACTCAAACAACTGCGACGAGAAGGCGAAACTTAACCACAACGGAACTTTTCTTGTTTGATCGATCTTGGCGAATTCCTGCAATCTGTGAAATCGCGGTCAGATGTTGATGTTAGAAGGGGGTGTGACTGCTTACATATCGAGTCTCTAGGTCATCAAGGAACGCTTGCGCCTCTCTCCGGAGCTTATTACCATCCGTAGTTTCAGGTTCGGCGAACTTCCGGCCATAACAGTCGAACGGGGGACGGTTTTGTTTCGTAGTGCCGCTAGCATCGCCCTCCACAATCAGGGACAACGAGCGGAGGTGCTTGTATCGGTGGAGAAGCTCCAATAAACAATACGAGCACATCTTTTTTGCCTGGCTTGACGTACTCACACGGTCGTGTTTGAAGCATCGTCCGCGGCCCCTCGGCTTGAAGGCCACTGCGACGTTTGCGCAGGTGACATACTGAAATGGCGATATGACTTTAGCGATGGTGTTCCACGGCTGGTTGTGATATAGGATATCTGTTGCGAGCTCGATTCGAGTGTCATGGCTGAGGAACGTCGCCCAGCGAGGCTGCCCGCCGGTGTTCCCCCCTGAATCCCTGGCCATCAGTTCGGAAGTCCCTTTGCAAGGGAGGCCATGTCACTTACAGATTGGGCTTGCAACCTCCCGCGAGATCTGGCAAACATGGAGAAGCGCTGCGCCGGTGAATCGCGAGTTTCCACCTCCTGATAGCTTCATTTCGTTGAACCAGCGCCGCACGGCCTTTCGGTAGTCAGCAGTGTGCGACTCGTTTCTTCGCAGCCAGGGAATGCAATGTATTTTCGCTCCAGTACCCACTGCGTACTTCCATATCATTAGCTGGAGCTCGACCGGTAGCCGGGCAAACTGCGGGAATCCGGTTGGCGCCATTGTAAATCGCGACGAGGTGCGAGAAGAAGTGTCGGCTTGAGAGAAGATCGGGCGCTGGAGTGGCTGCGGTGGATTTTAATTTGATAAAAAGGTGAGACGGGGCCGACGGTTTAAATTTTGGCAACAAGGTTGAATACCGAAGACTTGATCGTTCCGTTGCAAGTGGCATCTCAAGATCCCCACGTGGCATGGCTGAGTTACGATCTTCAACTAATTATCGGGTTTCGATGGAAATCATCTGACCTACCCACAAGTGAGCAAGATTGATCATGATGGCCTCCGATTTGGGAGGCGAATAAGAGATTGGCCATAGAGCATCCATCAGCGCATCAAAAAGCCTCCTTATAGTTGTTATTTGTTGTGATTTTCCGCCCAGCATTTGAAGCACTTCTGAAAACCCACCCAGAGGTTGTTGCCCCCGTTAGAGAGGGCTTTCTCACGGCAATCAATGCAATCATTACCGAACATGGCCAGGTATAATTCAACTCCAGAGTGAGCACCCCCATCCACACTTCCCAAATCAACGAGAGTGTCAACCAGCAGTTCGGGTATCCCCTGCAAGGCCTGCAAGAACTCACGGCTCACAGTAGTGGAGCATGGTCTCGTTAACACAAGGAATCGAACGAAAGGTTGTCGGATTCTTTGGTCTGGAATGCTATACGCGAGCTTTGCGTACTCGGCAAATGTTGTGGTGAAGTCATCGGTGGGATGCCAGGGCTGGGAATTGATCGATGCCGTGCAGGATGCTTGAATGTGGCGAGCTCTCATTTTAACGAAATGGAAGAGGCTATTAAGGAGTTTGCAGCACATGCTTTCAAAGCCTAGGAAATCTGCAACTCTGTAGAGGGGCACGCAGATCCGGAATGCAGCAGGATTGTCGCGATCGCTGAATTGGTTGAGGATTGGGATGTGGTGAACTGAAGATAAGAATTCGTTAGAATAGATCTTGACTGTACAGATGTCCATGGGAAAGAGATGGCTTACGGCTTCCAGAGTACATGCAACGGAGAGCGTTCTCAACAGACTTAGGATCCTCGTCGTCCAGCACAACTTCACTGGTCTTGGACTCCTTGAAATTACCCAACAGGGCGGCCTTGAAGAACGCCGAATGCGTGCAGAGGACGACCTTGTGCAATTTCCAAGTCCGGTCACCGCATTGGACTGTGCAGTCGGAAAGGAATCCAGATTCGAAAGCCCTGTTGCTTGAGGTTAGTTGATACCTTCAGTCGCAATTTGACAAACGGAATCAGTCGCCCCTACTCAGTCAAGTCCATCGGATGACTTCAAAAGGCGTCAAGTCTACCGTAGTCGCGACGAAGGTGAAGCGAAGACGGCGATTTCCAAAGTAAAAGACCGCTCCTATTCGCAAAGGGGGCTGTAGCAGAGGAAAGTTTGTTGGTTGAGAGGTCCGAAATTTGGAGGGGCAGGCACGTGGTAAGGTAGAAACCAGAGCAACCCAACGTGCCAGCAGGGTTAGGGTCCATCAACACTAAACACGACACCAAAGCTTATTGGACGCTGCGCTGTGAAACACACGAAGAATTTCCATTCGCAGGTCTTTGTACTCGTGCCCAGGAAGAAAGTTCGCTGCCGAGCTGCCCATCTCAGAGCGCTGAAGAAGGGCGAGTGCTGCTGCCGCATCTGACGGTGCTGAGAGCCAGTTCCCATGGAGAGCAGCAGCTCAACAACCTCGGGCTCGCCAGCTCGTGCAGCTAGATGCAGCGGTATCTCGCCTTTGTGAGACTCCACATCAATGTAAACCCCAGCTTTAATCAAGACCGAGACGGTGGCCGCACCCCCAAAGTATGCGGCATGGTGCAGCGAAGTCTTGCTCTTCTTGGTCATGACGTCGACTGGGATCCACTCGGACAGGTAGAATGAAACCACTGTGTGCTTTCCTCGCGAAGCGGCACAGTGAAGGCTGTTCCACCCCCCACCGCTTCACCGCTACGGCGACACCGAGTTCGGGGGCAATAGACACGATGCACATCCACATCACCTGGCGGCCTATTTTCCGAAGGCGCGGTGTCTTCGGGAAAATGGGAATCTCCCACGAACCGATTGTATGCCAAAGACGGTATGTTCAGGTGAACACATTTCCAGGAGCAGAAGAGGAATATGGACAGACAGCTGAGGATTATGTCCAACGTGCTTCGTCGAGAATCAGGCGGCACCCGGCCAATCATACCCGGTTCGCCTGGCAAAGTGGTATTCGACGAAGTATGGGTTATCGCCATGATTGCTCTGGTAGTGTGATCGAGGGGGGCTTGGGGAAGGAGAACGAGTGAGGATGAAAATAAGTGTTGGTCACCCAATGCCCTAAGTACTCGCAAGGCTCTGGGGCGCAAAATGTAGAAAGGGGAAGAGCTGCTCCCAACCACTCCCCCTTCCAGACCCAGATCCCCCAAAAAGGGGCCAGGTTAAAGAAAACTTGCAGCTATCTGGCTTAGAATGAAGTGTTTAAGGCGTTTTCCCAGGTATCTAGCTAATGTAAACTAATTTTTGAATGTTTTTAAGACTTAACTTGTCCTTTCTGCCGCTTTGTAATTAGATTCTCAGCTGGAGGTAGACCTGCAGATACGCCACCTTATCTCCTCCAAATGCGTCCATTTTAACCGAAAATGATCCTTAGACGTATCTGAAATGCAGCTATACGGCGCGATTTGAATAAGCCCTATTATGGCGGGGTTAATGTTTTCTGCGGCTACTAGTGTCAGAAAAGAAAGGGGATCAGGAGCCCTAGGCTTTTGATCAGCGAACTGAGTGGATGCCTGGCACTGTCAGAACACTAGTGAGCCTGAGTCACTGTGGTGACGAAGGCTTAATCCTATAAAGAGGTCTATAAAGAAGAATGTTCTGACTGGAAGCCCGAACCACAAGCAATACAACCACATCTTTGCAACCCCAGTGGGCCGTGTTTCTGACAAGTTCTGGCGCAACCAGGGGCTGGCACTTGATGCACGGACTTTAAGTGTACGTACAGGGGGCGCGACGCAGACTCATCGAAAACAGGAGAAGTCGGAGGTGGGCAGGCGCGAGGCGCATGGGACTCTTCCTCTTTACTAAGGCAGGAGTCAAAAAGGCAATAAAGTCGGCCACCGCGACTTTACATATCCAGAAAAAGAGCCCTAGAACCATAACCGTTGCATATCAGCCTTAGACGCAGTCTGTCGCGTGTTCCCGCTGTCATGATCTCTGGTTCCAGTGGGACTGAAGCCGGCCCAACCAGTGGCTCGGGAACGCCAAGACGGCGCCATGCTGGCAACGGAACCCAGTGGCTTTCCATTCTGTTGACACGCACAGAAGTTCCGTATTTTTTGAGTTGTGTTGCTTGGACGCCCGGCATCCTTTCCCCACTGGAAGCAGCCTCCGAGACATGGAGGTGTCCCGAGCGTCGATCTATGTCGATTATGGATTTCGTCGCATAAAACCTTGGCACTTCCGACCAGTGTGAAGCCATTCACCAGCCCCGTCCTGGGCACGTCCACGTTCGCGGTCCGAGAACACAACAGAATTGCGGTGCCTGCATGGTATGGGATGAACCAATGTGGTGTTTGCTTTCTAGATATCCCAATATGGCCATCAGCTCGTCCTCGCATTGACCTCTTCTTGGGGCTCTTGGAGCCGCGCTATCCCTGGGCGGGGGTCTTCTCCTCACCAGTGTGTGGTGTGGTGCAGAAAGCCGCAATGGTGATCACAGCTGAGCCCGTTCTTTCCCCACATTCCGGGACCGGGATTCCCATTACCCTTCACCCAATCTCACTTCCCCAAGAGTTGCGCATCTAGGATGCCACATGCCGGATGCCACATGGTATGTGGCATCCTATCTGTAAGTAGGTACTTGGCAGTTATATGCGTCGGCAGATCCGCCCTCTGTTGCTTCCCGAGCCGCGTGTCCGCATTCTCTCTGTGCCAGAACCGTGTCTTTCGCATGCAACTGACTTTGTCGCCATGGCCGGGTACAATGGGGAGGACCAATCTGCCGAGATCAATCTCGCCGTCTGGGCCCTAGTCAGCGTATCGGCCCTCTTCCTCTTCGCCCGTTTATGGTGCCGGCAGCGCTTTGCGCAAATGTGGTGGGACGACCTTGTGCTCACCGTCTCATGGGTTGGTCACGGCAGTATTGCCACTGTACACCTACCTAGGTACATTTCACTGACAAGTGTTCTTCCAAGATCCTCTTGTTAGTCGCTGGCGCCCTCGTGAGCCGCACCATTGCCGTCGTCCACGACGAGTCTGACGACGCGAGACGGGCTTTTTTTCGCTACCAGAACACGTCGACATGGTTGGCCGCCGTTGCGACGAGTTGGTCAAAGGTTGCCTTTGCCGTAACGTTAACCAAGGTTGTGCACGAGCCCATCTTCAAGTACTTCCTCTGGTTCATCATCGCCGTGGCGAACCTGATCCTCATCCCGGGCAGCCTATCCATATGGATCCCCGCTTGCGGTGACCCGAGGGCAATCTACCGACCGGCGCATCCAATGTGCTGGGAGCTTCCGGTTCTCCAGTATCTCGGTGGCAGCTTCATGGGTACATACGCATCCCCACTAAGTCTCTGCCGAGATTACCTGCTGTGGGCTAACTCCTTGTAGGGTCTGGAGGCATCATCGACGTCCTGTTGGCTCTGCTCCCGTGGTTGGTCCTCCGAAAGCTGCAGCTCGAAAGGCGGGAAAAAATCGGCCTCAGCATCGCCATGAGCCTCGGTGCCATCACAGGCGTGATTGTCATCATGCGCACCTTTTTCCAGTTTGTCCAGGGCGACTACAATTACAGTATGCTTCTCTTCATGCATTGCCACTGGGAAACCGCAGGTTGCTAACCGAACCCTGCTTCGGTAGACTACATGGTGTTCATGCTCCTCTTCAACTTCTTGGAGCCTTCTGTCACCATCATTGCGCAGACGATCCCAATTTTCAGAGTTCTTTTCATCCGCGTGAAGCGGGCGACGCAGAAGTCTAAGACGTCGGGTGTTCACATGCACCCACCAGCGTCGAACGTTGAGTTGGTACCCACACAAGCGAATTCGGTTAGGAGTCCCGGTTGGGATGGTGCAAGTAGTAAGTCGAATGGCGAGTCGAATGTGCGGGTATCAGAAAACGAAGATTTTGATAGTACAAAGTGTTGAGACTTAGGGAGACCTGTCAGCCAGCATAGGTACCTACACAGGGATCGATTCAAATAGGAGCTAAGAACTGTTTTTCGATAATAAATAATCTCATGGTGTTGAGGCTGGATGATTCAGTTCCACTCTTAAAACATTAAACAACAAGACGCTAATACTTTCCACCTCGGTGCGGACTAAACTTGCTGACGGAGCAGTCACCTTAGAATTTGAATCTCACATGCCACCTCCCGCTTCCTCCCAGCTTCGAACTATTCACCTAACTCGGTCCCCTCCCCCCTTTTCAAACCCTAGCAACCCACCACTCGATAGTGGCAAATTTCCCCGGCGCGTTGGCGTAACAGCTTACGGCGCCACGGGCCTCGACCCGCCCCTGCGCATCGACGCTCTGTAGCGCCTGGCGCATGTAGAACCGCAGGTCGTTGGCGCCGAAATACACTGTGTTTAGCACCTGCTCGTAATACTTGATGCGGAAGCGGCACGTCCCCGACGTGGCGAGCGTGACGAAGCCGTCGGGGCTGCTGACAAAGTCGGGCAGGTCGACGGTCCAGTACGCTTTGGGCGAGCCGAGGACGCCGTTGCCGGTGTTTTCCGTGTAGGCGTCGGCGATGGCGGTGCAGTCCGCCGCAAGCGGCGAGTTCTGTGAAGTGGATGTGTTGGGGTTGGCCTCGCCGCAATAGTCGTTGCTGTTGACGGTGGAGTCAGTGTAGGTGTGGTAGGTGACGGCGCGCTTTGCTACGGCCGCCGGGTTGGCGCTGGTGTCAGGGGGAAGAATGGCGAGGGCAGAGGTGAGCGTCGCGAAGCCGAGGAGCGCTTGATGCGCCAGGAGGCGGAGGGTGATGGGAGCCATTTTGTCTTTGCTACGGTTTCTTTTCTGCTTCTCTCTCACTTTTGAGAGCGGCTCTGGGCAGTACTGGACGAGTTGTGTGCCTGATTACACGCCGCTGGAGAGGGTTGATGATGAGTGACTTATATATGAGCAAAGTCACATCGCACACGCCGCCAAAAGGACCGATCGTCGCTGCCCCGCATCATACGCCTCCCAAGCCCCTGATGAGTGACATCAACCCTAGCCATTGCTGACCGTTTGCGCGGCGTAAACACGGGTGAGCCATGAAAGAGGGCAGCCCGGTCGGGCTGTTGGCCGCAAAATTGGCCGTCCCGCCCCTTGAAGCCCGGTTCAGCTCCTCGTTAGCTGCCGGTCAATGGGAGTCGGGCCCTCTGGGGACATCGAAAGTGGCCGAGGTGCGGGTAGCACTGAAATGCCGTGCCGCTTGCCGGCATGGCCGCATAATCAACTCACGTTGCACCGTACACACCTTGGCAGTGCTTCAGCGTCGCAGGGCTAGGCAACTGTCTGTTCCTCCGCAGGTAACAAGGTTTATTGGCGATGTCTTCAAGAAAAGCGGCCTGTGGTGAGGTATATCGTCCCGCGTCCAGTTCGCCTGTCGTACTGGAGTGCGATGGACGTCTGACCATTGGCGACCTCGGAAACAAGATGACCCACCTACCCCAATTGTTAAGAATTTAGTATAACGCTCCGCCACCCAAGGGTTGCTTCAGTAATGTCTAATATGCAACGTTGTCTCTAACCAAGAGCGTTAAAGTAATTGACATCAGTGATAATCTCGTAACCGTCTCTTTCCATCAGCTTTAGCACAACTACTACTTCAATACTACTGACCGTCTTGTTCCTTCTTCTTTCACTTTAAGGTGAGATCGCCCTTTCTGTCTCCAGTACCATCTAGGGTAGGTTTTGAGCCAGCGAACTTTCACACCCCAAGCATGGAGCTCTTTTTGTTGGGAACCGACCGAGGTCTGGATGGAAACTAACGCGTTGTAGACCCGAGCGCGTTGTCTTCTTGAGTCTGAATTCAAACCTTGTTCTTATGCTGATATTATTCACAAATGCATCACACCCTTGGCTTGATTGGCAGTGGCCTCAGCAATGGCTCCTTTGCAAGTTCCACCTGTGCGGCGTGCACCCTCTGATCCCAAGGGTCGTGAAACTGAACCAGAGCAGCCGTGTTCCCATCCGTGTTTCTCACATCTCCAAAGTAAGGATTTCCGTCAACCTCACATTGCACATGCCTCTCTGCGGGCAGCTTCCCGTTTGCAAAGAAGGCCTGCACATGACGAGCTGCGCAGACTGATGGCACTGCGAGTGAACAATGGCCATATCCCTTGATTTTTAGGAGACGTGCGCCCTCAAAAGTAGCGCTTGCGTTCTTAGCCGAGATGAGCGGGCATATGGGATCATATGTCGTTGAAAGAACAAGCAAGGGATGGGCCGTCTTTACTCCATGCCTAGGCACATAGGCATGGCTCTTTGGAATGGCCCAAGCAGCCCTGACGAAGTTGAGGTTGAAATTGCCGTCGCTGAACAAGGACTTATTCAGCTTGGGTGACAACTTGTCGAGCAGCAGGCGATGATCTTGGGGCCAGTGCTGGGGACCGGAAAGAGCATCGTTGAAGTAGACCAAAATTGCGGAATCCTCTTTGCGAAGCCAGGAGTCCTCGCCCCTCCATTCGTATGATAGGAAGGCATCGGTGGCGTTACCGTCCAGGAGAGCGGCCAGGTTCTTGGCCAACAGCTGCCAGCTAGCAGGTCGATAGAGAGAGCTGAGAATGCCGTTAAACCAAACGGATGTATGACCGATGATTCCGTACAGGCCGTTGTTGATGTACACCGCGATAGGGTCGTCCCTCAGCTTCTGTGCCATGGAGAACAACTTTTGCGCGAGCTCTGCCTTGGTTGAGGCATGTGATGCGAGAGCGCATCTCTCGGGACCAGCCTTAATGCATTCTTCTAGGAGTCCAGAATACACGCTGTTTTGGTCGACCGCATTCTCATTCTTGGTCAGCGAGTTGTACCATAGGAATTGGTTCAACACACCGTCGATAACGACACGTTTGGAGCGCTCGGGAAACAGGGTGGCGTATGTCTGTCCGAGGAGGGTGCCGTAGCTGAAACCCCAGTAATACATGTCTTTTTGGCCCAGTGCGTCGAGGATGGTGTTCATATCCGCCGCCGTCTGCGGAGAGTTGATGTATGTGGCAACACCGCCCATGGTGTCGGCGCATGCGCGCGCATGGTTGCTACCGTTGAATTGATCCAAGGGGACTTCAACAGAGCTGCACTCAAAGAGGTTGGGCTCTTCTTCGGGGCCGCATGGCTTCCACGAAATGCTTTCACCGGCGTAGGTTAGTAATCTCTTGGCCATGCCCGAACCATCAAGTGTCGGGGGAAGACGTCGGAATGACGGAAGCACGCATCCGATCATAGTAAAGACACCCAAGAGTTGTAGCACTCGAGCTGGACGCGAAGTGAACCATTGGAACATTCATCCGTCTCGAGCAGTGTGCTTGGGGCAGAATGGTCTCGTTCCATCATTCATCGTGGACCTGGGGAGCCAGTAGATTCATACGTGTAGGTGGTTTTTGCTGCTGCTCTTTTCCAGGAAAGAGTGAACGAGCGCGTGGTCAGGGTAGGCGGACTATAGGGGTCTCGTCACCCATATAGCGTGCGGCGACTAATCTTTGAGATTGCTACTCTTTTTATTGTCGTCGCGAGGTGATTGGATACCTAAGGTTATGCGTTCCTGCGGCGTGGTAGTAATTGCACAGTTCTCCCTACAGCTTTTAAAGCCTTCGCGAAGAGTGTTGAGAGTTTCAGTGGCAGCCATGGCAGCCATGGCTAGCCGGAGTAAAAAGCTGCAAATATTGATGTCACACCCGACACCGACAACAACAAACCTCACCGTTATATGTTTTTCCCAGATCCGAGGCAAACCCATATCTCAGGAGCCACACGGCGAGGATCTGTGTTTCGGAGAAAAACACTTTGCTGTCGAGCCGAAACTCTCTCGTTCCGGCCGTTGCAAGGAGGATAAAAACACCCTCGTCGCACACAGTGGTCCAGTCTTCCTTCTATCCTTCACAATACCAACACCGGATGTATTTGACGTCTGAACCAATCTAATGCGGACACCAACCCTTAAGATATGCAGCGGACCCTAACCCTGTACGTGTATGTCTGCAAACGCAAACTAGCATCACTAGCCCTATGACTATCGCACACAACTCCATGCATTGTTTTGCGCAAATACATTGCTTACTCATATTGCTTTTACTGGCATGGTTCATTGAAAATTCAATGAAGCGCATTCCAATGGGCACTTGTTTATGTTTGCTGCATTTTTGCATGCCATGTGCCTACCCAGAGTATTGATTTTATTGGCGCGAGGGCCCGAAAAGTGGGAGCTGGGCAGGTCTTGCAGCCAAACAACTTTCCAAATTCCACATTGGTCCGGTGCTGAGCGTGGCTGGGCAGCATTGCGTCCCGAGCTGAAAAGGGACTCTTCCCAGAGTCTCCCCGACCTTCTTCCTCTCAACTGCCACGTTAGTGATGCGCAAAGTTCAACATTCTGGGTGACGGTGTCGTCAACACTACTGCAAGATGGAAATCTCAGCCGGATGTGCGAGGAACCTTCACCATTCTCTCGTCCAGCATCATCACTTTTGGCTTGTGTGCTTGGAGTGCCCTTCATCTCAACGTCCCCGAGTTTGACAAGGCAGGCCAGCAGTTTTGGACGAAGCGCAAATGGCTCCTGTGCGTAATTTTTGCCCCAGAAGTGGTGAGTTTTGGCCGCGAAGGGATTGGATCCCGAAACTGATGGACTCAATTGTTTAGGTCTGTTGGATCGCCTTCGAGGAATGGCGACATGCCACAAAACTTGACAGCTTCATGAAGGAGGCCTTCGGAGACTCGCCCCCTTTTTATTGGAGCCGCACTCATAGCCACCTCGCCCTCATGGGTGGGTTTGCATTCGACACCGGCGGTGACTCTTCCATTCCGCTACCCAACACCCGATACACCTTGACCCCAGTTGGGATATGCTTCCTCGCCAAGCACCGCCCTGACCTGATGCCCAACATCACAACGGACGCAATCAACGACAAGAGCAAAGCAAGTCCGTTTGCCAAAGCTCTGGTCCTCGCTCAGGCCTTATGGTTCTGTCTTCAGACCATTACTCGACTGGCCATGAGAATGCCGATCAGCGCTCTCGAGTTGAATACCCTTGCCCATGTGTTCTTTGCCTTCTTCTGCGATACTAAATCGAAAGTAGCCCCCACGGTTGAAGCCGACGTGTTCGCCGTTGAGGAAAACATCTGTCTCGTAATCTACCGCCTCAAAGTGCAAGAGGACTCGTTGCCCAGCCCACCCACTCGGGAGAGTAAATGGGGTGGCGAACCAAATGTGCGTCACATCGAATGCCATTATCCCCGACAAGGCGCTTTCAATACAGAAAGGGATGTGGACTTCTTCGGCCAGAGGGAAAGACGGAGGAGTGATGAGGCCTTCGTCGCCGGAAGCTGCCTGGTAGGTCCAGATTCCATTCAGCGTCTGCCATGATTCCCGTCGGAGAAGAGGCCGTGGGTATTCCGGCCAAGGGTTGGACTTGGTGTTGACATGCTTCGTCCACGGTGTATCGAGAAGGGGTGTCAGCGTGCGGAAGGGAATTGGTGCTGTTTTGTTGTCCGTCTGGCCTAGTGCTACTGATAACGTCCATAGACAACAAAATAGCCAAACAGAAGAGGGAGCATGTTGACCGTAGGCAGTCAGGCTGTGTTGCACGTTGAATTTGACTCAACTCTTGAAGTCAGTTTGAGACTCAAAAATTGGAAAGGGGCGCGGCTTCAGTCGGGATTGGGCAGATTCCGAGTGAGGAACAAGATGGTAAGGTTATGTATGTATTCTGCCCCATAGTAGGGGATTAAGCTTTGTTGCTGCCGGCTCTGTCGCGCGATCCAGATAGTCTCACTATACTTCGATCTGTCTCAATGTGTGCGGTCGTCTGCATTTGCACACAGCAGCAATTTCAGGTCGGTCAACCGACAGGGCACAAAATGTCTTCGCTGGATAGGAATTCCATGCCCCTGTGGCTCTTGTGCGAGGTTGCAATGCCTCACAGAGGCTGTTGCGCAAGGCCATGTGCATGATGCAGTTGACCCGCTGTGATAAGCTTGAACTCCAGTGCAGGTTGTATTTCCAGGCGCCGCAGCTTGAACATCTGGGGTTGTGGAGCAGTCCCCATCACCCAACGCACGTGGGATATTCTGGAACCAGCCGTGGGCGCCCGGGAAGCCCGGATGTCAAACTCAAGGCCCGGCAATATCGGTCATGTAAAGGAACCAGGAACCCCCACAATGGATTGAGTAATGTTGCAAGATATGCGAAGATTAGAACATCGGTCTTTGCTTCGCAATTGGCTGCCGGTTACAGGGGCGTGTTCCCATGCTGCGGGGCTGAGTGGAATGCTGCATATCTCTTCAATAGAAGCGGAATGTGAGAGGCTGCCTGGATAGCTTATCGACGTTGTGGGGAGCGGGGAGGATACCGAGTGGGGTCTTTGGTGCTTCTTTCTCCGTTTCTCCGTTCTCAGTCCGCATGGACTAGGAGGGAGCGGTTTAGGCCCAGGCTTGTGTGCACAATCAGCGCCATGTGGGAATTGTTTCTCCGAACTCAAGTGATGAGTCACCAGCAAGGACTACTTAGGAATAGCAGTCCCGCCGGAGCTCGGGGGCGTGAACTCATGACTGACTGGCCCCGTCGGTCAACTCTCAGAACAAAATTTCAAGAGCCGACTGGCAAGGAAAAATGGTTTCTTCCACAGTTCTTCCACTTCTTGGCAGCTTGTTTGTCGCCGGAGCCGCCGCAGCCGAGACGGTCCATGGCGTCGTCGTTTTCACCCGCCATGGCGACCGAACAACTAAGCACTATGGCGCCCAAGAGTTGACCAGGCTCGGGGCATCACAGTGCTTCCAAGTCGGCAGCGACTACAGATCGAGGTATATTGCAAGTGGTTCGACGCATCGCATCGCCGGCATTTCCGAGTTCGACTATGTCTCGTCGCAGGTTTATGCCAGCGCGCCCAGCGCGCCCATCCTAATGAATACGGCCACGGCATTCTTGCAAGGTCTATATCCGCCGCTGGTCGGCCTAGATGCCGAGGTCGCCAGCCAGACTCTCAACAACGGTTCCAAGGT
>Ga0247758_1001889_pt1 | contig 13362 bp, 15 predicted proteins | sample UWRJL156409C4_FD_180950 | JGI IMG/M metagenome (GOLD analysis project Ga0247758, IMG submission 180950) | Plant litter microbial communities from Arlington Agricultural Research Station in Wisconsin, United States - UWRJ-L156-409C-4 | ecosystem: Environmental > Terrestrial > Plant litter >...
CGCCACGGAACCGCAGCGCGGCCGAGCACCAGAGCTTCGCTTGGCTGAGAGGACGGCTCCCGGAATACAACAAGACTTGATGGCGGTAATTACTGTGTTCTTGGTTGACTGCGTTGAATTCAACACCAAGCCTTCTGCTGCAGGCTGACAGCGTTGGCCGTCGCCCACCGGGCACCTGCAGTCATCGGTCGGTTTTGGGCCGGGGATCAAGTCGACGCAGGTGCGGACATGGTCACGGATTCGTAGCAGCGACAGCAATCCATTGGATGTGAACGGCTAGCTAATTCTTTGGTTGGCTTCATCCGCGTGGCTGCCTGAGATTACTTTTTAGGCCCCCATGGCTGTGACCAAGTGCTGAAGGTGCCAATCGCGGAGGCGCGAAACCTCTTCAACACGGGCAATCGGTTGCAACCCGCTCGTTTCTGCAGGCTGCACGGGGCCTACGGGTCCACAGGTCATCCATGGGTCGTCCTCAGAAAGTCTGGCAACACATGGAAACAGGGATCCCGTCACGTCGGACATACAATACGCAGGGGTAGATTTTGTTAGCTTGGTACGTGCCAAGAAGGTGGCTGACCACATAAAGAACAGGGTTGGACACAGGCCCCCGAAGTCAATCGAACTAACAATATCTACCCCTGCGTATTGTAGCAAAACGCCCCCCTACTGCAGTGCACACCGAACAACTGACGGGTGCATTGGCATACAATTTTGCAGGGCTTTCAGCCAATGGTTGTTGGCGGGTGGCTCCGTCGCTCCACCCAGGTGCAGTCTCCTGGATTAATGACGCCCAATAGGCGGTGGCTGAGTTTGGAAAAGTGAGCGACACAGCGGATGCCACGCTGGTGGTGGGTTGGGTTGTCTTGGCACCATCAGTAGTATATGTGAGATGTAGCGTGTTTTTTTTTCCCGCATTACAGTCAACCCTCTCCATAAGAATCAGCCTCGTCGCAGGAATAATATTCTTACAGGGAGGTTATTCCAACTACCAAGAAGGGTGCACGGACCTATACCACCCCTGGACCCATACATAACCCTCACACCTAGCCATTACCCCTCCGGTAACCCTGAGAACACAGGGCTCCCCACCAAAATCAGTGGAGCCCAGCTACCTGGCCACAAGAATCTAGTGGATGACTAAGCCAAATCCATAAGAATAATTCCAATAAACAGGTTATTCTTATATTTGCCATACAAATTCTTACGGGGGCCGAGATTTTATTCTTACAAAGCGATTATTCTAATGGAACCGTATTCTTATGGAGAGGGTTGACTGTACTGGATTGGGGCTGTTGCCTTCATGCAGCTGTATAAGGCAGTCTGCTGGGCGCCCCCGTGGTCCGCGACCCAACATGTTCTGCTCAATTTCCACACTCCTACAGCAGTGAGTTCCAGGGCGATGATATAACCACCAACCACCCTACATATTCGCTTGGATTTGACCAAGGGCATCGCCGCCTTCCGATCTTTCCTGTACCTGACATCAATCCCATCGTCGCTTCCACCCTTCAGTCAAGAGTCAATGAGGTAAGTGCCATTGATGGATATATTTCTTTTTCCAGTTCAGAATACAAAGTCACAACCAATTCTCAGTTCTGAACTCGTTTATACAGGAGCGCAAATTTGAAGGAGCGACAAGGGTTTATTTCAACGAGTGTTATTCTATTTCGACATACGCCTAGAGGCTCTGTGTTCTCCCACACGACCATCCGTCACTTCCAAGCTACTCGATCGAAGGTTTGGTGTAGTTGTGAGCGTAAGGGAGGTTTGAAGCGCCAGCCGTCTCAGGTTCGTTCTGTTCGGTTTGCTCGGGCCACAACAACTCATTCGCATGGCTGGGGGTGGGGAAAGAAGAATTTTCGGCAAGAAGCCCCTGGCCATGAGCAGACTGATACCAGAAACCCACAGACTGAGTCGTCTGAGCTTGGGTGAAGTCGAGCCGGACTTCGTCTAGCACCCCCGGGAACAGTTCATCAGGCGTCTGAGCCGCGTTGGAATAACCAGACACTCCTTCGAAATCGTCGCGAAGCTGCGATGATGTAAGTCCCATTGATCCATCAGGGCCCGGGGGAAAGAAGTCTGCTTTAGAAGATTAACATCAATGGCCTACAGAGTCCGTCGATGGTCCCTTACTGTTGCCGCCAACATCGAGGCCAGAGAAGGGACTGTTGTGTTTCATCTCTTCCGGGTCGGGGATCTCATATGCCGGGCCGGAGGCTGCATACGCGGCGTAATCATGGAGCAACCAAGCGCATTGCTCCGGTAAGGGTCCGCGGTGGTTGATGTAGTCACGAACAGAAAGCGCCGACAGCTCTGCGAATGCGGTTCCCGCATACCTATAGAGCGACGGATTCGGCACCGCAAGTCCGACTTCCGGGAACAGTATCTCCCAGATGGAGAACCAGCGATCTTCACTTGTCGGACCCCTTTTGTTCTTGCTGTTCTTCAGCTTGTCGGCTGTCCCCTCGGACAGGCTATGGCTTCGGTTGAGGTGTTGTCTGACGTCCGAGATTCGTTTCATCTGAACATGTCGGCATTCTTGGTGCCCCTTCCAGTCGTACCTGAAGAAGGGACACGCCCACCCTGGATCAAGGTCAAGATCGCCCCTTCTTTTCCGCAACTTCTTGGCAACACCTTTGCTCCCCGGGAGATGTGATCCCCACTGATGATCCATCATCACACAATACAAGACGTTGAAGTTGTGGACATAAGGTAAGCAACAGCTGGTATGTCAAGTTGGACTCACGAGTTACTTCTGTTTCGAGTACGACCACACTCCGAGCTCCCGTCTGCTACACTACTGCCCACGGTGGTGACACTGGATACTTCCTCGACTCTCCGAATATCCCTTCGAAGTCAGAGGCTGCGCCGGGAAACGGCGGTCAGGGATCACAACAGAGACTCCTCAATGCACCCCCACAGTCCATTCCACTTAGATTTGCTTGAAGCATGCGATGTGTTGTTCGGACACGGCCTCGCCCAACTGCTGTGTACGCCTCAGTGTGCAGGACAACTCGTCAATTCATTACTTAATTGGTCAACTTTTGCACCCATCTGCAGGTATACCTTGACATCCAAGATCCTTTTTTTTCATTATTGGGTCGGGCCTCGGGGACTTGGGGCTTACTAGCTCCTTGTGGAAACTAATCATTTAGACTCTTGCATCGTCCATTTCATGTGTGGCAGTTTGCAATTCACCTGAGGTGCCACGTGTTAGCGCCACATCAATGCGCGACAGCCCTGATGTGAATGATGGGTGTGAAGGCTGGCGAGTTTTCAGGGCGGAAAACCCGCATTCTGCAAAGTCAGCCCTAACCACATTTGCGCACACATTTGCGCACACAGCTACGTACACAGCTGCGTAAGATACCTACGCATCTGCGGACACAATTGCGGACACAAATGCGCTCACCGCCAATCTGCATACCTAATTGCCGGTGGCCGTATGTCCTAACATGCAGGCTAAGGTGGCCTCCCATCCGACAACTAAAGGAACAAATCGAAGGATTTCGTTCAGAAAAGACGACCAGCAGACAAATCTAACGGAGCAGGCAAGAGGATTGGCGGTAGACTGTTGGGTGTTATGGCAGAGAATTCCGGAGTCTTGTCCGGTGTGTGAATGGCATTAATCGGCTGGTTTGTTTTGCCCTGAATGATGGGGCGTGCAGGCAATAACCCTAGCCCTCTTTTCTGTCAACACACTGTGAACTCCTTGATGGCCCAACGATGTAGATAGCTGAATAGGTACCTAGTCAATTGATGTTTAATTCATGAGGAAGTGGCTATCACCGAAACGAAATAAACGAGATGCTGTCAAAGGCGTGCCCCAAGACCGCGAAGCCTCGGTAGGTGACCACGTCACACTCTGTTATACTCTAGAGCAACAGCCAGTACCTGTGAAAGATAGTTGTAAGGATGCTTAATATCTCTAAAAGCTGCAGTCTCCTTGCCCTGCCTGAAATACTGGTGGTGGATAGTGGGGCCAAATGGTTATTCTTTCCTAACGTGCGAATCCGGCTCAACACCTGCCAGCCTTCCCTTTAAGCTTTCTTCCAAGTTCTTGCACCAACTTCATCTTCACCTCATCGCCTATCTCTGCTGAGTATTCGTATTTAACATCTGTCAAGTTGGGTACAGATGCACTGCGCTAACAGCAATAGCGATGCCTGATCTGGAAGAGAAAATTGCCAGTGCTGCCGGCGGCACAAATAGCCCCCAATGCCAACTTGAAGCTGTGATCGTCCGCGACAAACAGCGGTATTAGCTTATCGCCATCCATAACAACGAGCGTTTTTGAGGGTTACATGCGAAACAAGGTCACGGCTTGTGCAAGGGCTATAAACGCCACAACACTAAGCTGGACGCTCTGGATAAGGTAAGTTTCATCATGGATGTCACCGTTGCAGATGTCCAAACTATACATAAGGTAGTACACTAGTATTGAGAAAAATCCATCCCGCACTCTAAGCTGTCCCAAAGACCGGGAGTCACACTTTCATTTCCTTATGCCTAAGTAAAAAATGGGTAGCCCGCTTATGGGCGGGCTTTTAGTCGCGGGCTGGTCCCTAGGGACGTCTGGGTGAAGGCATTCCGTGCTATATTTCACTCCTTGGCAATAAAATGCAGATTTTCAGAAGCAACTGCCTAACTAGGGGTATAAGATTGCCCAGATGGACTTGGTGTTGAATTTGAGGTCTCCTGTTAATATGTGGGTGACGCCTACTCCATCTTTTGCGCAAATGATAGCAGCTGTGACTGTTGCTTTTGGTACTTCAACTTGGGGATTGGCGACGATGAGGTGAGAGTTGAAAGCTCTGAAATCACGGTGTTGGAGAAGAATTATCAGATAGCTCTGATGTCAACGTGGTGTGCCTGGTGCTTGGTGTTGCGGAGTACTAGCGCCCTTTCCGCCGCACCTCGCAATGGAATGCATATTCTTCCCGCACTTTACCGCTGACAAGGAGTAGCTACCACCACGGACTTTTATGACGCTCTGAGCAACTGGAAAGAACAATTTTAATGTAGTGGAAAAGCTATATAAAAAAAGGATATCCAGCCCGATGTTTAGATTGAATGAATGATGCCCCCGCGGCTGTAATAAGTCCCTCTTCCAGTTATCAGCCGTGGCATAATGACCGCCGTAGCTCCGTAGAGCAATTTGATTACCCCCCCCCCGCTGTTTGAGAATCTTCTCAAGCTCTTGTACAAATATATCCCTCCGAGCCGACGTTTCAAACGTAAGCTCTACGACTTCCTGATCTCCCATATAAAATACTTGACAGGAAGTAACCTCTGTAGGTACAATACTGTTAGGCTTTCGCTATCCTGTGCAGTAGAAAACTACTGGAAAGTCAGAAGAGCTAGGCTTACTGGGAATAGGTGGTGATATAACAGCATGTACGTTTCTGAGATATATCCTTCCCTTGAGGTCTAGTTTGAAGCTCCTATCAGGTAGCTCGGGTTTGATAGCCGTATTAGGAGTATTGAGTGTCCTGAACTGTTGGAATCGAAGCTTTGGCTTGGTTTTAGACTTTATCATAGGGTGGACCCTCTTTGTTAATAAGAGCATTTTCTCAAAGAGGTACATCTGGTATGACCTCGCCACTGAGAGTGCTTAGCTTATGGGCGACTTAGTGGTCCTTCCACCTGCCCTGACTAATGGCTCGTATTGCAAGAGGCGGCCAAATTCCTCAACCTTGTGATTCTTCCAATCAATCACGCGGCTCTGGAGATCTACCAGGATATCAGCAAGCTCCTCGACAGCAACAACGCGGTATATTTCATCATGCATGCGTTGGGAAATCTCGCTGCACTCGTCGATGTCTTGAAGGCACTGAAGGTCAGAGACACCTTGCCGCATATCCTAAGAATACGTGCGGAAGGGTCAGCAACGTGTGCGTAGTGGTATAAGGCGGGAGGACCGTATGACGAGGGTTGGTACCGTGATGAATCTCTCGTAAGCGGCGAGCCTACCCAGAGGGAGCGACTGAAGTCTCAGGCAGGCGATGATTATATCCGTCTGGGGAGCCTTAGGGCCGCTCGCCGTGGGCTCTCCGGTTCCGAATTGGGCTCGGAGGAGCGCCTTGTTTCTGTTCTCGCTCCCGATAAGCCTTCCGTACAGCTCAGCCTTCTCGGAGCACTCTCGGAACACCCCGTTCCAACATTACGCTTCGAATGGCATGAGAATGTTGCGCTCCACTGAAAAGAAAGTTCAGTTCCGCTCCCATCATATCGGACAGTGGACGGAAGATGGAATCAATCTGCTGGTCGGTGAAGATTCCCAAAGCCCGTGTCTGCCTTTCTAGAGCGGGGAGCTGTTCTAGCTGATTGACGCATAGTCTCTGCCCTGCGAAAAAATCTTCCACGATCAGATGGAGCTGTGGCAGTCCAATGTAGGGTAGTCCCGTCATCTCGCTGATGGCATCATCGATGCCCACAGGTCGGATGGAGTCGACCGAGTTGGTTTCCTCCAGAACCCGTTCGATCACGGTAATAACCTGTTCCATCAACTCATGTTAACATCGACAAGTCCTATATTTGCAACTAGAATCTTTACTCAGGGGATACTGGGTACTAACCTTAAGGAACGGCGCGGACCGACTCCCCAACGCGTCGTCGACGGTAAAGATTTCGTCGGGTTTCAGCCGCCAGGCCATGGCGAACGCTTCAATCACTTGGGGCATGACGGTCTCGTCCTGAAAATGCTGCGTAGAGCAGAAAACGGATGCATAGCTTTCCACATATCCTCCTCCCGCGAAAAGAGGTCTTTGAAGTCACCGGACTATAACAGCCGCAGCTTGATCTCAACGCAATCTCCCAAGAACGAACTGCACAGATGCACTGGCTCAAAGATGACCGTCATTGCCGGTAGCGGCACCGGCTGCTGGCTGTGGAATTCATAGTGGTGGGAGTTAGCAATCTCGTCGGCGTATATAGGCAGCGCAATAACTGCTATGGTAGATACGTGGCCTATGCTGAGTTCAGAGAACAACGACCAGGCATTCGACTGGGCGATGGAGCTGCGGAAGGAGAAGTCCATGCTATGACGTCGAGCGCGGCGATAGGGGAATGAAGCGTCGAGATCGCTCTCAAAGCTAACGCTAGATATGAGCTCGGTGTGATTGGTACTGGTGAGCCCCTGGTCGTTCTCCCCAGAACGCTCAACATGCGACTTGGCCTCATCGCCGTTCCAGTAGTGTCGGAGGGTCGGGGTGATACTGAGGCCCGGGCTCTTCGACACAACACTTTGGGCGTCGTGGGCGTCTTCTAGGTTCAACAACCGACGGTGAATTTATCTGCTGCTCTCCAATAGTTGGTTGATGTTGTTGATGAGCTCCCCTTGTCCCTGCTTAGCTTGCACGTAGGAGTCGCTACGAAATGCCGGTGAGTGAGATTGACGGAAACAGGCAGCAAGATGCAATGGACAGGGTAGCTGAACGTGGGTATCCTACCTTTGGAGAATGGTCAGAATCAACGAAATCGAGAGCTTGAAGCCATTTAAGCGAGAGACCAGGCCGGCGAGCTCGGTCTCTTTCCTGGCCCATTGGAGACGTGGCCTTAGGGCCAGGGGCGTGATGGAAGGTTCAGCGGAGGGCAGCGAGTTAACGGAGGCCTCGAGTTCAGAAAAGACCAGGACCCCATTTGTCAGGACGGCAACGAGCCGGTCAACCCGAATAAGAATTGCGTGCCGGACCGGGACGGATGCCAAGTTGCCAGCAAGGGCTTGCAGCGCCGACAGAATAACCGTGGTTGCCTGGACCTCGGCGCTTACTTCGGCTGCGATCTTGGGAGTGTCGCGCGCTGCTGCGATGTACGGGCCGAGCACTTTGGCAACGGCCCCGGCGGCCGACAGCAAGCCGGCAATTGAGGCCGCAACGCTCAGAGGATCGGCCATTGTAGACCCCGTTATCGGTAGTTGGGAGGATCATGGAGGAGGCGGGGATCTTGGCTGCCTTCGTTAGTTTCAGGTGTGGCTGATGTTCAGGTGCGTCCGCAGTCACACAGCATGCGCGCGTTTCGCGGTTGGTTGGTCAAAAGTTTGACGCCAACTCTCCCGCTTTTCGCCCGGTGGCACGTGACGCGACTGAGGTTAGACCTACCTATTTGAGGGAAATTGCATCTCATGCTGCTTCCCTCGGCGTGGCTGCTGAATTAATTCGTAAATAGAAAAATTCCGTACATAGACTTGTCTACTGAAGTGGGAATGGCATCAGCTGGATGCATGCGGCCTCTTTTCCCCAATCTCTCGAGGGCTTGGAGATACCCCCTTTTCTTTTTATCAACATGTTGCAAACTCATAGCCCCAAAATGCAGCTACCGGGTTAGTTAATGCCCAACTCACGCTATTCCAGGGCTTCTCCACTCTTGTTATGTACCGGAACAGGTGGACTTAAAGAGGCGTGAAGGTAGATTCACATATGCGAAAGGAACCATCACTTTGGTCCCACTTCACAGACAAGTATTTCAGACAGCCAGTGGCGCAGCCATTTCTGCATCGATCAGGCATCTTTGCCACTGCTCCACAGTTTCCAGTTGAGATCACCATGCCCTCAGCAGTGATGCTCGAGCCGGCAAAGCTATGGTCGCTGACGGCCACCGAGGTTCTGAGCTTGATTGATATCGGAGGGGATATCGGGGATGCTGTGGTGGGTGTGAAGCGGGATGTTGAGGCGGATGGTGTGTTGAGGGAGCTGATTGGGTAGATTTGGACTGATTCACAGCGTTGTTGTTTTCCAGTGTTAGCGTAATTGTGTACTCGTGGGTACCTAGGTAGCTACTTGAAATTCTAGTCGGGAATATCCCTCCACTGTACAGCTCCCGCCCGACCAACTCTCGCCCGGCTCGACTGCTGCATCATACGTCCGGTGTCCTACTCATCTAAGATTTCGGCGGCGAACTGGGCCGGGCTGATCCGAGACGAACTTAAGGAGACAGGATCTGAGGACATCAATCCGTGCTATGGCCCCGAACCCGTTTTTTGCATAAGCTAGAATTAAAGAAAGCACTTATCATCTTGATGCCAGGCTTTTTGCCTGCAGCCAAGGCGCCATCAATTCGAATCTCATGAGCCTTGATTGGTTCCTTCTCATGCCCTTACCTGCAGTTACCGTACGATGCTACCTGCATATGCATTCAATGAAGCTTGGCTTTCTATTAGCGCCCTCTCCGTTTTCGGTTTTTCGGTGCTCGGGAAGGTTTGCCTTCGGGGACTGTCTCATCGTCCCTTCTTCGCTTCTTCGTCTTGTCACTGGTTCAAACGTCCTTGGTACAAAGTCTAACGTTTGTCCTATCGCCTCGATTTATTTCTACCATACATTCTCAACCTACTCCATGCTCAACACCTTGACCATTTGGACAGTCCGACTGTAAGGCAAGAAGTTGGCACTTGACCTTACGAAGATCCATTTCCTCTCCTCACAATATTCGACTAATATGGATCTGCCGCACATTTTGGACCAAGGGAGATGGGAAGTCTGGGAAAAGTTCCACGTTACTTTCATGACCCCTAGTCACCGACACTCGTTTGCGCTTCTGGAGTTTCTCGGACACGCCCAGGAGTGGGCCAAATGGGAGGAAATTAAAGCCGGACCCCCTCGATGGTTATGGTTCCATCTTCCTGCAGTCTATGTACGCTGAAAACCTACACCCGTCAACGTAACACAATTTCTGACAACTTGTCTCGGATACCTCGAGTGGGTTGAGGCAAGTAAAAATACTGTGACAGTTCTCGACCGAAAGACCACACTGACCATCTCTCCTCGAGATACAGCATCTTGCGATGGACTTAGCTCGTCAGGGAATCATCAAAGACAGCAAAGATATCAGAGATACCATCAAGGATACGTTTGGAAAAAGCCATCACGTTGGGACGATGGTTGAAAGAAATACCACCAACACAGACGACGCATTCTCTTTGGCTGTAAGAGTTACCCGTCGCAGGAAAGTATATCTAATCAAGCTATGCAGCGCTAATATCCTCTGAGCATGGCACAGAGACGCGTTTCCTGACCTCAGATAGGTTCGACGATTACCTGAGACAAGGCAGACTCCAGGGTCTTGACAAATTGTATGATGTAGAAACGGCTGACCTAGTCACCGGAAAACTCCTGATATCCCGCCCTTTGGACCAGGGTAGCAGTGTACTTAACCACATCATCCCCAGCCTGGTTTCCGGTGGATAGTCTGCTCAAGTTTGATTGAATGGAAGCGGTTAGTGCAAGAAAGCTTAATCGGAAAGTGCTAGTCACCGTTCATTCCTGTGGAGAACAACAGTGTGACTGTCTGCTGCAGCAGACTTGGAAGTTGAGAAGCCCTGGCACCCTCTTGAACATGGAGCAGCGCAAGTACAGTTCATTGGTTCCTGATACCACGCACAAAGATTTTCGCCCCAAATGCCAAAAAGACGAGCTACACACAAGCGCCACGCTCTTCATTAGGTTGTCCGAGGGCATTGGTTATCACATCCCCTTAGTGACAAAACTCAATGCATTCATTGGTCGTGAAAAGTTCTCGATCTTGTCTATAACAAATTATCCCAGAATAGCCCCGCCCGGTTCGCGGCCACAATTTTGGAAGAAAGGTAGGTACCCAGACGGGACGCGTGGGCGATGCAGTGGTTGGGTAAGAGTTATCCAGCGAAGCAATAGTCTTACTCATAATGGCTTGAGAGAACCGGAGCCTCTGTATTTGCGCTTCAGATAAATTCAATGATAACACTGTTCCAGTTCTAGTTTCTCAAACCCCACCACCTTTTCGATCATGTCGGTCTAGAAATCCTGGTAGTAGGGGTAAAAGTCACTCTGGCACTACTACCAAAGGGTTCCAAGGAAGCCCCAGTGGTGGTTGATGTTGTGGCAGCAAGGGGTTTAGCAGGGAAGATCCCACGCTCCATTTTCGATACCGCGTCTGCCTCCTTTTTGGCTTTCTCCTCCTTATTATTCTCATCTTCCTCCTCCTTCTCAGCCGCCTCCTTCACCTCTGTGATTTTTCCACACTTGGTAAACAACGAGAAAAGCCACCGCTGTCAACAAGATTGAGACAACTAAATGAAGTTGCAGAGAGGTCAGTGAGTGGGAGACTGAGAGAGCGAGCCAATGCAGCTGCTGAAAGAGATGCCGTCATATACGCGAGAAAAGCTCACCTAGACCAACACTTATCTGAGCTCGACTCCAGCTGATAGCTCCCTCTTCTCCTGTGGTGCTACTAGCAGTAGGGAAGTCCCGGCTAGGGACAGCAAAAAAAGAGGATACAAATGAGAGCGGTGTCTATTCTCAGTGCAGTTAGCAGCCAAGCAATTAGAAGAGGAAAACTATCGAACACGTACAAAGAACACAGTGACGGCAGTGAATACAAAGAGCAAATTCGACTGTGACTCTGCTTCTCGGGCACGCTTGTCGGCTTGTGCGAGAATTATCTTCATATCTTCTTGGGTTTGTTTGCTCTGCTTCAAAGTCCTGGCCATTATCGCCGAAAATTTTGCACTGCTGTCAAGAAGCATGTTGGTCGCCAAGGAGAGAGTGACCAGGCTGCCGGTGAAGCCACTGATGGCGGCTGCTATCTTTCGAATCTCTTCGGCCGCGGGGAGGCCCGAGATAGAGAGCTGGATGTCAAGGACTTTCCGAAGCTGAAGTTTGAGGTTAGTCGGGTAAGTAAGGTACAGCAGGTAGACAGGCCAGCTCCTATGGTATCCGGGCAGCGATGATGTGAAACCTACCGATCTTTCTACCGATGCTGCACGTTCTTTCAAGTTCTCTATACGTTGCGTCAATGATTCGAGTCTACCGGCAATGTTGGTGATGGCGGTGGTGGTGGTAGTGGTGTCCCCAAGTAACTGATCCAAGCTCTGGAGCACCTTTAACGGCTGATGCAGCACCCAGGAGATCTTGGAAAGCTTATCTTGGATGTCCATGATTTCCCGAACACAATCTGTCTCGGTTGTTATGATGTTCATACAATCATTCTCGGCGACATTCTCGACCCGATCGACAACTACGCCACCTGGAGCCGCCTCTGGGGTGCTGCTTCCGGATTGTCTGTGTGTCTCACGGTCTCCCTGTGGGGAGGAGCGAGTAGAGCCCCTGTGGCAGTCTCAGTACCTGTCTGTTGGGGGGATCTCCGTGCTGTAAAGGCTTTGAAGAACCCCTCATGGCTTTCCACGTGTTTTTGTGCCTACAATATATCCACATTCCGTTAGCACTGTACTGAGAATCGCTCGTTCAAAGGGTAGGTGGTTTGTGTCCCAGGGATGGCCGGGCTGAGTATCGACTTACGATTGTGCTAGTCTCATGCTCGAAAATAGTCAAGAAGTGGTCGTTAAGCCGGCAGTAAAGCGAGTCTTCGGTCATTTTCGATAGAGCATCAATGATAACTGGTGGTAGCTCTCTTGCTGAACTGGCGCTCGAGTCTGCCTGGGTTGGGAAAAGTATGTTGTTGTGAAGCCAGTCCGTCCCGAGTGGCTTCATCACCAGCTTCCCAGAGCATTGGTAGGGCCGTGATCACAGCATCTGTGTTAATCTATGAGCTGGTGCCTTCATCGTAGCCAGATATCACGGCGGTAGAAAGCAATAAATATCAGAATCACATGCTTTGAATCTTCCACAGTCTGAATGGACTGACCATCAGTATCCTTGGAATCCGTTCACCATCCTTTTGGGGGGGGATCTTGGCATCCGCTGGCGAGTTGAGCTACTTATAATATCGGTACACAACTTGATCACGATCCATTCACGCTTTCAGCAATGACGCTCGCGCTGGCAAGGTTATGATCGCTGACGGCTACCGAGGTTCCGGGCTTGATCGAGAAGGACCAGCTCACTGTCGAGGACTATGCCAAAGCGCTCCTGAGTCGTATCGAGTCGAGAAACGGCGTGGTAAAATCATGGCAAGTCAACGAACCCTTCCTTCCCCTACTTCTTTCCGCAACTGATTTTCGATAACGATTTCAATCTCAAACTCCGATTAATCTAAATTTGCCAAGATCGGCCTCAGCACTTCGTCAACGACAGCAGGCAGTACTGCATCCACAAGTCTCCCTTCTTTCGACGGCAAACACTGCACCGATGATCCACAGCATTCTTTCTGCCGCCCGCGCTCTCGCCGCATTGGCCATTCTTCCCGGCGTCTCGGCTGCCTCTTCCAGCGCGCTTACCTCAACCAATACGGAGGTGTGGTGTTGCATGCCAAACTACCGTCAGTGTCTCAAGGTAAACTGCAGCAACGATGATACGGGCTGCTTCCACATTCTGCCGGTACGCCTTATGCCCATGGCGAGTTCGACACTCAGCTCGGGAATGTTTTGCTAATGGTTTGTTGCATAGTGGACTACATGCTGGGTGGTGGAGCTTGATAGTGGCACGGGCGTGT
>Ga0247758_1001890_pt1 | contig 13361 bp, 13 predicted proteins | sample UWRJL156409C4_FD_180950 | JGI IMG/M metagenome (GOLD analysis project Ga0247758, IMG submission 180950) | Plant litter microbial communities from Arlington Agricultural Research Station in Wisconsin, United States - UWRJ-L156-409C-4 | ecosystem: Environmental > Terrestrial > Plant litter >...
ATTAGTATGTAAATCCTACTTTTCTTATTTTAAGCACTGTTAAAAATCTTAAAAATCTAAAGGTAGTAAATTCCTTCCATTTATCCAGTTAATAAACTCTGGGTAAGTTTGCATTAGTTTTGGCTTAATAGTGGTGGAGTTATAAGGTGTTGAAAGGTGTTGAAAACCAGGGTTATATATGGGAGCCAGGGGTCGCAAACTAGGGGGGGCCGGAAACCCCTCCCGCGACTTATGTATTAAAAGTAGTTAAATATATATTATTTAAAATAGAATTTTTAATCTTTAAAACTAAGTTTAATAGTATAATATTTTAATTAATAGGACACTGTTTTAAAGAGACTGTATTATTAGATGCAGTTATTAACGTTATTAAAATTGACTTTTCTTTAGGACCTTTTGGTTCCTCACGCTAGGAATACATTGTTCAATTGAGATCTATTGTTCGGAAGTTTTGGATCTACGATCCGCTTTGATAGTGTGTTCACCCCCCGAGAGTTATGTTAGCCCTCATTCAGCTATCTTGCTCCTACCGTCTTTGGGGATCCTTCGCTATGTTCTGTCTTTACCTGAATCACCTCGGTGTACTAGGGCAGGTCGTAACACTAGTCGATACACTGTGGCAGATGTTCTCAATTGAGTTGGAACTGGTGAATTGGCTAGAACTGCCTCTGGTTCAAGGAAGGCATGGTCAACTGTCACAGAATCTAGACTTCGCGATGGCCTCAAATTGTGCTGATATCACTATATCAGCCAGCCATTTAAAAGGCCACTGCAATGAATTATATAGAGGCCTCCCAAGGCTCAAACTGAGGAAGGCCAAGCAAGCAGCAATAGCACAGACTCTAATTCAGTTGGTAATGGCCCTGGCCCCCAACGTTTCAGCTCCCCACACGTCGCAATTTGGGGCCGCTTGATTGGCTGTTGCCCTCATAAACCATCACGTGGAGCGGGGAGGGCACCCCTAGACATGGTTCCGCGTAGTGTGCTTAAAAGAAGCTGGCTTTCGGAGGTCGGATCTGAGCGATCCGAAAGAGGGGTATTCAAGTGCAGTGGGCTGGAACCACTGCAACGAGAGCCACAATTCAATCAATTGAAGCCTGGATTCTGATTCTGAACGTTCTTGATCAATTGCACCCTCGAAGCGATTTAGCTGGATACGAGCGCCAGTCGACAGCTGCATCGCGACGCTGCCTCCTCCAGGCCAAGTTTCAACTCTGGGCTCTCCATACGGTCCCAGCCAAGGCGGGCGGGCTTGGACCCAAGAATTGCCGTGGCTATGGATCCCCTGAGCATCATTTTGCTGACAGCGGCAGCCGTGCAGTTCGTGGACTTCGGCACCCGACTCATTACCAAAACAGCCGATGTTTACCATGATGCTGCCCAAGCGGGGTCGAAAGTCGCCTCTTTGGAGGCCATCTCTCACGACGTTGCCGCGCTGGCGGGCCAAATCAAGGAGAAGTTGGCTCCATTAGAGGCCTGCAACCGTCCATTGTCGCTTTCCGAGACAAAGCTTTTAAAATTGTGCCACCGTTGCGAAGGCATCAGCAAGGAGGTTCAGCTCTCCATCTCAGACATTAATGGCATGGACTCGATGAAACCATCGCGCTGGAGGAAAGATAACACTACCGACCCGAATGCTTTCCAAAGTTTTAAGCAGGCGCTCAACTTGGTGTGGAATGAGAGCAGAATCAACGACATGACGGCAGATCTCGCGCAGCTCAGAGCTGGCCTGATGAGTGCGCTGATTGTTGATCTATGGTATGCCCTTGCCTCTTGGATGAGAGACCCGCTGTGAAGCATAGGGTCTCTGTTATGTAGACAGAACATGGTATTGATCGTAGCAGGGCACAAGGCAGTGTTCAACGCGACCAACCAACACGAGCTAAGATTCTCATCGAGCAGCTCAGGCAAGAGGGAAACACCAACACAACCGCACCCTCTATCTTCCACAATGACCTGAACCCTGATCGCCTTCCTCTTCTTGTTCCCGCCGCCGATAATGCAAGCCTTGGGGATGATGCATGCACCAGAGCCATCCTCGAAAGTCTGAAGTTCGTGTCGTACAGGGCTCGCGAAGAGGCCATACCGGATGCCTACCAGCACACATTCGATTGGGTCTTCCGGGAGCAGCCGGCAGAAGGCTCCGGCAAGGAACAGATGCCGTGGTCTTCTTTTCCTGCATGGCTCGAAAACGATTCGGAAAATGTGTATTGGATCACTGGCAAGCCTGGCTCTGGCAAGTCCACCTTGATGAAATACATCGGCTCCGACCCTCGAACTGCCTCACATCTCGCCAAATGGTCCTCCAATCGGCCAAACCTGATTGCCGCTTTCTACTCCTGGAACCCAGGCGTCGACTTGCAACGGTCCCAGGAAGGCCTTTTGCGCAGCCTTTTGCATCAAATCTTGCAGCAGGCACCACATATCGCACCCCGCCTATTCCCCTCGAGGTGGGCGATGATGAAGCTGTTTGGCCAATACTCCAATCCCCTCATCAGTGTCCCCGATTGGACATTGCGAGAGCTATTCGAGAGTATAACGTCAATAGACTCTTTCACCAACGCTACTTTCAACCTGGCTCTCTTCATTGACGGGCTGGACGAGTTTTCTGGTGATTTCGCTGGATTGATCCAACTTATCAGACGGTTCCACAACTTCTCAGGCGTGAAGGTCTGCGTCAGCAGCCGTCCATGGAACGACTTCTCTGAAACTTTTGCGGACTGCCCACAGCTTCGCATGGAATTGCTTACCAGGGGCGACATGGTGCGCTTCACGCGCGGGAATTTCCAGTCTAACCGAGCATTTATGGAGCTGCGAGGAACCCTTCGGGCGGAAGCGGACGAGCTAATATCTGGGATCGTCGACAAAGCCTTGGGCGTGTTTCTGTGGGTCTCAGTCGTCACGAGGATGATTCTTGGTGGGCTCACGGACGGGGATAGTTTACCGGACCTGCGAGTCATACTTGACGAACTCCCTGAAGATCTCGAGGCACTGTACAGTAGCTTATGGGGCAGAATCGCGCCGAGATACCGACCGGACGCTGCCCGGACGCTTACCATCTTCCGAACTTATACTCTATCGCCGCAACCAGAACTAGCCGAATCACTGCCGGACCCGTTCCGGGCCAGCGGTATTCCTTGCCACGTTTTCTGGGTTGCGGACGGCGGCGCACCGGCAGATAAGACCTACATAACCCATACGCTGAAGCGGAGACTAGCCAGCCGTACGCGAGGCCTCCTTGAGCTGACTTCGTCGGGTCAGATCGATTCTCTTCACCGTACGGTGCACGACTGGCTTGACACGGTTTGGCCGAGACTTGAAGGAGTGGTGCCGCAAGAGTTTGATCCCAACCTTGGCATCATCAATGGCATCCGGAGCGTCAACATGGAGCCCGCGTCCGCTTGGTGTGCCGCGTTCTCGTTCAACGAGGCCCTGGCCATCCTGTGCTTTTATTTTGCTTCCCGCGCAAGGCCCAACAATTGGCAAGCTCGTAGCGTGCTGGTCCAGGCGCTCGACCAGGTATTTTCCTGGCTGACGGGCGCCTTGAAAGGTCCCAGAGCAGCCACAGCAACAGCTTGGCAGGGTACCAGTGGGCACGACGACAATGATCAGACTACCGCCAATCCCCTTGAAAGCTACCTGGCCCTGGCGGCCCAGCTCGGCATCACGTCATACTTGGAGACCAAGGTCGACTTCCAATTGATGCCAGGGGATTTTCTCAACCTCTCTGTTTTCTTGCGACATCTCTTCACCAGCCTCGTCCTCGGCACGCGAAGCGGAACCCGGCGCATGTGGAATCCGCACCCGAACCTCGAGACTCTATTCTGCTTCAACGCCGCGGGGAGGTACCAGCTCGCCCACAGATTGATCGAAGTGGCAGAGGCGAAATGCCAGGACCGCAATGCGCTCGACAAGTTCCTCGGCGAGCTGCACAAGCGCGTAACCGAGGAATTCCAAAGCGAGGCACCTGTCAACCACTTTAGGACCGCAATCAACGTCAATGGGACGGATTCGGAGATCCCATATGGCATCGCGGTGCTTGAGACCCTGGAGAAGTATGGCGGCAAGTGGTCTCTCAGAGTCCAGCTGAGGAAGGCCAAAAGGAGAGCATGGTTCAAATGAGCGTCATGACTGGGCGCTTATACTGAAAGGGATGATGGATCACTCATCTTGCCACTCACAACGTCGGGCGCGGCGTTGAGGGCAATGGTTTTTATCCGACTATGAAGGTGTTGGAAAATTATATTTTCGAACACCATACCCAGCGATTCCATATTTTCTTACCAAATCAGATTTTTGTTCTAAATATCCAGCAGATCTTGGTTTTCACTTGTGCATGGAACCCCATGATGAGCCATAGAACGCGTACCACAGGCAGCCCCACCATCCCCTTCCCCTCCCTCTCCACCGACAGGAACTGAAGCTAGAGCCTTAGCTGGCTCGAAGACGGTCTACACACTGTCAAGCTTAGCTCATCATGGGATGGCGTCGAAAAATTTGTCTTCGTCCTGCTCGTAGTCTTCATCGTTGTATGGAGGTCGTTCTTCCTGATCTAACTCAGAGGGCTCAAACTCGTCAAGCCCCCCTAAATAGAAATGATGTGTCGTAGTCTGTAATATCGTCTTCGTCCTCTAACTTGTGCGGGTATATATCATAGCACCTTTCCGGGTCCCAGATGCTGTTTGGAAAATCTTCGTAGTCGGATCAGCGGCCATCGCCCGCCGAGCCATCTTCGAAGCTGATCGACTCGTCTCTCAGACACTAGGCGTTCTTTCGAGTCTATGAAGAGCCCTGCCTCCCAATTCCTTTGCCTGAGCTCATGTGCAAGCTCATAGAAGCAAAAGACATCAGCTTGCGTTGGTCGCGTTGATACAATAACCAGAGGGAGAATATCCTGAGTTCGAAGCTGCTCACCATCGGCCATCTCTCGGCCTCGCGATCAGGATCTACTCCACAAATGGTCATCTTTCGCAAAACCTCCATCTCCGAGAATCCATATAGATGGTCTACCTGGTCCAGTAGTGTATACCCAAATCCGTCGAATACATCGAGTCGCCCTTCGAGCGATTGAAGAACTTAAAGATGAGAATGTCTATTTGCACTATGACCCACCACGCCAACCCTAACCCCCACTCGCGCTCAAATGCCGAGTTGCATCCATAGTCGCATCCTGTTGGAAGCACTGCACTCTGGATTCGGTAGAATTGAAAGGGTTGCAACTGCGTGATTGTATTCCTGGTTCGGCTCTCTGGCTCAGCCAGAGAACCTTTCTTATAGCTGTGAATAGTGGCAACGGTTACAAATCTATTGTTCTGGTGGTTTCCAGACTCTTCTTTCTGGGCCAGAACCCCTTTCTTTCTGACAGCTGGTGATGGCTGCAAATTGTGGGGTTGGAATTTTGGAGGCGGGCGCGCAAGGTTGTGTGGGCTGACAGCTGTCACAGATGCGCGGCATTAGTGTGAGGAGCGTCCGGGGGTTAAGGTTATGTATGGGCATTTGGTGGGGTCATAGTACAAGTGAGACGTTGGCCATAGTAGTTCTACACCCTCCCCGTGCTTGTGACTGACCCCTCTACCAACGCCGCCATCGGTGACAGCTTTGACATCGCCACCTTTCTCCTAAAGAAATTTCCCGGCGCTGGCGCAGGGAATCTCTTCCCGGAGCAGAAGCTGGATTACGAGTTGCCGGGTGCGTTCTAGAGCCTAGTGCCATTGTCAGAGACGAATGATGCGAAGCATCCGGAATATGTCCGCTTCCAGGCAACTGTGGACATGGCGTTTACGGTGCACACGATGCTGACGGCGCATGGGATGAAATGGGATGAAGATGTGGCGGGCAAGGTGAAAGGGGAGTTTTTGAAACGGGTGGGGAAGAAGAGCTGGGATGAGATGGGTGTTTATGGCGAGGAGAGGGTGAAGTTGATGGAGAGCTTGAAGGGTACGATTAAGGGATTGGCGGACATGTTGGAGAGGAATGGGGAGGGATCGTTTTTGTTGGGCAAGCAACCGAGCTACGCGGATATTCTGATCAGGGCGTGGTTGAGGATATTTAGTAAGGCTTTGCCGGAGAGCGAGTGGAAGGAGTTGGAGGGGTGGTATGGTGGTGGAGAGGTTTGGGAGGGTGCAGTAGGGGGTGCGAATGCCTGGTGATGAGGACGGTGGAAGAAATAGGTTAGTGGGCATCTCCATGACTTGCTGAAGACAGCAGGAAAGATTGAATGGTTGAGTTGATTATCCTAGGAAAGGAAACACCAGGAGACAAATGCATTGCACCGAAAGCTTGAAAGGAGGAAATGGCACGGTAACGGCGAGATAAAAGCGTAAGCTAAAGCGCAAAAACTCAAGTAACAGGAGAAAGAACAATCCCACGCTCCCCGCCCACCTTCAGCCCGGCTAATATCCCCGATGACTTGACTTGAACCTCGTGGATCGCGGCAACGGCACCATCTTGACCGGCGGCGCCTTCACATCGGCATACCGAATCGTCGAAACCAGGTCTTGATTATTGGAAAAGCCCACATCCGAAAAGGTAAACGTCCTCCCCCCAGGAAACACAAAACTCTGGACCGTTTCAAGCGGAAGAGACGCGAGTTTGGTGCATTCGATCGTTGTCTGCCGCGTCAGCTTGTCGACGACGTCGCTGAAGTGTATGAAAGCGTCGGCAAGGGGCCCAGCATCAAGTGTATCCGGGTCGGAATGTGAATCCGGCTTGCCGGCCTTGAAGACGATTCCGCCCTGCTCGTCTATGCCGATGGAGTACGTGTCAACGATGGTGTTTTTGATGACGTCGGCGGAATCGTGGGTTGCGAGCTTTTGGAGGAATATGTGGAGGATTTGGGACTGGTTGATGATGACCTGGGTGCCGCGGAAGGTGACTTGTAAAGAGAAAGTATATGTTGCTTCGATTTGGCCCAGGGTGCCGTTGTTGCCTGCTTGGTCTTTGTCTGTGGCTCCGTAGAAGTAGCTGAGGACGAGCTCGCCCGAGGGAGGGCGGGTGGTTAGCGGGGATTGGTTGGGCGAGAAGTCAATGCCGAATTGGGCGATGGCGCCGCTGGTCCAGCAGGATACGTTGGGTTTGATGCAGTATTTGGCGAGGAGGGGGGCGATTTGGATGTGGAAGTAGTTGACGACGGCGTTGCGGTTGATGGACACGATGCCGTCGTGTTGGGACATATCCTTGGTGTCGACCCAGTTAAAGGGGAAGGTGCGCACGGCGGGCAGGGGGTGGTGGTTGGCGGCGCAGAGGTAGTTGAGCGTTGTGCACTTGGTCTGCTCGGGCGTCGGCTTCGGGACCGCCACACCGTCCAGTCCAACGTACGGGTTGGTGTAGAAGTGGAAGTCCGTGAGTGTGAGTGTTGAGACCGAGGGCTGGCGGACGACAGCCGAGACGCCCAGGATGGGCTTTCCGGCGCGTTGCATCTCGGCGACGTAGTGCGACAAGAAGTAGTCCTTTAGGAGGCCTCTGGCTGTGGTGTTTCCTGGCATGCTTTCGATGTCGGGCATTTGCGAAAGTCTTGCGGTTGCGAGGTCGAACGAGAGTTGCTCGATGTCGAATTCGCCGCCGCTCATGTAGGATACGGTTTTGAGGTGGTCCTGGACATCTTGATCGAGATTCTTGACGTCCTCTTCGGCCATGATGGTCTTGGAGAGATCAACGCGAGAGACAAAAATCCATGGGTTTCGCGGATCTTGAGTGGCCCTGGTCCAGTGAAATAATGGCTCATCGTAGGCGTTCATCGTCAGTGAGGCGATGGTGAATTCCGAGCATAGTGGTCGGTACACGACAGAGGTTATGTCGCCCCCGAGCTCGACAATGGGAGGCAGGTTTTCGGGATCCGTGTCGGGCAAGCCCACCCGGGCTTTGAATGCAGCCATGAAACGGATGTGGCGGAGCGCAAGGATCCTGGCATCGTTTGGGTCGGTGCCGTCGGGAATACTAAAGGGGTCGACGTTGCCAGTTCTTTTGAGAAGTTCTGGGTACTCGATGCTGTCGGTGTGTATCTTGTCTTCGTTCAGGACCCAGCAAGCCACAATCAGCGGTTGTGTTTTTGAGGTATGGTCCAGGTAGTTCATCAGAGCCTAAAAGCGCACGGGTTGGCCATCTTTCATCGCATCCCGTCTCTGCCTTGGACATCGGGATGCACTTACAGCGTTGATGCTCTCTTGTGTTGTGGCAACGACAAAGTCGAAGTTTGGCTGGCTAGCCGGGTCCGAGAGAAACGATGCTGCTGCCATGATCGGTTCTGTGCTCTATTCAGGTTTATTGGCGTAACAAAGTGTTGGTGAAATCCATGCACCTAGAAGAGGATGGCTCAACCAGTGCACAAGTGAGGAGAGTCTTTTAGAGGACCCCTGATATGATATCCATAGTGCAGCGGATGGCGAACGAGGTGCTTGATTTGACATGCCAATTCTATCCCCTGATCAAGTACTTACCTGCCGAAGTGGTTAACAGAAACCGCCGGACTTGTTACCCGGCAGTACATTCGCAGGGTCAACAATTCATCATTACGCCAGGTATCTTGACGTACTAAATCACATTATCGCCGCATCTGCTGACGATGCTTGCATAGCAGACACTATGAATCTCATGTCTCTGCTAAGGTGGTCTGATGTGGTGGGCGATCTTAGCATGACCATCTGCTACAATGGTGTTATTTGAGTCGTATTTGAGTCGTTGACACCCTCCCTCATACCACCAGTCCCGGCCGTCATGTACGATGATAGGTGGCTCGGCGATCTGGTCAGCCATTCGTTTCGGTGTTAGGGTGTGATGCATGCAAGGATGCATGCAGGCCATCAGCGGCCTGGCTCGCTGGCTGCAACTGATGCCGAGGAAGCAACCCCAATCATGCCACTGTACACGTGTCAGTCGAAGTCTACCACCGGAATGGCCCACCACTCGAAAAACCTCCAGCAGCAGGTATTTCAACGTGCTGTCCGAGGTTCCGAGTCTTGAGTCAAACTTCACCGTCGTTCCCGTCAGTCAACAGGTGCCCCTGTCAACAGACTTCAGCCACCAACTCACCCCTTTTCGAGACACCCTACCATCACCATAGTCATGGCTTCTCTCAAGTGGGAGTCGGAGTTGATGCGCAACCAGAAGCACGCCCAGCTCCTCTCCCCCGAATCCAGCTTCGACGTCATACAAACACCGACAGGCGCCGCCTACCTATCAATAAGCACCGACCACTCCTTCTACGTCACGCGCGAAGTCCTCGCATCCAACACAGGCTGGCAGCGCCTCAACCAGTCCGACTCTCTCACACAACATGCCGGCCAGGATGCATCGAAAGTGAAGCTCTTTGCCACGTCCCAAAATCCCGAAACTCTCGACTTCGATGTTGCCCTAGTTATCACATCAGCGGCAGGCGTGGACTCGCTGTACCTATCCCCAGATAACAAAGCCGAATCTCTCTCTTCCGCCTCATGGCCCGGCCTCATCTGGACCCCTGTTCCCTTCGACGCCGAGGGAATCCAACTTCCTTCCGGAGGTCTAAGAATCGCCGATGTCTTTCTGATGCTGATTCCGGCAGATTCAGGGTCTGCAAAGGCTTATTTCGTCGACATGGAGCGCGAGCCGGGGAACGCTCTGCGGCTGTTGGACAGATACTACATCTCTCCTACCCCCGCAACCGGTAGCCTTCACTGGAACCGTCACAAATTAGCCATCGACCTCCAAGCAGGCTCGGTTTCCAGCTACGTCGGCCGTCGCTCCCACGACCGTGTCGCAGGGGTATACACATTCGGCATGATCTCCAAGATCCAACAACTCATCTTCGCTCCTCAGTATAACGTGTACCGACGGGATATTGCGCCCGCCTCGGCAAGACTTCTCCTCCCGGCGGGAACCACTAGTGTAACGCCTTGTTTGGATGCAGATGGCTCGACAAACCTCTTCGTTGCTGCCCGGGAAGGCATATTTGTCTTTGCGGCAGACAACCAGGGTGATTTTGCAAACCCGGCTCTGATCATCAACGATGATCCAGACACCGAAATCTTGCGCAGCGTTCGGAGGCTCTCGGCTTTCTCCATGGGCGGCCGGACGACGCTCTGCGCTCTAAACGCCCAGTCGGATCTTGTCGTCACCTCCTGTGCTACCGGGAGCGAAAGCATGTCATCAGCATGGACGCCACCCATGGCTGTCCTCACCGAAGTCGAGAACTTCAGCTTCTATGTGGGTGCCGCTAGGACAAACATTGTGTTGTTTGCCCAGGTGTCTGGCCAGGATATTGTGCAGCTCACCGAAGACACTGGCACATCGTGCTGGGCCGCACGCAGAATCGCCCTGCCGCCCCTGAGCATCGACAACGTGCATGAGTTCCATTCGTTTACAACCCAAATCAACATCACTGACGAAGACGGCGGTGCTATGCCAGAGACAATCGTTAGCATCAAAGCTGTGACCGCTGGCGCCGTCTACATCAACAACAAGTACTACGCGCCCAGTCCGGATGCGCCGCTTCTCGTTTCGTCGGACGCTGCCGGCTCCATCATCATCATCCAGGAGACGGAAAATCTTGAGGCGATTTCCTTCAAGGTGGCCATTCCAGACAAGCCGGCGACCGAGACGCTTGTCAGTCCTGCGGCCAAGATGTTGTCCAAATTGAGCGGGATCAAGACGGGCGACGACCTCGCAGGGATCCAGATTCCGACAGGCCACGGCAGCGAGACCAAGCCCCTTCTCACATCAGACATCTCTGCCGAGGCCAGGGACGACATTGCCACAGCCATGGCAAGGCTCCTGGAGATCCACCAGTCGCTCCCGGACGACGGATCGGTCCAGCCAACCAAACTCCGTTCCAGGAGGCTCCAGGCTACGCCTGTCGCGGTCCCCGAAGAGCCCGAGGACGACAACTCGTGGGGCATTTCCTTTGAGCATGGGGCCCTGAGATACCACGAAGGCGACCATGCAGCGCATTTTCTGACCCACTCGAAGCCAGGGCACGTCCTAGGTGAGTCCCAGTCGCCGGTACATCTCGGCGATATCGGAAGCTACATCAAAGCCAAGGCCGGCGCCTTCTTCCGGTGGGCTCGGCACCTGGTAGATTCCATCAAGGATGTGCTCTTCAAGGCCATCGACGGGGTCTGGCACTTTGTGTGCAGAATCGCCCAGAAGACGTATGCCGTGGTGCTAGACTGCTGGCATGCCGTGGCTGGCGCCTTTGAGTTTGTGTTCCGCCAGATCAGCATCTTCTTCCAAGATGTTGTGGCCTGGTTGGGCTTCATCTTCAACTGGGACGACATACTGCGCACCCACTTGGTCATGAAGAACATCTTTGTGCAGTACGGAAACAGCCTGGTCTCCCAGATTGACAACATGGAGGAGAAGATGGACAAGGCCTTCACCGCCATCGAGGGCAAGATGAGCACCTGGGCAGCCATGTCGGAGACCGGTGCTGGCGCCGACCCCATCTCCAAACATCAGAAGAAGGCCGCCAACGCCCCCAACAGGAATCTTCCGCAGGCGCACTGGGCAGTCAACCACGCAGCGAACGGCCTCGGATCTGCCGAGACAAGCTACACGCCCCAGCAGTCAGGGTTGCTTGCCGACCTTGAGCGCCAAGTGGACGTCATCATCGGGCTCGTCAAAAACGAGGCAGAAGCGGTCCAGAAGGCCGCCCTCCAGCTCAAGGAGGAGGTAGTGGACAATTTCGGCAAACTTAGTCCTGTGCAGGCGCTCAAGAAGATCCTGGCCATCGCCGGCATTCTCATAACCAAGACGGCACGCAACGTGCTCCTCGGCCTAGTCGACCTCGTGAAGTTCGTCCTTGACGGATTCCTCAAGCTCCTCCACGCGCCCATCAAGATCCCGATCTTGTCCAAGCTGTACTACACTGTCACAAAGGGGTGCGAACTCTCGGTCATCGATCTCTTCTGTCTCATCGCGGCGATTCCCGTCACCGTCGTGCACAAACTCTTGTGCGGCGGCCGCACCCCGTTCCCCGACAACGCCCAAGTCCAGGCGATTATCAAAGCCAAAACATGGGGCGACCTCCAAACGGCCGTGGTGACGCCCGCGGCCCTCAAGCAACCCAACGGCCACAGGGTCCACGCAGGTCACGACGTCGTCGATGGCACCCTGAAGGGTGATGGCTTGGTGTCAAAGTCCATCCTCACCACGATCCAGGCGAGCGCCAACATCGCCGCCCCGCTCGCCGCCCTCGTCGTGGTCGTCCTCGACAGCGAAATGGCGAGAAACGCAAACGTCGGGTCCATGGCGGCATTCGCCGTCGGCGCGCAGCTCGTCCTGATTTTGCCCAATATTGTGGCTGCGCTGGGCCTGGAAAAGCCGCCCCTCCTCCTCAAGAAGGACAGCTGGGCGCTGCCCATGAACACGGCCGTGACAGCGCTGGCCGTCGTCAAGGTGGCTGTCGACGCCTCGGCCATTGGCAAGAGGGAAGAGTACGACGGGGTGGCCAGCAAGGTGCTCGAATGCCTGCTGCAGCTGGTTTGGTTTGCGCCTTCGGTCGGCTTCATTATGGATGCGGTAGAGCTGACACCGGAGGAAAAGGCAGAAGGGGAAAAGGAGGTGCAACCGAGCGATTGGGTCTCCCTGCTGGGGGCCATTTGTTGCGTGGTCGAGGGCGCTTGCTACGCCTTGCTCGTGAAGAATTCTCCCCCTGTGCTCAAGGCGGTCGGTAAGGTCGGCTACAAGGCGGCGCTCATGTCTTATGGTGGTTGCTCGTTTTTGTATGGGACTTTGCTGCTGTCGGGCCACTGAGGAAGTTATGTACTGCCTTCAAGATACCTGCGCCTGTTTAATTTCTGCCCTACCTTTGGGCAATCTTGTATCCATCTTAACGAAACGTATCAAAGTGCTTGCCGCCTCGTGAAGATGTCGTGCATTGCCAGCAGTGCATCACGGCCCTGCTTCTTACCTTTTCGTTGCGCGGCCAGATCGATCCATCAACGCATGGACGCTCAACCCGGAGTGACTTGCTCATGGGCTTTTGGCGTATCGTCTGATGACGGGGACGCGCTTCCTGACCCATCGCCAAAGATTTCAAAAATAGACAAGGCATTGCAATTCAAACCGCTAGACTCAAGTTCGCCCTTCTTAGCCAAGCAAACGGGCTGTGCGGGAAGGTGCCTTACCACCCCGAACTGGTTCCCCAAAATGCGGTAACCCTTCTTTATGCAACCCATCCGGGCGGAAAGTGTTCGACTAAAGATAAGGATTGCACAGCCTAAATGAAGACTACATTAAGGTGCCTTAACAGGAATTGGTGGAAACCTGTAAGCCTAACTAGAGGAGCCTAAGGCTGGTAAAGGGCATATAAGATGAGGTTGCAGTTCTTGCGACCCAGGAATTCCTTAGCGCAACCCCGCTCAGACCGGGTCGCGCAAAGTTTTTTTTTT
>Ga0247758_1001891_pt1 | contig 13360 bp, 10 predicted proteins | sample UWRJL156409C4_FD_180950 | JGI IMG/M metagenome (GOLD analysis project Ga0247758, IMG submission 180950) | Plant litter microbial communities from Arlington Agricultural Research Station in Wisconsin, United States - UWRJ-L156-409C-4 | ecosystem: Environmental > Terrestrial > Plant litter >...
GGGGTGGGGGGGGGGGGGTGGGGGGGGGGGAGGGGGGGGGGGGGTGTGGGGTGGGGGGGTGGGGGGGGGGGTGGGGGGGGAAGGGGGGGGGGGGGGGGGGAGATGTACCAGCAACGGTGCTTTTGCCTACGCCGCCTTTGGCGGAGGAGACGGCGATGACTTTGGATACGGCTTTGATGCTGCGCTTCTGTGGGAGGCCGCGCTGGAATCGGGGAATTGAGCCCGTTTTGGGGAGGCCCTGGGTTGCAGGTGTTAGTTTGAGGTGTTGTGAGATGAGCTTGAGAGGAGAGCTCACTAGGGGGTTCTCATGGCAAAAGGCTCTCGACACCTGGAATAGGCGCACAGTGGTGGGCTTCATGATGGGGTTTGAGTGGCCTTACGGGGCATTATATTGTGTTGTTGAACATGTTTTGATTTCACTGGCACTTATTTCCAAGTCTTGTCGATTCGCGGCTCATTGATGAGTTGATGATGGTTTTGGCGCCCCTCAAGGTGAACACCCCTGCAAGGTACCTACACAGTACTTCAGCCCGTTGCAAGCCCACCCCACATCGGTCGGCATCTGCCGCTGCTCACCGCCAAAACTTTCTCAGGTCCCAAGGGACCCAAACCGCTGAAAATTTCCACGTGGGGTCCCTATTGTGAACCGCTACCAACTTTCCACCACTTTGCACACCATGCCGCCAGTGGCAAGGAAGCGCGCAACCAGCCGCTTTGCGGAATGGGAAGAGAGGCCGGTAAAAGGTTAGCCGCAGCATCTAGAAAACCGAGGAGAGAGACGCTAACGCATCTGCAGACTTCGATCCCGAAAATGAAGCCCCCGATGAGGACGAGGGTAGCGACAGTGACGGGTCGGGCGGTGACCGTGCTGGTACGGAGCACTATGTTTCCGTTGGGTATGCCGTCAAAAAATACCCACTGAAGCCCCCCTTTCCTCCTTTCTAACACGCCGTAGCAAGAGCAAGCTTCGCCAAAAAGACGAAGTCGCCCTCGGGCCTGAGTATCGCGGCGCCCGCGTCAGTCGTACAGCGCTAGAGGATAGCAGCGAAGACAACGACGAAGAAAGCAGCGATGTCTCTGGCGAATCCAGCGAGGAGGAGTTCGACGACCCGGACGCTGCCGACCTCGAAGCCGACTTTATCAGCGATGACGCTGAGATCGACAGTGACGAGGCTCTCGGGGATAGCGATGAGGAAATTCTCAAGAAGTTCAAGTTCTCCTCCAAGACCAAGGAGCCGAAGCCGACCTCGGGGCGCATCAAGAAACGGCCAACGGCCGCCGACTTCATGGAAGAGGGAGAGGAGGAAGAAGATGGCGAGGAGTTATCGGAAGGCGACGATATGGACGACTCCGAGGATGGCTCTGAGTCCCATCGCGATGGTGCGCTACTCTTCCTGGATAACGAGGCTGAAGAGGACGAGGACGACTCTGAGGATGGCGAGGGCGATGACGATGACGATGAAGACGAGGACGACGATGAAGATGACGAGGAAGAAGAAGATGAGGATGAGGACAAAAGTGAGGCCGAGGACGGTGACGATGAACATGCCGAGGACGGTGACGATGAACATGCCGAGCTCAAGAGGATCATGGGTGAGGGACAGAAGAGCATCGTGGACACCATGTCCCAAAAAGCCAAGGAAGATGCTGCTAAGGGCGCCGCGATTCGCGTCCAGCGCCGCGCCTTCGACTCCATTCTCAACCTCCGTATTCGACTCCAAAAGGCACTCGTAGCCACCAACACGTTTAGTATGGTTGAGGATAACCAAGATCCTGATACGGAGCCCTATCAGGCTGCTGAAGAAGCGGCCATCAAGCTCTGGAATACCATTGACAGTGTTCGTCATAGTCTCCTTCCCGAGGGTAAGACGAAGACGGGGATAAAGAGGAAGCGGGAGATTGATTCCGACACCCCCAGCCAAGCTATCTGGGAGAGCATGGAGGTGATCGAGAAATCCGCCATGTCCCATAGACGGAAGGTCCTGGACAAGTGGTCCACGAGAGTACGAAGCGCCACCGCGGCCGTCTCGACAAGACGACTCGTAGACAACGCAAACCAAACTCTGCTCGCGGTCTTGGATGACCAAATGATGAGCACGGACCGGCTAGTCAAGAAGGCTCGCACGCCCCGTTCTTGCGCACCCGCTCAGGCAGCGAAAAAGGTGGAGGAGGACAAGGAGATCTACGATGACGCCGACTTCTACCAGCTCCTTCTCAAAGAGCTCGTTGATCAACGGAGCTTGGATTTGGGGGCAGCTGGCGAATCAGTCCCAACAGTTCGGTGGGCGGCTCTCAAGGAGGCAAAGACAAGAAAGCAGGTGGACAGGAAGGCCAGCAAAGGAAGAAAACTCCGGTTCACAGTACACGAGAAGCTGCAAAACTTCATGGCGCCCGAGGACCGCAGGAAGTGGGAAGAGCACGCTATCGACCGCTTCTTCGGCACACTGTTTGGACAAAAGATGGAGCTGAAGGAGGAGGATGTGTCAGACGAGGAGATGGGTGGTGTCAATGTAGAAGAGGAGGGGTTGAGGCTGTTCCGAAGCTGAATGTAGACCAGCGTTCGAGACAGGTCGCTTATGGATATCTAAACGTAAAGCCAAATATTATTGCTGCTACCGCCTCCGCTCGGGATACAACCCCGCAACCACAGCAGCGCCTGATAAACTCGCAAAACACGCAAGATGGAGCACAAGGTGAAGCATTGGGCCGCCCAACACCCTCCCCTGTTGGCCCACCACCCCGATGCTGTTTTGTATCCTCACACAGGCCCGGTAAATAGGGAAGACATGATAGAAGGCCATCATGGCACTAAAGCCGATTGTCGCGTCGTCGAAGCGTGGCCTGGTCAGAAAGAAAATGCTCTGCACACAAGTCACAAGTAGGAGACTGCCGTAGCTGCGCAGGACGAGCTTGGTCCCGGTTGACGCCCCGGGAAGCTGCATCGAGGGGGCCAGGAGGAAGCTGGCGGCCGCGGGTGCTTCAACTGTCCAGTGCAGGAGAAACGGCGCCCTGATCCAGGCTTGGTTGAGGATGGGAATAGGCATTGTGGTATCGATGAGTAACTGGGAGGGTTGGTCAGTGGTTTGGATAAGCAGTTGGGGTTTTGGTGAGATTACCTACCTAGCTCTGGCTCGGTTTGTGTGCAGCTTAGCTTAGACTGAAATGCGGTAGGGGAGCTCTGGAAGACATGAAGCGGAGGGAGAAGGGAACGAGAGGCAGATTGAGGCGGGTATTGAGCCAAGTTTAAACGGTGAATCATGACCGCTTGCGATTCTACTGTGGAGTGTGTCGAGCGCACAGTGCTCGATCGTCGACAGCGCAATTCAAGGTGTAAGATGTAAGATGGAGATATCGCTTGTGACATTATGGATAGTCGCAACCCTAACCCTTCATTTTGATCGTATTCGCTGGTTATTGAGTTACACAATTTGACCAAACCCCGCTGCTTAGAGCAGAGTTGTCCCCTCTTTTGATGAGAGCGTTCATTAAAAAGCCGAAATACAGTACGCAGGTCCTCTGGAACCATTCATGGAACGCAGCGGCAGTGATCAAAGTTGACTTGTAGGGAAACTCGTGGCTTCCGCCAGTGCGCCACAGCGACTAGGGGCGCCTATGCAAGGGTCGTAGCTGCCCAACGATGCGGCTCCCCGGCACAGTCGCCGGTCGGTGTGCATCCCCGATTGCGGGGCAGCCAGGAGGGCTCCCATCTCGGGCCGTGCCATCGAGAACCGGCCAGAGGAAACATCGTCTCGTGACGACAGTTCCATATCTCCCGGCTTGACTCCTGGGAACCGTGATGGCCACCTACCGACGCGCAAGCAAGTCGCAACTTCCTCAATTTGGCGCCAGATCGATGACTCCCAGGGTGGTCCTCAAGCATGAGTGGCCAGGAACCGTACGACCTCGGCCACAGCGAAACTGATCAATCACAGCCCTTTCCCAACGCCCCCAGCCAGTTCTGCAGCAGAGATCTGACCGCTTCCCCCCCCTTTGGAAGATCGGTGACAACCCCGGACTAGGTTCTGGAAAACTTGCCGCCCCTCCCCTCCTCCCCAAGCTCAGCTGTGCTGTGTACTCTGGCTTCTCAGCTCCAGAAACCAGAGCCTCGCATGCTGTCAGCCCGGTCCTCGTTTTTCTTCTGCCTTTTTTCTGCATCTTTCCACCTCGATTTTCCTCTGGACAGCCGGTAGTTCTCGCTTTCCCGGTTTTCATGCACCTGTCGCCGAAGTTGTGTCATTCCCGGCCAGGGAACGAACACAAAGTCCCTTAGCAAGCTTTGGACTTTTTCCCGCCCCAACCTCAAACCGCGTTACACTGCATCTATGTCGCTCGAGTCTGACGGCAGCGTGTCGCTGCTTCCGGTCAGCGACTATCTCGTTAGCAACGACCACGAGAGTTTCGTGTGGGATCGAGCTGGAGAGGAGACATCTGAGGCATGGATCGGTCCCGTTCGTGAAGTCGGGCTAGACCTGCAGAAGCATAAGGTCTTCCATCACAACAACAAGGAATATACCACACAGCCACTTCCGTTCCAACACGACGACGAGCTGGGAGAGTCTGGCTCTACGATTGTATACCGAGTTCGAGCGCCTCAGGGGTACGCGTACCGCCGACCGTTGGCATTGAAAATCATTGTTTGCAAAGAGAGCACACGACCCCCTGGACCGGATAGTAACGCCCGTCGTCTCGCCCTTCAGGAAGTTCGCAATATGGCGGCCATTCGTCACCCACACATCGTGGTCTACGTCGCATCGTTTGAGGACTATTGCCTCCAGACACGTCGAGTCCAGGTCAGGGACCGGCCGCACCATCGACCTCGAGACGTTTATTCCACCAAAAACCATCAAACCATCAAGAAGCATATCTTAGGGATTGCTATGTACCCGCCTGCGCAATGCAATCTCCAGGCATTCATGTATGAGTGTGTCGCGAGTCGGCATCCCAGTCAACGCTCGAATGGCTCCCAGATGAATGGCTCTCAAGGTCAAGCGAGCACCTCCCAAGGGGAAGACGAGTTAGGATCTTGGTGGAAGCTCCCATGGCTGCACACCTATTTCGGCTGTCTTGCACAGGCTGTGGCGTATTTGCATCGGTCGAGCGTGCGCATTCGACACAAAGACATCAAACCGGAGAACGTTGTCATCGACCATTTCGGTCTCCCCCTGCTTACCGACTTCGGTTTATCGAAGCATTTTGAGACCGGCCATCATTCGGACGGCCCAACTGCAAAGACGATGAAGTACGCCGATCCGGAAGCTATGCACGAGACGATGCGGGACGAAAGGTCCGATATTTTCAGCCTTGGCTGTGTTTACCTCGAGATGGCTACAGTGATCATCGGCCGTACACCACGATTTGCGGAGGTCCATCTCAGCGGTGGCACGACCGCTCTCGACCATCCCGCCGCCGATTTCAAGTACTCCGAGGCACTCGATGGCCTCGAGGCCTACCTCACCAAGCTGGCGCACATCGCAGAGGAGGAGATAGGAAGCACCACTAAGGCTGAGAAGCAGGCTTCCATGCGGGCCGTTGTGCAGATTCTCCCAGTTATTGGACAGATGATGCATCCAGATTTCAACCGAAGGCCTTATGCTCAAGATCTCTACCCGTCCTTTCGTCACCTGTACGATGTGCCGGGTGTCCCAGGCCCATGCGCAACTTGCGAAGAGGAGCGGCAGACTGGGAGATTTACACCAAAGGGGAGCCAGAGAAGCGGACGAGGGAGCCCGACGATGCTGAGGAGGGAGACTATGAACTCATTGCTTACAAGGAGAGAATCAGTGCTGGTGGCGCAGTCGCAGATCACGCAGTCGAAGGTGACACACTCGCCAACAGAGGCCAGAGGTACAATGTAAAGGAAAAAGACTTCGGATGCTGTCATTATTTTTACTAGGTCTAATATTTGCATGGCTGGGCGTGTGGCTGAGAGGAGCCGAACCAACATTTTTATCATGGGTCCTGTTGCTGCATACGGATATACAAAAACAGACGTCATAGCGGCGTTAGGAGGACATAGAGGATTTAAGCATAAGCCAGCGACGGGGTGTATTTACTACAGGCTCAAGAGGTATTCGTGACACGGAACACGATAAAGTTCGAATTTCCATCATCACGGCTTACGGAGTAGGGCACGGAGATTGGGTCATTGTAAACTATGCATTACAGAGTCGATAGGAATCATGAAGTTCAAGCCCTGTCAGGGACTTAGCAGCTGAAGCAGGTTAACACCCAGAAAAGGGGCGAAAACAAACAGCTCACTCAAGTTCCCCAATCCGAGTGCAATCTAACCACAAATTTCACTTCAACATACAATGTTCCTCACAAGTTTTAGGACAATGCTTCCGTGGCTAGGTCATCTTCGAGACCTGTTTGACGTGTATTCATCCTTACGGTTTCTTGACGAATGCTGAGGTTGGCTTGGCGCTTGGGCTGAATGCTCCCGAGTTCCCATGCCTCCAACATCCCATCTGTCGTCGTTGGCTTGCTCTTGTTATGGATTACGGGGACTCAGGAGGGGACGGCACCTAGTGAAGGGTGGGACTTAGTGACTTTGCAGGGGTATAAAGTACAGCTCCCCGCCACCTGGTCCAAGCTCCATCATCCCCTTGCCTTGCTTCGATCGTTCGCAACAGCATCGTCACACTCCCACAACCTCAATTGGCAACAAAAACAAGCAGACCATCCGACACGCCACCATGGCAACCAGCGACAATGGCGACGGCGCGGTGTACGAGCCCGCGAAATTCTACTCACACGACCAAATCGTGGAGGAGCAGAAGAACAACCGCGACATGATGGCCGCCATCGTCGCACAGCTCCCACCCTTTCCTTTCTATTTGCAGGTGCTTGGCAGCAGTGACGAGACTGTTCGACGTGGTATTCTCGAAATCCTTGAGACCAGTTCCAAAGATGCCCGGAGGCCGCTCTCGCAGGACGAAGCACGCCAACTCGCGAATCTCAACATGGACGCAATCAAAACTGTGAGCACTCCCCTCTACCAGTTGAACCCAGGTGCTGACGAGTAACTTCCATAGCTGAACCTTCAAAGCCCCCTGTCTACCATAACCGCTCTTTATTTCGAGCGCCGCGGGCGTAAATCTGGTCGCTTTCCGTTCGGCTTGCTGTCCAAGATCAACAAGGAAAGGTTCGGCTTTCGCTCCTTTTCGATTTCTGGGCGACCTGTGGCGATTGCTTGGAATCTCGCGCGATTTGGAGCCTATCTCTTAGCAGCCAAGATACTTTGGACTCCCATAATTGGTGTTTGCGCCACTGTTAAGTTTTCGAATGCCATCTCAAAGGATCCGGTGATGAAACCCTTCCTAGCGGACATAGCGAGGACACGAGAGGAGCTCCGGAAAGCCCAGGTGGCGCAACGAGCGCAACAAGTGCAAGCTGCGCAGCAAAGACTCGGGCGAGCAACGCCTCCGCCTCCACCTCCGCCACAAACACCCAGCCCGGTCGCTTCTTGGCCTGCTCCCCCGGAACAGGCGGCACCTTACCAGGAGCCATATCGAGAACAAGAACGCAGGCCCGACGACGGCCTCTCACTTTTTGACGAGCAGCCAGACGAGCCCACCGGGCCGCAGCCCTCATCTTCGTCCAGCCGATCGGGTGGCTCAGCTTGGGACAGGCTCCGAAAAGGGACCACGGCAGCAAAGGGCCCGGGTTCCGCAGATAGTGATCAGGCACCCATGCAAGGCTGGGCGGAGCGCCGTCGGCGTGCTCAACAGGCGGGTACCGACTCTTACGCCTACTCTGAGAACGACGATGACCAGGCCGCTGCGAGAGACAAAGCCCAGAGGGATTTCGACGCGATGCTGGAGCGGGAACGGCGGAGCGGCTCAGGCTCGTAGCGTCTGTCTCAACAGCCCGGATGATCCAACATGTACCATCACGCAGACTGCATGTATCAAACAGGGGGCTTGATGGTATTCAAGCGGCGTTTTATTTGTGCAAAATGATATCACTTGGTTCGCAACTGCCTACGGAGGCTTCAACTGGAAGGAATGCTCTCGCTGATCTGTGTGAAGCGGCGTTAGACAAGTTCTTCCACTGCGTATGATGAAACAGTAAGGCCTGGCTTACATTCTAGCAGGTAATACTGGTGAGGTCTTTGACATGAAGCTTCGTATCATGTCACAAAGACAGCAACATGCCTCACCTCCATCGCCGCCCCGGCCCCCCCGAGCGTCTTCGCCGTCGGCGTCTTCCCGCCAGCGACTGCATCGGGAAACGCCCCTCCCACCGCAACATTCAGCAGCAAGAACTTCGGACTCCTCGCCAGCGTCGCCCACGCCGTCGCATTCCCCACCGTCGCCCCCGTGAGGCTCCACGTCTGCCGCTCATCCACAAACCACACCAGCTTCTCCGCCTTCCAGTCGTCCCGCCCCGTCCCACCCCGGCTCCGATCAATCTCCACCGCCACCACATGCCACACCCCGCGGCTCATCGCCGCCGTGCTCCCCAGCCCGTTCATCTCCTTGCACGGCCCCCCGCTCCCAACTCCGCAGTGCACCGTATGCCACACCGTCGCCGCCCCGTTCACAGATTCCATCACATCCACCTCCCCCGGCCCCGGCCAGGACTGGTAATTCCCGCGGAAAGCCGCCCCAAGCGACCAGAACGCAGGCCAGATACCCATCTGCTCGGCTGCCGGCCCTGAGGGAAGACGAATCCCTGCTTCGATGCGCAGGCGCTGCCCCGCGCCGCACGAGAAGTCATGCGTTTTGGTGGTCTCAATGCGCGCGGAGGTCCAGGTGCTGTTTTTGTTTTTGCCTTTGGTGGTGTTGGTGGTCGGGGCGAGGGGAATGATGCGCAGGGTTCCGGAGGGGGTGATGCCGATGTTGGAGGGAGAGGAGGTGTAGGTTTGGATTTCGTTGGTGCCCCAGTGTGCTGGGCCCGAGGGGTAGGAGGTGCCGATATCGAGGGTCCATTTTTGGGGGGAGGGGAGGGATCCGGGGGCCAGAAGGGAGAAGTCGTCGTGGAAGAGGGTTTTGGTGAATGGTGAGGGGGGTTTGATGGTGGGTTGGTTTTGGGGATGGATCTGGGGATAGGGGTAAGGGGTGGCGAGGGCAGAGGGAAGAAGGACGGCGAGGAGGAGGGTAGTGGTGGTGGTGGGGAGCCGTGGGGGCCTGTGTCTATGTCTTGCCATACTTCCGTTGGGCGGATTACACGACATGACATTACCTCCGTGCACTATCACCATGACAAAGGCCCATCTTCGGCGATCGTGTCTTTCCCACACCACGTGTAGGTTGCTTTTACATAGGTAAAGAAGCTCGAACGCGCCCTGTACCGCGTCGTGTTATTGTTTCTTCGCGGGTAATATACCATCCAGGCCACCCATGCTCTGCCATACCCGGGGAGGGATTCCTGTTTCTTCTCTTCTGTGTCGGCCGGGCTAGACCACCACGGCCATTTTATCGCAAGGTTGTGAACCCTCAAGAGCCTAGTATCTTCACGGGTCGATATTAAACCCCTCCATCTCCATTTCAGGACAGGCGGTGACGGTTGGGCTATGAATCGCCATGCCCGCAACGGAGGATAGTCTTATGGTAAGTGTTATGTCCACGGCAGTCGTGTTATAGGTATATCTGAGGATCACTGGCCAACCCGGTAAATTGAGCCCGGGGCGGCTTGCTGATCAGAACAGAAACGCACTGTCCGTTCTCTTCTGCCAACATTGGGCATTGGCACGGCACAGTTCTGGCGGTAATATACCTGCCGTGAGAGTTAATTGATGCCATGATCCCCAAACATCCGTGCCACGCTGTATGAAAGGGCCTCCTGTCACAGATGGAACATTGCTCAGAGGCTACGCTTGTCAATTGCAAAGAACGCTTTTCAACCGCTACCTCTCTGTCTATTATCTTTCTCATCAAGTCTTTGTGAAAAAGCTCATATCGCTTGGCTGAGCTCCGATCCCAAACGTACAATATTCGCTGTTTGTTTACCTGCCCAATGATCCCAGCCAAGTAAAATGCAAACAGCAGAGAGAGAAACACCAGTAACTCCCAAACCCAGAGCAAAACCCCTTCCGATTGTCACGCCTCCCTTTAGAGCCCAATAGTCAGTATCAATGACAAGCACCACGTACTACCCCTCAGATGTAGTACATGGCGTTCTGCAGCGCTGGGTGGACGTTGCGCACGCTTGTCGAGGCCGTGGAAACCATGGACGCAGTGTCCGAACCCTCAAACAAGCCAGCGTTGTGGCATCTTGCTCTCGTGCAGACAATGTCTGCATAGTAAGCCGGAGGGCAGATGCTCACGGCTTTCGTGGCACGGCCATAGAGATAGCACATGTCATGCGTGAGCTTCTCAAGCGCATTTGCGGCTTCCTTGACATAATCAGCCCGGAAGATCTCATCCAAGAGAACTGTGTAGTGGGCAGGCCGTGCAGTGCCTGTAGGCATATCTGGTTAGCACAGACACATGGTAGCTTGCGGGAAACCCTGGAAGAGTACCGGACACTTACCCTGCATTGAGGCATGCGCCTGAAGAAAGAAATCCCAGTACCGGACACTGGTTACACCACAATCCACGATCGTTCCCTCTTTGGGGCTCTTGGATTTGTGGTGCGTGTGGTTCTGGTCGGTGGGGTAAAAGCGCGTCTGATGACGCTTGACGCTTACCACCAACGTAATACGGGGGAGGCTCTTCGCCCCGTATATCTCCCGACAGGCCTGGCGAATAAAGGGCACTTCCTCGGCGTTCACTTGGTTGAACTGGCCCTCCGAGACACCATCGCGGAAGATGACCAGTTTGTCAGGCAGACCCTTGTTCTCCGGGTTCTTTTGCCACAGCTGGAGCATGTGCTTAAACGCGGGAACGAGCTGCTTGTTTAACATCTCGGTTTTCCCCTTCATATTCCACACATATGCCGGCCATTGACTCAAGTGGCTGTCAATGCTTGACACCAACCCTGCAATACTTGGGGCATTCTCGCCAGCGCCAGAAGCCAAGTTCGTCGGGTGGGTCACATCATAGCCCACCACCATCGTCTTGCCCTTGCTGATGAGACCGTTGTCGCTGATGAGCTTATGGTTGATGCCGCCAAACTTCAGGTTGACCTTCAGTCCAACGTTCGCGAAGAAGCCGGCTTGCCCCTGTTCGATATGGATTCTTGTCGCGGCACAGACTGTGTGAATACCATACACGCAGTCTCCCAGCTCCTTTATCAGGTTGTAACGGCTGCTGTCCTTGTCCGGCAGAAACACAACAATCAGCTGAGGCGGGCCCAACTTGGCCAGGTTTGCCATGGTGGTCCGGATGGCATTTTCGTCGAGCTGACAGGCGACGCCATTTGGAGAGATGGGTTTTACATTGATGTTGATGCCCATTCTCTGAGCCATGAAATTGGCAAAACCGCTAGCAGTCTGCTTGGCAACTCCGCTGTTTGTGCCGGCAAAGTAGAGATAATTCCACTTCTCGATTCTTCGCCCTTGCTTTGCGACTTTGACGCCTTTCATCAGCCACCCGCCGTCCTTGGGCTCCACAGGGGTACCACCGGTGTATGAGAGTTTCGGGGGCAGTAGCTCTCTGCCCAAAACGGTGACGAGGTTCTTGTCGACCGTGATGCCGAATTGGGGCAGCAAAGGATTTGAGTCCAGGCCCAGCAATTTTCGTGCAGAAGTAGTGATGCTTTGCGCATTCTCTGGGGGTGCCCGGCAAGCAAATCCAATCATAGCGTCTTGTTGAGCCGGGGTCAACTTCGTCTTGAGAGGTTGGCCTGGGAGGATGTCGACGAGTTCCGCTGCAATATAGACCGGCCTCTCGCGTCGTCCGACGTTGAGAAGTGGTAAAGTAACATCCACCATGAAACCGTACTCTGCAAGTGGCATTAGTTAGGTCAACAACTGGGTCGAAGAAACACTACTTACTCGCTTTATAGTAGTCGGAGACTTTGACGTACGTGTCGTATTTTAGCCCCTGTGGCGCCGGTGGGATCCCACCATTTGGGTCCTTGGGTTTCGGTTCGCCCAGAAAGAACTTCACGCTGCCGGGACCACTGAAAAGGAAGGTCGGAAACTGGAATTGTGGCTGTTCCTCGCCATCAATACTCTTGCCCCTCCGATCTGTGCCATCTCTGGTGGTGCACAGTCCAGCCATTGTCGAAAAGGACACTGTCGGCTGCTGGTTCTTAGTCTTTGGCGTCCGAATTTGGACACGAGCCAGAGCAAGAAACTTGTTCAAGTCTCTGAGGGCTCTCTCGTACTGTCTCATCACTTGGTTGTCCATTGGGGCGGTCATCTTCGCCAGGCCCATTTCCTTGAGAAGGGCTCCAACATTGCCTGGGCGGCGAAAAATCCCATGAGTGACGTTGGTATTCAAGAGGAGCCGCCCGGTAGCAGGGCGGACGCTCTGAAAATATCCTCGCAGGATGTCAATGGCCTGTCCACGTTGTCCGTCGGCAGCCTCAATCCGTGCCGTATCAGTTGCGAAGAAGCGGCCCGATCCCCCAGTTGCAGCATTGCCGTCGCTGCGGGCTGTGTGGCCAAGGACCACGTTCAGAGCATCGATCTCTGTCGGGAACTTGGGGAAAACCGCCTCGTTCCCTGGGTCTTTCATCGTTTTCAAGTACTCGACTAACTTGTCGATGTAGACCGACTCCGGACCCGCGCCGTGCCCCACGTTGAAATTGACGGCCCACTTCTCAGGGCGGGAGGTATCTTCCAGAAGAACTTCGATAATGCCGTTCTCTGGGAGGTCGAGTTTCCGCACCGAAATGACCTGCTGTTTAAATTCCGAAGCAATTGGGCCCGCAGACCTCAGCTTCTTCAAAGCAAGGGCGATTATCTTGGCCAGTTTCGCACCCTTAACCTCCACCGTCTTGGAGGCGCTGTCGTCCTCGCTTTTATCAAGGGGCTTCCCCTTAGGATCCGAAGTGTCCACTGCGGGTTTCCGGGCAGGCTTGTCGAGACGATTCACGGTGAGACTGTACTTGTACATGGGTAATGGCTTGACATCCATCTTGAAGTAGTTGGCCCAGAGAATGATTCGTTGGCCGGCGGTACCGAAGCTGGGTCGAATCGGGAATGTGTTGTTGCCGTTGTCCCCGGAGGGACCGGAACCGGACACTGACAACTTGCCCATCTGTGTCGTCAGTGAGCTCGTCCCAGTGTTTTGGCTTTGCACCAGCTGGTTTTCCAACGTCGTGATCTGCCCGTCTGGACGTGGGATGTTATTTGAGGGGCTGACTAACAGTTAATGTCTCACTATCGTGAAGAGAAGCCGGGAATACTCACTTGAATACCGGGGGGCCGTTGTATTGACGACTGCCGCCACGTCCGCCCCGGCCTCCACCTCCGCCACCGCCATAACCACCACCGTCGCCGCCGCGACCATAACCACCTCCGCCG
>Ga0247758_1001893_pt1 | contig 13352 bp, 13 predicted proteins | sample UWRJL156409C4_FD_180950 | JGI IMG/M metagenome (GOLD analysis project Ga0247758, IMG submission 180950) | Plant litter microbial communities from Arlington Agricultural Research Station in Wisconsin, United States - UWRJ-L156-409C-4 | ecosystem: Environmental > Terrestrial > Plant litter >...
CTTGACGTCCCCCGGCGTGAGCCAGCCGAACAGCGAGATCGCCCGCAGGATCAGCTCCTCCTCGGTGACCACGGCGGTGCGCTTCCAGTTCGGACGCTCCAGCAGCAGGCGCGCGCCCTCCTTGGCGTCCTCGAACAGCGCGCCGGCCTTGATGCCCTCGTAGTCGGGACCGACCTGGAGCAGGTACCGGATCTCGGCGTCGTGCTCGGCCGCGTCCTGCAGCTCGGGGAGGATCGTCGCGTCGTACTCCTCGCGGGACAACTTGCCCCAGATGCGCACGCCGCGCACGCCGGGCGGGAGACCTTCGATGTGTTCGACCATGGGGTCAACGTACCGCGCGGGCGCCGGCCGGTCGACCTGTCACGCTGCCCCGCTGTGCTCCCCCGTCTGCTGCTGATGCCCCTCCTCGTCGCCGTGCTCCTCGCCGGCTGCGGCGGCGACGCCGGGCCGTCCTCGACGGCCTCGAAGCCGGCGACCACGAAGGCCTCCGCCTCGTTCCCGGAGCGCACGACGACGGCCGCGGGGACGAACACGACCGCCGGCGGCCGCACGACGACCGACACGTACCTGAAGAAGCCCGGGCCGGTGTCCGCCAAGCTCGTGACCCACGGGCCGCGGGACCGCAAGCGCGTGGCCCTCACGTTCGATGCGGACATGACGGTGGAGATGCTCGCGGCGCTGAAGGACGGGACCCAGCAGACGTGGATCGACCACGCGCTGTTCGACCTCCTGCGCGAGACGAAGACGCCGTCCACGATCTTCCTCACCGGCATGTGGACCGAGCACTACGAGTCCTTCGTGCGCGGCCTGGCCCGCGAGCCGGAGCTGTTCCAGCTCGAGAACCACTCGTTCGACCACCGGGCCTGGACGCGTGACTGCTACGGCCTGCCCTCGGTCGACACCGACGCCGGCAAGCGCGCCGAGGTCGACAGGACGATGGCCGCCGTCGCCCGGATCGCCGGGGTGCAGACGCACTACTTCCGCTGGCCCGGCGGCTGCCACGCCAAGGCCGACCAGCGGCTCGTCGCCCGGCAGGGTCAGATCCCGCTGGAGTGGGACGTGGTGTCCGGCGATCCCGCCAACCCCAACACGCAGGCGATCGTCGACCAGGTGCTGAGCCAGACCAAGCCCGGGTCGATCGTCATCGCCCACTGCGTCGGTGCGCCCAACGCGCCGAAGACGGCGGAGGCGATGGCCCAGATCATCCCCGCGCTGAAGGCGAGGGGCTACGAGTTCGTGACGCTGGACGGGCTGCTCGGCCCGCCCGCCGCCTGACCAAGGCGCCGAGTGTCGCGAAACACGTCCATTTGACGTGTTTGGCGCCACTCGGCGGAATACCGCAGCTCGGAAAGCGGCTAGTTGCCCTCTTCCGTGGCCAGGGCGCCGATGACGCCGCGCAGCCACTCACGCTCGTCGCCGGTGGTGTTGCCGATGCGGCGCCGGGCCCAGGCCGACAGGTCGCTGCGGCCGCCGATCGCCGCCACCGGGCCGGTCACCGCGAAGCGCCCGTCGTCGAGCCAGAACAAGCCGCCGGGCATGTCCCGCCGCTCACGCAGCTGGTGGATGATCCGGTGGCCACGGACGATCTCGGGCTCGCCGGCGTCGCCGTCGCGCTCCGGCTTCCAGGACCACACCGAGAAGACGGCGGACGTGCCGCGCAGCGTCGGGCGCGGCGGGCGCTCGCCGCCGACGGGGCCGTCCCGCCAGCTCGCGGTGATCTTCTCCCAGTCGGTCTTGCCGTCCTGCCGCACGAGCACGTACAGGCGATCCCCGCCGTGCACGGTCATCGCCCCGCGGGGCGCGAGCGCCTCCTCGTTGCGGACGATCAGGTTGACCAGCGCCTCGCGCGGCAGCCCGAGGTCGCGGATGCGCACGCCCTCGGCGGCGTAGCCGTCCTTGACCAGGAACTCGATGATGTCGGCCCCCAGCCGGCGGATGTTGCCCGCCTCGACCAGCGGGGGCGGCACCGCGGGCTCGGTCGTCGTCAGCCCCAATCGCTCGGCGAACCATTCGAACGTGGTGCCCTGGAGGATGGTCGAGAGCAGCACGGCGAAGAAGACGATGTTGAAGATGTCGCCGGCCCCCGGCACGCCGTCGGTCACCGGGAACGTGGCGAGCACGACGGGCACCGCCCCGCGCAGACCGGCCCAGCCGAGCACGAGCTGCTCGCGGAAGCTGTAGCCGAACGGGATCGTCGCGATGTACACCGCGATCGGCCGGGCGACGGCCGCCAGGATCACCGCGAGGATCGTGCCCTTGATCGCCACCTCGAGCAGGTTGGACGGGAAGACGAGCAGCCCCAGCACGAAGAACAGCGAGAGCTGCGCGACCCAGCTGAGGCCCTCGTGGAACGCGACGAGGGAGCGCCGGCCCGGCACGCGCTTGTCGGCCAGCGCCAGGCCGGCCAGGTAGACCGCGAGGAAGCCGGAGCCGTGCAGCGCGCCCGCCGCGCCGAAGGCCAACGCCGCGGTGGCGAGCGAGAACACCGGGTACAGGCCGTCGGAGCCCAGACGCAGCCGCGGCGAGATCCACACCGCGCCGAAGCCGACGAGCAGGCCGATCGCCGTGCCGATGCCGATCTCCTCGACGAACAGGACGAGCATGTCGGCGATCCCGTAGTCGGGCATCGTGATCCAGTGCACGAAGCCGATGACGAGCAGGACGGCGACCGGGTCGTTGAAGCCGGACTCCGCCTCCAGCGTGCGGGCCAGCCGCCGCTTCAGGGTCGAGCCGCGCAGCAGGGCGAAGATCGCCGCGCCGTCGGTCGACGAGAGGACGGCGCCGATGAGCAGGCCGCCGAGCAGGCTGAGGTCGAAGATGACCATCGCCGCCAGGCCGGTCAGGACCGCGGTGAGCACCGTGCCGACCACGGCCAGCGCCGCGGCGGGCTTGAGCACGGACCGCAGCTCGGGGAAGCCGGCGCTGAGGCCGCCCTCGAACAGGATCAGGCCCAGGGCGACCGTGCCGACCGTGCGGGCCAGCTCGTAGTCGGCGAAGTCGATGAGGTCCAGCGCGTCGGTGCCGAGCGCCATCCCGATGCCGAGGAACAGCACCAGGGCGGGGAGCCGGACCCGTCCGGCGACGAAGGAGGCGAGCAGGCCCACCGCCAGCAGAGCGCCGACGACGAGGATGCGGACTTCGTCGCTCACCCTCCGGCAGTGTGGCAGGTATGCGCGATCAACGAACGACGCGCAGCGTCTTGGGCAGCGAGCTCAGGACCTCGGGCTCGCCGTCGGTGACGACGACGAGATCCTCGATCCGCACGCCGACCACGCCGGGGACGTAGACGCCCGGTTCGACCGTCACGACCATCGACGGCTCCAGCGCGGTCTCCCCCAGCCGGGACAGCCGGGGCCCCTCGTGGACCTCCAGCCCGACCCCGTGGCCGAGCCCGTGGCCGAAGTGGTCGCCGTGACCGGCCGCGTCGATGATGTCGCGGGCGACGGCGTCGACCTCACGGCCCAGGCTCCCCGCGCGCACCGCGGCGAGCGACGTCTCCTGCGCGCGCAGCACGAGGTCGTAGACGCCGGCGTCGTGCGCGGTCAGCTCGCCGGTGGCGAACGTGCGGGTGCAGTCGGAGGCGTAGCCGTCGAGCTGGGCGCCCCAGTCGATCACCACGAGCGTGTCGGGCGGGATGGCCACGTCGCGCGGCTCGGCGTGCGGCAGCGCCCCGTGCGCGCCGGCGGCGACGATCGGCGGGAACGACACGCCCTCGGCCCCCAGCCGCCGCATCGCGACCTCCAGGTCGAGCGCGACGTCGCGCTCGGTGCGGCCGACGATCCCCGCCTCGATCACCTCGGTCAGCGCAGCGTCGGCGAGCAGCGCGGCGGCGGCGATGCGCTGCAGCTCGTGGCGGTCCTTGCGGGCCCGCAGCTCCTCGATGAGGCCACCGGCGGGGACGAGGGTGACGTCGTCGCCGACGAGCTCCGCGAGCCGCCGGTGCTCGCGCACGCTCATCTGCGCGTCGTCGAAGCCCAGGCGCCGCACGCCGGGCCCGAGGCGGTCGACGAGCGCCTCCAGCAGGTCCTGGTGGATGATCCGGTCCCAGCCGGCCGGCACCTGCTCGGCGGACACGGTGAGGTAGCGGAAGTCGGTGGCGAAGAGGCGGGCGCCGGCGTCGTCCCCGACCAGCGCGGCGGCGTTCGAGCCGGTGAAGCCGGTGAGCCAGCGGACGTTGACCAGCCCGGTGACGAGCAGCGCGTCGCAGTCGCGGCCGGCCAGCGCGGCGGCGACACCGTCGGCGCGGGTGGAGGGAACCGTCACGCGGACTCCTCCTCGTTCTGCCGCAGCCGGTCGGCGAGCAGCACGAGCGCCTCGCGGTAGCCGTCGGGGCCCTTGCCGGCCACCGTGCCGATGCACACGTCCTCGATCACCGAGACGCGGCGCCACTCCTCTCGAGCGTGGATGTCGCTGAGGTGGACCTCGACGGCGGGCACGCCCGCGATCTCCAGCGCGTCGTGCAGCGACCAGGCGTAGTGCGTCCACGCACCGGCGTTGATGAGCAGGCCGTCGGCCACCTCGCGGCCCCGGTGGAGCCGCTCGACCAGCTCGGACTCCGAGTTGGTCTGGAAGAACGAGACGGACAGGCCGAGCTCGCCGGCCCAGTCGCCGATCCGCATCTGCAGCTCGGGCAGCGTGAGGCTGCCGTAGTGGGCGGGGTCGCGGCGCCCCAGCTGGTCGAGGTTGACGCCGTGGAGCACCTCCACGCGGTTGCGCAGGATCACGGGCGGATCACCTCTCGGACGGCGGCGTCGAGCGCCGCGGGTTCCACGCGGTGGCCGGGCGTCACGTCACCCGGGGCCGCGCACAGGACGAACGGCACCTCGGCGCCGAGGCGCTTCTTGTCCCGGTGGGTCGCGGCCACGACCGCCTCCGGGTCGACGCCTTCGACCGACGTCGGCAGGCCGGCCGCGGCGAGCAGCTCGGCCGTCTGGGTGCGCAGGTCGTCGCGGCCCGACAGCCGCAGCGCGGCGAGCAGGCCGATGCCCACCGCCTCGCCGTGGCGGAAGCGGGAATAGCCGGTGACGGTCTCCAGCGCGTGGCCGACGGTGTGGCCGAGGTTGAGCACCTGGCGCCGGCCGCCGTCGCGCTCGTCCTGGGCGACCACGCCGAGCTTGAGGCGGGCGCAGGCCAGGACGACGTCCGCGTCGACCGGTGCTCCCTCGGCGATGCGCTTCCACAGGCCGCCACCGGCGATCAGCCCGGTCTTGACGACCTCGGCGTAGCCCGCTGCCCGCTCCGCGTCCGGCAGGGTCTGCAACACCGTCGGGTCGACGTGCACCGCGCGCGGCTGGTGGTAGGCGCCGACGTAGTTCTTGGCCATCGGCAGGTCCACACCGGTCTTGCCGCCGTAGGCCGAGTCGACCTGCGAGACGATCGTCGTCGGCACGTGGACGACGTCCATCCCCCGCTGGTAGCTCGCCGCGACGAACCCGGCGAGGTCGCCGACGACGCCGCCACCGACCCCGACGACGGTGTCCGAGCGCGTGTAGCCGCCGTCGGCCATCGCGGACCAGATGCGCTCGGCGGCGGCCAGCGTCTTGCTCTCCTCGCCGGGCGGGATCGCCAGCGTCTGGTGGCCGGAGAGCCGCTCGCCGTAGAGCTCGGCGACGTGCTCGTCGGTGACGATCAGGTTGCGGCCCTCGAGCACCGGCCAGGCGCCCTCGCCGACGTAGACCGGGTAGTCGCCGGAGGCCGCGTGGGCCCACAGCATCCGCGTGGCGGGCGGCAGCGACCGCAGCGCGGGCAGCGCCGCGCGGACGATGCCGCGGGAGGTCTCGGGCAGGAAGGCGTCGGCCACCGACTCGTACAGCCCGCTGCGCTCGGCGTGCAGACGCAGGAAGCGGCCGCGGTCGCGGGCCAGCGGCCGCCCCCGTCCCGACGCGCGGGACCAGGCCAGCTCGGGCGTGACCTCGATCAGGACGGCGGTGTGGCGGGCCAGGGCGCGGCGCACGCGCTCGGAGCCCAGGGCACCGCCGCCGAGCGAGAGCACGTCGCCGTCGGCGCCGTCCAGCAGCGCGACCACTACCTCCTCCTCGACCTGCCGGAACGCCGCCTCGCCCTCACGGTCGAAGTACGCCTCGATCGGGCCGCCGATCCGCTCCTCGATCAGCCGGTCGCTGTCCTGGGCGGTGACGCCGAGCGCGGCCGCGGCCTCACGGGCCGCGGTCGACTTGCCCGCGCCCATGAACCCGATGAAGACGAGCGCGGGCTTCATGCGCCGCGAACCCCTACCGGCGCCACTCGATGCGCTCTTCGTAGCGGCGCACCGCGTCGACGACGTCGTCGATGTGGTCGCCGCCGAACTTGCGGCGGTACGCGTCGGCGATGACGAACGCGACCATCGCCTCGCCCACCACGCCGGCCGCGGGAACCGTGCAGGAGTCGGTCCGCTCACGGAGCGCCTCCGCCGGCTCGCGGGTGGCGATGTCGACCGAGCGCAACGGCTTGGTCAGCGTGGGCAGCGGCTTCATCGCGCCCTGGGCGATCAGCGGCTCGCCGGTCGTCATGCCGCCCTCGAGCCCGCCGGAGTGGTTCGTCTCGCGGAAGAAACCGCGCTCCGGCGTGTAGAAGATCTCGTCCATGGCCCGGGAGCCGGGGGTCCCGGCCAGGTCGAACCCGTCGCCGAGCCCGACGCCCTTGATCGCCTGGATCGAGCACAGCGCACCGGCGAGCTGCCCGTCCAGGCGCTCCTCCCAGCTCACGTGCGAGCCCAGGCCGGGCGTGCAGCCGAACGCGATGACCTCGAAGACCCCGCCGATCGACTCGTTGGCCTTGCGCTGGACGTTGATGAACTGCACCATCTCGCGGCTCGCCTCCGGGTCCAGGCAGCGCACCGGGTCCCCGTCGACCGTGTCGAAGTCCGCGACCGTGAGGGCCTGCGAGCGGTGCCGCTCGGCGACCGTGACCGTGCCGATCTGGACGACGTGCGAGCGCACCTCGACCCCGACCGCGCGCAGGAACGCCCGGCAGAGCGCACCGCCGGCGACCCGCGCCGCGGTCTCCCGCGCGCTGGCCCGCTCGAGCACGTTGCGCACGTCGGTGAAGTCGTACTTCCAGGCCCCGACGAGGTCGGCGTGCCCGGGGCGCGGCAGATGCACCTCGGGGACGTCCTTCTCGACGGGCCACGGATTCATCCGCTCTTCCCAGTTGGTGTAGTCGCGGTTGGCGACCTGCAACGCGATCGGGCCACCCATCGTGGTGCCGTGGCGAACGCCCGCGGTGACGAAGGCGGCGTCCTTCTCGATCTTCATGCGCCCGCCGCGGCCGTGGCCGAGCTGGCGGCGCGCCATGTCGTCGTTGATCTCCTCCTCCCGAAGCTGGAGGCCGGCAGGCAGCCCTTCGACGAGACAGGTGAGGCCGGGACCGTGCGACTCGCCGGCGGTGATGAGGGAGAGATGAGCCATGAGCACGGGCGATTCTACGGTCCCGCCTGCGTGGGAGATCTGCGGCCACCCGCGAGCCCTCCTGGACGGCGGCCGATCCCGGGTCCGCGATCACGGCCATCCCAGTCCCCAGGCGACCGCCGCACCGAAGGCCAGGAACGGCGCGAGCGGCACGGCGGTGCGCCGCGCCGCCGCGATCCCGTCGCGCACGGCCACGCCCGCCCCCACCGCGGTCGTCGCGGCGCAGCCCACGAGCAGGGCCACGAGGGCGCCCGGCCCGAGGGCCAGTCCCAGGACGCCCGCGAGCTTGGCGTCGCCCAGGCCCATCCCGTCGGGCGCGGCCAGGGCCAGTGCACCCAGCCCGGCGACCAGGACGAACGCCCACAGCAGCGCGTCGGGGACGCTGCCGGGCGCCGCGAGCAGCCGCACCGCCAGGACGGCGGCCGCCCCGCCGCCGGTGATGGCGTCGGGGATCGTCCGGGTCCGCAGGTCGATGGCCGACGCCGCCGCGAGCACGACGAGCAGGACGGCGGCGAGGAGGACGGGGAGCGCGGTCGGAGCGGCCATGGACCGAGCATGCCGCACGGCCGGGCCGCCGCCGGCCCGTTGACACGCTTCCGACACGAACCGGTGGGAAGACGTCACGAAACGTTGCGTGCGCGACACTGTTTCGACCCGCATGCCGCCCGCCACGCCCGCCACGAGCGACCACCGCTCGGCCGCCATCGACGGCCTGCGCGCCATCGCCGCCCTCACCGTCCTGGCCTACCACGCCTGGCTGTACTCGCTGCCGAAGGCCCGGGCCGGCCACCGCGACAGCCTGCTCGACCAGGTCGTCCACGAGTTCCGCCTCGGCCTCGTCCTGTTCTTCGTCCTCTCCGGGTTCCTCCTGTTCCGGCCCTGGGTCCGCTCCGCGCTGGCCCGCCGCGCCACCGGCCCGACACGCCCCGGACCGCGCACCGGCGCGTTCTACCTCCGCCGCGCCGCGCGGATCGGCCCCGGCTACTACGCGGCCCTCCTGGGCTCGATCGCCCTGCTGTGGCCGCTGGCGAGCATGCCGGGGCTGCGCCTGCCGCCGGCCGAGGACCTGTGGCTGTTCGGCGTGTTCGGCCAGAACTTCACCGAGGCCACGGTGCTGAAGCTCAACCCGCCGCTGTGGACGCTGGCGGTCGAGGTGACGTTCTACCTCGTGCTCCCGCTGCTGGGCTGGCTGGCGCTCCGGCTCCCCCACGCCCACCGCCGTGCCGTGCAGCTCGTCGTCCCGGCGGCCTTCCTCGCGGCCGGCGTGGGCTGGAACTGGTGGCTCGCGGGCAAGGGCTACGGCATCGCGCCCACGAAGATCCTCCCCGCGATGGCGCCGTACTTCGCGCTGGGCATGGCCGCGGCGGTGCTGGTCGAGGGCCACGAGCTCGGCCGTCGTGCGGTGCTCGTCCTCGTGCTCGCCGGCTCGGCCCTCGTGGTCGCCGACGCCGCCTGGGCCGCCAACGAGGCACTGACCGGCTCACACGACCTCACGCTGCGGATCGTCCGCGACGTCCCCGCCGCCGCCGGCTTCGCCGCGATCATCGCCGCCGCGGCCGCCTCGACCCGCCGCCTGCCGGTGCTGAGCTGGCGGCCGCTGGCCCTCGTCGGCCTCGTCTCCTACGGGCTGTACCTCTGGCACGTCCCCCTGCTGATCTGGCTGCGCGCGCACGGGCTGCTGCCCGGGGACGTCTACGGCGCGTTCGCGGTGGTCATCCTCCCCGCGCTGGCCTTCGCGACCGTCAGCTGGCTCGTGCTGGAACGGCCCGCGCAGCGGTGGGCCCAGCGGGTGACGCGGCGGCCCGTCGGCGATCGCCCCGACCCGCCGGACCGGCCGGACCGGCCGGACGCGCCCGACGACGATCCGGCGCCCACGGCGCCGGCCTCGGCGCCGGCATGACGCGCTACTCGGCGGGAGCGTCGGTGGCCCAGTGGGCCTGCGCGTTGTGGTCCGGGAGGAACATCGTGGTGCCGTCGCACCAGGGGCACGTCACGGTCTTCGGCTCGCCGCCGAGGTTGGAGATCACGGTGCCCAGGCCGCGACAGGCCTGGCACGGGCTCGGCTCGGGCGCTTCGGTTTCGGGTGCGTCGGGATCGGTGCTCACGGGTCGGGGAGCGTACACGGGCGGGAGCGCGGCGACGTGAGCGCCGACGGCCGCTTCGCCCCCAGCCCCTCGGGAACGCTGCACGTCGGCAACCTGCGGACCGCCCTGCTGGCGTGGCTCTTCGCCCGCTCGGCGGGCGCCCGCTTCCTGGTGCGCGTCGAGGATCTCGACCCGGGCCGCTCCCGCCCGGACGTCGCGGACCGGCAGCTCGCCGACCTCGCCGCGATCGGCCTCGACTGGGACGGGCCGGTCGTCCGCCAGTCGGAGCGCGCCTCCCGCTACGAAGCGGCGCTGGACGTGCTCGACCGCGCCGGCCTGCTGTACCCGTGCTTCTGCACCCGGGCCGAGATCCGCGCCGCCACGACCGCGCCCCACGCCGGGGAGGCCGCGACCGCCGGGCGCTACCCCGGCACGTGCCGGACGCTCTCCGGCGCCGAGCGGGAGGCGCGCCTCGCCGCGGGGCGGCCCGCGGCCCTGCGCGTGCGGACCGGCGGCGCCGCGGTCACCGTCGACGACCGGCTCCACGGGCCGATCGCCGGCGTGGTCGACGACCTCGTGGTGCGCCGCAACGACGGGGCCCACGCCTACAACCTGGCCGTGGTCGTCGACGACGCCGACCAGGGCATCGGCGAGGTGGTCCGGGGGGACGACCTGCTCGACACGACGCCCAGCCAGGTCTGGCTCCAGCGGGCGCTCGGGCTGCCCACCCCGGCCTACGCCCACGTCCCCCTGATGCTCGGCCCCGACGGCGCCCGCCTGGCCAAGCGTCACGGCGCCGTGACGCTCGAGGACCTGGCACGTGAGGGGACGGGCCCGGAGCAGGTGCGCGCTACGCTGGCTGCGTCGGTCGGGCTGATCGCCCCCGGCGCCCCCTCCACCATGGACGACCTCCTCCAGCACTTCGACCCGACCCGGTTGCGCCCGTGAGCTGGCGGACGTTCGTCCGGTACTGGCTGCCCGGGCTGATCTGCCTCGCCGGGATCCTGGCCATGATCTTCGGCCCCCAGGAGTCGCGGGCCGAGGGCGGCGGGGCGATCCTCGCCGCCGGCCTGTCGATCTACCTGATCAACGTGCTGTTCCGCGTCGGGGTGTCCGGGGACCGCGACCGCGATCAGGAGGAGGACGCCCGCCGGTTCTACGTCGAGCACGGGTTCTGGCCGGACGATCGTCCGCCGACGGGCGAGAAGTAGCGCCGGGAGTGTCTGGACACAATCCATCCGGCCGCGTCGGTGTACGTCCGTACACAGCAGACCCACTGCCCCGGAGCACGTCGATTTCCCTTAGGGTCGCCTGATGTCCGATTCCGTCTGCGTCGAACTGGCCGAGGCCGCCCGTGAGCACGGGCGGTTCGGGATCGACACCGAGTTCATGGGCGAAGGCCGCTACCAGCCGCTGCTGTGCCTGGCCCAGGTCGTCGTCGACGACCCCGCGAACATCGCTCGTCCGGTGCGCGTGGAGCTGCTCGACCCGCTCGAGGGAGACCTCGACCCGTCCCCCATCGCGGAGCTGCTGGCCGACCCCGACATCGAGGTCATCATGCACGCGGGCCGGCAGGACGTGGGCCTGCTCAAGCGCGTGTGGAAGACCGACATCACCCACCTCTTCGACACGCAGATCGCCGCCGGGTTCGCCGGACTGCGCGCCCAGATGGGTTACGAGGCGCTGCTGAACGACGTGCTCAAGATCCGCCTGGCCAAGTCGGCGAGCTACACCCGCTGGGACACCCGGCCGCTGAGCGACGAGCAGAAGACGTACGCCGCCGAGGACGTACTCGACCTGCTGGACCTCACGACGGCCCTCCAGGACCGCCTGAGCGGCCTGGGCCGGCTCGACTGGGCCCGCGAGGAGTGCCGCCGGCTCGAGGCCGTCAGCGACGAGCGCGTGCCCGACGTGCTGTGGGCCAAGCTCCCGCGCATCGGCGGTTCGGACCCCAAGACCCGCGCGGTGGCCCGCGAGCTGATCGAGTGGCGCGAGGCCGCGGCCCAGGAGGCCGACCGGCCGCCGTCCACCGTCCTGCAGGACGCGGTGCTGATGGAGGTGGCCAAGCGCCGCCCGAAGACCGTCGACCGGCTGGAGCAGATCCGCGGCCTCAACCAGGCCACGCTGCACCGCCGCGGCCGGTCGCTGATCGCGGCCGTCGAGCGCGGCGCCGAGCGCGAGCCGATCCCCGGCGACGGCGAACGTCCGCCGGCCGGCTCCCCCGAGGACGCGCCGCTGATCGCGCTCGCCGAGGCCCTGGTGCGCACCCGCGCCACCGAGGCCGGGCTGGCCTACGAGCTGATCGCGGCCAAGGCCGACCTGTCGCGGATCGTCGCCTGCGTGCGCCAGGACCTGCCCGAGCCGGAGGTCCGCACGTTGCAGGGCTGGCGGCGCGAGGTCGTCGGCGACGAGTTGCTCGCGCTGCTCGACGGCCGCCGCACGCTCAGCGTCGGTCCCGGCCTGAAGCTGAAGATCGACCGCGAGGACTAGGCCAGCGACTCGGCGACGCGGCGCATCGACACGTGCGCGTCGACCGACGACTCGGCCTCGCCGGAGAACGTCCCGACGACCGGTGAGACGTCCGCGTACATCCGGCCGTGCCCGATCTTCACGTGGTCGCGCCCGGCGACGATCGCGTTGGTCGGGTCGACCGCGAACCACACCGGCTCGCCGTCGCCCTTGACCGGCAGCAGCGCCTCGACCCAAGCGTGGGTCTGCACCTCTGCGCTCTCCCCGTTCTCGCCGTCCGGGGACGTGAAGAAGTAGCCGCTGACGTACCGGGCCCCCAGGTCGTGGGAGCGCAGCAGCGCGAGCGAGAGGTGGGCGTAGTCCTGGCAGACGCCGGCGCCGAGGGCGACGAACTCCGGCGTGGTGGTGTGCGCATCGGTCACGCCCGGCTCGTAGCGGAACCGGTCGTGGACGGTCTGCATCACGTTGCGCAGCGTCTCGGCCGGCGTCTTGCCGCGGATCTCACGAACGAGGTCGACGAGCGCCTCGTGCTCGTGCAGGTAGGCGTACGGGTGGTAGCGGTACGCCCCGGCCAGGCGGCGGTAGCGCTCGTCCTGCACCTCGGTCCACGGCCCGTCCGGCGGCGGCATCGGGTCGGTCGTTGCGACGGTGGCGTCGACCTGGATCCGCAGGCGCTGGGTCGGCGCCGCGACGAGGATCTCGTTGACCTCGTTGCCGAACAGGTCCTCGTAGGTGTTGAAGACGTCGGCCGTGGGCTCGATGCTCACGTCGTAGTGCTCGCACCGCTGGGTCCCGCCCGTGGTGGGCCGCATGCGCAGGCGGTTGAGGTTGCCGACCACCGGCGCCGTGTAGCGGTAGGTCGACTCGTAGGTGATCTCGTAGCGCACGCGGAGGCAGGCTACTCGTCGGCCGGCGCGGGCAGCACGGCGCGCACGCTCTCCAGGCCGCGGCGCCACACCTCGTCCACGTCGATGCCGGGCGTGAAGCGGCCGTTGAGCTCGAGGATGGCCACGCCGTGGGCGAAGGCCCACACGGCCGCGTTGAGCGTGCGGTCGCGGCCCAGCGCGGCGCGCAGCGAGGTGGTCGCGTGCGCCTCGGCCTCGGCGACCACGGGATCGCCGCGGTCGAGGTCACGATCGGTCATCAGCCGGTACAGGTGGGGATGGGCGAGCGCGAACGCGCGGTACTCCATCGCCAGGGCGAGCAGCGGGTCGTCGGCGTCCGCGATCGCCGCTGAGAGCAGGTCGCCCTGCTCGCGCAACCCGGAGGCGATCAGGGCGTTCTCCAGCGCCCGTTTGTCCGGCACGTGCTTGTAGAGCGCACCCGCCGTGATCCCCAGCCGGCCGGCGATCCGGCGCATCGACAGGCCGTCCGGCCCCTCGGACTCCAGGAT
>Ga0247758_1001896_pt1 | contig 13343 bp, 6 predicted proteins | sample UWRJL156409C4_FD_180950 | JGI IMG/M metagenome (GOLD analysis project Ga0247758, IMG submission 180950) | Plant litter microbial communities from Arlington Agricultural Research Station in Wisconsin, United States - UWRJ-L156-409C-4 | ecosystem: Environmental > Terrestrial > Plant litter >...
TTCCCCTTTCTCAGCCTTCGGAGCACGGGACGGCTTGGACAGGAGGGGTCCTCCTCAGCTTTTCGGCTGGATCCCGGGGTGGACCCCCTGGGCGGGGGCCCCTGTCTGCGAATGAAAGTCGGCCTTCACATCCGTGCTCAGACAACAAGCGCCGTTTCTTGCAGCAGAGAATCAGGGTTCTGGGTCCAACTCTGTGGCTGTCCTTGTCAAAGGTCGATGACTGTCCCATCAGGCGCCTAAAGGCACCCCACCAACCCCACATGGCTGGCCGCTGTGCTACATGGCGGACGGATCCACGGGAATAAGACGACCAACAGCCGAAAGACTGCAAATCAGCAAATAGCTGTCGTCTCCGTCACTGCCGCGCGTTTTGACTAGCAGCACCTGCGCCTTGCGGCCGACCTTCCGGAATTGGAGGCGGGTACCTGGGTACAAGCTGTTCGGGACCACCTCGGCGGCTTCAAATCGTTACTTTGGATTAGAGCCGAGCGAGATCTGCAGGCGGCACGCGATTTACTCTACCCTCTAGGTCCCACGATGGGCACCGGGGAAAATCCACGTTCGACATTTAAATGTGCCACCCCGCGATCATATTTATCCTACAGTGAGCAGCACCTCATTCAGGGGCGCGACCTGACGCGCGGTGCTGACCACTTCAATCCGCCATAGTGTGGAGTGTATTTGGGGTGCTCTCTGCCACTCAGCCAGCAACGACACCCCTCATCCATGCTACTCATTCACCTTCACGCAGTCGCCATCTCAACGCAGCGCGCAAGTTCCTGCTCGAATTGACCGTGCTTTGCACGAAACCGACAAGACTCGACGTATCAACATTTCAATCGCGAGCGATTACGCAAAGTCAATATCAACCCGCAGAGCGGCAGCAGGCTGCGGCTCCCGCTTGCCGCTTCTGCTAACGGCGTCAGTGCAGACCGAATCTGAGCCAGACCCTTTTCGTCATGGTGGAATGTGCTCCTTCAACTCACACCCTTCGTTCTCAACAAAATGAACACATCCCAGGCCTCACACTGTGACCCTTCCCCAGGAACCCCTCCGAGATGGGGAGACCCCTCGCAGCTGTGTGGTCGGCTAGTCCACTACGACTCGGAACGGGGAAAGACATTCTGGCAGCCTGTTGGTCCCGCCTCCCAGGCTTGGTCCGTCCTAGGCCCGCGCATCAATTCCCGGGCACAAGCACTTGCGAGAAACAGCACTGCCTTCAGCATCCATATGGTCATGATTGGTACATCCGAACAAGACGCAGCGCCGAACGTCGTCTTTTGCGTGGATGATGGTCCCCTTCAGCCAGCACTTCGCAGCGACGACCTCCTGAATGACATTATCAGCAGCTATCAACCGCCCATCGGGACCGACTTCTGCCACAACCTTCCCTGTCTGTTAGCCCAGGATGCGCCGTCAGCCAATCTCCCAGAACACGACTGCCCGGCCTCTTCGGCGGTTTCTTACCCCGTTTGGGCAACCGACGCTCAACCACGTATTGGCACGCGCCTTTATGTCGCTTGTCGTGACGGTGGGCCGCCACGGATGGCCACCGCCGGTCCTGTCTTCTCTGACGGTCACAAGCTTTATCAAATCACGGTTCGCCATTTGTTCTTCAAACAGGAGACTACTTCCCCATTCATGACATCGTTCCAGTCGGACCTCGATATGGATGACTCCGACATGGACGACCTGGGCTGCCCTGGACCAGCAAATGACCCAGTTGCGAGCGGGACATTTCGGCATCAAGAATTGGCGAGAGCCTCACCGAGCACTTCAAGCTCCTCGTCCGATACCCACCGCCCATTGCCCTTTGTGGAAAGTGACCGAGAGCTCGGAAAGGGGAAAGACCCGGAAATGCCCCGTGGCGCAATCTACATCGGAAAGGCCCTCCCGAAGACGGTAGAAGGGGTGCAGCACGACATCGACTGCGCTCTAATCGAAGTTCAGGCGAGCAAAACCGTCGATCCCAACTTGGTTTCATATGACCCCTCCGATAACAGCAAGAAAATCCGCGTCACAAAACCCGCAGACATGACCAAACTGCTTCCCGAGACCCCGGTCATTATCGCCACATCTGCCGGGCCTGTCAGTGGCACGTTGCTCACAACACTCGCCTATATTAAACCCAGGTTTCAGCTCCACTCAGTCGCACTCTACCCCGTGGTTATGGACGACAATATGGGGTTGGAGCTCGGCGACTGTGGGTCTCTGGTAGTTCAGATTAGGGGAGGCGAAGCGCACATGCTTGGCCACATTTTATTCGGGCATCCCGACACCTCGGTTGCCTATATCCTTCCAATGGATACCATTGTGGCGAGGATGGCCGAGGTCTTAGATCAAAGCATCTCGCTGGCCCCCGGTCCCTGCCAGCGCGAGAACCAGACACTGAATTTGCGGACGGAGTTCGCCTCCGCCCGATATTACAAGAACCTGAAGCTACCTTTAATGGCGGAGAAGCAGCGGCGTCGCGATCGGCTTGAGAAGTTTGTCGTGGAAATGAAACACGCACATACAATGAAGAAGAATCGAAGGAAAGAGCTCCGAAAGGCCAGGAAGTACTCGTTTGAGGAGCTCTTCTTTTGGTTGCCTCCGGAGATCCGTGACCAAGTCATTGACTGTCTCAATTTCCGAGACGCAATGAGCCTGCGGCAGGTCTCAGTCCGCTTTCGCGCTGCAGTATCAGTGAACGGCTCTGCAATATCGAGACGCTTCCTCGTCAGCAATCCCCTTCCTCCTCTCGCTCGGTGGCTCTACCCCAACTCATCGCCAGATCTCGCTCATATTCACATGGTGGGGAACTGTCACGCTGTGGCCTGGAGGTTGGCAGACCACATCGTATGGTGGTTGAGCGAACGCATGTTTCTTCTCGAAAAGGAGCAACATCAGGCATTGAAGGCGCGGATGAAGCAGCGCCTTCTCCCCTCTCTTTTCTTGTTGGGTCGTTTTTTCAATATCTGTCGTGACTTCCTCAAGTGGCGGATCTCCGAAGAGATAGGAGCTCCGGAACAAGGAATTCCCCTCACATTTCCATTCGAGAAACAGATCATGGAAGGTTGCAGCAATGAGCTCTTGCTCCAAACACATGACGTTGCGCTTGTCCTCATCAACTTCTTGCGTTGTGTGATAAGACCGCCCTCACAGTACGGGTTTCTCGAGAGGACCATTCGATACCGCAGGGCCCGGATTGACACACCATCAGAAAAAGAACTGACAGCGGTTCTCTGCTACGGGGGTTTGGAGACGGTTACCAGTGTATTGGATTTGGCGACCCTTGACAAAAGAACGACAGCAGTCCGTGCTTACTGTAAGTCGTCATCACAATCTGCGGGACAAGCAACGCAAGCGTTTCAATCAACAGACGGATTTTCTGGGCATGCTACCCCAGAGGGGCCAAGCGGCATTAGTCACAGTGGCACCATTGCGACCGAAATGAGACAGTCATTGGATCTTCGTTGCGTGCTTCCACGGCTACCGGACCTGGATCAAATATGGCGACCGTCTGCCGAGGCTGTGCTCAGAGAGAGGAATGTCATCCAGGGCCGGCGAGACATCAAGGCCTATGAGGTGATCCTGAAGGAGTTGATACTTGAGGGCGAAACTAGGGCGGATAGACTCTACAGAGAAGGCCACGACCTGTGGTATGCGCTGTCGGATAAATGAATCTCGCAAAACATCTTTTCTATGGTCAGATTTTTGGGTACATCAGCATGGTCCTGATATCCGGAACGAGAACTAAGGTATGGGGTGTGCATCATTTGCAGAGAGGTATATGCCATGTTCTTTGTGCATAATGTTGGTTTGGGCAGACAGGCATAGACGATAGATTCGTTGGACACCGAATATAGACAGAGAATTGGTAATAGAATGCGTGGCATCTGTGTTCTGAACCGCGCGCCCGCAGCCTTCATTGCCCTACATAACATCGATACGAGCTCGGGGAGCCACCAACAAGCGTGGTAGTTAAACGGATAAGAGGCTTCACCCTATTTGTCCTTTCTCGGTGAATCATGCTTTCCATGCTTTCCGTTGTGGTAGCCGAATAGTTGCATCTTAAACCCAACGCTGTCCAATTTCAAGGGAAAATACAAAGACACGGACGCGCTCACATAAAGGTATCTGAATTTCACTTCAACCACCCTCAAATACAACAGCACAATCGGCAGAAAGAAAAGGATGGACAAAGTCTGGTACAAGCTCCGCCAAACGGCCTACCCACCCCCCATCTCGAGACCATCGGCACTGGGCGAGAATCAGCGCCCATATCCCTCGGATACTTCATTGCAAATCTTAAGAGACTCGACATGGTCTTCAACCAGGGCGCCATCGATCCTTTCCCGCTTAGCATGCCCATCTACTAGACGGTAGTCACGAGTTTCAACCGGGATGTCGCGCACGGGATCTCCGCCGGCGCGGGAGCCGACGTTGGTGGTCTCGCTAGGACACCAGCGGAGGCGACAATCAAGGGGGGGTTTTAGAAGTCGGTAGAGAACTACGAGGAGTATGACCGACTTGACACGTACATTGTGCAGCCAGATAGGGCTTACATCGAGGACTGTAGACTGATTTTATAATTACGGGGATCAAGGTGGCGCGCCGGGCCGGGAGCATGGCGAGGGCTGTGAGGGGTGGGTTCCATGGCGGTGTTGAGGGGTGAGTTAACTGACTGATCTCCTTTGTTGTGGTTTTGAAGTTGATTTCTGACTATCTCTAGGGACATCATCATGCGCAACTGGTCCTTGAAGCTGTATACCTCACGTGCGACGTTCTCGAATGCCAAGGCAGCGTTAGATATTCGTGTAATTACCAAGGTTGAAGGCCTGGAAATGATGCATGCACCATGAAAGAAACTACAAGACAGTGCTTAGCATAAAACAATAGTAAGAAACACGAACGTGAACTAGGACATCTTCCTTCAATCAGAGAGCTGTTTACCTCTATAATAGAACCTCGAAGAAAAGCCTCAATTAGCAATCGCCCTATGAAGACTTCCACACGTTTGTGGCCCAGAAAGATGTCATTCTGAATCTAGTACGTAAGCCACAGGTCGGCGCTATCTACGTAATTACAGCTGCAGAGCCTTCGTAATGACGAACGACGTCCTAAAGAAAACTAACCGCCTTAACAAGCTAAGTCCTAATACTTAGATTGGCTACCTTATAAGTTACGATTTTATAAATATCTATTAAATATGGAACCCCATGCTTAATAAGTTCATTTGCGTAAGAGACGTTACCTTTAATAAGAACAACTTCTTTAGCAGTAACCTTAACAATTTTAAAGATAACCTCCTGAACGTTATTAAGAAGGAGATAGAAGAAGTTATCTGCAGTTATGAGATTAGCGATAAAGCTGTTCTAACAAACCTCCTTAACCAGGGCTATAATTGTAAGAAGAAGACGAAAATAAAAAGATCATTTGTAACTTTATCACCATCAGCTCTATTCTAATCGAGACTAATTCTAGAAAGGCTAAAAAAGTTAAAGATCTACAAGAAGAAAGCCTTAGCGAGTTAAACAGCCCTAACTACTCTAACAGAGAGAAAAAGTTAAAGTACAAGACTGATCACCTTATTAGTAGATTTATCGCTAGAAGGCCTTAAATCTACTTAAGCTCCAGTTCACATAATATTGAAGAGAGCCTTCGTAAGCCTAAGGCTTTACAGCGAGGTTAATGATAATGGTGGAAGAAATAGAAGAATTCCATACCGCGTTGACAGCTGTAAGGATTAGTCCTTAGTGATAATGTCAAGCTAAGCGTTACAAAGCCGCCTTTACAGCGTAAGCTACTGTTAAGAAGATTAAGTAGAAGGAAGATTTTTATAATAAACTTACTCTTAACTAATTAAGTTGTATATTATGATAAGGAGAAATTTAATAAAAGTAAGAAGATAACTGAAAGCTGATGAATAAATCTCATTGTTTAAACTCTTATATTAAGTACCTCTTTAGGAGGTAGAGGTTATAATATCCTGGTGTTTAATCTTAACTTCAAGTGATTATTAAAGCTTACTGTAAAGGAGATATTTAAAAAGAGACATTAAGGTTTTAAATACCTTTATAAGGGTTGTAAAGTCTAATAAATAAGTTAATATCAAGGTTATTATTATTAATTGTAAAAAAGAAGAAGAAAAAATTAGAATCCCAATATACTCCGCTGCCTCCTAAAGCTGAGGTCAACCCTAAAACTCAATTAGATAACTCTGACGACCTTACAGGACGACACTTGGGCCGGCGCGGCCCAACGAATCCCCTGCAGAAAGAATAGTGCAGGAAACAGTACGCATGGTACTACGCACTGGGCCAGGGGTGTAAAGACCTGAAGCCCTTACGACTAATAAGAAGGTGCTTGCAGCATACTGAGTGCTCGCACTGCGAGTAGGAGAAACTTTACAAGCAGAGCGCTTGCGGAAAGTAGAGTGGTTATGCTATAAGCACTTATAACACCATAAGCAAGGTATAAGGTACCTTTAAGTTAATTAGTATAGATAGACATTATTGTGACTATAATAGCTATAAGGGACTCTTAGTTCCTCACGCTAATATTTAATTATTTATTTATATCTTACTGTTTAAATTCACATTTGTGCATTATAATCAGGGTTGGAATTAAGTCAAGTCAAGTCAAGTCAGAGCAGTGACTTAAGTCAGACTTGACTTAATTGACTTGACTAGCCTTAGCACTAGTCAAGTCACGGCCGTGACTTAAGTCAGACTAGCCTGACTTGCAAGTTAGTCAAGTCAGACTCAAGTCATTTAATAAAAGTGGGTCCATATATTAAAATAATTCCTAATAGTAGTAAAATAAATAAATAACAATAGTAGTATATATTTTTATACTAAAAAAGTACTATAATATACTTGAATTAAATAATTACTATTGAAAAGTAATAATTAAATAATTAATATAAAGAATAAAATAATAATAAAACGGAATATAAATAATCTATAATATGAATAAATAGAAGATTAATTATAAAGATTGTAATGTCATTTCTTAGGATAATTATCATAATAAAAGTAATAATAAGTTAAAGAATATATATAATAATGTATAATTATTAGACCAGCTGATAATAATAGAACGGAATAAGGCAAAGAGATAAATTTTGGAATTTTACTTTGAAAGAAGAAGAAGAAGGCTTTGTAACGTTGGGGCAGCGGTTCTCTTATACACTAGGGCTCCGTTTGTAACGCATTGTTATATTAGACTCCAAAACAATAGAATAAAAGGCTTTTAAAAAGCAATTAAAGTATAAAGCATAGAGCAATAAAATGGTAATTAATGACCTAATTCCATTATTAAAGCGTAAAGGCTTTATAATAGTAATTAAAGCCTTAATTATACTATTAAGGCGTAAAGGTTTAAAATAACAATTAAAGCTTTAATTTGGAATAGAATGTAAAACACCAATATAAATAAAGTAATGAACCGAGTAATAGACAAATAGGAAACAAAGTAATAAATATAGCAATGAACTAGTTAAGAAATAAAACAAAAAACAAAATAAGAAATAAAACAAGATACAAAATAATGAATAAAGCTAACACCAATACTCAAACCTAACCCCTCCTGAATCTAGTACCCCCTTCGTACAAAATGACTACAGCTTAGGGTGGTTTTCCACACTTTTGACCAGGCATAGAAAACTGGCTATTAGTAGCCATAAAGAGGAAATTCATGGTTTTATTATCAAATTCAGATAAAGCCATAAAATCACCACTTTTTTTTTTATAAATAAGTGGTTCTTTTGGTGATGGAAGCCACTCTGTTCAAGCCAATCCAGCGCAAAAACTGCCTCGTTATGAGGCTTCAAGTGGTGGTTGGTTGGATCTTGTGGAAAGATTGGAATTAGTGTAAACTGGCCTGAATAGTACGAATTTCTATACCACTCGGGGTTGTGTATTTGCATAACTAGTAGAAAATAGGTGGGTTGGCAGCCGTAAGGCCGTTCAGGTAAGGTTGTAAAATGGATCTATTAATAGTAATTAATATAATAAAATAATAATTAATAATAATGATAAGAATATATAACCTTACTTGGTCTGTTTCAAACTCTCTAACCTCTATCCACTTAGCCGCACGTGGAAAATCTAACCAAACAGGCCATTTTCCACTAGAATTATTATAAGTATAAATGTTGTTTGGCAGGGCTGAAGTGGATTTAAAATAGTCTAGAAAACCAAGCCTCTGAAATTTGGCTAATACTGCAGTGTGAAAAAAAAGAAGGGTAAACAACGAGCCAGCTCTTTGCTTCAGGGGTAGAAGGGAGAAATATAGTCATTTGGTAGCGAATTGCCTTCACATTAATCCTTTTTTCAACTTTGATAGCCATATAATCAGCCGTAATAGCCAATTATAAGCCTTGAGGCTTAGAAAGATTCGTCTGAAAGTAGTGTGGTTGAAGAGAACGATGTGAAGAAGTGGTGAGCTTTCTATAACTTTATAATTATTCAGATTCTAACTCTCTAAATAGTTAAAACACGGAATTTAAGAGATCCGGTAAATCAAATCAATTTATTAGGCTAATTAACCGCTTTTACAATCTGAAATATTATTATTGCAGATTGAACGGTTGATTGTTAATTTTAAACAGGCTTAAAATCAATTTGGTGTGTTAAATTGTAAATCCTTTGTTTAACAACTGTTTTAAACCGCTTGGTTGTTTTATGATGCAAATCGATTGTTTTATATTACAAATCCGTTGTTTGAACACTGTGTTAAACTACTTGGTTGTTTTATATTGCGAATCTGTTATTTTAACCCTGTTTCAAACCACTTGGACGTTTTACACTGTAAATATATTGTTTTAAGACTTTTTCATCCCTTGGGTTTTTCATGCTGTAAATTTAGCATTAAAACCACTATTTAAACTTTTTAATATAAATACTTTGTACATTTACACCAGTTAAATATATATATATATATCTATATTATCAGTAATAAAATCCAATATCATAATATTTCTTTTAGTCTTATTTTTATTATTTTTTAATTACTAGTAGTGATAATAATGGTAATAATAATGGTAATAATAATTGTAGTACTAGTAGCAGTAGCATTAGTTATAGTTGTAGTTTCATTTATTACTACTATTATTATAATTTATTTTAATTTTATTTAAATAATTTTATTTCTTATCATAATTGTAATTTCACTATTTATAATAAATATAACTAGTTATTAAATATATAAAAAACACTTTTAAATAGTACTATTTTTGATGTAATTAAATCAAATATGCTAGATTTTATATTAAATTTTAAAAAAGGCTAGTCATTTAAGTCACTTGCAAGTCAGTCAAGTCAAGTCACTAGTTAGGGCTAGTCAAGTCACAGCGGTGACTTAAGTCAGGCTAGTCAAGTCAGGCTAGTGACTTAAGTCACATAAGTCAAGTCAGACTTGACTAGTGACAAATGACTAGTGACTTATTTACCAACCCTGATTATAATAATAACGACCTACAGTGACATTAAACCCCCTGTCTAAGAGTACTAGTTTAATAAGCTATCTTTAGAACGCTATTTAACCTTTAACGTCCTGCTATACGTTCTGTCTTAACCCGCGTTAGTCCTTTTAAGGCCTGTGTTAAGTGCAGGTTATAATACGATATTAACGTTGCAGTTCTAAACGCTATTTGTTAAACTCCTAGACACCCTTTTCCTCACTTCACTATGTTAGCACCACCTCTCTCTTATAACCTGTTAATTAGAAATAATAATCTTTCTAATAATATCCTAATATCTAATGTCGCTTTTACTAGACAGGAAGTGGAAATTAGAGATAAAGATAAGCTCTCCCGTATAGAACTGATTAAGGCTTTTCAGACCTATAAAGTGTTTATAGCTATAACAATTAGAGACTTGTTAACTACCTAACAGACGTTTAGGAACCTTAAGATAAGCCAGCCACTTAAGTTTACTAATAAAAGCACTAACTTATCCACTTAGCTCACTTATATAAAGCGTGACTTTTAGCTTTAGGGAATCACTATAGTGGACTGGAAGGTCCTTTACACCGTAAGCTAGCTTAAGGGCGATCCTAACCTTTAGTTCTCGGTAATTATTAAGGACTACTTAAACTCAGTCCTTATAGAATAAAAGACTATCACTACTAAGGTTTTTAATAAATATAAAGAATAGGTTAACTTTAAGGCCGAAATCACTAAGATATATAAAGTCTAAGATAAGTAGACGTAAGCTAAGGACCGCCTAGAGAAGCTAATACAGCTGTCTTCTATAGCTGTGTACTTATTTACCTTTAACTGTAACTGGTATTAAGTTAATTAAGATAAATCAGCTTTAAAGTTTCGCTTTTATAAAGGCTTAAAGGATGATATTAAGGATAAGTTTTATAAGAAAGATCTGTACGTGTTTAACTGTAATCAGTATATTATTAAAGTTATTATTATCGATAATTAGCTTTTTAAACGTAAGTTAGAGAAGAAGGGCTAGTATTAACGAGATACTCCCCTTATAATTAATAGGAAAATTATACTAAAGCCCTTCTGCGTTAACTACTGATATTAGAGCACTGTGTATAACATTTACCTTAGACTAATGAACATTAATATAGTAAATTATCAAAATTGGCTTAATTACGATAAGTTATAACGATAATAGTAATAGAGGCTGCCTAAGGATATATCTTAAATCTGGTGCTTTAACTGCGATAAAAAAGGCTATATAATGTAACCGTACCCTTTACTAAAATAAGTTAGTTGAAAGCTAGTCCTAAATAGAGGAAAATATATTAGATTTAACTTTAAAGACGTCTATATCAGGATAACAAGTAACGAAGAAGACTGCACTTAGATAGGTAAGTGTGATATAGGAGATGAAGAAGAAGAAGAGCAGGAACCTTAAGACGTGGTGTACTTAGTCCTTAAAAGAATTCTGGAAAAGTCAGTTAGGGAGGTGTAAGTCGTTACAGATTGACTTTAAAGTGGAAACTTAAGATAATTAAAGGTGTAGGTTGTTATAGACTAACTTTAGGAAGAAACGTTCTAAGTAGCTGTTACAGGCTTTAAAAACCTTATACTGTAAGTTTAGAAATTAAGAAAGTCTAGGAAAGACCTTAACTTAAACCTTAATAAGATAGTAAAAGGAGTTAAGAAACTAGCTCTTTAGGCCACCCAAGTGGCAAAGTAAGCCTTAGAAAGTAAGAGGGAGTAAGCTGAAAGGATTGAATTGAAAAATAGAAGCTCTTTTCCTTTATGCCCCTTAAGACCTTTAAGCGTTTTAAATACGTTAAGTAAATTAATTACAAAGGGTTAAAGAGTTAAAGAACAGATATTAAGAACTAATAGGCAAAGTGGAGGACCTGTAGGTTAAAGGCCTTACTGCGGAAAAAGATAAAGTAGTTAAGATCGGCTTACAGCTCTATAATAAGGTCTACTTTACTAATTAACCTAAATATTAACCTATTAAAGAATATTACTTTATAGAAGAATAAGCTGGGATACTGTTACTTAAGTTTTAAGAAGAAATTTAGGAAAAGTAATGTATATAAAAGCAAGTAACTAAGGAAACGAAGTAACGTATAACCAGGGTAGGCAAAAAATGACTTGCAAGTCATTTATAAGTCACACTTTAAATTATTATAATACATGGATTACTTAACTTAAAAATATAAACTGTACAGTTATTTATAGTATATAAATCAAACAAAAATATAACATAACTTATACGTCCTAGAAAAATTTATTAGGGAAGGAAATTATGATAAGTCACTAATTTTCCAAATGACTTAAGTCATTTACGATTTTAAATAACTTAATAAGGTTTTCTTATGTAATAAATTTTTTTACAAGGTATAAGTTACGTTATATTTTTCTTTGATTTATTTCTTATAAATAAATGTACAGTTTATATTTTTAACTTAAGTAATCCATGTATTATATTACTTTAAAGTATGACTTATAAATGACTTGTAAGTCATTTTTTACCTACCCTGCCTGCACCCAACACAGGCCTCGAGAGGACTAGCGCGGGTTAAGACAGAACGTATAGCAGGACGCTAACAGGTAAAGGGCACTCTGAAGACAGCTTATTAAGCTAGCACTTCTAAACGGGGGTTTAATATCACTATAAGTCGTTATCACTATAATGTACAGAGGTAAGTCTGAACAGTAAGACACAAATAAATCATTAAATACTAGCGTAAGGAACTAGAGTCCCTTACAGTAGTTATAAGCACAACTATAGCTATCTATATTAAGTAATTAAGAGGTACACCGTGCCTTGCTCGTAGTGTTATAAGTGCTTATAAAGTAAGCACTTTACATTATATAAGCACTCTACTTATAAGACTCCTCTTACTCGTAATGCAAGCACTTAACATACTATAAGCATTACCTTATTAGTCGTAAGGGCTTAAGGTCTTTATACTCCTGGCTTAATATGCAGTACTGTACACCCTGCCTTCTTGCATTATTCCTTCTGTAAGGGATTTATTAGGCTACCCTGGCTTAAGTGACGGCTTATAGGGTTGTCACACGATTCCCCCTCTTCAGCGTTCTTTTTCTATAAAGAACTCAAAAGGTAAGTTTCTCCCTTCACCACTTCACTATGTAACAAATATCCAGCTCCCAGGTCTTAAAACGGGAAGAGGGCAAAAGTACTAACTACCATTTAAACCTTACAGCTTACATACATACGTTTAATAGCGAAATGTCCCCTCATTCTTTTTATAAATTAGCTAACCTTCTATTTGTCTGCTAGGTTTTAAACCGTTCCGACAGTTACAATTACTGTTTAAAGAGGCATTAGCCTTTCCAGTATAACACATTTAACGTAAGTAAAGTAAAATTAAAAGCCCTCCTTATTAAAAAATAAAACCTTAACTTGTAAGTTAAGTTTACTACTTAGCAGCTTCATAAAGCTACCGTTAAACTTTAAAAGGCATCAGTATATCTAACGCGCCTTTATAAACAGCAGTCTTAAAGACTGGGCTATAAAGGCGTTTAATTATAAGGCGGAGTTGCTAGAGTTCCAGGAAGGTAAGGAGGCTAAGTTAAACGCTTCTCTTAAAGATATAAAGTCTTTTAACTAGAGGAACTTCCTAGCTGGGTCTCTGTAACGCGTAGTCGCCTTATAACTTAATTTGTAACTTCTTTTCCTTTAATAAATAAAACAGCTCTTTAACGCAGTAGTGGCGCGTTTATATTTCGCTTCTCCGCATAATATACCTAAGTATATTATTTAGAGATTTTGTTAGCGAGAGGTTATAAGTTCGACTCTTATAAGGGTCTTCCACTACAGGTCTAGAACTTAGCCTAATTTCTCCACTTAGTCCAGTCCTGAGCCTTTAGCGGCTTTTCTCCTTTTTTTTTTTTTTTTTGC
>Ga0247758_1001899_pt1 | contig 13323 bp, 15 predicted proteins | sample UWRJL156409C4_FD_180950 | JGI IMG/M metagenome (GOLD analysis project Ga0247758, IMG submission 180950) | Plant litter microbial communities from Arlington Agricultural Research Station in Wisconsin, United States - UWRJ-L156-409C-4 | ecosystem: Environmental > Terrestrial > Plant litter >...
TGATTTGTATGATTTCGCAGATGTGAGTTTTGCTTTCAAGTTTCTTTGCTCATGGGTGGCTGTGAAAGGGGAGGGGGGAGGGGCTTTGACAGGCAGGCAGTCGCTGACGTTTTTGTTTGTTGGGCAGAATTATCCATGCGTCGATTTCGGTTGGGGGCGTGAGGGATATCATCCGGATTAGGCGGGAGAAGAAGAGCCACAACAGGGATATGGAGCTCGCCTAGAATCTTACTAGGCAGGTGCATACACAACATACCTTGGGCTGAGGGGTTGAGATGGTCGTAGCATTGGAGTTTGGCTTTGGAGATACCTCTTTCATTTTTTGGTTTACGCTTTGGCGTTCATGGGACAGGCACACTGAGGCTGATGTACAAGCTTTTCGGGCTGAAGATCATGGAAGGGTTATGACTGTTTCATTCGATTCTCTCTCTGACTATAGACATTCATTTAATCCCGTCATTCACATGAGACAAGCCTCCACTCTCACTCTAGGCCGATACCCTGATCACATCGATATCATCCAAGTAGATGTTGTTCCGGTACGCCTCGACATACCTCACCTGACCAACATTGCAGTAAAAGTTGACACTCAGCACGGTATACGAAGCCACAGCCTTGAACGTCAACGAAACCTCTCTCCAAACGCCGGGTGATACGTTCCGCGTGTCGGTAAACGGCTGGATGAGCGGGGGGTTAACCACTAGAGTGATACCGCACCAGGCACTCGGGTTGTCGTGCGACCACCAGAAAGATGCGGTATAGGTGGCGCCCGGCTCCACCGCGAGTGTTTGACTGAGTCTGCTACTGAAGCCGTTGTCATTGCTGTAGTAGTTCCGGAGGGCAAGAGAACCGTTGTGGGATCTTCCGGGAACGACAGTCGAGACAAAACCATAGGTGGGAGGGTCGAGAGTCCAGCCGGAGAGGTCACCCTTCTCAAACCCGGAATTGACGACGATGGCAGTGGGGGTTGGTGTGGCAATGACAGTCGGGATCTCGTCGACGGGGTAGGTTGCTGTTGTGCACTGGCTCGCGTAGGAACACAAGATCCCGGCACTTTGCATGCAGCTGTAGATGGTAGAGGCTGTGTTCGTCGGCCCAAAATATCGGGGGAAGCAAGATGAGATCGCTGATGGCGCCGGATAGCCGAATTGCCGACTGCAATCGTCGGCAGACATATTGGCAATGAAATACGGGATTGCCGAGCTTGTTAGAGCATTGCACACAGAAGGGAGCTGAGCCCAACAGCTCGTAGGGTAACCGGCCCATGTCGAGCTCAGCGGGCAGTTGGTGGTTGTGGTGAGTTGCGGGCCGGGTGTGATAGTCGAAAGAGCGGACGAACTGACAGAAGATGGGACACTGGAAGACAGACTTGATGATGGGATAATCGACGTGGCAAAGCTGGATAGCAGGGTTGACGAAGCGATCAAAGAGGTAGAAGACAGGATATTTGTGGACCAAGGTGCATTTGAGGATGGAACAGCAGACGAAGGGGCAACTGATGAAGGCGCTGGGGAGAAGGAGGATGAAGATGGGGCAGCAGACGACGAGGTTGGAACTGGAGTCTTCTCGTAAACATTGAGACGATCAGCAGCACCACACCATTGCGCTGAACTGCCACCACACAGCTGGCCGCACTCAGCCTCGGGTGCAGCGACACCGGCAGACAGCACATCACCGCAGAAACACTGGGTGGCATATTCAACACCAAAGAAGGAATGTCCATCGCAGAACGCGGCGCACTTCTCAACTGTCATGTCGTCGGCACCCTTCCACTTGGCCGCAAGCGACCGCGCACTGACATCGTCGGTCCAGCATGACTTGTACGTGTAGGCGCCGACTGTCTGCGGACTTGACTTGAAACCTGCTGGGGAGGGGTTGTCTTCTTGTAGAGCGAGAGGCGGCGGGCGTCACCACAGAGGAGGGTGCTGTTTCCAGCACACTTCTTCTGGCAGTTGGACTCGGGGGTCTTGGTGCTGGACGCGTCAAGGGCCATACCGCAGAAGCACTCATCGCTGTTTTCTGTGCCGAAGAAGGTATACGAGGAGCAAAAGGCCGCACACGACTGGAGGGTCATGCTGGACCCGGCAGACTTAATGCCAATCAAAGCGCGTGGGTTGAGTGCGTCGGTGTAACAGCCCTCGTAGGCAAAGTCGGCAACGGTCTGCGGGTTTGTAGACGGGGGAGGAGGGGCTGTCACGGGCCCGAAGACCGTGAGGCGCATCCCGGCGCCGCACTTGGCGGTGGCATCGCCGGCGCAGGCCATGTTGCATTCGGATCCGGGAGCCGGAGAGGCGGGAGCTGTGTTACCGCACCAGCACTCACGAGCGTACTCGATTCCAAAGTACTTGTATCCGGCGCAATTGTCCCTGCAGTTGGCGTAGGTCATGTCGTTCGTCGCGAGGAGCCGTTCGGGGAGAACACGAGGAGAGGCGTCGTTGAAACACCCGAGGTACGGAGCGCCGCTGACAGTGGGCGGTGCCGGAGCAGTGTAGGCATTGTTGATGTAGGCGTCGAGTCGCATGCCGGCGCCGCATTTCTGGGCGTTGTTGCCGGCGCAGGCGAAGCTGCAGTCGGAGCTGGGGGCGGTCAGAGCGGAGGAAGGTGGTGCTTCGTTGCAGTAACACTCCCGACCGTATTCAAGACCGAAGTACCGTTTCGTCGAGCAGAAGGCGGCGCACATTTCGACAGTCATCTGGTTGTCGCTCTTGGAACCGGCGCTGAAGATGCGCGGCGACGCGTCCTTGAAACATCCCAGACGAGTGACGGCGGCATCGCGGGGCGCGAGAGGCGCGCTAGGCATCCCAGAGGCGGCGGAGAAAAATAGGAAGGAAGAGAGCGGCGCGGCCAGAAGGCCAAACAAAAGTGATGTCACCATGGTTGATGTTTCCCACTGGAAGGAACGGGCGACTTGGGATGACAGCCAAAGCGTGCCATCTTGTTTAGCGCAGGAAGCCGGATTTAAATCCTCTGCTGGGCCCGGAGCAAAACCTCCAATCCTGATTTTTGACTGTGTTCTGGATCGAGCAGGCAACGGCCCAGGCGCCCAATATTGGAAAAAGACCCACGGTGAGGTGTGCTATCGACAATAAATCGGAGGGCCAAGTTCGGATGGTGGAGTCTCGACTTTCAGCTCAGCCGTTGCAGTCAGTTTTGCACAGGGAAAAAAGCCACGGTGGGCCGTCTCCAGGGCAGCTCAGCTCGCCATCGACGAGTATGGGTAGCATGGACAGTGGAGTTTCGGGCCCCAACCCCTGGACCACAGTACAGACGCAGAAATTGATTGCTCAAGAACGGAATCTTTGAAGATTCCATATTTGTGCAAACCGACATCTCATTGATTTTCCGCTAGCCACAACGACAAGTATTTGGCGGCTCATCGGTGCCAAAAACGGTGCGGGTAGTACACTAGATACAGGCCATCCCACTTCGGAATCAGATGATGGCGATATTGGCAGCCAGTTCCCGGAATCCCATCCTCCCAAAAGGCCACCTGCATGATCCACGTTTCCCACCCACATCTCCCAGAATTAGATCCTCACCCTTTACCACAATAAACATTATCGATGCTCTCCGTCTATTACGGATCAGTGATTCCCACCAACGACGCAAATGCAACTCCAAACAATTTGTCAGTTCTCGAGATCCAGCATTTCCGCAGAAGCCCTGACCCCATCTGGGCTAACCTCAGCCATCAGCTGTCAAACACCACAATCTTGCACCATCCGCAGTGTTTGTCTCCACAATTGCTTTCAATTCTCACAGACCCTGTACTAGCAGCTGTATAAACCGAACCACAATCAGAGCTGTCACAGTTTTCCGCTGTGTGATACGAGCTCGCTACGGACCCTTGGCTGGCAGAGGACGTTCTTGCCCTTGAAGACGACGGCGACGCATTCGTCTGGATTCCTGCCGATGAAAACGGCGGGGACACTGCTGTCGATGACGAAAGCGTATTTTCGCCATGCCACAAGGCTTCCTCCTTTTCTTGTTCCTCGTCGATGTGGGCCTGCGCCACCGTTGTTGCGCTCTGTATTTTCTCCGGTGTGGCGGGCTCATGTATCGTCCGCGGGGAGGCTGGCGGCGGTGCTGGCAGAGGCGCCTGGCTGGCATCCATCTCCTCCTCGCTGTTATGCGTTTCGGCAGCCTCGGGCTGCGCGGCTGAGGCCACTAAGCTTTTTGGCTCGGAGTTTGTAGTCGAATGATGGACGCTCACCACGGGATCTTCACTCATCGACAGCGATCTCGTCGTTCCGGGTGATGACGGTGCCGTCGCTTCCGCCCAGGCCTGCGTGGTTGAGACGAGCTCATCAAGTTCCTTCTCCGCTTCTGGTGGCGTACTCGGGATCGCGGGTCTCGCTGCCGTCGGGGTAACGGGCTGAGGGACCGCAGGCTGTTGTGCTTCTTCAGAGATGGCTCCGGCCGTCCGTGCCGGTGCATTGCCTGGGGGGACTGGTAGCGGGTAGCTCGCATCGAACAATGTTCCGCTCTGACGCGCTTCTCTCGGTGCCTCGCGATCCAGGACGTCTGTGCGGTATAACTCAAACGTTTGGGTTGTCGCGTCGACATAAATGGCCCTTTGAACAGAAGTCTGGGTTGATGCATTGGCGACTTGGACTGGTGTTGTTGCTGGGATCGCCACCGGTGTATTATTCGTTTCTGACTGTGCTGCTGAATTGCCAATATGGACCGGTTGAACAGGCGCCGCTGTGACGACTGGCGGGCGGTTTTGTGCCGACTGTGATGGTGCGTTTCCGGATGGGGCCTGCTGAATAGGAGCTTCTGCGACGACTGGCGGGTTGTTTGGTGTCGAGCGTGCCGAGGTGTTCACAGGTGAGGCTTGCCGCCGAGGAGCTGCTGTGACGGCTAGCCTGTTGTTTGAAAGTAGCCGATGGGAATCTCCAAGCCCGAAGTGAAGAACATGATGTTTTCTCTCATATTCGGTCGGGAAATTTCTGCCACACATACAATCATACCCGTGAACTTCGGGAGGAAAAGAGTTGTCGATGTGCTGGCTTTTGGCTTCACTCTGGAAAGTTTCGCCGCATTTGCACCTTGACACATGCGGCCTGGGAGCGGAGGAGCTTCGCCTGTGCGGGTTTCTTTCTTCCGAGGTTAAGAAGCTGTTGCCACAACTACATTCGTAATAGAGGCATGGAATCGGAGTCCTCGATCTCGGCGGAAGCGGGGCTGTGAAGGCATCATACGTGTGTAGTGCGGAACTGTGGAAATGGTGAGCGTGAGTCCGCTCATTGGCGAAATAATTTCCGCAAATGCATTTCAGATGCGTCGCCTCGCGGTGTATCTCCAGATCGTCTCGATTCTGAAAATCCTCGCGGCATTGTTTGCAAACCACCATTTTGTCGCTGCCGGTTTGTCTGAAGTTGTGGAAAAGTGGTGTTGAGATGGGATGGAAGTCGCGGTTGCCGAATTTTCTTTTGGCAGGAAGGAACTTCCAGTTGGGCAGTGTGTTGCGCGACCAATCCGTCGGAAGTTTTATTTTTCGTCCATAAACCGCTGCGGCAGGCGACTTCCGTCAACTTTAATTTAGTCAGAGACAAACTGGATGAGCAGGGAAGGTACCAAAAGAGCCGAAAGTTGTCTCGTTCTCTGCTTGTGAGTGAAGGCGATGCTCACAGTCGGTACCGGCAGTAGCTTTTCTACCGCTTTCTACCCCCACCGCTTGTCAGTTTACGGGGAGACGAAAACTGCCGCAAGACTTCTGCCAAACCCAGGCCGGATGTTGTTGGGAAGGTGGTAGGGAAATCGCAGAGACTAGATTGGTTGGCGCGGGCGAACTACGCTTGTCGCGTGTAGCGTGTCGCGTTAGCAACTTAGAAGGCAGTTCGCATTCGTTGTCGGCAACTTCAGCCTGTCTGTGATATGAGCACCTGTAATTCTCGCAATCCTGCAGTCATCGAGACTGGGGAAGGTAGGTGACTTCGGCGGTGGCTTTGCCAGGCGAGGTGCCATGTCAAGATACAAACAGGTTCAATCAATCGGGCAATGGTAATATTCAATGGTGCTCTTGCCACACATTGAGTCACATGCAGGTAGACTGCTGTCTGTCTCGATGTTCTCACGCCCGGTTGTTTCGCCTTTTGAGATTCTCTTCCAGGGTTTGTTCATGTAGTATCAACCCAGGAGCCCCAAACACTCAAACTATTCCTCCCAAAACGGATGCCCGCCATACGGATACTGAAAGTCGTAGGGCAACCCTTGCATACTGCTCAACGACTTCCACTTCACCAGCGGCTTGACTACCAACTCCCCAGCTCCCGACCCAAAATAGCAGCCGACAGACGAGGCTGTGCCGTTCCACTTGCACGCCATATCAACATACCCCGCCCACGTCCCATTGAACAAGATCCTATCCATCTCATCAGCATCCTCACATATCACCATGACCAAAGAGCTCATTCTGTGGGTAGGTAGGTACTCACGGCTTCCCCGGCGCCTTATCATCGCAATACCAACTATGCTCGACCTCCAAATACCCCCTCTCCGCATCAAACCTCAACCCCCAATCCACCACATTCCGAAACGGCCGGCGGCGCACCTCGATATCATTCGGCGAGCTCTCCAGCCCATACTTAAACCCTGGCTTCCACCCCGGCGCATACGGCGTCATCCTCTCCGCCAACGCCCCCACCTCAAACCCCCCCTTCGGCCCTCCCGGCCGTCGTGCCAGACCAGAATTCTTGAGATACACGCTGAATGTCGACCGCGGGTTATCGACATTGTACCCTGGCGAGGTGGTGAAGAACGCCCCGGGCTGGGCGTAGAACGACGGCGCGGCGGTGAATCGCCAGGTGACAGGGCGGCCGATCGAATCGGCCATGCAGCTCCATTCGTTCGGGTCTGGGTCCGGGTCTGTGAGGGCGTTGCTGGGGAGCATCTCGGTGTGGATGACTTCCCCGGCGAAAGTTTTGTTGGCGGGTGTCACTTGTCCGGTGCGGGCGGAGTAGGTGCCGATGGCGCACCAGCGGGTGGAGAAGTAGTCGCGGCAGTTGTACGCGGGGCAAGCGTTGGTGATGGTGGTGTTGGACTCGCCGCAGAAGGAGGCTTTTATGGTGGCGATGCCGTTGAAGAGGAGGGGTCGGTCGGGGGAGGTGTCGGCGCAGTACCAGGTTTGGTTGAGGCGGAGGTTGGCGCTGGTGGTGTTGAATTGGATGTGGGTTGCGATATAGCGCTGGGCGATACCGGTGTTGGAGAAGCAGCGGAGCCATTGGGTGACGGGGAGGGAGTTGTTCGGGTCGGTGTCGGGGAGGGTGATGGTGCAGGACTGGAGGTGGTCGTTGGCGGTGTTGCGGAGGGAGAGGGTGATGGTGCGGGATGCGCGGCCGAAGGGGTAGCGTAACGGGCCGGGATCGCTTCCTGTTGCGGTCCGGTGGCGGGTCTCTTCGAAGCGGAAGTCGGAGACTACCCAGTGCGGGAGGGTTGAGCTGGCGGTGCAGCCCGAGCGGTTGGATCCTGGGGGAGGGGGGATGGCGGCGGGAGTGAAGTAAGAGACTGGAGCTTGGAGGACTCCTTTGACGGTGTGGCGGTTGGCTTTGCAGACATGGCCGCTGTCTTCGATGCAGAATAGAGGCATCACGTAGGTCTTCTCAGCTCGGTATCTTCTCCTGTATTTCTGGTCAGCCTCCGCCTGATTGGAGTTTGCCACAGTTCTGGAAAGAGGGTGTCTTACGAATAATTTCCTCCAATGTTACCACAGATCCAGCTTTGCCGGACCAGTAGCTCACGCGATTTCGACCAGAAACCGGCTCCGAACGACGACTGGCTAGGATCCTCCAGCGCGCCAGGAAGCGGACGGCATCGTAGCGGCATGAGATCCATGTTTTCGCGAATCACTTCAGTGTTGTTGCCTCCCCAAAAGCAAAACTGCTGAGCTCCAGTGGCCCTGCTCGTGATAGTGAAGTTAAGCATTGTCGTGTTGATGCTGGTCTTTGGCAGGTTAGGAACGTAAATGGCGTTGTTAACCACCCAGTCCGGGTAGGTCAGCGACATGTCAGTACAGTCGCGCGTCGGGGGAAGGTCGACCCGTTCCTCGGCCGGGGATGTCAAAGGATGCGGGATCAGAGACTCCGTCTGGTTGCGCAGCCACTTAGGTGTAAGGGAAGAGGTCATTCCAGGGGACGTGGTGACGTCGCAGGCGTAAGTCGTGTTTGGTGTCTGTTGTGAGGGGCAGCTACCGTTGAACTTCGAAGTTCCAGAAATGACTCTGTAGACATGGGGGTATGCGGACTCGCCCTGATGTGGTGGACAATACCAAAAGTGCTCCAATCCGAGGGAACCCTCACGTATCCATCTGTCATCGGCTCCCGGCGCAGGCTTTCGCACGATGAGCCAAACGTTGCCCTGAAATCGGTCATCCTGGAATGCATCCTCGGGAGCGCAGGGAGTCTTCAAGTCTTGGTTGGGAGGGAACGGGACACGAAACTCGCCGGAGCATCGCAGAGAATAGCTGTTGGCGGTGTCTTGCAGAGTTACGCTAAACGTGTAGTAGGTTGGCAGTTCCCCGCTGGCGTTGAGGTAGGTCTTGGAAACATTCCAGCTGGAAAGCTCGTAGAGAGGGGGGAGAAATTCGGCATCTGTGCATGGATTACGGAGGAGTGCTGCCATGCCTGATGCTGTTCCAGGGGCGATGATTGGCTTCTGTTGCCACGAGAAAGACTCAATGGCATCAGGACTGAGGGATGGCAGTCCGCCCCAGACCTCAACATCCCATACGTCTTTCGGCCTGGTTGGTTTCTCCTGGCACGAGGCAATTTCGAACCCCCAGGAAAGGAGGACGGTCCATACGATCATCGTGAGCCCCATTTCCGTAAGGTTCCAGTTGGTTGATGGGAATCGGAGGAAAGGTTGCCCGCCAGCTGTTTGACCGGCTAATGAACAAACGTTGTTGATATATATCGCCGTCTGGGAAGGACCTCCCCCCTTCTCGCTATGGTGTATTCATGGAAAGTTCGCGTCACGCCAATGGCGGTTTTTGATATCGGCGGCAAGTTATGTGGCGTTCATGTGATGAGGTCGATATTGGAAAACGCCGAGTGATTGCGTTCAGCCCTACTCTCTCCTACAATTAGCCATAGCTCTTCGGATATAGAGATATTACCCGCTGCGGTTGTGCCTTGGCTGCGTATTCTAGAATAAATCGTTAGTGCGGGGAACTCAATTGGGAGTCAAACTTGTCGTGGGTTCTTCTAAGCGAAATGTCATTTACATTATGTCGGGAGTCGGGGCAAAAGTCTCCGCGAGCCCAGAATTCAGTCCTTCCGCCGATGCTGACTATCCTCGCTTTGACGCTTGAACATGCTCGGATCCGGATACTCTAGTGACACCAGCCCCATAGAGTGAACTGTCAGAGGAAAGTGGTGATTATAACCAAGCGTAGTAGTATTCGTCGCATTGGGGAACGTCCTGCAGTTGGGCTTCGTGAAGTTGGGCGGAAAACGGTGTGGGTATGCTTGGGAGGTAGAGGAAGGTGAGGATGGAATTTATTGTGGTGTGGCCTTGTGTAGTTCCGAATGTTCGTTTTCATCACTGTACACAAGCTCGCTCGAAATCCAAGAATTAGTGTTGTCAGAGTCTTCGCTATCTTCGCTCTGGTCGTTGTCCTCCCCCGTTTCGTCCCCTTGGCTAAGCAGTAGAGATAGGTGACACATATTTTGGGTAGCAAGGCTCTGACTTTGAGAAGGGTAAAGGAATTCCGGAAAGTCTCCTGTGGAATAGAATCCGGGCCCACGGTTGGCGATGTGCCTTCGGCCAGGATGGTGCTAGATCCAGAGACGCGGGATTGGTGGCCAGGTGGGGCTCTCAACTGCGTGCGTTCGTCTCCCGATATCAAAAGAGGAAATTCCCTTGCTGTCTTATGAACTAGGTAGACCTTTTTTGCGAGTAATGCAGACAAACTGCCCACGTAGAGACTTGATGTGATTTTCGAAAGGTTCGAAAATGTCGTCCTCAACGTCGTCCTTGAGCCAGTTCACGCCAGTTTCCTCGTCGGTCCATTTTTGAAGATGGTGGCCGTTGAGCTTGTGAATGGCGACGATGTCGATGTGATCGGCGGCGATGCTGGCTGTGACTTAGCTTGGGACGGGAATATGGCCTAGTTCCTCACAAAAGACTCGGGAGGCATCGATTTGGACGCACGGGGCCGAGGAAGGGATGGATTGGGGAATTTGCGAGGGATTTAAGCACAATTTGTCGCTGTGGGGGAATGATTCTGCCCAACCAATGTCGATCGGCACTGTAGGGTCGTCTGCGTCAGTTGGTCCCATGCCAGGTGAGGTGGCCCGCGCATTGCTCCTCAGGGTTGGGGCTGTACGACGGCGTGACGACGCGCAGCGACAGAAGATCGCAATGGCAAATCAGAAATTGACCGTCGACGAATGAATATCTGCTCAACAAGCTGTACGAAGCGTAAGAGCGCCATTGACTGAAGGAATGGCAAGAACCCACCGGTTCTGGGATGGTGGAGAGCGCCTGCCCGAAGGGAATCGCGATGAGATCAATCACCGCATCTCGGGCACCGTGTGATAACTGGGCGTTGGTGTTGAAAAAAATGATGACGCTTGCAAGCACAGCGAGCCGACAAAGGCAAAAATCTGGAGAGATTTTCTTCCTTTCCGAAAGTAGGAGTGATTGGATCCAACAATGCTGGCACAACCCTGAGATCAACGAAAAATTCTCGTGCTCACTCGTGCTTAACCATGACTGCGGAAACCCCTCGTTAGGCCCTCAGCGGCAGGAATGATTGAGGCGAACCACACCTTCCAAAGTTCCTTCTAGACAAAGGGCCAAGAAGATGCGGAGCTGTAACCATGTGGCAAGGCAGAGTCCCTTGGGCATCACGGCGGCAGCAGACAACGATGACGGGTACTACGTCCGTAATATCTCATGAGAATTCATTGACATGATCAACTTGAAGGCTCCCGTTCAATACCTCGGGCCGAACCTGAGTGTTTTTTCTGTTCTGCGCGAATTGGCAGCGAGAAATTTCTGACGGGGAAAAGACGTGGGATAGTGTATATTGACGAGCTGGAAGCCAATTCCTTTGCCATCGTTTTCATCCCATCTTCCCGGCTTGTATGCCAGGGAACAATGGCAAGGAGGGAAAATTTTCAGACACAATCTGAGGCCCAGAGATGCCCAAAATTCACAGTCTTATCAGAGGGGACAGCGAACTACGAACAGTTGAGCCTGACTATTTAATCTCCCTCCTCCTCCCTTCATCGCTCCTGCCCTCCATCCTCCATCGCGAACTACCTTTGTTCCCACAACCACCTTTGCAACCGAACCGTTCTCGCAAGCATATCAACCTCTGTCCTAAGACACCTTCATCCTAGCTCCTACATCCCGAGCACACCTAAAATTGGTACGCTCACGTCCCCATATCTGACTCGTCCCATCACTGACAATCCGGCCAGCAATCCATCCACTCCTCTAGCAACATGGAGATCGAGGCAATTCTCGCCTTCTTCCTGACGTTCGCGGTCGCCGTTTCGGCTCGCGTGGTGAACGGCAACGCTGGTATGCCCCCCTCAATCCAATTTTCTGGCTCAATACTGACTTCCATGGATGGCAGCTTTCGTTCTGGCGAGCAACCACTCTTTCATTAGCATCTCTGCTGCGCCGTGGACTGGCTCAATCCTGACTGCGACACAGACGACGTCGACGGTCAGCACGGGTACCGTGGTCGCGGCTACTGCAGTTTCGACCCCCGACAAGACTAAAGAGCAGGTCAACTGCTTCAATTGCGGCCAGTCCGGCTACCGCCTCGAGCTCCGGCGCGCGATGAAGTTCTTCTGCAAGGGCGGTGTGGACGGCAGATTCGGCGACATCCTCGGAGACGACAAGACGCTGTACGGTGGCAAGTCCCTTGGCCTTGCATACATGGCTTCGGACTATCTTCTGGTTCGCGTGATTGTGCGACTCAACGACGACTGCCAGCTCAACTTCAACACCCTGGGCTACGATGACTGCAACATTGTCTACCTCCGACTTTTGGACGAATGCAACACCGAATCTACCCAGGGAAAACAAGGCGGCTACATGACGGACAACTGCGCCCGATGGACGCTGGATCCCCAGAACTACCACACGGACGAGAAGGTCTGCGCCCAGGACCCCAATGCTATCGACCCTCCCGATTCCAGATGCTGGGGCTGGACGGACGAGCGGAACTTCTTTGGCGATGACGGCTGCGAGGGCCGTTCGGACGGCTGGCAGTCCGGAAACAAAACCCTCTGGCTGTCTGGACACGAATGACGGGACGCGAATCATCGAAGGCGGCGGGCGGGCCTGCACAGGAATTAGCTGGAGTGGAGGACGATTGCGATCATGAGATTGAACAGATCCCCACCCAGCATTAATTCAATGCATGTACTGTACTATAATAGTAGTCTTTTAGAGTAGAGAAACGCATGCTCTTCCTTTGATCTTCGTGGTGACATTTCCATGGGCCGTGACGCGTCGTGAGCAGCTTGTTGAAAAACAAACATGCGAAAAGCAAACATGTCGGAGTTTCCACATTTCATCAAACGCCCCACCAATGACATGCTGCCGCCCACAGCTCTGACGTCTCTCCCTTCCTCAACCTTTGCATTTCCAAAACCATCGCCAATTTCTCCAAATCCCCATACCAACCGCGCGAAGCTGTCGGGCACCATCCTTCGCAACCACCCCGACAAGGAGCTCGCGAGCATCAGCATGGAGCACGAAGTAAATGGCCTCTTACCCGAGGACCACCAGCGACTCCAGACTGCAGGCAACGTGTTCAACAACATACGCCGCGCCTGCTTCGCCCTTGGTCTGGGCTTGGGTGTTGTCATCGCACGTCGCATCCGCGCCAAGGAAGTCGCTCTGTACAACGCCAAAACAGTGGGTTTCGGGCCGGCCGAGTTAGTTTACGCAAATGGCCGCAGAGGTTCGTCGGCCCCTTCGCTCTCCGCACATCGCTGTGGCGTCGCGGCGGATGGCTCTAATCGGACCCAAACACTACTAACAGAAGAAACCCCAAACAGAAGCCATGCCCAACTTGGAGCAGTACATCCGCCACCCCACGCCGTGGTCCGCCGCCGTCACATACGGATCGTGCGGTCTCGGGGGGTTCTTGGTAGGCGGGAAGCTGGGAACTATGCTCGCACAAGGAGTTGTAACCGATATGATCGATAAGTATCCGCAAGAGATGAAGGACCGGTTCTTGGCGATTGAGCGCAAGGCCAAAATGGAGTTGCTGAAGAGGGAGCTTGAGTTGTGGGAAGGGGTGGGTAAGAGGGAGGACTCTGATTCCTCGTGGGATAGCATTAGGGAGTAGGCTTC
>Ga0247758_1001902_pt1 | contig 13310 bp, 6 predicted proteins | sample UWRJL156409C4_FD_180950 | JGI IMG/M metagenome (GOLD analysis project Ga0247758, IMG submission 180950) | Plant litter microbial communities from Arlington Agricultural Research Station in Wisconsin, United States - UWRJ-L156-409C-4 | ecosystem: Environmental > Terrestrial > Plant litter >...
GTTGGCAGTGGAGTCTGGCGTTCTTGGCTGTGCAGATCCACGGATGCAGCCGCGGAGCGGCTGCGTGGATCCAGCCACACTGTTCCAACCATACTGGCCGGGTTAGGGTTGTAAAAACCCAACAGAGATATATCGAGCCGTTCGAGCCTATAAGGCTGTCACAGCGGGGTAACTGTTAAGCTGTGCCGGTTTAAGTATTAGCTTCTAAGATTGTTAAAATTTTCCTTATTTCTATATTAAAAATATACTTTATAAAACTGAGTTCCAGCCTTACTTCTTAATATTACTAATTAAAGTAAAGATTCCACAAATTAACTACCTTTTAAATTAAATATTCCCCATTTATAACACTGCTCTTCTTAAGTACCTTATGTTATAGTAACATAATACTGGAATGGTAGCATAAAGTGTAATTTCGGTTACTATACTACGCCTTAAGACGAAATATAAAATATAAAAGACTTTATATTTCGATACCTAAAAGCTCTTAACTAGATAGACCCTTTACTTTTATTATCTTTAGTAAAGGTAAATGTTAATACGTTCTTAATTAAGTTGATGTACTTAATTATAACGTATATAAAGGTAGCTGGTTTCTTTACTAATAATCACAGGCTAGGATTGGAGTATTACAACCTGCTTTTAACAAGGGCCTAAGGAGGGTCTGGATAAGATAAGACTGAGTATATAATAAGACGTTAAGTTTAAGGGGTGATTTAAAGACAGCTTGTTAAGCTAGCACTTTTAGAAAGAGTAAACTGTCATTATAGGTTGCTGTTATTATAATATATATAGGGAAGTCTGAATAGTAAAATATAAATATATAATGTAATACTAGTCTAAGGAACCAGAGTCCCTCACGTTTATTATAGTCATGATAATGTCTATTTATACTAACTATCTACAAAGTACTTTATACCTTAATTACCGTGCTCACTCTCCTGAGTAAGTAATTAGAGTAATCAGTTTTCTAAACTGCTTACCTTAATTACTGTGGCCTTGGCGAGATTAGAGTGATTAAGTAACGATTGGTCGTAGGGGCTTCGGGTTTTTGCACCCCTGACCCAGTGTGTAGCACCGTGTACACGGTTCCCCACACTGTTCCTTCTGTGGGGGACACGTCGGGCCGCGCCGGCCCAAGTGACGGCCTGCAGGGTCGTCACATAGAGATTAGATTTATTAGGGGCGAGGTTTGGTCGAATAGAGTAGCTAAGACGATATTATTATACTTTTCAGAAACTACAGCATTTCTAAGTTAAGCAATGGTATCTTGCAGGTCTATAATCAATCCCTTTTTGCTCCCACTTTGCCGATTTTTCTCAGCCCAAACCCACCAACAACGCAGGCCGTGAGCATCCAAGCAAACAAGGTCCAGAACGCAGCCCTATACCCCTTCATCAGTGCCTCAGGAGTGTGTTTCTCCGGGGCCTCCAACTTGTCTGTCACCGTGGCCGAAATCACGGACATTGTTGTCAGTCCTATCGACACTCCAAGCTGTGAGACAGTGTTGAACACAGCCCCGGCGAGGGCCTGGGTGCGAACAGGAAACACATCAGAAACAATGATCAGACCGACAGTGAACAGAACGTCGCCGCTCATTGGGGCGAGAAGCTGCGCTGTAAAAGCGGCATACCAATACGGCCAGTCCGGGTTGATAACAGCCATGATGAGGGGAGCGCCGGCACATAACGTGGAAGAAACCAAGACGGCGTAGATGGCGGGGACGCGGTGCACGATAAATCCAGTGGTGAGGTTAATAATGATCCCAAAAATCAAGTTTGGCAGCAGGCGGAGGGATGCACCGAGGGCCGTGGTGCCCTGGATCTCCTGAAAGAATAGACTGCAAAACAACTCCATACAGTTCATGACAGCAATCGAGAGGAGTATCATGACGCAGACACTTGAGAATGCCGTGTTCTTCCAGATAGAATTTGGTATCAGCGCCGGTTTTTGTGCGGTCTCCTGTCTTCTCATCCAGAATATGAAGACTGGGACGGCGATGGCACTGAGAGATAGCAGACCAATGTTAGCTGGCCTTCGGATTTCCACGATGTCGGCTGATAACATTGCGAGAACATAGGAGAAAGTGGCCAGCGAGGTGGATGCCACCAGGGCGCCGAACCAGTCAACTTCGCGGACGACCCTTTTCACTACAGGCGAATTGGACTGTGCTTGGGGAACTAGAGGCAACGCCCAAATGCCTACAACCCAGAGAAGGAATGCGGCGCCGCCCACGAAGTAATACCCCGTGCGCCACCCCGGACCGCTGATGAAAACGCCCCCGAGTACCAGACCAAGCGCGAACCCGGCCGGCATTGCCAAACCGAGGCAGGCAAAGCCAAGATTCCTGGGCCGACCGCTTTCCAAGGCGGTGGAGACAAGCGATATTGAAGACGGGACCACCAGAGCGCTGGCAATTCCCTGCATGGCGCGGAACATTATCAACTGGATTCCCGTTTGAGAAAGCCCGCACGCTGCGATAAAGATGGCCAGGGTCAAACATCCCGCCAAGTTGACAGACCGGGGGCCAATGACGTCGGCGATGGCGCCCGCAAGAAGCAGGCATGTGCCGCTTGTCAAGGAGTACACCGAAACTGGCCAAACCAGGAGGCTTCCATCCAGGTGGAGGTCTTTGGCGATGGCAGGCAGGCCGACGGTGATAAGGCCCCCGCTGAAGCTTGTGATGAGGTTGATTCCTGCGAGCTGGGTGATAATGATCCATGCTCGACTTTTCCGGGGTGGAAGTGGAAGAATTGAGTGTTGGACAGTGGGAGGGATGTGACTCGTCGTCATTTGCGATTGATGTGAGAGGGGTTGGCGGTCCAGAGGGTTCAACTCCATCGCGACCGAGTCCGCGTACAAGCGTGATAGATGTCTAGGCCTGTTGCAAAGATGAAATATGCGGAGTGCGAGCAAAAGTACCTAGAGCTCTTTGTGCCTCGCACGGTCAGTAAACTGGTCCGCAACTGCTTTATTATGCCAGTTCTCTCTGAACTGAAGGATCAACCTCAAACTTGATTTGGACCGTCAGCTCAACCTTGTTGGTTGGGCCATGATTGGCAGGTATGCATGTTGGTCGGCAATGATGCAGCTCGTGACGTCAGTGGCTATTGCAGCTTACGGTTCGGCCAACAGCTTCTCCCAACCGTTTCCCAACCGCGGACCGCTCGCCTCATCATTATTGTTTTCATCTCGGCCACCGAATGATTCCAGTCAAAACCGCACTGCGCCCGTACTGTAACTGATGCGCGCCGCCCACTTCCCCTAACTATAGCTTTGACATCATGAGATGGACGACCGCAGGTGATCAATACTGAAGCTTATTCTTTGCATATTGTACAGTCTCAAAAGTTATAAACGGGCCCCGATGGCGCAAAGCCAGTCAACCCATTCCCCGTTAATGGCATCAACTGCTTCTCCTTGCCCCAGGTATGTGCATCCTTTGCCAGTTCCTTCACCTCATCCAATGTGAACTTGGGCTCATTCAGTCGTCGAAACACACCTTACGTGTAATCCGGCGAGATTTTATGCAACTGCGCAAGATATTCTTTTTATTTGGCGCATACTGCTTATTGCGCGCGTGGTTTGCGTCGGTGCGTATCGGGCCGTCGAAGTTGAGTGAGGCATACGACTTGGCCATGAACGGACAGTTGACCGGGATCTGGTGTAGGTTGACCTCGATGTGGTGGTACTGGGCATCACGGTAGAAAAACATGCGGAACTGCAGCAGCGGGTCGGGCGAGTCTTCGATGCCAGGGACCATGCTGCCGGGAGAGAAGGCGACCTGCTTGACATCGCGGGTGAAGTTCTCGGGGTTCTTTCTGAGTACGAGCCGGTCGAACTCGTGCATAGGGAACTTGTCGTGGGACCAGATCTTAATCACGTCGAAGTGGTTAAAGCCGAGTGTCTCGGGGTCGGCTTCGGCGGGTTCCATGACCTGTACGAGGGCGGTCCATTCGAGACATATGTTCGTCGCGCTCAATGGCGCCCAAAAGATCGCGCTTCGAGTAGTCCGAGTCCTCGCCGCACATGCGAACGGCTTCGGCGTCGGTCAGCTGGCGACTGGCGCCGGCCGTGCTTGGCGACGAAGTGGTATTTGATGTAGACGAATTAGCCCGACGAGTTGACCCACTTGGACGTGTGGCAGCCATATCGGTCGGTTGAAGTGCTGCTGCTTCTGGAAGAGGAAGACGTCACTGGCGACGGGAATCCCGCCAACCGTCTTGCTGTGTTCCGGGTCGGACAGCGGGATGCTCTCGTTGTTGGTGAACTAGAGCCCGCCCGTCGTCCTCACGCTTTCCCCCGGCTACAACGCCGCCTACTCTCTTCATGGTGTCGGCGGGGCCTTTGTTGGCGCTCTGCATGTGGCTCATCCGAGGGCCGCGATACTCGCCCGTCATGGCACCGCCGATCGCCATCAATGTATCACTAAGGAAAATTCGCCGGTGGAAGGCACGACGCAAGGAAACATCATCCAGGAATTCAGGACTGACCTTTTTGTTAGACCCCAATATACATCCCGAATTACCCGACTGTTGTGCGTCAACATGTTGTCATAAACTGAGGGCTCACGCCTGGCTCGCCGAATTTGGGCGTCATGACGTCAACGACTCGGTCTGATGAGCTTGTCAGCAGTGAGATATTAGAGGTTAGGAAGGTATGCTTGCTAATGTTCACTCCCGCTCGGTCCGCGTTGCCCGAGCCTGCGACTGGGGTCGTCATATTATGATGGATGTTATCCCACGTGATCGCGCCAAGTCGGCCGCCTGACCTCCCCCAGCAAAACCGGGCACGTTGCAGTTGTTGAACTCGGGGCCGATGCGATAAGCCTGCAAACGGACCCATTATCCGATCGTGCTCGTGATGATAACCTCTGAATGGCGGTATTTAGTCTAGACTGAGCTGCAAAGCGGGTTTGCACCACGTTTTGAATCTGAAAGCAGTGAAAGGTGATGTCCATGTCAGCTATGAGGCGGCGTATACGGCCGGGGCCTTGCAGACCTAACTTATTGTTGCTAAGAATTGCCATTTCTACGTTCCGGCATCCTGGCATCGTTCTCTCAGCTACCTGTGTCATTCACACGATAGGTCGTTTAGCCTGCATAGGCGGGAATGATACGTTTGAGATCTTGCCCCGCGTGCTCCTTCACAAAGACTAATAATACGTTGACCCCGCGAATAGTAGATTCAAACCCCCCGAATATCGAGTGCTTCCGATGGCCTCGGTATTGAGCTTTTCGATAGAGGAGATCTCGAGTCCCTTCAGATTCCGGCAGATGGAACATGTCGTAGTGTGTTGCAGTCCACCCTCGTCCTGTACGGGGAATGATTCCTCGTGTGTTTTGGCCTCGAGAACACACAAAACTAGTGGTGATAAGAGAGGGAAGTCTTAGAACGAGACACGTATATTCCCACGGCTTTGCTGCACCACCTGCTCGAGTCAATGGTATGATAGTTAATGGGCAGTTTAGCTGCTTTGATGCGATCCTCCATGATGATTTGAATACTTTTGGCTTCTCCACCCAGTTATATTGGAGATCCACGAAACAGGCTAGCTATGTAGCTATTACGTAGCAGATATTCTCCGCGGACAAGTGCACAGTTTGGGCCGAGCTCTGAGATGTTGAACTGTTGTTGGAAAATCTACAAGAGGCCTGTCTGAACTTTACCTCGCTCTGGAATGAGGTGATTCGCGACTTTCGTGTGGTATAACCCCTTGAGCCCGGCTCTCTGAAGCCGAACAAGATAAGAAGATGCCCTGAGAACTACACAAGTAGCTATAACACATACCACAAAGCTTTCCTTTAGGTACTAACCTCGACGATAAGGACGGACCAGATGGGAGAATATCACGTGCAAATTGCGTGCGGATCGCTGGCCATGATTAGCAACAGATATACTCTTGTGGAACAATATGGATGTAGTCGCTGTTACTAAATGCTAGTATCAGTGGATTCACTTTTGCAGTGTTTTGGTGCAGCAGTCTAGTTCGACAACTCTCGATCCCAAGTCTTGTCATATCTGCACCATGCTATGCGATGGATAGAAGCCACATGGTGTGATCAGGGCTTGCTCGGTATGCCGAGATACTCTGTATCCCTGACATAACTCTGCCTCGACCCAGAGAATAGTCGCATATGACCCAACTAGTTCCGCTCAACCTACGATTCGCAGACTGGAGGGATTAAGTCAGAAACAGACTTTAATAACTCCTAACAAACAAAGGGCAGCCCCCTGTTTAGCGGCAAGAGTGGCTCGGATCAAGACCTTGAGGCCATGGGCGATTAGGATTAAGTCTTAAACATAACGCAAGCAGTTAGTGGAGACACAGAGATTGATCCTGGTGGTGGTGACGACGATAAAACACCTGTTAAGAGTAATTCTTTTTTTGGCGACAAGTCGCAAAACTAATTTTCCTCTGCAACTATGGTAGTTTGAGGAAGATATCTGCGAAAGGAAACGATGGGTTATTTTTATGGAATGACAAATGATATGTTTGGAGTTGTGTACTAGATTGTGGCATCTGATTAGCAGTAGCACCTGCCGCCGAAATGACAAATCACGAAGAAATGCAGAGGGTTGGTTAATGATAGCTCAGATTCTTAAAACTTGTCAGAGGTGAGTCACGCGTCGGATGGTCTGCTGGCTGAAGTTGAAACAGGTAGTCTGGATTTGAAAAGCCTGCACCAAACTTCGCCCCCAGCTAAATTTTAGGCACATAATATTCAGACAGTTGAAACTAGAATATTTAAGAAGGCGCGAAAATGGAAAATCTTGCTGGCAACGGTCCTATCGTCGATGCGATTGGCTGCAAGTTTCGCCGGTGGGGTGAAACCTGTGGCTGTCCGTAGATTTCGCACACTCGAGGTTCCAGGGCCTTTTTCTTCTCCAACCTCCACATCCTCTTGTTAAAGAGTCGGCCTCCACCCCGAGATAACCAGGGCGACAGATTCCAGGACGGTCCCTCCTCATTCCAACTATCTTCTCCATTGCCCATTCCCTCCCGGACCAACGCGACCTCACCGCTTGGAACTTTCTTTTGCTCACTTTACCCCGCTCTGACTCGGATGCACTGTTGCCCAAGGTTACCAACCAGATTCGGTCGCAACGTCGCCCACCTTCCTTCATTGCTGAGGTATCCAGAAAATAAGGAAAGTCGGGGCTCCAGAATCCGGAAACCGTGGTGGGGTAAACCAGCGGCACGACACCAACCGCCCAGCGCAAAGTCTCGAAATGAACCTTCAATCACATGATACGACCTTCGTCAAGCCGACGCGAGTGTCCAGAGCAATCCCGATCGTCAATCCCGACTCGCGAAAAGAGTCGCCCACTCGAAGCCCAAAGGTCGACAGCAGCGACTCTCGCCTAGTACTCTCACCCAAGGTTCGGGCGCAGAAGGAGGCCGCTTTGGCTGCGGCGGTGGCTCGTGGGCAGATCGAAAAAGCTCTCAATCAACCCAGCCCAGCCGTTAGCAGAATCAGCAAAGAAGATGAGTTCGAGCGTGGATTTGATGTTTATGCGACACCTTTCGTCCCCGAAAAGATCAAGGTGGTCAACACCCTTCCCGGCCGCCATGTTGCTAGTACTCTTCCGTCCAAAGGAATCGACCTCGACGCCTACGCGCGAGAGGCTTTGGGTTCCAGACTTCTGCCGCCCGTAGTGGCCCCCAATGTCGCCCACCCGCTTCATGCCAGTCTCTTGGATCCGCCCGCTCTGATGTCGCTGACGTACGAGAGTTTTTTTCGCTTCCACATTGATCTCGAAATCCAACACCAGCAACGGGAAAACGAAAGCTACAGTCTGCATGCGCATGAGGCCGTCGTGGAGTTCCTCGGGGACGAGCAAGCCAGAGTGACAGCTCAAGTGCCTGGTCTCCGGGAGAATAGCCCGTACGTGGAGGAGGACGACGTGGTTCAGCTACGCCAGCTTCGATTTGATCATGCGGGCCGCCTCCTCGAGGGGCTGGGCCATGTGGTGCCCTTCGGCGCCGCGGTCCCATTATATCCCGCGCCGGGTCCGTGGACAGAGATCATCTATAATTCTCGTGTCATCGCAGTGAGGAGGTCTACAGAGAAAGAGGAACTGATCTTACTTGTCTCTGGCATGACGTATCACAGCTCAGAAGTTCTTGTAGGCTACCCCCCGGGCCACTTGCCAGCGGCGGCGCACAAAATCAGGTTCAACATTCAGTTTCCCGTCCCAGCCGATCGATATTGGCCGATGGTGCAAGCACTCCCACAAGTTCAATCGTCGCTGCTGCGGGCAAACAAGATAACGGCCGAGGCTCAAGCCATGACGACAAGCACTAGAAGCGCAGCGACCATGGTGAACGCATTCTGGATCCAGTCAATGCTGTTCCCAACCGAGGTGGACTGCGCCGTGCAAGCCAACGCGCACTCGGGCAGCTTCAGTCACGACCTCTACGACCGAGCGCTCAATCATGAGCAGCGCATTGCCGTCGAGAACTTGTGCGGGCAGAACTACGGCGTCATGCCGTACCTCATCTCAGGACCACCGGGAACGGGCAAGACAAAGACCATGATTGAAATCGCCCTGCAGCTCATTAACAATGTCGCCTGCGTCTCACACATCCTCATCTGCGCCCCGTCCGAACAAGCAGCCGACACGTTAGCCGACCGTCTGCGCGCCTACGTCAAGCCCAGCGAGATGCTCCGGCTCAACCGGCCAACGCGGACCTTCAACGAAGTCCCCGACACGATTTTGCAGTACTGCCACTCCGACGGAACCGCGTTCGACATGCCACCCTTCGAGAAGCTCATGACATACAAGATGGTGGTAACGAGCTGTCGCGACGCACACATGCTCATGCGCAGCCGCATGACCAACACCGACCTCTACGCCGTCGAGTCTGGCCTACGCGCCCGGATTCACCCTCAAGACCCACCACCCGCAACCGCCCAGCTCCACTGGAACGCCCTCCTCATTGATGAAGCCGCACAGGCAACCGAGCCCGAGTCTTTGATCCCACTCCTTGTCGTCGCCTCTCCGCCGGACGCACCCCAGCTCGTTTTCACCCCCCTCCTCGTCATGGCCGGCGACGAAAACCAGCTCACCCCACGCACCTCGTCACCAAGGACCCCCCTCCAGCGCTCCCTTTTCGCACGTCTCTTTGCGCGTCCCGTCTACGCAAACCACCCTCTCGCGCGGCACTTTCGTTCCCACCCCGGCGCCCCCGCTACCGCCCCCCTGACCATTAGCCCAGACATGGTCCCCGTCCTCCGACCCGCCTTCACCAACCTGATCCGCAACTACCGGTCCCACCCCGCCATCCTCGCCGTCCCCTCGGCCCTGTTCTACGCCGACACGCTCGTCCCCGAAGCCGACCCCTCCTCCACCCACCGTCTGCAGGCCTGGAAGGGCTGGCCCCGCAGCGGATTCCATCACTGGCCCGTCCTCTTCCACAACAACACCTCCCCCGACGACCTCGAGCGCGACGGCGGCGGGTGGTACAACGACGGTGAGGCCCAGCTGGCGTGCCACTACGCCCTGAGCCTCGCAAAATCAGGACTTGTCGCCGAGGCCGAAATCTGCATCATGAGTCCCTTCAAGGCGCAAGTCCGTCGTATCAGAAAGCTCATCCGACAAGAGCCGTTCCGCCTGTGGGGGGTCAATGTGGGCCCGACCGAGGCCTTCCAGGGGCTGGAGTACGGCGTGGTGATATTGTGCGTGACGCGGTCGAGGAGGCGGTTTGTGCAGAAAGATCGAGAACTGGGATGGGGGGTGGTAGGGATGCCGAATAAGATGAATGTGGCGCTCACGAGGGCGAAGTTTGGCTTGATTATGCTTGGGAGCCGGGAGCTTTTGGTAAAAGAGGACCAGAGCTGGAGAGCTGTGGTGGCGTTTTGTGAGAGGAATGGGTTGGTGGTTGGAGACAAAGATGACGTCAAAAGGAAGACGGGGGACGTTAGGGTGGCAATGCAGAGGACAAAAATTGAGTCATACTTGGTGGAGAGGTAGATGGTCAGTTATGAGGTACCTGCTCCTCGCCCCAGAATATTATTAGCACGTGTAACCTGTTATATCGGAATTTGATGCTAGATTCTCGTCGTTGTCATGTTCGGTTCCTGTCAGAGACGTGACTTGCACCCAGGCGGGCGTGCCATTATGTTTAAAGAGGCCTCCACGACGACTACTTGCTGGTGCATTAGGCAAGAGGGGTAGGTAGGACGGCGTGTGAGGTAACCAAAAAAGAACAGAATATGCACTGCCCGGTACGCAGTTACCTATATATTAGGCACACAATACGAAGTAAAGGCGGGGCAAGCTTTTCATAAAGGGAATAATAACCCATCCACTGCCCCTGATTCCCTTTTCGATCGTCTAACCCCCAAATATTTACCATCGCCGCGCTGTTGCGGCAAAGCGGCGCAAACCATCTATGACAGCACAAGACCCAACGCATACCATCAGCAAACATTCAGCGTGTTCTTGATCCTGCCGAATATAGGGCACTGAACCAACTTGGGAGACAAGACCCGGTCCCCGACGTCTGGTTAGGTTTCGGAAACCACATACACGAGGAGCTGCGGCAGGAGCTCAGCGACGAAGCGCCCTGTTTTATCCGAGCCATCGCACAATACTTTTTAGACGAAATTACCCTGGAGGAGTACTTTGACCGCCTCATTAGACATCTCGAGGTCGACACTGCGCGCCACATCTTCGACAATGAAAGATCGACCTCATCGCAGGCGCAGTTAAGTTCCTGATGCTGAATCAGAGGTTCGCCCCTCCCTGCGCCGCAGGTAAGATAGACTTCCGCCTCCTCATCCTACCACGCAAAACACCAAGTTTGGGTCTGATTCACTCCGCACCATCTTGGCAGAAGCGTCTCAGCTCAAGCATCTGTGTCTTCCAATTCGCAAGATCGCAGCAGCAGAGAGTGCAGACGGCAGAGGAAACAGACTTATCTGTAGCGCGTCGGCAACTTTGCTCCTCGCCATCACACAGTGGCCGAAAAACAACAGGGACCGTCTTGCTGTAATGAGGATGTTGTTAGAGGAGGGTTGCGACCCCGACGACAAAATCTCGGACAACATGTGGGACGATGGGTCCGGGATGAACCTGCGTCGAAAACAGTTTAACACACCACTGCACCAGGCCGCTAGGGGAGACGATCAGATGATCAAGTTATTGCTGGGGTTTAGCGCGCGAATCGATATCAAGAGTAGGTCGAGAGGTAACAATCCAGCAGAGCGCGCCATGAGCTACCATCGTGTAGGGACCGCTAGTAAGCTAAACGGGCAGTAAGTACCGGTTTCTAATCTACCGAGAGGGTGTAGGTGTTTGTCATGGGGAATGGCAGTTGGATTAAGTGAGATTGGTGATGCGAGCTGGCTTCTTTGCCTAAGATCTAGCGAGCAGCTCGATACACTCCAGCGTGCTGTACTGGGCTCTGGGAGTGACTCCAACGAGGTACCCAGGGTGAAAACATTCCGAGACACACTTTCATCGCAGGGAAATGGCAGGTAGATTCTAGTGACACACACAGAAAACTTAACATCTATGTTACAACTGCAAGTGGATATCCAGAGGGCCCGGAATTCATTTATTCCCCTCCCCTCAATCCTTTGTAGTCCGGAATTGTATCTATTTGCATCACACTACAGTTTTTATATCAGTCTTTGCAAGTGGGAAACAGGGCGACGGCTACTTTCTTACACTCCCCTGCATAGAATGTTAGTTCCTAACAAGATATTCGCCGCATGCCCCTAGTAGAATCTAACTTAGTGAACGTCGTCAAATAAAAGGATAAGATCCCACGAAAGTTCTGACTCACATAATTCACGACTAAGAACCCATCTGGTCTACAACCTAGGAACCTATCTATCACGTGTCTGCAAACCTGATTCGGTGTGTAGCGTGGAACAGGTTCCTGCACGCTACCCCGAAGGCCATGTGGGTGCACGTTTCGATCGGCCTTATCTCGTCACGTAGTATCACCGATAACATGCAGATGTTGATACTGTCTCCTTGGCAGGGCGGGCGTCACACCAGGGCCCCTTCCCCCCAGTCTTTACTACCAGTAGCAATTCCAGGCGCCTACAGATGCTGTGCCTCAGCCACTGCTTGCCCCTCCTGCGTGACCACGGACTCGGCCCACAATTTTACAATTTTTGCCGTTGGACATCAAATGCTCGAAAGCTGTGGATGTCTGGTGCGGGAGGAACGGACCGCCCCCGGACCAATGGGATCAAACACTTAAATGACCCAGTGACGTTGCACACGTAAACGCATGCTTTTTGGGGGTGTCAATCCGGCACCTTCACCGAGCTGCTCAATCAGGACGTGCGCCGTTGTGAATCTGAGGCGGGCCGCTGTGATACACCGCAGGGAAGTTGCAACAGGGATGCTATGTGGTTTGAAAAGCGAAGGGGGGAAAAAAAATCACGCAACAACAGCGCCATGGGTATTTCTTCGCGATGAACTCCACCTGCGATATTCTTGGATCGCACTTTTCGAGTGGATTCGACCAAGCGCATTGCGACAGGCATCCGGGTTAAGGGTTTTCCAAGTACGAGCTTAAAAGCGCTGTACTTTTCACCCCTTACATCCACCTAGCTTATTCGCGGTCAGATATCCCACGCGGTTAGATAACGCACCACGAGCTAAAACCCCCGTCAGTCTCTTTTGATATCTAGTTTTCTAACCTGAAACAAAACCCCATGCGTCCCTAGTTACACAGCGAGCTGTGGACCACTCCTGGAAGTGCGCTGTAGCGACCAAGCAGTCCTCCACAAACCAAAAATGCAGAAAATGAACATCGGGGAAAAAAAAGATGATGAGGAAAACAGTCCCCCTAAACCAGTATTTGTGATCCTGGCTGTCCTCATTTTACGCCCCTGAGCTGACCGATAACTAATCCTCCGTAGCAAGACCTCCATAACTGTCATCCTTCACGCCCCCATGACCCAAAAGAACCGCTTGTAATATCATAGTATTTCAAATCACTGAGACCGCCCCACGCTATCCGCATCAGATTCCGATTCCCGTTTCTCAAATGCACCGACCAAACCAACCAACCGCTTTTATTCCCATGTCACTTTTTTCCTTTGCCGTATTCTTATTCTTTTTCAGCACTCGATGAAGTTGCCTACTGCGGCGGCGCAGGCGTCCGGCAGTACCCACACGCCCTTCCGGGGATGACCCAGACTTCCTGGCCATTGGCCGCGCAGGTCTGGCAGCGAACTCCGGGGAGCTGTTGGTTTCTTTTTGTCAGCGTCTGTTCTAAGCCCATGTTGTGAAACCAGCCAATCCAGGCTGACGTGAGGAAGGTTTGTGATTTGGCTCCA
>Ga0247758_1001903_pt1 | contig 13300 bp, 13 predicted proteins | sample UWRJL156409C4_FD_180950 | JGI IMG/M metagenome (GOLD analysis project Ga0247758, IMG submission 180950) | Plant litter microbial communities from Arlington Agricultural Research Station in Wisconsin, United States - UWRJ-L156-409C-4 | ecosystem: Environmental > Terrestrial > Plant litter >...
TATAAACGCAGCGTTTGGTTTTGTAGCCAAGATATTGAAAATGCCACTCTGAAGACAAGCAATCATACAGGCCGCCACAAGTTTTGCTCCGCCACTGGCAGTCTGGGACAAGGTAGCGTGGAATTGGGCCTCCTCGACCGTAGAAACAACACCGTCTCTTAAAGCCGCCGCTGCCGCATGCCCTGGCCCCTGCGTCGGGACCTCGATGCAAACAGAACCAGACCCAGGGCCATTCGTTTTGAACAAACGCCGCATTTCCCCATGATTCAGCGAGTACTTCATACATATGAGACGCAAAACCGCCTTTTCAACGGCAGCATCATCATCTCTCAGCCAACGGAGATGATTCCATGTATCGCTATCTTTCGCCACCACCATACACTCAGCGTATTGTCGAGTTACGGTTGATGTTGGAGGAATGTTGCCATCCAGGGTGTCTGAAAACGGGTTTGGTGAATTGAATCGCAAGATGCTGACATCCTCTTTTCCTCCAACAGTGGCGCGCCCCAGGCTAGAAACAGCATCGATATCAACACTGTACCAGCCACGCTTCTGGGTGGCGTGATGGCCGGTAACTTCATCGAATACGAATTCCCGGGGGAACCCCGTAAAGACCATCCTGTCATATGCACTCTGGGGCAAATCTGCGCCCTCGCCCTCAGCAGGCGGCAGGAATCGAACCGCCGGGTCGACAAACAGGACGGTACGTGTACCTTTAGCAACCCGAACCTTCTTGATCTGCTCCAGCACGTTGGTGGGCGTGACAACAAGACAGAAATCGGCAGCTAGGCGAGCCATCGTATGTAGCACCGCGCGGCTATATCTCTCGGGTAGAACACAAATATCGAGGTTAGGACCGCCTTCTGCTGAGCAGACTTTGTGTCTCCCCTCAAACACACTGGCAATGGACCGGATAGTGAAGGTCTCCCCTATAACTGGTACTGTTGTTTTGAACTCTCTCCCCGCCGTTACGTGCTTTTTCGGCAGCATAATGATATTCTCAACAATATTGGCGTTCAATCTGTGATTCACTCGCTCTGTCAGCCATACCGTCTGTGGGAATCGTGACAGGCATGCGACAGTGACCACACCCGGGAATGGATCAGTGCCAAGGTCGTGGAAGTTTCTGAAAAGGGTTGTCAGGGCAAAGGTTAGCCCCGGATTGAGATGAAAACGGTCTGAATTGAAGACAGCCACGGCGCGTCGGACGTAGTTCTGGTCGCCCCGAATCCTGGCTGCAAACTTTTGGTAGGTAGTGATCTCAAGCAAACCCTCGCTTCGCTGCAGTTCGGGATACCGGCCCATCACCTTCACGCTCGTTTCGTCTGAGAGGACGTAGACGAGCTTGATGCGCTTCGCCTCCTGCAAGATCCCATTCTTCAGTTTACCAGCATCCATCCTCGATGCTTTCTCCTCATACCGAACGCGCCAGGCCTGAACCCTTGGGAGGAGACTGGGCAGGAAGAACCTCGCCATTCAAATAGCTGGCGATCCTTGCAGTGATTACACACCTCATACTAGCTAAGAGGAACTTTCTTTTGGCCTGAGCCTTCGTATTTAGAAGACCGGGGAATCGGTCTTCTTATCATCCGTGATGTTTGCCCGGTGGGAACGTTTGCCGTCAAAGACAAAAAAAGAGTCAAAATGACGCCCAGGCAGATTGCCGGATTCTTGGCAGCCACTGGCAGCAAACCCAGATGGGGGAGCAATCGCATTAAGAGTCAGACTGCATCAATCACCGGCAGCAAACAAGATCCGCAGACTGGGAAATAATGGGCCCAAAATTTATTGCCACTGAAAAAGCCACGGTTCTTAAAGCACAGCACTCAAATTTACTTGTCAATTGTCTTGGTTGCCTCAGCAGCCATCGATTCTTGGTCCGTCGTCAAAGGCGGGGTACGTTGCTAGCCTTGGTGGCGCTTTCCTATTTGGGCAGGTCTGCGGCTCAAGTGTCCCCACGTCTGCCACCAGCGCCAACGCCCGAATGTCCCCAACATCCTGCCTCAAATGCGGGCCGGGAAAGCGACTTGGTATACTAGGTATCCTGGCATCTCATTAGGAGGAGTGTTCCAGAGGACGAAAGATGACATCCTGGTGGGGTGTGTTTCGCGCATCGTCTTGATTGAAAGCGGAGAGCTACAGGGCTGTCATTGAATACCCAATTCTCATTGGTGCAGCGCCGACGGGCGACGTAACCGAAGGGCTGCAATTGGTGGAACGACCCCGCACCTGCGGGACCAATTGTGCCAGCGATTTGCTTCTTTTCGGTTGCTCCCCGCCTTGAATTCTTGTCGCCTTCAAACTGCTACATTTGACAAACACAAATTCGGCTGCAAGCCTCGCCTCTTCACCTACTTAGCTGCCCCTTCTAAATATTCGCCGAAATGTCCAGTGCGCCGAGATCCGGCGACCGCCCGGATGCCAATAGCCTCAAGAACGACAGTGCCAAAGACGACAGCTACGGCCTTGGCCACCTCACCATGATCGACCTTGCCGAAAAGCTCGTCCAGGGACTGGAGCACGCTTCCGCCTCCGAGATCAAGCTCGCCGCTGAACTCCTAAAGCGCGCGGCCGGCAACCTTGCCCGCAAGGCTGCCGACGACGATCCCAGATCCGCCGAGCTCGACCGCCGCGAGGCACAACTTGGCAAGCGTCCCCACATCAAGCCCGTTTCTCCGACCCACCCCGTCGGAGGCAAGACTATCTCCGACAGGAACAAGATTATCGGAAGACACTTCAAAAACGCCACCAACGCCATAGAAGCGAGTGTCGACGATATTCGGAACACAATCACAGAAGGCTTCGCCAGTGTCGAGAAGGCCATCGAGGAGAATTTCGGCCACATCATGGACATCGTGACGACGCAGGTCAACCCCGACAGTAGCAGTCTTCATGAAAAAGACGCAAACGGCAAAGGATATTATCGCTCTTGTGCTTGGAGGCATTGATTCCTCAGTCATGATGTAGGTTCACGGCCTGACATTCAACGCCTTGGAATAAATCTTGCACACACCGAGGGACCTTGGCGACAACAAGACAGACAATACCACCAACGATCTCTGCAGCAACATCTCGAATCTGAAGCTGACAACCAGCCAACGCTTCGATGAACTCAAGCTGGAGCTGGTCAAGCTACGTGAGCCCGTCCACACCATCCAACGCACTGTCGAGGCCGAGCTCGCGGCCTCCCGCCAGGAATGTGCTCAACTCCAAGCCAAGCTCGACAGACACGACCGTTTCGAACAGCAAGACTTTCTCGGCGCCGCGACCAAGATGCTTGGATCGAAGGTCACACTCGTTGGAAGCCCGCCCCCGTCAGCTCGGATGGTGGCCCGGTCTATCGGCAGGATCTTCATCCGTGGGGAGATGCATGCGCCGTTTAAGCAATACACTCGCGGATGGGGTATCACGCCGGATGTCTGGTATTGTGCCCGGAAGCTGGTTCGGTATGATAATTACACGGACTCTCGGGTTCTCGGAGGTCGCTGCGATTGCGGTGGAGGTGTTGGCGGGGAGGGTGATGCGCCGTGCATCTTGTTGATGCGCAGAGAGAGCTTTCCGTTTCAGTTTGTGTATGGACCGGAGGTGCTAGTGGATGTGTAGATGCCTGAGAGGGATGGTGGGCATTGGCAGGCTGGGTCTGCCCTTCGTGGCTCGGCAAAGCGGTGTTGAGTGGATGGCTCATCTTCTCGGCATTTTTTAGGTTTGCCACAATAATATCTTTCTGCAAGACATTTTTGCCACCTGCATTGCGGTCCAAGTTTGCCTTGTAGTTTTCAGTTCCATTGCTCCTTGTGCGTGACGCTGTTTTAGGTCCATCCCTGATTTCATTTGTCTTTGTCAACGGACAGGATGTCATGTTCCCCGACAAGCCCTCTTTCACTCAGGCGAGCTCCCTCATGCTGATATGAGTCAGCCAGCAAAGAATATAGCAGTCAATTCGGGCCAGTTCCTGGCTCACTTTTCAGTGTCGTCCAACTCTGAGGCTTTTTGACCGATCGCGATATGTCACGGTACATCCATGCACCTTTGCTGGCCAGGATAACAGAGCCATCGATTATGATACCCTTCTCCCTTCTCATAGGGCTTTGCTATCCCCTCAAATTCGGGAAATCAGAGGAAGCCATCCTTGGTAGGCCTCAAGAGTAATATTAGCAACGGCACAATTTTCTGCTACTTTTGCAACCTATCTTACGAATACCATTGTCATCCGAAGTGAGCAAGGTCACCAAAAACTTCTACTGCTGGCACAAGAAGAGGCCAAAAACTTCTTGCGGACTAGAAGGTTGTGTCATGTTGGTTGCCTCATTTTATCCGTGCCCCTGTTGCTTTTTGTTCAACTCTCCAATATTTAATGCAATGTCATGCAGCAACACTTTGGAGCTGTCCTTCCAACTCTTTAGAAATCGCGTAGCACCCTTTCACAAGCACAAAAAACACATCGCCAAGCGACTATCGAGGCCAGCACCCACTTACTCTTCCACACATGTAATAGGACATAGGGACAATATTACCTTCTGATTATGGCGTCAAATCGAATTTTATGACGCCTTTGATGCAGCCCGCCTTCCATGGTGGACAGAGTTTGACCAAGACAGCTGCTTCGCAGCAGATCGAAAAGACCATCGACGATGTTTGCCGGTGGTTGTTTGATCAGGGTATGGCGCCCGATGAAATCACCAGCATGACCCTGAGATATCTGGTATTCAAGGAACTCTATACGTTATGTGGTAACTACCCTACTTCTCTGCTTACTTCTCTGATTGTGGTTTAATCTTTGCGGTTAGTACTGACCTTCTGGGTAGGATGGCAGATTCCTGAGCATTGGAAACCCACCTTCGAAACGTCCTTGTTCTCAACCCCTGTTCCATCCGAAACATACAAATGGTTTTACGACGCTGGTATCGAAAGGGTGCTTGAGGGGCGAAAGGCCAGAATAAACCAGTCCAGAGTCAAAACCCTGGCATTGATCAAAGCAGTAATCGGAAAACGTGACGGCCAGGCAAAATCGGTTGCACCCATCGCCACCGGTGCGGTTCGCCAGCCAGCGCTGAGTCACTCGGGCTTTCATTCCGTTGTTGCTCCGCAGGTGGAACAAGATATGAGTGTGAAGGGCAAGAATCTCTAGGTAGTCTCTCTGTTTCGGGATCTGATCGCCGGACTTGGATGCGCAAGATCTCAAGGCTCAAAAGGTATCATCATCATGGACACCCCGAACTTGTTTTAAAAAAGGGACGGAGATACAGGGGGAATACGACATCTGCGAAGATCACAACAGAGCATGAGTTATCAGGCATGTGAAATATGCGAGGAGGGAAAATAGGGCCGAGACTTGAGCATCCAGTTTCGTCCCACCGTGTATGCAGGACGCGCCTCGACCAGGCTCTGATCAAAGAAACCTTTGAGCCTGGATATTAGTAACATTGGGTGATTTATTCTCATTGAGAGACTATACCTCTTGGGTCGACATTGAGGTCACGGCTGTGCCCTGTTTTAGGATAACGGGTTCCATGCCGAGTCTTGGACCAGGAGAAAGCTTTTCTGAAGACGGCCGAAGCACATGGCATTGGGATTTAAGCAAACCATTGGCGTGGGGCGTTGATGCGCCGTTTGGGTGTACCTTTGCGCCGCAGCAGGGTGTCATTGCGCGGTTACTGGGTACTTCTGCGCAATTGCGGGCGTCCTTGCGCAATTTATGTGTGCTTTACGCCGTCGGAAGGTGCTCATGCGCCGGTGTGGTGCTCTTACGCTGGGATGAGGGGTGTTGCGCCGTAGTGAGGGGGTCTTACGCCTCGGTGGGGTGCGGTTGCGCGCCGCGGAGCACTGTCGCGCCATCGCAATGTGTTATTGCGCATTTGCGAGGTGGTTTGCGCCGACGTTGCAAGGTGCTTTTCGCTGTTGCGGCCGTCGTTACGCCGTTGCCAGAGCAGACCACGGCCCAATGAGTCAAGGTTCGGGAGGCACGGACGGCCGCTCCATTCCGGTGAAATAGAGAAGGGCCACGCCTTTTTCAAAAGACGTATGGCAACATAACTCTTCGAGAGAAATTCCCAAGTTGGTCTTTTCCGGTTGAGAACACAGAGACCAAAGCTGAAGGGCATTCGTCTTTTGTCATAAAGCCCCCTTTTTGCGTACCGGGCAACGACTTCTGCCCCGTCGGAAACCTATGTGCCTTGCACAGAGACCCATGCAATCCACCTAACACGCCCTGCTTTTCACTCAACAGGGCATCTACCCAGACCTCGCAAGACAGAGGCCCTGGTTTATATACTGAGAATCTTCTCTGTTTGGGCAGTTTACCCGTGCTATTTATACTTATAAAATATCATTGTTACCCTATTCAAAACATTGAAATCGTCATAGTATAGTGTGAGTCGTGGGACAGGGCAGGACGGGACCGGTGGAAAGGGTCGACTTTATCCCGACTTCCCATTAGGACTTCAGCTTGGGCCATGTTGATTACCCCCATTGTTTCTCCGCGCTTCTATTTTCCCTATTGTGAACCCTTTGCCGGTTAAACCTTGATCCACTGAGACGAATTGCTGCCCAACCTTGATGAAGGGAGATACCTCCTCCTATTCATATCGACCCAGCCTCTGACATTGTCCCCGTATAGAAGAGCTGAAATATGACTGGAGAAAGTAGCCTTCTTCCTCTCACCCAGGCTAATATCAGCGGTCTGGACAATGGTTTAAACAACTTGTAATGGATGTCACTGCACACTACTTGCGTGAGTTTTTGAATGGCTGGGCAAGATCCTTAAGTCGGAGGAGGCCTGGTTGCAATAGTAAGTTTAGCAAGTGTAGACAATAGTTTAAAGCTGACTGCCCTGTGATAGAGCTTAAGTTAGGAGCCCTGAGTAGGTGGCGTAGAGTGATGAATCCTGTTTACACATGATTCTAATGCCGACACGGACTTGCTTCTCTCATGCGATAGACGAGAAAATGGCAACGATGACGATGCCGCGGGAAATAGAGAAGGTGCTGGTAGAAAGATCTAATAGGAAGTCAGGCAGGTGTGCCAGGGGACAGACGTCGTTTGCTCTGATACTAATCATTGCAGACGTGAACTAGATCCAGATGTGTTCGGCCACCTCTGATTGTGACTTTCCTTGCCGAATTTGCCACAAGTGAACAAGAACTGATTACCGGGTGCCCCGTCACCTCTTATGTTCGGGATATATCCGTTATGTCGTAAATCTCCCACCCAAGAACAGGAGATGGGAGAGAGGCATATTATGGAGGCTAGGGCGCGAGCTGTGGTAAGGAAAAGAGGCAGAATGCAGAGCTGGAGGAGGCTTTGAAGCGTTGCGCCGAGGCTCGAGCGCAGCAACCGCAATAGTGGTCCTTGCTGCAGTCTCGGCCTGGTACAAAGAGGCGTACCTCCTTTTTGTCGGTCACGGTGTTCCCTCCAGGGGTGGAAACCAGAGCAGCGAGAGGCACGACAAAAAAAGGCAAGAATACCGAGACCGAACAATTGTGGCATCCAAGGGCTCAGGCTTATTGCAGTTTGAGGTCTTTGATGGAACTCGGCTGTCGTTGGTGGCAGCTCACCTCGGCAGGTATTGTGAGATGAGGGCAGTGGCAAGGTTGCCATTGAAAACTGAAGCTTCGCAACTCCCGATAATTGTTTGTTCAGGCACTGCGCTTCAAATCACTCCTGGTCGCGTTCCTGAGATTCCACCGCCCCTGAGATTGAGTCCCGAATGTGGGAGAAGAGGTCGGGTGGCTGCAGGTGGCACGACGTCATTGCTCTCGAGAAGGCTGGGAGGTTGCATGTGACAAAGTGCCCGGTTTGTTTGGTCGTGCTTTGCTGGACTTCGCCGCACATCTGAGGCGTTCGGTCTCTGCCCAATCTTGAGCCCCAAGGCCCACAGGCGCAATTCAGTGGTTCCATTTTGCTCTTTCCCAAACTGCTGGTTGACTTGACTCCCGCGCACCAACCAAATCTTCCCCCACTTTGGTTTCTTTTCTTCCGCCGAGCCTTTGCTTCTCAAATTCTGCAACCAAACAAACGCCAAAAAATCTCTTTGCCCCCCTCTCACCAGCACATTCGCGGCGACGACTCAAAATGTCTTCTTCAATCAACGCTACCCGCAAGGCCACTATCATAGACATGCTGATGCGCCCCGTCATGAACAACGGCATGGGCCTCACTTCGCTCGAGGCCGCCGCGCAGCAAATCCAGCAGACCACGCGCGACACCTACGAGTGGCTGTTTGCTGAGGGCGTTGCCCCGGAGAATGTCTCGCTCAACCTCTTGGAGCTACTCGTTTGGAAGGAGCTCTTTGTTCTTTGCGGTCACGGTATGTTTGAAATTGATTTCCTTTATTTGATGAAGCTGATTGTTAATGTTTGCTAACGCGACAAAGGGGCGCATCAGTTTCCTTGGATGACAAACTTTCTCGCGGCCCTAGATAGCGCCAACAAGACGGCCGTTCCGTCCGCTGATCGCGCCATGGAGTACAAAGTATTTTGCGACGAGCGCGTAAAGCTCATCATCGAGGAGCGCAAACAGCAGGCCAATCGGGCAAGAGAGGATGTTAAGGTCATGCTCAAGTTGCTCAAGGCCGTTGCCCCGTCCGCGAAGCAGATTGACGAGACCGCTGCCGGAGCCTCGGAGCCTAGCGACGACAAATCCCAGCAGTTAGAGAGTCTCTCCGTGTTGAGCACATCCACATCTTCTGGCTCGGAGCCGACGATTCTCACTCCGACGACCACCGAGGATGCGCCCTCCGCCCGCTCAGTTCACAGCCCTACGGCCTGGCATACTTCTCCCGAGCGGTGGCCATCCTCACCCTCACCTTGGCCCATCAGCCCCTCGCTGGCAAACTCAAAGATCTACGAACCGCTCAGCCCCTTCCTCGGCGGAACGAGTGTCAGCCAGCCGCTGAGCCCTTCCTTGGGCAGCTCGGACATTGACCAGCAATTGAGCCCCTTCTTGGCGGCCACCAGCATCCCCAAAGATTCCAGCCACTCCGAGGCTAATGACAAGAACTCTGCATTTGGGTCCCCTCCTCCCGCACGAGCCAACCTGGATACCCCTCCCATCTCACCGCGCGCCGCCCTTTACGAGTATGCCAACAAAGATTGGGACTTCACACCCACCAAGAGCACACCAACCAAGAGCACACCAACCAAGAGCACACCAACCAAGAGCACCCGCCGCACCCAGGTGACTGGGAGCCCAAAGCGCAAGTCCAGCCGCCGCAATGCTGACGCCGTACCCCGCTTCCCTGTGACTCCCGAAGAAAGGGCCTGCCGCCACGGTCCGCCTCGGGAGCCTCAGGACAGGGATGTCCCACCGTTCATCATGAACTCTTCGTTTAAATTTACGAGCCTGAAGCACTGCCCTTCCTTTCATTGAGGCAGTTTCGAAGATGATCTCCTTAGCGCTTGGGAAGAAGCAAACACCTCGACATCTGCGAGAGCCGAAACTCGATATCGGCTCTTAAGACTGAGCCTTGTCACCGGCAAAGATCGGAGGAGCGAGACTAGGTCCCAGAGAACGTATACGGTTGGTGTTTGGGGATAGGGTGAGACCTCCAGGAATTAGAAGGGATCTCGAAGGATAGCGGAATGATACCCTAGAATGGAACGGCCTGCAGCATAGTTGATTGAGATGGAACAACAGGATGTCCTCACGGACAGGATTTTTAAATAACCTCCTCTCTGATTGATCCGTCTGGCAAACAATGTCGTCACGAATTTGATCATCTTGTGCCGCTACAGTGCGCGCGCGACCGAAACTTGAACCTCGTCGGACCAATTGACCGTGTCATCGCACCTCCATTACAGTGCTGGTTGGCGCGCACTCCTTCCTCAAATAATTCATTCACTTTCCGTAAGATTCTCATTTGCAATCTCCGTGCCCGGGCCCATCTGATTTTCAAGAGGCACTTCCTGTTGGCGACCTGACAAACCCAACGAACCTGCGAGGCGGCGAGGCTAAGACAGTGTGAGTTCGCCAAACACCGTGCCCCGGAGCACGGCGAGGCAGAAAGCTTGGCGCGGAAGGCTGCGACTTGACTGAGTGCTGTTGTCCACACTGCCAACACTTGATGAGGCGATAATTGATCCACCTGGCCAAGTGCCTTCGGACGAAGGCAATTAAAAATTGAATCCCAAAGTCGTGGAAGGAGCTGCTGCCGTAATTTCCCCGACCATTGTGCCCTCCACTCCAATCGCCAACAAAACCCCCAGTAGGCTCGAGGCTAGGTTGTCAATCCTTTCATAACTTTCTCCCTTCAGCCAACACTCCATCTTTGGCTACCGCACAACCGCCAGAGTCAACATCGGCAATCGAAAAAAATGGCATCTAACGCGACCTCTGCTGACATTCTCGATGTGCTTTTCCCAACCGCGAGCGAGTCTGACGGCGGGGAAGCGATCAAGATGATGATGCGTCCCATCATGCAGCGCGGAATGGGCCTTGCTTCCGAGGAGGCTGCCCACCACCAACTCGGGCGGACGATCAACGAGGTCTCAGACTGGCTTTTCGAGAATGGCGTCGCGCCCCACCAGATTTGCGATCAGGGTTTCTCAATGCTGATTGCCAAAGAGATTTATGGCCTTTGCAGTATGTCCGCACCGTTGCCCGCAATTTTTTGGTTGTTCTCATTGACGTGCTGACGGAACATAACGCAGACGAGCCTTTTCCGTACCAGGAGTTGCTTGAGAGTCTCATGCATACTCCTGACATTGCCTGGCAGCCGAAACACTACAAGGGGTTCTATGACAAGCGCATGACGCGCATCCTCGATGAGCGAAAGGCGAAGAACACGGACGAAAGAGCCGGAATCTTGGCCTTGATCAAGGCTCCCCAGCCAGCTGTACAGAGCGATGACTCGGACAAGGCCTCCGACGCGCCCGTTGAGAACAACCAACCCGTCGAGAATGACGAACTAGTCGGGAACAACGAGGCAGTTATGTCTGCATCCCTGCCAGCCTCGCAAGAGAGCCATACAATGGAATCCTCCCCCTCTCCGTCTGCGGCACTGGGAATACCCGTCCCGACGTCCTCACGTTCCTCGGTGGACCACAACGGATCTCAGGCCTCCGCACGGCGCGCAACGAACCCCAGTCCGGCTCCCTCTGCCAAGCACCAGCGCCCTCTCACGTTGACCGAAGACGGTAACCCCGCCAAGAAGATGAAGCCCGAGAACCGCTCTCGTTTCCGCTTCATCGTGACTCGGAAAGGATGCGAAGACTTGAACTCCAACGAGGAAGACAATGCAATTTCCGGCCATCACAAGGCCAACCGGTCCGACAGCAAAGTGCGCCTTCACATCAAGAAGCGCCCCTTGACAATCGTTTCCGAGTCCTCACCTGACAACATCAAGCGTGAGCAGCCTGCATCGGTACGGGTGTTTATCAAGTCCAAGTCAGCTGTTGAGTCGATCAATCGGAAGTGGAGTTCTTTGCGTCACCTCGCTCCTGACTCTAGAGATGACTGGGCATCGATGGTTAGAGCTGGTCACGGCATGATGAGCAGCCCATATGATGAGCCTGAGGTTTATCGTGTTATCAAAAAGGAGCCAGTTGAAGACGAGAATGAGTAGCCGTACTGCGGCACGGCTGTCATGTCAGGGATCTACCGTCTCGAGAGGAACGCTAACACATGGCCGATGATGGGGAGATGGGATTTTGGGCTGGAACATGCAAGGGCTCGGCGTTGTTATTGAGCGATCGGGAACATGGTACTTCAGGCAGATAGACACAATACAAAGGCCCAGGCCAAATGAATGGGTCCCCTCAGTCAGTGTGGAAGGTGGCCTTCCAACTGTACAGACCGCTCATAGCTTTCGTGATTCCAGGCCATCTCCCATTCTGATAACACCAAGATAAATACCGAAAAGGCCTTCTTGTATTCTGAGAATGTCTTGTTGTATTCTAAAAAGGTCTTTCGATATGTTAAAAAGGCCTGTGATGTGATAAACCTAGGCCTTAACTTTCTACAGCAGGACACTGTGAGGATCCCGAGAACGCACTTTCGCACAGAGATAAGAGACCCTTTCTTTTTGCCTAAGCCTTCGTACTTCAGGTAGATAGACACAATAAGAAGGCTCAGGACAAAGACACAAAGATAAACACCTCATCCGCTTGCAAAGATGTGCTCCGGGACTTGCTACGCTGGCTCAGGGGACGTTTTCTTTGACTCAAGCCTTCGTCCACCCATGGACTGCAATGGACGTCTCCTTGCCTCGAATTACCCGAAGTCCAAAACTAGAGTGCTGCATTGAATGCTCACTGTGGTCTGACTGATACCTTCCCAATACCCCATTACTTCCCGCCCTCGCCGGTCTCAACTACGGCAAACTCCGAGCCAAACCCGGCTTGGCTTGGTGAGTGCTCGGGGCCAGCTTTGCACACCTTTGCTTCTTCCCTTCAAGCCAGCCCTCTGCTCCTTCCCTCAAAGCCAGTACACAATATTAATCCTCATCATCCAAGTTCGCCCAACATCCCAACTCTTTTCCATTCTTTCTCCCTCCTTCACCAGAGTCATCACCAACAAGCCATGATGGTCTGGCTCTTCAATCCTCAGCGCAAGGCCACTGTGGTCGCCATGATGATGCGTCCGGTCATCAACAACGGCCTCGGCTGCGTCTCGGAAGCGAATACCGAAAGCATCATTGCAGGTGAAACTGCCAACATGTGCAAGTGGCTCCTCGAGGGAGGTTTTCATCCCGCAGGCATCACGGCGGAGACCTTTGAGCTGCTGGTCTGGAAGGAGATTTTCATTCTTTGCGGTCGGTTCAGTTTGCTATCCAATCTTCTGACTGAGTGAGGCTGACCGACTTGTACTGGCAGGCGAGGAGCCATTTCCTTGGGACAAGGAGTTTGAGAGGTCCCGTAAAGACTATCCTACTTTCGTCAACTGGGCGAGCGAGTACGACGGCTACTACTTCGGCATGATGAGTTACATCATCAAGGGAAGGCGGGAGAAGGCGGATTCCTTGAGGGGAAAAACCTTCTCAACACTCAATGGCGGCCAGCGTGTGGAGGTACCAGTTCACCACACCAACGGGCTTCCCGCCGCCCCGTCTAGAGAGATACAGAAGGAAGCAGAGGCGGCGTCGATGGTTCGCAAGTTTGCAGGGCCAAATGGCGAGTCCATGGCCCCGTCAGCGACGGTTAGCAGCAGATCGTTGTGGAACGTTTCACTGAGGGTACAGAGCTCATGGGAGCAGCGGAAGTGCAGTTGCAAAGTGACTTGATTAGGTAGAAAGGGTGGGAGCGAAGCTCCCAGACTAAATACAAAAGAGAGCTCCCTGTGTGTGAGGAGAGCACCTGACGAAAGG
>Ga0247758_1001904_pt1 | contig 13297 bp, 14 predicted proteins | sample UWRJL156409C4_FD_180950 | JGI IMG/M metagenome (GOLD analysis project Ga0247758, IMG submission 180950) | Plant litter microbial communities from Arlington Agricultural Research Station in Wisconsin, United States - UWRJ-L156-409C-4 | ecosystem: Environmental > Terrestrial > Plant litter >...
ACTCCATCTACATCCTCGACGGCAACGCCTTCTCCACCACCGCCTCGGAATTCCTCAAACGCCGCAAACCCGTCGATCCCTCCCAACCCGACGCCCTAACCATCGGAATCGGCTACCCCCTCTCCGACTCCGTTTACGCCCTGACCCAACGCTCTATTGATTTTGGTGCTCCTATCCCAAGGCAACCTGCTGTTCCCTTTGGTGCCGATGCCTTTTTGGAATTCATCGACAGTCATCTCCGCCCCTGGGTTCGCAACGATATCTTCCCCGGCGTAGATTTCGGAAGAGACGCGATCTACGGACACTCCTCCGGTGGATTATTCGTTACTTGGGCGTTGATACAAAAGCCGGATTTGTTTGATACCTGGATTGCGGCTAGTCCGTCACTCACATTGCGGAATGGGACGGTGATGAGGGAAGTTACGCCAAGGCTTGGAGATGGGATGGGTATCGAGGGGGAGGTGGAGTGGGGGAATGGGACGAGGCCGGCGGTGTTTGTGGCGTTTGGCGAGTTGGAGGATTATCCCGTGAGGAAGAGGACGCAGACGGAGGCGGAGTTTCAGGCGTGGAGGAATTTGCTGCAGAGGTTTTCGCCGGGAAGGCCGAGTCATGATTTGTATGATCGCTTGGTGGGGAGTGGGAGGTTGAGGGATGTGGTGTTGAAGGGGTATGAGGGGCAGGACCATGCTGCCGTTGGGGGCAGTGCGTTGTTGGATGGGATTGCTTACTTTTTGGATTGGTAAGGTGGGCATAGTTTGTCGAAACGAGAAGATGAGGATTCAACGGGGACCGAGCAATGCGAAGCAAGTTGGACCGTAGTGAAAACTATTGTCAGTCTTTTTGACCTAGTGACTAAATTGAAGTGTGGGAAACCGACGTTGTGGAAGAGTCAGCTAGGTATGAAGTCGTCACGCACTGGGGTAATGTGAATCCAGGCAAGCCTCCCCATATCCACCTCCCCCCGTCGGTGATGCCGTGGTAATATACCGGGTCAAGGTCGCTGCCGGTCACAGAGCCCACCTCCTCAAAGCCCTCGCAATTTCTGGCGAATAGAGCACACCCGGTCTCAAGATCACGTCGTACGCAGTCCTCATTGCGGGGAGCTGGTACCATAAGGGTCCCAGAGTTGCCGGGTTCGCATTACCAGTCGACCAAGATACCCGTATCCAAAACGCCCGATCCCTCTCCATTCCCAGTGGTCCATCGGAAGCCATCGTCACGCACGGCTCCCACGACTACCTGTCTCCGCTCCGTTGGACATGACGGGCTCGAAGGCGTTCACGTCTTGGTCTTCCTTGTTGTGGCCGGCACACACAACTACTATTCCTGCAGGGTACACATACTGGCTAAAGATCCTAGGGAATGGGTCGTGGTTGGTCCACACTGGCAAGTCGTCTGGCCCCCGCCGCCAGCCGAGTATATTCCTGTCCTTTCCTAAGAAGGCACCGGTGGCGTCAGTAGGTACGTTTCCGTTCGTCAGGGCTGTAAGTAGTTACATCCCCCATGAGACAGAGGAGACGCTTGTACCAGGCTCCCTCACCCTGGCGTCCTTCACAGCCCACGACATTGCCTTCATGACTGCCCACAGGAGTATATGGCTTCCGTCGACAAACTTGACCTTTTTGACCTGGGCCTTTTTGACTACACCGTGGTATCGCCGAACAGCCACCGAAGCCATGTCTGTGCCATGGCCGTCTGAGTCAACTAGGTGTGAGATGCCGCTGCCGTAGGGTGTCGTGATCACGTTGACGCCTCGCACAATGTTGCTTTGTCCCCTGAAGTCCTGTATGACCGGTTAGCGTTTCTCTTTAACTCCGCCAGCTGAAACGCCAAAGTACATAGTGTTGGGCGTTAACACCCGTATCAAATATGCAGATCATAACGCCTTTTCCAGCGGCGTTGTCGTCCCAAGCAAAGTCCTCAGAGGCCCTGAAACTTCTTCCCCGGACAGTTCCCGTCGAATGCTTGTGGGTCCAGGGAGCACTGAGCCATTCAAGGTGCTTGGGGGAGCTGTCTTGGTGGAATCGACCCCAGATGCCTGCGCCGGGCTCGCCGGTGTCAAGACGCTGGGCGTGTTGCAACCGCAGATTGGAGACAGCCGAGATATCACGGGTGTGGGGTCGCGCGTTGGTGTTGTTGGGCAATGCAGGGGGGAGAACATGGGCCTCATTCAAAGCGCTGAGAGTTTCGTTGAAGTGACTGAAAATCCCAGAGGTACTGATGGCATCGGCTGCATGGGGCTCAAATGGATTTCTGGAGTTGAGGCTGACGGTCTCCACGCTGGGGTTCTCGAGGAGCTCGTCGCCAAGGCAGTCGTCCATCCGAGCGAGGAAAGCGCGGTATCCGATCTCATCGACGTTGTCTTCCTCGACAACATTTTCCTTGCCGACGATTTCAATAATCTCCCGATACGCGGCGGCTCCGATGGTTGGCTTGACGAGAACGACCATCTCGGTGGTGCTCAGAGTTGGCGAGCACGAACTCGAAGTGCTAGATGACGACCGAGTGGTGGAAATAGTGGTCGGCCAGGAGGTGGGCGGAGGTGGGTTCGTTGGCTCGCCTGGCATCGTGGCTGTGTCCAAGAGACTGGCGAAAATGGCGCCGAGGATGAGAAACAAGCCTATTGCGGGGCCAGTAATGGGTTCAGCAATGGCGGCGGGGATGCCGACGACAGCAACTACTTCGGCAACAACCTCAATGGCAACGGCGGCCGAAGCGCCAGCTTCACCTATTGCAGCCTGCGGCTTGGCCACACCTCTCGGACAACCGTCTGCACAGCAGGGGCTGCCTCTCGAACCAACAGCTCGATCTCGGTTTGCCTGACTCGACCTTCGCGGAAGGCGACGTCCAAGAGCTTTCTGACGGCCTGGTGCAGGTCTTCCATCTGCTGTGTCCGGGCCATGACTCTAGCGTACGTCTCGGCAACATCTCGAAACAGGCGTACCACTTCTGGGTCGATCACTTGACGCTTCCTCCTGGAGGATAGGGCATCCCAAGGCGGCTTGGTACGCTTCCAGGGCACGTTTCCATGCATCGAGCAGCGCCTTGAACTCAACCAGTGCTGTGATGAATTTCGAGAAGCAGCCGCTGGGTGAGGCGCCATTGGCTAACAACACTCCAACGCCGCATTTGTCGTTGTCAGCGATGGCCACTCCGCCGCAGCGGTTGGGGCAAGTGAGGATTCGTTCAAGGCTGCAAGTGGAGAAGTAAAAGTCAAATTCTGAAACATTAAAACACTTCCACTAGTTCACCCCACTTTTGAATGTACCTCGAAAGCACCACCGATCCTTCCGTGCTATTGATGGGGACAACTTTCTGCAGCTGACATTTAAAGAACGTATCATCTCCAACTGAGCATGAACATGACATCTAAGATACTACCTGCGAAGTTCACTCGAACAGGGGAAGACCTACACCACCGGCTGTCCAGCCCCACGGCCATCAAACCCCCATCCGATCTGGTTCCTAACATAGATCTTGACCCCCAGCTCCTCGGCCCAGCTCTATACCAACCCCGGATTCTTCTGGAACCCCCGCCCAGCCATTACCACATCTAGCGGCTCATCGTCCTCCCCATTTCCTCCCACCAACAACTCCTCCGCTTGCTTGCCACCCGTGATACTCCCCACCGTCGAAACTAATAACCTCTCCCCCACCGCCTTCTTAACCCTCTTCGCAAACGGCGCCTGATACCCCGGACCCGCCTTGGGATGTCCCCTCGCATCATTCCCCCCCGTCGAAACATCTAACAAATCCACCCCCCTATCCGCCAACAGCACCGCCAACCTCGCACTCTCCTCCACCGTCCAGCTCTCCTCCTTAATCCCCTCCACCCTATCCTATATACAACGATGAATTATAGTAGAATTCATTGCTAAGCACGGCAAACGGAAAATGTGGGGCGTAGATGTCAGGTGGTAGGATTCATTATAAGTACATAGGGTAGAATTTATTAAGTTTAAAAGCTTTAAATTATATAAAAAGCATATAAGCATAATACTTAAAATGAGGTAATACCAGCAGTATCATTTATAAAAAGTGAAATTTATATCTGAGGGAGAAAAACGTGTTAGAAAATGGTGATGTGAAAATAATGGGGTATAGGGGTTACCAGTTACATTAACTATGTTACAGCTTATGTATACTAGCTTGGTCGGGGCTGGTCTATGTACACCAGCATAGTTAGGGCTGGTCTGTGCATAGTCTGTGTATAAGGAAAACTTATTAAGGCTTAACTGTAATTTTAAGGAAGTGGTTAACTTTAAACCAGTAGTATACCTGTGTAAATATACTAATAGGTTTAACACCTCCCCTAAGTTATAATTAGATGGTGGGATTTTTTGCCTTACTCTGTTACTCCATTACACTGTTAGTAGGTGGGAAGCTTTAACTGACCTGGAGTATAAGGGCAGCTCTAGGCTATATATATTAACACTGGCACCTAAATAAGAGCCCAGCACCTTAATGTTAGTATTTATATAAAAAAGGTTTAGGTTAGTAATGTCAGCCCAGCGCCGCATAAGCTTAGCATAGATCCTCTTATTTGGCACCTCTGTGAAGAAGTCGAGCAGATTAACTAGGTAGGTGGTGGGGCTAAGTACTAAGCAGTAGTGGTTGTACCCTATTATTACAGTGCTGGAAAAGAATATATTAAGGTTAACTGCATTATCTGCCTGTCCCTGGACCAATAAGGCGGCCGCTACTAGGGCAGCTTTACTCCCTAGCACCAACAGGGTAACTGAGGTGAGGAATATCTTATTACAGCTTGTTACGGCTGGTAAATCAGAAGCGGCTCCAAGCTAAGTACATTAGCACTGGCCACCCAGATACTACATCCTGGGACTAACTAACATTTACTGTAACACTTACTTTAGTATTATTAGCTATTCTTACCAGCTAAGGTACCTGGAGCCGGTCTGGTAAGATTAGTCACCTCTAGTAATGGTTATAGAGAACAGTAAAGGTAGGAAGGGGTGGTAGAGGTCTGGCACCTATAGTTAATACATTAATTACCACACTAGCATTAATTCTGTGTAACTAATAGCTGTAACATATAGTAAATACGTTTTAAACTAATTAGTGTACTAATGTGGCGGATAATTACAAAATTAGTTGGTTTACACAGGGTTAGAGTTATATTAGCTATATATTACTTTATACCCCACCTTATACTCCCTTACTCCTTCTCCTAAACTATAATTTTAATAACTATACTAATAACCTTTATTAGTATATTAAGCTTTTTACACTAATAAGTTTAACACTTACCCCCCTCCCCCTTAAAACTACATTATTAATTCCTTTAGTATTTACAGCTATAATACCACCAAAATGTAAACTTAAGACCACTATTACAGCTGAGAAAGCAAAAACAGCTAAAAGAGCAAAGATAGCTATTAAAGTCCAGAAGATTACTAAAGAGGAATTAATAGCCTTTATTAAAATTAATGTTAATCTTAAACTTAGCTGCAGGTTACCGTTCTTCGCTAAGTCCGGCTTAATTTTAAAGATACAGCCTGTATAAAAGCTACTAATTAACAGGTGGTCTATATTATTAATAAAAGACTATCTGTATATAATAGCCCTCTTAGCTAACATTAGTTATAGCATTATTAGTAACTTTAATATTATTTAGCACTTTAGTTAGCATAATATTAAAACCCTTCTGCTATATATATAGACTTTAATTACCTAGTATGTTAAATAAGTTAACTACTTTTATGTTTCCTATCCAACAAAGGAGGTTATGTCCCAGTGGTTAAAAGAAATCCAAAGGTTAAAGAGATTATGCTCCCTGGACAGACACTGGCCTATTTGCTTAAAGCGAATAGTTTTAGTAATAATGGTAACTATACTACTATATTAGGCTATAAGAGCAAGGGCGCCTTAGTAAAGCATATAAACTGTAAAGGTAAGTGACCCTTAAACTAATTAGTATACTGGTTTCCAGTACATTAACCGGTTTAACATAGCCCCCAAATAGCTAATTAACCATTCTTTTTACAGTGGCTAATATCTTTAGATATTAGTGTTTTTTAAAGTATAGTAACGCTTAAACTTCCGGCAAAACCCTGTATAATTATTACGACCTGCACCCGACACAGGCCTCGAGAGGACTGGCGCGGGTTAAGACAGAACGTATGGCAGGACGCCAACAGTAAGGGGCGTTCCGAAGACGGCTTGTTGAGCTAGCACTCCTAGACGGGGGGGGGTTCAATGTCACTGTAGGTCGCTGTCACTATAATGCACAGAGGTGAGTCTGAACAGTAGGACACAAATGAACAATTGAATACTAGCGTGAGGAACCAGAGTCCCTCACGACGGTTGTGGGCACAACCATGGCTATCTATACTAAACTAACTAGGAGGTACTTCGTACCTTGCTCAGTGGCCTGGTGCTCAGCAGAGGACTGAGCACCCTGCCGCTGAGCAACTTTTGCTCAGAGGTCTTGCAGCTGCTCAGTAGGTGAGCACTCTTGCCAAGACTGAGCAACTGTTGGTTGGTCGTAGGGGCTTCGGGTCTTTGCACCCCTGGCCCAGTGCGCAGTACTGTGCATACTGTCTTCCTGCACTGTTCCTTCTGCGGGGGATCCGTCGGGCCGCGCCGGCCCAAGTGACGGCCTGCAGGGTCGTCACAATAATCTCTCTAAGGACCCTTACAGAGAGACTTACCCTAGTAATCCCCAGGTTAGCAAGTTATGGTCTAATATCTACACTTACATTACCTTTATGTTTAGTTATCCTATTATTAATAAGATACTTAAGGCACTGGGTAACATTAATAGTAATATTCCAGTACTTTTTATCTAGTAAGGTGACTGTAGTAACTATAACGCTCAAAGGGACGCTAAGCACTTGTACTACATCTACATAATAACGACTATTATTTTATATGCCTATCTCTGTAATATGTGCTCTGGTAATGCTATAGATGCTCTGCCCCGATTTACCCACCATTCTAATAGCATACCTGACATATAGGGTGGATATGTTGCCAATAACTGGTTTTGTACTATTGTCTATCTGTAGTACTTTAATAAGCGTAAAGGTAATACGAATAAGTCCTTAATTAATGGAAAGGGCTTTAAGAAAACAGCACTACTATATATTACTGTTATAGGTAAGGCTAACATTAGTTAGCAACTTACTAATAAACAATATAATGCTAGTAAAATAAATGTAAAGGGTATTACCAACCTCTAATTATATACTCTCTAGCATGGGAGAATAGTAACTAAGTTCTAAAGTAACCTAATAAAGAAGTATAGCTTTAATCTGGTTTACAGTAACACAGTTAAAAGAGTCTGTATTATAATTGCAGGTTTTAAGCTTACCTTTATCTGTAAAAATAAGAGGTTTAAAATCTAATTAGCGTTACTAATAACTCTAAGACTAAGCTAATAAGTATCCTTGCACTTTAGGCTTTAGGGTAAAACCTCTGGAAAAGCAAGAGGGTTTTAGAGCTTAAGGTGTTTATACTAGTAAACGACTATATGAAAAACTTTATATACCTCTTTAGTGAGAATTATAAGTGGGATATAAACCAGTACATCGCTTTGCAGATAATAATATTAAAGGCACTTACTAACATAGAGAATAATATAATAAAGGACAATAATAGCAATTCTGTTAAAAGTGGCTAGTAGCAGTACTTTAACATAATGAAAAAGAGACTTATTCTTTCTTACAGCATTAAGTCTATACTTTTACAGTTACACTTATACTTAGGCTCTTTAACTAATATAGAGTTACTATATAGTGTATTTAAGCTGGCTAGGCTGATAACTAAGGATAAGATATGTGCTGTTATGGAAGAAGAGCTTTCTGACCTAATTCCCAACCTACCCCCCTTTAACTATAATTCTCTGAAGAGCAAGTATAGTTAGGTGCAGGGTTGGGAGCTAGGTAACAATAAGCATATACTCCCGCACTAATAGATTAGTAAGTGCCTATTACACTTATTAGTATAAACTTATATAGTACACTAACAGGTTTAATCCCCTGTGCTAACCCTTTCAGATTCCTACATTATATATAACCTTATAAATTTAGTTATTAACTTATAGTTTTATATAAATAAGTTTGGAATAGGTAAGATGTTTATAATAGTTAACTTAGTTCTGTTAAATGCTAAGAGTCTTAAGGATAAAAAGAAACATAGTAAGGAAATTATAGCTTACCCTACCCTTTACATTTACCCTCCCTAGCTGGTAACTTAAACATTTAGTAAAATCTATAAAACATTTCTAATAGTAAAGCTTTATTGCTTTTACTTTAATGTCTATTAAGTTTTATAAGACAACCCTTACAGAAGATACACTATTAGCACTTAATAATTTGATAACTTAATATGTTAATAGGCAGACTAAATAGATAACGCAGAAGTTATTAAAATAATTATTATTACTGTATATATAACACTTTCTACTTATTAGTTAAAGATGTGTAAGATTAAGGTGGATTCCACATAATGGGTTAGTTAATAAATACATAACTAATACGTAACATAATAACAACTACACTAGATTAGGGGACTAAGTGTGTTAGATAATAATAAATCCGTACAGTAGGATAGGGATAATGACCCTAATAATACTAAAGACGCTGTTAATAAAGACTTAAAATCTAAGAGTAATAAAGATAAGATTAATAAGCTAGTGGAAGGTAACTAGCCCATTAAGTAATTATACAGTTCCAGACTAGATACGTGTTAAACTTCTTATGTACCCTGCACCGTTGCTGGGTACCCTGTAGCTGAAAAAACGGAAGACTTGGAGTTTTTTTGGAACGGCTTTTTATAGCCGGGTGCTGATTTTTAAATTTTACCATATTAAATAGTTTAATATAATTCACTGCTTAACAAATGAGCTCGGTCTGGCGTGCTGGCTTCTGCCTTCAGCTAGTAGGGTATACAGGTGGTAGAAAAGCACAGTTACCTCCACAACACTCTAAATTACAAAGCTTCTTACAGTGATTATAAGCCTGTATTACAGGCCTATTGTTGTAATCTAAGTTCTGAACTAGATAGTGCCCTAGTAACTTATAGTGATTGCTATAAATCCCCTGTATTACAGGCCTTACAGGCCTGTAAAGTCTGCTTAAACTTAACAATAAGGAGTTTAATAGGGACTACTTAGCATATATAACTAAGTATGCTTATAAATCCTTCCGGGAGTGCTATTTTTAGTAAGTTAAGCCCTAAATTACACTTATTAATATACTGTATTATTAAAATCCACAAGCAGTATAAGGGCCTAGGGGTCTCCATTGTAAGGGCCCTACAAGCCCCTTAGGCACAGGCCTTACCTGTGGCTTAGGGGGTTTTAGGCAGTATAGAGTATAACTCTCTAATATAACCTACATGCCCTGTGTTACAGGGCACTTATAGGCGTCCTAGGCACTGTAGGCTATAGGCCTTAAAGGCTAGTATTACTAGTAAGCAATGGCCTGTATTACAGGCTTACTGCCTTAGAATACAGTGGGTTATAACGGCCTTAATACCAATTAGCTGCGCCAATCTACGTACCCTGCAACGCTCACTACGTACCCTGTAACGCAGTTATAGCGAGTAGTCCACTATATTATAGTGGGTTAAGCGCTGTAAAAATTTTAAACTTACTTATTACCTTAATTCTTACTTTAAAGCTATTCATAACGTTTAGGGTTAGGGTTATAAGCGTTATAATACAGTGGTTAGCCACTGTAGTTATAGTGGCTATAGGCCCCTTTTTTTATCACGTGCCAGTAAGGGGGGTGGTTCTGAGGCTGGGTGCACATTTTTAATTTTTCACATACTAAATAGTTTTGCAGAAATCGGCTCTTACCATACGAGCTTAGACTAGTGTGCCGGCCTCTAACTACAGGCCGTAAGGTATACGGGTGGTAAGAAATAGCAGAATATAGCACAGTTACCACCTACAGCTTTGAATTAGTGACTGAAAGCCCTGAATTATAGCTGTTACAGCCTATAGTTATAGTCTATATTAGTGCTCCCAGTGAAGAGATATAGTGAGCAAGCCCTATAACCCCCCTGTAATACAGGCGGTCAGCCTGTATGAGAATCACTATTCTTAACATGTATTAAGTATATTGATAGATTTAATACAACTATACTACAATATACTAATAAGTTTACTATTCCATGTTTGCTAATAAAGTACTAAGCACACTGAAATTCCCATAAACATACACTATAAAAAGCACAAAATTGTTAAGATTCACTATATTAACCTTTACATAACTAAGAGCAAGAAGTTTAAGTGTGCTTCTATTATCTGTAATAAGGTAACCTATCTCTGTAATCTAAACTCCCAGTGCTAGTGTATAATCCAAGCTATCCCTAAAGACTTTTAAGGTAGTGTATTTACTACACTGGTGTAAAACCAGATTATAGACTATAAGAGGTTTATCCTTATAGTTTGGGTCACTGTAGTAAAGATCTTTAATATCTAGTAACTAAACCCTAATGTTAAGCTTATTAAGACCACTAATATTACGTATAAAGCGGGCTTAGATAAGCTTCTAATAAACACTTTTGATAATAATCCCACTGTTAAGGAACTAAAACTAGTGAACTATAAATTTGGATGGAAATGGTAATACCTTTTGCCCAAGTGTTATAAATACATTTGGGACTCTGGAAAAGCGGACATTGATAAATCCGCTAAGTAAGTGCTTAAAGTAAACAGTATGTTTATTATTAACCACAGTATAAATACACTGGTTACATTACTGAATAGATCTGTATACTACCTGCAGGATGGAATTCCCCTAATGGTAACCTCCACTGTTATTATAGAGTATAGTGAATTATTTAAAAGTGTGATAGTAAGTACAGACAGCATTCTCTGAAATGTGCGCCTAGGGGAGCTTAACCAAATTGCTGATAACCATATTAATAGTAATCTGGAGAAGGGTAAAGAGAATAACCTTAATAAAACAAATGCCCTTAATATAGCGCTGATCCACGCCGTAACCATTAAGGTGCAGTTAAAGCATACCCATAAAATGATAATATATAAGGACCCTGTTTATCAGCTTACAGACAAGGAGCTTAAGGACATTACCTCCCCTATGGCTATGAAAAAGGTAAAGGCCATTACTAAGGAGAAACTGAGTAAGGCCCTTAACCTATACCAGTAAATAAAGATAGACCTAGATGGAAATAGTGCTGTAAAGCTTAGTGTGGATTTTATGCAGTCCCTTATAGAGAATAGTACAGATAAAGGTATTAGCTACACCTATATAACCCTAAATAATAACAACTTATATATACCCCTAGTAAATTAACTTAGCTTGCTCTTTTTCACATACTCAAAGTCTTCCCTAAAGTTATACTGTCTTTGACAAGTATTGGAAATATAAGGTAAGGAAGGTGAATAAAATGCATAGATCTTAATTATTATAAACAGTCCTATTATATAACAGTAAGTTATCTCTCCTTAAGTGTAATATTAAACCAGTTAGTTTACTATATAGTAGACTAACTGGTTTAATAGAGCTATTAATTATATATTTCCTACACTAGAAGCTAATTATATATAGGGAAGTTACAGTTATATTTGTAAAAGCAAACTTTAAAGTTAAGTTAATTTACTTTAAAATACCTATAGGAGAGTGATAAACTGTAATGAAGGACTGGAACTAAGCTAACAGCTGGTTTAACATCTGTTAAAAGGCATGAAGGTGAGCACAAGTCATTAGAAAGTGAGTGTTTAAGGTGATTAATTATTTCTATCTTCGAGAGCGAGAGCAGTGGTATTATAGCCGTGAGGGTGGCCTGTGCACGGAGTGCACTGGCCACACTCGCTTCTGTGAAGCGAGGTTGGCTGACTGAATACGAGGTTGGTTGCAGAGCCTGGCGTTCTTAGCAGTGCAGATCCACGGAGCCAGCCGCTTTGCGGCTGCGTGGATCTGGCCGTTTTGCTCCGGCCGGCTGGCTCCGGCCGCACCTGTAGGGTTAGGGTTGTAAAACCTAACAATATAAGATAAAGTTAACGAATCCTCTTAAAGGGACATACTTATAGGCAAGCTACTAATACTTGTTAAATGCCTACTTTACGTAACAGTCTTAGCGTATAAGTTAAATTCCAGTACCTTAAGCTTAAAGGCATCTTAATCATCCAGTTCAGACTTACAGGGTAGTAAGAAGTATTAGAGGTTTTAAAAGAACGTTTTAATATCTAACGTACAGATTAAGAAGCTGTTATCCTTATAGTGATCTTTAATTAACTTAGTAACGGCCCTTATCTTTAATAAAGTTCTGTCAACCTCCTCCTAATTAAGTTATAATTCTAATTATCAGTAAGTTAGTAATAAGACTAAGATACCTAAGAAGACAGATAAGTTATCTAATCTTTTATCTAAGGACGAAAAATAACGATCCTTCTTAACTGTAACTATTACTGTTAATAAAGTAAGCTTAAACACCGATACGTTAAAGTCCACTTTATACTCTTACACTTTATACTTTTAACTAAAGCCTTAGTTTTACGTTCTTATATTAGGGGTGGAGTGTAATGATTAAATAAAATATAAAAGGAACTTAGACTCTAGCCTTATTTTTAAAGCTAGGTTTTGTTTCTTAAACAGCCTTGTCTAGATAGTACTAAGCTTTTTCGATAAATTAATTGTGTTTTTACTATAAATATCAGTTATTAAACTATTTAAGTAAAAATCCAGGAGGCTAGCACTTGTATTTAAAGATACTGAACGATAGATAAAATAGCTATGTGTTAGCCTTACAGGGTTTAAAGGAGTTCCTTTATAGTAAACTCCTTTTAAAGATACTTTTGTTTTACTTTATGTTTAATTAACCCCCTTTAGCCCATCTTATTTAAGAAGGATAAGACCTGCTATTATAGTAAAGTTATTACTAATTTGTAGTTAAAAAGGGTGTAAAAGAATATTTAAGTAAGACTTAAGTCTTTAAAGAAGTAAGAGGTTTCCAGCTCCAGGTTATTATTAAAATAATCTTAATATACTATATAAAAGTATTAATGGTGATAATTTCTGTATATAAGGCTGCGATAGCTTAGCAGCTGTTACGGTATTTCTTGAAGAGTGTCTAAAGTTAGTAGACAGTCATTAAACATACCTGCCTAAAAGAGAATATTGTAGTAGCATAACTAACAGCTTCTATCTACTTATATAAGATAAATATATAGTAATATAAAAGGTAAAGTACTAATATATAAGGAAGTAAATAAGTATTTAGTAATAAGTTATCAATATCTTACTCTAGCTAGGTAATTAAAAATAAAATGACTTTAATTAAGGACGTTCTTATCTCACTCTCA
>Ga0247758_1001907_pt1 | contig 13294 bp, 7 predicted proteins | sample UWRJL156409C4_FD_180950 | JGI IMG/M metagenome (GOLD analysis project Ga0247758, IMG submission 180950) | Plant litter microbial communities from Arlington Agricultural Research Station in Wisconsin, United States - UWRJ-L156-409C-4 | ecosystem: Environmental > Terrestrial > Plant litter >...
AGCGACTTGGGTACGACGGTGATGGTGGTTGGATTAGTGCCGGTGAAGGACTGGTCGGCGAAGCGGCGGTCCGAGTACCAGTCGGGAAGCAGGCCAAGGTTGGCTCCGCTCTCGATGTCGATGCCCGACTTGCGGTGCTTGCGGTTGTACTCCTCAAGCTCACGCAGGGTGCCAGTCATGGGACTGCCCTCGAGCAGCTGCGCAACGACGCTCTGGGCCCAATCGAAGGTCTTGCCGATGATTTTGTCGGGCACGACTTTGGCGACCAGCAGCTCCGTTTCCTTGATGCGTAGGAAGCCGAAGATGTCGTTGGCGGACACTTGGTCGCCGGCGGGTATGGTCTCGAGATGGGGCGGATACTGGGCGAGGGAGCCGTCGGCGTTCTTGGGGTAGGCCGACCAGCGGTAGATGCTCTTCTTCTCCTCGCGCGAGATGAGGCGCGGCAGCGTGGGCTCGACCTGCATCACGTCGAACAGCGACTCGTACGTGCGCTCGATGCGGCGGTACAGGTGGGTGATGGCGGCCTGGGTGCCGGCGTAGGTGCCGACCTTGATGTCGCCCTCCATCTCGTCCGAGTCGCCCTCCGTGTAGAGCTTCTGCCGCAGCAGCTCATTGTCGAACACGCCAGGGTCGATGTCAACAAACGTCTCGTCGCTGATGTCGCGCTCCAGCTTGGCCTGCTTGTCCTCGATGCTCGGCTGCTCGAGGATTGCGCTGGGCGCGGCAGGTCCCTCCACGTACGGAGGCGGGGCAGGGAGGTCCGCGGCGATGGACGACATGGCTGGAAATGGAAGGAGGTAATAGGGGAAATGGTGCTGAGGGGTTCCACTTTCAAGCGCAAATTCCAACGCAACAGGAAAGCTGTGGCAGGAGCATTTCGACGACAGCAAGAACATCTCTCATCAGACAGCTCGCTTTATACATAACCTGTGCTGCATCAACCCTACCGGTCGCTAGTTGCCTTTGCTTGTAGCTTCCGTGATATCCCTTAGCCATCGCGGTGCATCCGGAGGCTGGCTGAGCAGTAAGCGGGCGGTGCAATTTTGGCTGCAGGTGGGTAGTTTCGATGCCGCGCTTGTAACGGTAGGTGGAAATCGGCCAATCAGTCGGCGCAGGGGCGGCATAGTGTCGAGCTGAGCCAGAATTGACCTCCAACCAGCTGCGGGATAATATGCAGCTCTTCGGGTGTCCCACTCAGCTAGGACTCTGACAGCTTTGCATGCATTTCGAATGTGCTCTTCGGCGCCCACCGACTTTTCGGCCACCAATCAACGCGCGAGCTTATTCTCACCATCCGACGAGACGCGGTATCAAGCCTGATCAAGCATCGGGTGAGAATTCGAAGGGAAGCGAGCGTTCTAGATGCACCCACCAGTTTAGCACCGGGAGAAGGGCAGCCACGCAGTATCTAGACTTCGAAGCTATTCTATCCTGCATTGACCTCGCGGTGGTCGCCCGTCTCGGCAACTGCCGACCCCGAGGCGTTTCCCCAAGTTGTGTTTACAAGCCCAGGTCATCGAAATGTAAACTTCTATTCAGTTATCCTATCAAAACAATGCCCGTGAGGGCCTACATGTACTCTCCGTATTCCCCAATGCGTGTTTCAAATACAAAGGCCAGTCAGTCATGTTGTCTTTGTCCTTGTCCTCGCCGTACGCATAAATCACTCGCATTTCCAGCTGCCAGGATCGTTGACGGCACTCTCAGTTCCATTAAATTTCTGCTTCTTCGGCGCCGCACAGATTGGTCTCTGTTTCGAAATAGCATAGTTGGTCCCATAGTTGGAAAAGGCCGTAGCGATGAGCTGTGTCGGTTTCGCTCCACCCTCGTGCCATTCCGCAAGGGCAAGCAAGGCGTCATGTTGGGCATCGTACAGGTTTGCACTCTTCGGGACGTAATAGACAGTGTTTGGGGCCTTGTTAGCCAAGCCGACGCCGCCGATGTACCACGGGGGGTTATCACCGCCCGAGCCGAGGTCGACACAGTGCGGCATCCCAGGCAGCTCAAAATAGGCAAGATTGTTGTTGCTGGTCCCGCCTGCATCGTTGAATGCCCTGCGCGTGCCGATCGAAGACACAAAGCCGTCGGCAGTGCCTGTGTACAGGATGGTTTTGCCTTTATACTCACCGTTGTTGAGCAGGGACGGTTTGGCATTGGCACCCCCAACATTCTTGTCCCACTGAATAGCATCGGCGAGGAGCCAGGAGCCGTGCTCATCGTTGTCCCACACGACGGGCTCTCGGCCGTTTATTCCCTTGAGGAAATACTTTGCGAACTGTTGGGGAAAGTTCTTGCTGAAGCTGGCATCAGCAAGGTAGCTTGATGAGACCATGTCCTTGATGCCGCTGATGTCGAATCCATCGCCGGCGTAGCTGCTGTTTTGTGGCAGGGTTTTGAACTCTTCGATAATCGTCAGGAAGGCTTTGCGTTGCGAGGTGGACACGCAGCCAACAGCAGGTTGGTCGTTTGGGCAGTCGAGGCCGGACCAGATTGACCCTGTGGAGCCATTCTTTCGGAAGATTTCGAGGCAGGCGGCTGAATCGCCAATGACGCCGTCGCCCGTGCTGGTGTCGGAGCCAGTCTTGTTGCATGTAGCGTAGACAAGGTCATAGATGCGCGTGATTAGAGTGGGGTCCGCGTTGGTGAACTTGAGCTGGTAGGTGTCAGCGAGCCAGCCGATCCGCGAGATGACTGGCATGGCCGAGCGGACGTTCCATGCCGGGGCGCCAATCAGCATTCCGTCGAAACTCTTGGGATCGGCCTCGATCTGTCGAATGCCCTGCCGACCGCCGGTTGAGCAACCCGCGTAGTAGCTTCCCGAGAGCTTACGGTTCGGCGCGTCCTTGTAGTAGGCGGCCACGATGGCTTTCGCAATCGGCACTGATTTTGCCATGGCCCTCCATGCCCAGTCTTTCTGCACCTCGGGCTTGTCTTCTGCCCAGTTCAGGTCGGACCCAGCGTACTCGTGTCCCACGTTCGTCGACATGACGGCCCACCCGTGGATCGCTCGGCTGAACATGTCGATGCGGCTGGTGCGCCCAGAGAAGCCTCCATTGCCGACTGTCAGAGAGCGGTTATTCCAGTTCGCCGGGCTGGGGAGGTACATCTCAAGCGCAATGTTCGTGCGATTTGGTTCCGTCAGTGCAATGCGCACGCCGCAAATGTCGGGGATTCGGAGTTCGGTTACATGGTTTGCGTAGTAGAGGACCAAGTCGTTCGCAGCGTACGTGCTTGTCTCGTTGTCTGGGGTGTAGGGCGATTTGTCGGCAACCTGGGCCTGAAGCCCTGCAGCTGCGATGACAGAATTGAAAAAGGTTTTGTCGCAATTCTTCGGTACTGCAGCTGCGGTCTGGCGGGACTCGATGATGTGGTTGGGGGAAGGAGCGGCCTGAGCAACCGCCAACAGAGCAAAGAGCGTGCCCGCCAGCAATGACCTGCAGCGGGCCATTATTGGGCTTGGGATGGCTGCAACTCTAAAAGCTCCGGGAATCTTGGCAGCAGGGGTAAGATGTCCGGTTTCCGGGCCTCGGAGTGAGACGATGGAGTGAGGTGTGTCTGCGATGTCTCGGTTAATGATATCACGATCTTTCAAGCCCGAGTCAAAGGGGAGCTCAGCCCTTTTCATACTCGCTCATCCATAGCCTGTGTCACGTCACGGTGCTTGACGTCCAGGAGCGTATTGCTCAATCGCGCGGTCGTTTTCCACCTTGACTCTGTCCTGCGGCTTTGACTGTTGGTGAGACCATTGCGACGTTGCGGGGGGTTCTGCTGGCGGCGCAGTCCACTCACAGGCATTCTGAGCCCAACACGCCGAGCGTATTCGAACACATTGGGCAAATTCAGGGGATTGATGTGTTGAAAGAGAGGCTCAGACGCAGCAACTGTGACTCGCATTGTCTGCTGTCCCGGGGCTGGGATTCCTCACGTAAAACCCCTGAAAGAGCACATGGCACGGTCACTCGTTGCAACTGTGCCGCAAACCACCGCCCTATCGTATTCCCTTCAGGGTGAACCGGGGAGGGTATCGGAGCTTTTCATTCGAGAACCAGGTTCGCTGCCTGTCAGATGCAAGACCCAACGACCTGAAATTCTCCCTGAAAATGACGACTCGTTCCAAGACCAGCCACCCCGTGCCTTTTTGCTTGAACGAGCAGAATCCTACCGTCAGCGAATTGGGTGCTGAAGGGTGCGCGATACCCGGCCACCTGGACACAACTCCGGCATGACCAGAAAACGCGTAAATCGCAACAGCGTGTCAAATGACTACTACAAAGCTGACTAGCACGACCAACATCACAAAAGAAAGCCTGTCAGACATGCATCCAAACCGACGAACCCAAGAATAGCAGCTGTTATCCCTTGCATCCCCGAAACAAAAGGTCCACACATACCCAACCCACGGAGGAAAGCGCTTCTTATCGGGATTCCATCCCAACTCTCCGCCCCTAGCTCCGCCCTCGGCCGCTCAGCTTGTCATCTCATCTCCGACCCAACCACACCACACCGCACCCTCATCACCTCTACCCATGCGTCGACACCCTACCCCCAGGGCGTCGGCCTCGCCCCAACCTGCACCATCGTCGTAGTCAACAACCACGACCTAGTCCCCGCGTCCGTAAGAGTCTCCGTCCCCCCAACAGGCCCCCCAATTGCCGTCGCCACCAGCGTCGTATACCCCGTCCTCACAATCGTAGCCGGGTATCCCGTGCCCACGGCCTCCACAAACGTCACGCGCGACGTCGAGTAGAAGTCGTAATGCGCATGGGTCACCCAAAAACCGTAGATATCCGTCGAGAAGAAGTCCGTCTTGGTGTAGACCGACGTCAGCGTCGTCTTCGCGTCCTGCCACCCCGGCAGCGGCGGGTTGGTGCTGGCGATGCCGAAGGGGACGTTTCCTGAGAGCGTCCAGAAGAGCTCGGCGGTGGAGGACCACGTGGAGATGCCAGTGCCGCCGCCGCTGCCGCCGTTGGGCTGCGCGGCCGAGAAGTGGGAGATGGCGGTGCCGGTTATGGGAGCGCCGTTGGAGGGGAAGTAGGGCGCATCGCGGGGCATGAGGATGGTGACGATGACGTTTGTGATGACGGCATCCTGCGGGGATTTCGGGTCATGCTGGGCGCGCGCGGTGGTTGTGTAGATGGCTGTGTGCTGCGGCGCTGGGGGTGCGGGTTTCAGCAGTGACGTGGTGAGCTGCGCCGTGGCTGGGGCGGCGAGGTGCGCGGCGGCGGCGCTGAGGACGAGGGCGAGGTGTCTTTGACGCATTTTTTGCTGCGTCTGCATCTGCGGTCGGATTTTGCTTGCGTTCTTGAGTTGCGGTTTCCGCTGTTTTCTCTGCTGTCGAGCCTGTTTTCTGGTGTTGTGACGGCAGAAAGAGCGACCTTGTGGTCACGACACTCAAACTCCCGAGCGACAAGTTGAGTCCTTCGCCCCGCCGGCTAAAGTGTCCAACAAACAAACTCTCATTTCGTCGCTCCGCTGCCTCCGAAAAAAGCAACATCATCGAATCCTTCGGCTTCGGCTTTTCGCCCGGTACTCGGCTCGGAGTGAGTTCCTTGGGATCACCCCGGGGCTACCAATTGCTTCCACGTCGCGCCAGTCACTTCCACTTAACAAAGACTACACACAGCTTTTGGCCGCATTCTTTCCAGAACCTACTTTTCGTCGCCGCCGTCGTCTCCACTGGCACATTAGGTGATTTAGGCGTTCGGACGGGTTGTACAACATCATCGCGGTCCTTGTTAAACCATTTCAAAAATCCCGTCGTCTCTCGAGGCTAAGATGGTATGTCTCGGCTGAGGCTTGTTGATACCTCGCCGCGCGTGCACTTCCTCATGGTGGGTCTCCCCAGGTAGCGGTAGTAATTTGTGTAGCTGAAGTCGGAACACTAGAATATCCCACGAGTTTCGGCATCCCTTCGCAGCTGGTACGAATCGGGATCTACCGTCTCGAGCCACGAATCCCGCACTGTCCACCACTTCGGTTCCTCAGAGGCTTGCCGAGAGCGATCGTTCGCTGATATGTTACCTCGTGACAACGCCCACCTCCTGGACATGGCTCCGCCTGCACGCACCATCCATTTGTTAGCAGCCATTCATCTGCCGGCCTCGGAAATGCTGGCCTTTGCGGGTGGCTGAGCAAGGTTCGGCCCGTTCGGGTTAGGTAGGCCCCAGCCTTCCCGCCTTTGCCTCTGTCTCGGGTGCCGACCGCAATCATCGGGCTAAGCCAGAGACTCGGATCTTGGTGGCAGCAAGGTGCAGTATCCGTGGATGAGATTGGGGCAAGCGACCATTAATGCGACGGTGCGCTCTCTACAGATGCGAGACCAAAGTCCAAGCAGCAACAGCGGTTTACATCGAAACACCTCATCTCGGGAAGATCGTCCGGTGCTACCTAAGGAACAATATACTCACCTACTCCTTTCCATAACCTGCGCAGCTGTTGGGCAATGTCGTGTGCGGTGAGTCGATCATCGGGAGTCGTCTCTGGCAACACGAGATGACCCGCCCACTCTATCCTCATCATGATGGTCCCGGAAGTCTGGTCGAAGTCGAGTGTGACAGTAGGCCGCGTCTTCGCCTTCGAAATTCCCTCTGCCACCAAGCTGCGGCAGGCTGGTTGGTGGCCGGGACCTTCATATGTCAGAACCGTAACGACAGTGTTTCCCGCGCCCTGTTCAATCTGCCGGTGTCTGGCCTCTGTTACCATATCCCAATGAATCACTTTGTGGTCACATAGACGTATGTATCCCTCACGCCCATTGCAAATCCGGTCTCCGTATCTGTGTCGTATTATTCGCTCGACACGTGAGAAAAATGCCAGCGGGCGGTTACTGTCGCATTCCGCGCAAAACAAGGATTTGTTCATTAAGCCCCGCGCTTTGCAGACGTACTTGTTCCAAGAGGGCCTTCGACACGAACGACATTGCTTTTTTCTCTTTTCCGTCTCAAGGAAGTTCCGGAAGGCGGCATTGTATGTGTGCCACTCGAGCAGGTGGTTCGGTCTGGCCCAGGGGGGATGGTATCCGTCCAAGAAGGTCTGCATGTGGTGGCGACGAAAAGAGCCGGAGAAATACCCGGCTGGTACGGCGCAAGCACTGGATGCTCGTCCAGTCGAGAACCCCCACGATCATGAGGAGAAGCTCCTCGGGAAGGTCGAAGAGGTGATTCCGACGTATCATGGTTGCTGTAGGTTGGCCATGCAAAAGCGAGACCCAGTATCTAGGAAGCCTACCTTACCTACCTTTATTCTCTGCCGTTCCGAGGATGGACAGAACCTTACATGGCGTCTTCCGAGCCACAGCCGATCAACGTCTAGCATGACGTGGGTTCGACCTGAACCGTATGATGATTTTAGGTTTGTCGTAACTCGGCGCTCCTCCCTCCTTTAAAGATCAAGATTCTCAGACGTTTCTGTGTCCATTCGGACACATTTGGTGTCAAGGTTACTTTCTTCATGCCCCGCTTCCCAGCCGCTCAAACACCACCGCATGGCCCCACATTAGGTACCTCATGTCATCCAATCCAATCGTTTGTCTTTGTCGGCGGTCCCATCAGCGCGCGTATTTTGTACATCTCACCAATCTAGGTACCTAGGTAATCGCGTCGCCACAAAAATATAGACTTGGATTATGGCAAGCACGCCGCGGCCACGCCAAGATGGGTTGGAATGGAAAGAGACGCTGTTTGATCTCGTGCCGCAGTGGACGCGAGACCCCTCGATCGGCGCCATCGAGAACGTGTGTCGCCAGCAATTGAGCCTCTCCGCCGACGGGCCCTGCACCATCGCCTTCCACGCATCCGGCCTGTTTAACAAGCTCTACACCGTCGAGTGCACCAGAGGCCCCCTCATAATGCGCGTCACGCTGCCTGTCTATCCACGCCGCAAGATGCGCGGCGAGGTGGCCACTTTGCGATGGGTGCACAAGAACACCGCGATCCCGGTCCCCGAGGTCTTTGGGTTCGACGACAGTACCGACAATGAGATTGGCTTCGAGTGGATCCTGATGGAACTAATGAAGGGTACCCCGGCACATGCGCGGTGGTGGGGCATGACAATGGAGCAAAAAGTCGCCTTCACAGAGCGGATCGCGACGTATCAGGCCGAGCTACCGGGATTGGGGAAGCCCGAGTCCATATTCAGGGGCATCGGAACGCTAGATCTGCAGGATCCCGACGAGGAACAGGTCACTCCCGGTCTGCTGGTGGCCCATCAGTTTTTCATGGGCGACCACCTGTTTTACGACATTCCACGCGGTCCCTTCCGCTCTAGCCATGACTGGCTCAGCGCCGAGTTGAACACCATCATATTACACCAGAAAAAAGTTCTCGAGGAAACGGAGGATGAAGACGACAGAGAAGACGCCGAAACAATCCTCCCTGTGGCTGAGAAACTGCTCTCGCTTCTTCCCAAGGTCTTTCCCCCAACCCTGGACGAAACGGAGATATCAGGGCTTTACCACCATGACCTCCATCTCAACAATATTTTGGTGGGTGAAGAAGGCGAAATTACAGCCGTTCTAGACTGGGAATGCGTCTCTTCACTGCCTCTCTGGATGTCGACCAAGGATCCCAAGTTTCTCGAGGAACCTATTCGGGAGGAGGAGCCGCAGCGGGATGTATATGGCGATATTGCGCCCAACGACCCGGACTATGTGGAAAATGAAGGCAAGAATCAGCTGTACTGGATCCACAGGATGGAGTATGAAGCAACCCATCTGCGGAAGGTCTACCAAGCCAGGCTGAAAGTGCTATGGCCGGAGTGGCCCCTCGAAGAAAGCGTTGCGAAGCTCGACTTCTTCCAGGCGCTTTCGCAATGTGATGGATTCTGGGCTGGACTGGCCGGTAGATGGGCCGATCGCACGGAGAAGGGTGAAAGTATACGATTTATAGAAGCCTGATACAATTTCAACACGACGAACCTCCGCCCACATCGGTGGCTCTACAAACGAAGGGGCGGATCCAAAAACGTTTCACGTAGTATCGACTGTGTAACACAATCCGGAGGATTGCGGCTAGATAATATAGAGCATGCGTCCATTAATGGCAAAGTGGACGTACCCTCGACTTGCTGGGTTGATGCTTTTAAAGCGGCAAGATTCACGGTTGATTACTCGGAAGGGCCGCAGGGTATCAGTTGACTCCAAGTTGATACCTAGCGCTCGAAAAAGGGGAATGACGAGATCGATCTTGCTAAGTTCGAAGGTTTTGCTGCATGAGAATGCATCATCTGATAAGCAAGACGTCAGGAAACGCCTTCCGAATATACTCCTCCAACGCCCTCTCCCCCTCTCCATTTTCGTCCCCATCATCTCCTTCCGCGAGCTCTGCAATCTCAATATCATCCTCAAAACCCGACTCATTATACATAAACCCAACCAAGCAACAACCCCTGCCAACCTCCCAACAACCCCCTACCAACCTCCCAACCGGCAATGCCCCCTTCCCCTCATGAATTGCAACCTCCTCCTTCTCTTCACCCATCCGGATAACAATCGGCGCCGCCCACCTCCTCACAACATGCACCCCATCTCCCACCTCCACCCCAGGCGGTCCAACCCCTATATATCCCCTCTCCGTCCTGAAAACCCGATACCCGCACCCCATCCACTCCCCCATCCTCGCCAAAAGCTGTTTGCGTACACGCATCGCTGACCCGCGCCTTACCATATCGACGCCCTTACGTCTCACGATGGGAAGGCTCCGCGCGTCCGCGGGACTCAACGCAGGGAAGGCCCGCTGCAGCGCATCATCGTCCCACGTACTAATGTTGATAGCGGTGACGAGAGACTCGGCGTGGGCAGGGAAGAATTTCGCTTTTAGGTCGTCGGGGAAGTAGAAGTCGGGATCTATACCGAAGACGGAGAGGGTGGAGTTCGAGGTGTCGGGGGTGGAGGAGGTGGGAAGGATGAGGGAGAGGAATTCGAGCACGATGGGGACGATGTCGTCGATGTCGTCGGCGGTGAAGTCTAGGAGGGGCCGTTGGCAGTCGCTGTCTACGGGCCGGTCGAGGCAGAATGCGCGGAGGGGGGATTGCAGTGTTGGAGCGCCGGTGGGGTCGACGGGCGAAAGGGCGAGGAAATCGCGGCACATGGTGAAGAGGGTGGAGGTGTTGGGGGCGGTGATGTGCCAGACGGAGGAGATGGTGTCGCATGTGTAACCGTTTAGGGTTAGGAGGCAGCCACGGTCGAGATTCGCCATGTGGCTGGTCCGTAGAAGCCCAGGAAAGAGGTCGAGCCACCCGTTGGCTCCGTAATAGTAGGGGTTGATGGGATTGGGCCGTCCCGTGAGCGAGATGGCCTGCTAGTCGGGCACCCATGACGGGAGAAGGGGGTCGGAGGCAGCAGCCAGGCCGCAACCGGCGGACAGCAAGAGGTCGAACTGCTCGTAATAAACACACCCGACCCCGAGCTTGGCGTAGACGTGGCGGACGGGTAGCTCGTAGTCGGGTTTGATGGGCAGCTCGCAGAGTCCCAGCAATCCAAACACCTTGTCCTGGGGGTTGGTCGCCATGTGCTGGGCGGCCCGAAACATCACCTCTTTGGCGTGAGGCAGGAGGACCTTCCCGTGCAATTCAATGTATGGCGTTTTTTCCTTGTACCTCCGAATGAGCTCGATGTATCCCCACCGGAGCTCGACGCTGCCCTCGAACCGGTCCCAAATGGAGGCGTCATAGACGGCGAAGCCGTTCAGGATTCTCGGAAGTTGTCGGGTTAGGAGCATTGCATTACGGTGGTCTGCCCAGGTGATGGGCTCCAGGGCACCCAGCACCAACATCACCTCCCGGCCGAGCACTATCTCCTGGATGATCCATACGCGGGACCAGTAAGGGAGATCAAGAAAGGCTTTGACGGAGCTCCAGACACTGTTTGTCAAGTTCGAAGCGAGTTCCTCCAGCGCCTCCCGTGCCTTGGGCTCGTCGAAAAGCACGGGTCCGGTACGAGGAATGTTATACTCGTCCCCGGTCGGCGCTCTATTGCACTCGGTAGTGAGGCGGTGCCACGCTTTACCAAGCGTTCGATAGTGTCGTAGCCTTGGCATGGCTGGGCGCTTCCGTTTCCAGGATGAGCCAGGACAATGCTGGCTGATTTGTAGATGCTTTCCATGCGGCCAACCTGGACGGACTTCTCGCTGTTGTCTTCCTGGTTGATGCAGAGTGCGTCGACCCAGATATGCCTGGGCAGCTCAGGGGACGCTTCCGCAGCAAGCGCGCTTGGTTGGTGCGTTTTGCGGAAGAACCGAAGGGCTGCAGCCAGGTTGGCCCCGATTCGCTTCGGGTGGCCGTTCACGGTAATTATCTCGGACCCCACGCTGGGGTCCCCCCAGACGTATGAGAGGGCCACGAACGGCAGACATTCATCGAGGCGAACTGGTGCCAAGGAGAAAGAGAGCGTCAAGCCATCAGCATCAGCAGCGTCCGAGGCTTCGGCGGTCAGGAGTCGGGCGGATGGGTGAGCAGCGTCCAGAGGCGTGTAGAGGGGTGATTCAAGCGCCATCTTTGTCTTCTGGATTGTGGTACAATTCAAATGTGACAACCCCGCCCCGCATCACCTGAAAATCTCCTGATGCCAACCGGCCAGGGCTGGCAGTCACGTGCAGTTGCAACCTGCATGTCTTGCCGCTGCTTCTGTCGTGAGGCGCTGACGGAGATCAAGTGATGTCATCCTTGTAGTCCGTATCGCTCATGTGCACCTGCGCATCCAAGCACTGCGCTTATGCGCTGCTGGATTTACCCAACTTACCTGCCGATTTGTGGTTGTGTCCGGGTCCTAGTCAATTCTGGCCGACCAATGTGCTGCTGGGCCCCGAAGTCGGGCAGCGGCACAGGGCGAGTATATTAATATCTGCCCATTCCCTTCGACGCAGGGACGCCAAAGTGCCATCCAGCAGCCATCTCCCCAAATCCACCCGTCCTCCCGCAGTTTGAACACCGCAATGGCAAACCCAGCAAACCCGCTGAACCTCTCCGCCGAAGCCTTCCAGGAGGCCCTCAATGCGCTCCCAATGACCACCATGACAGGGGGCTGCCACTGCGGCACCGTCAGGTTCAAAGTGTCGCACCCGGCCCTCGAAGCGCAGGGAAAATACCAAGTGCAGGTGCCTATCTCCAACTGCAACTGCTCCATCTGTGAGAAGAACGGGTACCTATCAATCTACCCTGGCCGGGAGAGCATTGAGTGGCTGAGCGGGTGGGACGAGATGAAGAATTATAGGTTTGGGACTAAGAACAGAGATCACAAGTTTTGCGGTACTTGTGGAAGCAGCGTTTGTATTGACTTCTTGGGGAATTGGCATGTCGGCGATGTGATTGGTCTGAATGTGAGTTTCTTGAATGCGACTGTCGGCTTGGACATGTGGCTGATTTCTCTTCGTCAATTAGGTCCGGATGATCGATGGGGTTGATCTCGATAGCTTGGCGCTGAGGAAGAGAGATGGGCGGTCGGCCTAGCGCTTTGCTGCCCGGTGTCGTTGCCAGGTTTTAACAGCGGAGGGTCACTTTGAGATAGAACCGCACCTGCCCAATGACGACATTTTGAAGGTGCACACAGATATCGATGTACCTGGTACCAAACCCGTCAAATCCCCCAATTTGGTCCACCTATAACGCTCCGGTTCTCAGTGTTGTGGCCACGGCTCAGTGGTGCGAGTTGTTGTGTGGAGGCCACTGGGCCTACTTGCGGGTAACTTTATTCTACTATGAGTAAACACGGTATGGGAGTAGAAATGACGACAGAGACGATTGTGATAGACATTTTGTGGAACCCAACCTCCTGGTTAAATCGAACTCGGTTGCTGGTCCAGTTGCAAGAGACCACCTTCAACCCCCGCTCGAGTGTCAACCCTCCGTGCTAACATCTCATTGGCCCGCACCGGACGGGTAGCAATCCTTCGAACACCAAGCCGATTAGCACCCCAACTCGATTAAAACCGGCAGCCCAGGAACCCCAAACCCACAAAAACCCTCAACGACACACCATCAAACACCACGACCAACAAAAAAAATGACCAAGAGCAACAAGCGCGAGAAAGCCCGCCAGGAGCAGGCCCAAAAGGCCCAGGACGCCCCCGCCGTCCCGGTCAAGGAGGAGCCCGCGCCCAGGACCATCGCGGCACGCAGCAAAGCCCTCGCCACGCCCGAGCTGCTCGAGCTCATCCTGCTCAATCTCGACATGGAATTCGTGCTCCTCACCGCCCAGCGCGTCAGCAAGTTCTGGCACACAGCCATCACCGCCTCTGCCCCGCTGCAGCAGCACCTCTTCTTCAAAGCCATCCCCTCCACGCCCGCCGCCTCCGCCCCGCCC